>Ga0209220_1000075_pt1 | contig 50369 bp, 47 predicted proteins | sample BlaSpr_A8_OM3_M3_FD_187984 | JGI IMG/M metagenome (GOLD analysis project Ga0209220, IMG submission 187984) | Forest soil microbial communities from Thunder Bay, Ontario, Canada - Black Spruce, Ontario site 2_A8_OM3_M3 (SPAdes) (version 2) | ecosystem: Environmental > Terrestrial > Soil > Boreal... | reverse complement strand
TGGATCGGAAACTCGCAGCCCGGCGCGTTCGCCGACTCGACCCAGCTCTTCAGCGCCGGATCGTGCGTCTCGTCGAGCTTCATAAAAATCGGGGTCAGAGCCCGGACTTATCCAATGCGGTGCGGTCCAGCATCTAGTTGTCGATCCACATCACTTCACCGCGTTTTACGTGAGGCAATGCGCCGAGGAGGCGCGGGACAATGGGCAGCAGGTCCCGCAGGCGATTGGTCCGCGCACGCATTACGACAACGGCAATTTTGAATTGCGGTAACGGCTGTTGAAACGATAGGTTCCTGTCCACGGTCAGGAACACGTCAAATTGCTTTTCGGCCATGGCGAGCAGTTCGCCGTTTTGAACCCCGGCCCATCCCTGCTCGGGGACCGTGCTTACCTCGTGTCCTGCGAGTTCTCGCGCGAGTCGACGATCAACGCACTCGTCGAGAAGAATCCTCACGCGTCAGTTGCCACCATCCGCGCTTTGGCTTCTTCCAAGAAGGCGATGACCTGTTCTCGGGTCACGGTCGGAAAGCCTTCGAGAAACGCGTCGATCGTCTCACCGCCTTCCAAATAGTCGAGAAGCGTTTGAATGGGAACGCGAGTTCCGGCAAATACCGGCGTTCCGCCCATGATGTCGGGCGAACGGGAGATAAAAGATTGGGGCATGAGGAAAAAGGCTACGCGGTTTGGGTGACCCGATCAAGTTCGCGCAGCGCATTCGCGAAAATTGGAATCGGGCTCTGACCCCGATTTTCGGGTCATTTGTGGAGCTTCTTGAAGCCGTCCCAGACCGAGTCGTAGTCCTTCTGCAGCTCGGGCGCGCTCAAGGCGAACTGGGTGGGCCGGAACACGTAGCGCGACTCCCACATGAACGCGAGCGTGTTCTCGATTTTCTGCGGCTTGAGCTCGGCCGCCGAGGCCTTGTCGAAGGTCGCCGCGTCGGGCCCGTGCGCCGACATGCAGTTATGGATCGAAACGCCGCCGGGCAGGAAGCCTTCGGCCTTGGCGTCGTACACGCCGTGCACCAGGCCCATCAGCTCGCTCATCACGTTGCGATGGAACCACGGCGGGCGGAAGGTGTGCTCGGCCACCTGCCAGCGCGGCGGGAAGATGACGAAGTCGCAATTCGCCACGCCCGGTTGGCCTGAAGGCGAGGTCAGGACGGTGAAGATCGACGGATCGGCGTGATCGAAGCTCACGGAGTTGATCGTCATGAAGCGCGCGAGATCGTACTTGTATGGCGCATAGCGCCCGTGCCACGCGACGACGTCGAGCGGCGAGCGATTCCATTCCGCGGCCCACAAGCCGCCCATGAATTTGTTGACGACCTCGCACTTGCCGTCCTTGTCCTCGAATGCCGCGACCGGCGCGAGGAAATCGCGCGGCTGCGCGAGGCCCTGCGCGCCGATCGGCCCGAGCTCGGGCAGTCGGAACGGCGCGCCGTAGTTCTCGCACAGGTAACCGCGCGCTTGCTTCTCGAGCAGCTCGACCTTGAACTTCATGCCGCGCGGCACCACCGCGATCTCGCCCGGAGCTACGGTGAGTTTCCCCAGCTCGGTAAACAGCAGCAGCTCGCCGAGCTGCGGCACGAACATCAGCTCGCCGTCGGAGTTCACGAAGTAGCGCTCGCTCATCGAGCGGTTGGCGCGATAGACGTGCACCGCGACTCCGGCCTGCGCCGCGGGCTCGCCGCTTCCCGCGAGGGTCACCAGCCCGTCCAGGAAATCGGCCGGCGCCTCCGGGATGGGGAACGGGTTCCAGCGCAGGCGGTTGGGCGGCGTCTCCGCCTCGTCGAAGGGCCCCGAGCGCACCAGGCCATTGCCGATGTGCCGGAACGGTGCGTGCATCGCCGATGGCCGCAGCTTGTACATCCAGGTCGACAGGTTTTCCGCCCGCGGCGCGGTGAACGCGCTGCCGGAAAGTACTTCGGAATACAAGCCTTTAGGCGCGTGCTGGGGCGCATTCTGGCCAATCGGCAGGGCGCCGGGAACGGCTTCGGTGCTGTGATGATTGCCGAAGCCACTCTGGTACTCGAGAACAGGTTTCGTCGCATTTTTTTGCGGTGCACTACGGGCGGGCGCGGTCACGATCATGGGTGGGGTGCTCCCACGGATAGGGGATTGCAATACAACCTATTTTCTCCAAAATTCCGTTGACCTAGACCCCTATTTTCCATGAGTAATCTATTGCCATCTGGGGATTTCCCCGATAGCCTTCGTACCGTAGGGTACATGGCGACTACCCCTCGATCCCCGCAAACGGCACTGCAAGGCAGTCGCACCGCATCAAGAGGAGGAGAACATGAGCTCGAGGTCGATCAAAGCTTTAGTCGGATCGTTCGCTTTGCTTGCGTGCAGCTCGGTGTGGGCGCAGAGCGCAGCTCCGAGCCCAAGTCCCGCAGCAGCCAAGCCTGTCGTTGCGCAAGCCGCAACGCCGTCGGCGCAAGTCGCGCAAGCAGCGCCGCCCTCGGACAGCGCGCCAGCAAGCGGCGCTGCCGCGACGGGCGCCTCAACGACCGCAGGGGCGGCTGGCGGAGCGGCAACCGTGTCGGGAGGCACGGCCGCGCTGATCGCAGCGGGAGTCGTAGCCGCGGCAGTCGTTGCCAACCATCAGACCAAGTCCACGACGAACCACTAAGCATCATCGTCCGCTGCGGCGGACCAGCAAAAAGCCCCGCTCACGGGGCTTTTTTGTTTTCCACTCTCGGCGCGCCCGGCATCGGGTTGAGGCAAGCCGCCGAAGGCATGCCCCGCTTCATCATGTCGGCGGCAAGAAACTCGCAGGTGGCCTTCGCCGCGCTCGCAGGCCCCAGAATCGCTACGCGGACGCCCGGCGCGTAGACGCGGTGGTATCCGATGGCCTTGCCGTCGTACAAATCCTGCTCCAGAGGCTCGAGACGCCGCTCGCAGCGCGCATACGCCACCTCGCACTTCTTGCAGCCTTCCTTCACCGGGCGCAAAAAACGTTCGTTGGCGGCGCCGCAGGCCTGGCGCTCGCTGGTCGGGTCGAGCACCGCGACATAGCTCAGGCCCTCCGGAGCGTTCACCCGCACCACCGGGTGATAGGCCTGGCTGACGACATGAAGATGCGCAAGCCAGGCGCCGGCGCCGATCAGGACCAGCGCGATGATCGCGCCCTTGATCTTGCGGGCTACCAGCACGGCGTCCAGGCCTGAGGAGCGTCCCAGACCACGTCGCCTTGCCGCGCTTCGGCATTGGCCAGGACGTGCGCGTACTGCCCGGCATCGTCGATGCGCACCGCTACTTTGTCGGGCGCTACGGCGACCACCACGCCACGGACCCAATCGCGCAGCGCAATACCCACCGGCATCTCGCGGCACACCTTCTGGCCTTCCCTGGCGACCGCCGCGCGCGCCTCCTGCTCGAATTTCGTGCGCGCTCGCATCATCGGCGTGGGCGATCCGATCGCGATGTCGCGCTCCCAGGGCCCCGCATACGCGTCGCCGCTCGCCCAACGATAGACGCCGAAGCCATGGCGCCGATCGTTGAGGAAGCTGCCTTCATAGCGCTCGCCCAGCCAGGGGCCGCGGCCGAACGTGTAGATGCCCAGGCCTTCCTTGCGGTCCTCGACGAACCCGCCTTCGTAACGATCGCCGTTCGCCCAGGTCTTCACGCCTTTGCCGTGCTTGCGGCCCGCCTTGAGCTCGCCGCGGTACTCGGCGGTGCCGGCCGCGCTGCCGTAACCTTCCGCGAGCCCGTTGACGCAGGGGCCGGCGTAGCTCGCCTGCAATTCAGGATCGAGCACCCGGCACTCCTGCGCGTGCACCGAGCCGGCCAGCAAAATCGCGGCCAGCAAAATCGGGGTCAGAGCCCGATTTCCGCCGCGCAAAATTGCCGGCAGGCGATTTTGAGGAAATCGGGCTCTGACCCCGATTTTGCTCACGGCAGCTCCCAAGCGAGCGCAGCGCCGCCCGGCCCGACCGCAAGCTTCGGCGCGCTCTTGTCGCGCGCGGACTCGCGCCGCGCCTCCCAGGCCAGGCTGCCCAGGGCATAGCCGATGACCGATCCGCCCACCGTGTCGGAGAGCCAATGCTCGCGGCTGCCGACGCGCGCGGCGTTGGTGATCGCGGCGGCGCCGTACAGCCAGGGCATGCCGAACTCCTTCGCGTAAGGCGTGACCGCCGCCCACATGAGCGCAGTATGCCGCGACGGGAATGAATGGAAGCGGTCCTCCGAGCTGCGGGTCTCGAATTCGCTCCGGCCCAGACCGGCGGCCGGCCGCGCCCGGCCTACCGCGTACTTCAACCCCTCGACACCGACGAAGGCCAGCGCGCCCGCCTCGAGCGCGGCGACGCCGGCGTTCGCCAGCCGCGGACGCGAATCGTCGAGCGCGAACAAGCCCGACAGGCCCAGCGCGGCGATGGGCAACGCATTGCCCACGCGCACGCCTTCCTTCACCACGCGCGAATCCTTGTGGCGGTCGGCGAAGCGGAAGGCGCGGTTGTCGAGCGCCGCCGAGCCGAGAATGAGCCCGCCGCCGAGGAGCGCGGTTCGCATCCAGTCGATCTGGCCGGCGACAGGGCCGGCGCTGAAGAAGTCGTCGGCCACGAGATCGGGCCAGATGCGGTCGCGCCCCGTGCCGAGCGAGGGCAGGGCGTAGTCGTCGTCGCGGTCGCCGAAGCGCACTAGGCCGTCGCGATCGTGCATCTGCACCAGCGGCCGCTCGAGGATGCTGAAGAGATCGCCCGGCGAATTGACCATCTGCCCGACGTCGCGGGTCCACGGCGCGAGCGCGAGTACACCCGCACCTTGGGTGTCGCGCGTGAGCAGGGGCTCGATCGGGATCGCCATGAAGATGCCCTTGTCGTGGTACGGGCTCGAAGGCGAGCCGGGCGTCGTGATGTCGTTGCCGTTGGTCACCGAGTACCACGCGCCGACCTCGAAGCCCGAGGCAAAGCGCCGCTTCATCTCCGCGCGCACGCCTTCGTCCTTGGCGAGGAAACGCCCCGTCCGCAACGTCGCGGTGAGGCCTTTGGACAAGCGATAGTTGAGCGAGCCGATGGCGGTCACGGTCGAATAGGGCCGGTAGCCGAACCACCCCTCGAAGTCGCGCTGCTTGAGCCAGTTCGCGTCGAAGTCCACGCCCCAGCCGCCGTCCCGCGGCAGATAGAGCACCTGGCCGCCGAAGCCGCTGTACATCTCCTCGTAGATGCCGGCCGAGAGCCGGCCGTACACGCGCTCCGCGGGCTGCGAGAACTTGTTCACCTGCAGGCGTGTGAGCTTGAACTTGGCTGCGCGCTTGTACTCCGCGATGTCGGTGCGCACGTGCGGCAGCAGGCTGTTCGAAGGCTGCGTCACGTCGCTCACGTTCTCGTAGACCACGAGCCGGGCTTCCGCCTGGAGGAACGTCTGACGGCCGAGGTAGCGGTCGTAATTGCCGACGGCGTCGAGCTCGAGCTTGAACGCGCCGCTCGGATCGTTGAGGTAGGTGGAAATGCCCGGATGCAGCCACCCCCGGCCGCCGAGAATGTTGGTGCCGCGCACCCCGACGATGTCCAGGCCCTCGCGCGACGCCGCGATGCTCTGCGGCAGCGGCTCCTCGAAGGCCGTCAGAGTTTCGCCGCGGTCGGCCTGCTCGCGCGCTTCCTCCGGCCGCGCGTACTGGATCGCCACGTACGGGGCGAGCCGGTCGCGCGAGGCCATGCCGTTGAAGTAGCGCTGCAGGAGCGGCACGTTGATGAAGGTGTAGGTGGCAAGCGGCAGCGTGCCGTACTCGTAAGTGATGCGGATCTCGCGCACTTCCAGCGGCGCGAACGAAAGCAGCGTGCGCGCCGCGCGCCCGACCGCGCGCGGCATCGAGGAGATGCGCGTGTTGGTCAGCGTCGCGTCGAGCCGGCCGTTGCTGTAGCCGATTCTTATGTCGCGAAAGTCCTGCTCCACCAGCGCCCGGGCGAGGCGCGCGCGATGCGTGCTGTCCTCCTCCCATTGCGCCTCCGTGGGCCGTGGATTTATCCTGGTGTAAGGCGCCGGCTCGTCGAGCTTGGGCACGAATTCGCGCTGCTCGAGCGCAACATTGATGTAGGTGTTGAAGCCCAGATGCCCGTGGGAAGAGAACGCCTTCACGCCGAACCATTCCCGGTGGTACTCGACGCCCACGGCCGGCTCTTTCTTGTAGGAAGCCGCGCCGGACAACTCGCTGAAGGGATCCCGCTTGTAGTTGAACGCGTCGTACTCGGCCACCAGGCTCCAGTTGGACGCGGCGGCCGGCGACCAGCGCACGCCGCCGAAGACGCCGTCAATGCGCCTGCCGCCATAGCCAGCGCTGAGATCCAGCTCTCCGAAGCGTTTTGACGCGACGGCATACGGCGCGCGAAAGATCCCGGTGCCGCCCGCGATATCCTGTGCGCCTGCGGCGATCCCGGGCCAGATTCCGCGCTCAGGAAGCACCAGCAGCTTCGCGTCGAACGCCTTGTCCTTGAAGTCGCCAAAGTGTTCGTTCGGACGCCCGGGGAAACCCGGCACGTGGTAAATGCGCGTGTAGCGGAACGAAGTCTCGAGCCAGGGAAAAATGGTGACGCCGGACCAGATCGACTGGTACGGCCGCATGAAGCTCAAGCCGGTACGCCAGCTTCCTTCCGGCGCGAAGCGCGCGTCGGGCATGCTGATGAGCCCGGTCTGGCCGGTGACGCTCGGCTCATCGGCAAGCGCGGGTGAGACCGCGAGCAGCAGGGCGGCGAACAGCAATGCGCGCTCTCGCCCCAAAAAGAAAGGCCCCGCGAAGGGGCCTTTTGTTGCGTGCATTCCCGGTTAGTGATGGGTGGTCGACGTGGAGTGGTTGTTGTTGATGATGATCGCCGCCCCGATCGCGGCGGCGCCGATGCCTACCGCTGTCCCTGCGCTTACGCCGGCAGCCGCGCCGGTTGCCTCGCCCGCTCCCGCCGCCGCGCCGCCGGCGGTCGTTGCGGCGCCGACAACCGCCGCCGCGCTCAAGTCGCTGAACGCCGCCGAAGCGGCCGCGGGCAGCGCCGAAGCCGGAATCGCAGCAGGGAGCGAGGCGGAAGAAGCGATCGAGCCGATTGACCCGGCTCCGAACGCAACCGTTCCCGCCGCGTTCGTCGCGGCGACCGCACCTTCAAGCACCGAGATGTACGCCGGATTGACGATCGCCACCATGAAGTCCGTGCCCCGGATGCCGATCGTTGCCTGGGGTGTGCGCAGTGCGACGGCCGACCGATTGCGCGCCCCTATCGCGCCCGACAGCATTCGAAGCGCGCCTTTGAGCAGGTCGAACACCGTGCGGTCCATCCTCGGATCCGCTTCTACATAGCGGAAATCGACAATGCGGAACTCGGTGTTCTCGTCGAGGACGACTTGCTGCCCATCGTCGAAGCGCAGGATGGCCTGGCTACCCGGGCCGGTCATCACCGCCGTCCCCGGCATCAAGCGCTGGTCCAGCGCTATGGGTGCCGTCGGTCGGCCTACCGGGCCCGCGCGAACGTCGCCATTCAGCGATTGGACGACGGCCGCAGCGAAGGCGCTTGTCGCCGAGAACAACGCCAGGATCGCAAACGCTAAAATTGCGGGACCGATCGCCCGTCGTACTGCATTCATTGTTATCTCCCTCCCAGGACGCCCGCGGACGCCCCTTGCGAGCGCGAGCTACTGGATTATTCCGCGATTCTGTCTGCGGTGTCTATTAAAAGAATGCGGCTATCCTTTGGAAGAGCCGGTGAAAAAATTTCAAATCTCCGCCCCTTTCGTACGACCACGCTCAACTCCGCGCTCCCGAACCTCAACCAATTGAAGCGTCGACCCGGTCGGAGGCTGAACGGAGTAGCCGTTTACCCACTTTGCAAGTATCCGCCGAGAGTCAATTTGATGAGGATGTTCTCGGAACGACAATTCGAGCTGCCGCAACTCCGCCTCTAGTGCGGTGTGGTTAACGTCTTCCTCGCGGACCCGGCAGATGCGAGGGTGGATTGTCCCCTCCGCCTCGCCGCTAATCAGGAGTTCCTCGTACAGTTTTTCGCCGGGTCGCAGGCCGACCACGTCGATAGCGATCTCGCCATGCGGATTGCTGGAGTCGCGCAGCAGCCGCCCGCTCAGCTGAACCATTTTTCGAGCCAGGTCCGCAATCTTTACGGGCTCTCCCATGTCGAGAAGATATACCTCTCCCCCGGTCGCCATGCCACCGGCCTGAATCACGAGCTGGACGGCTTCCTGAATGGTCATGAAATAACGGGTGACTTCAGGATGCGTCAGAGTGATGGGGCCACCGCACTCAATTTGACGGCGAAAGAGCGGTACTACGGATCCCGAAGAGTCGAGGACATTCCCGAAGCGAACCATCGAAAAGGTTGTTCGCGAACGGCGCTGAGCCATCATCTGGATAACTAACTCAGCCATGCGCTTGCTCGCACCCATTACGTTGGTCGGTCGAACGGCCTTATCGGACGAGATCAAAATGAAGTTGCTGACGTCCGCCTGCGCGGACCCCCGCGCGACGTACCAGGTACCGAGTACGTTGTTACGGAGTCCCTCAGCAGCATTGATCTCAACTAGCGGTACATGCTTATACGCCGCCGCATGGTAGACGGTATCGACCTTAAAGCGGGTCAGTAATGAATCGACAAGTGGCGCATCAGTTACCGAACCGAGCACGAAGTTCAACTCAGACGACGCCTTGCTCTTGGCATGCGACGCGCTCAATTCCTGCTCGATCTGGTAAAGAGCAAGCTCGCTACTGTCTAAAACGATCAAGTGCGCAGGTTGCAGTCCGAGCACCTGGCGGCAAAGCTCCGCGCCAATTGACCCGCCGCCGCCGGTGACCATGACCACTTTCTTCCTGGTGCACTTGTCCAGCAGACCAGGCCGCGCTTCGACCGGATCTCTACCTAGCAGGTCCTCCGCGCAGATTTCGCGCAACTGCTTAAGTCCGGATGAACGCCCGGAGACGATGTCATTCAGTGGCGGTACGGTGCGCACATGGATCGGAAACGGGAGGCGGCTCAACACCTCTAGGATCTCCCGTCGCCTACTGGGACCGGCTGAGGGAATGGCAAGCAAAATTTCCCGAATGCCCCGCCTTCGCAATCGCTCGTGTAGTTTTGGATCGTGCGGGCTAATGACGGGAAGATCTTCAACCATCCTTCCTTGCAGCGAGCGATCGTCGTCGAGAAATACGGTCGATCTGAAATCCCGCCCTCCTCTTAGCAGGGCCGCTAATTGACGACCCGCAGTGCCAGCACCATATATGGCCACCGGAGTGGCCTCTTTCAACTGTGCAGTGCCAAGCAACCACCGCGCCGCATGCCGACTCCAAACCAGCAAACAGAAGAGGACGAGAGCGAACACCACACCGTAGCCGATTGCGTGCGAGTCCGTCGCACCGCCTAGCCAAGCGATACCTCCAATCGCCGCACCGGCGAGCGCGCCCGCCAAGCCAGCCCGCACGGACAAAAGCGGAATATGAAGGTGAACAACTGGCCGATACAACCCAATGGCGACACATATCATCGCTGTCACCACCATAGCGAGGAGCGTGCCCATAACTACAGAATGAGGCGGCATTTCGGGCAGTCCGCCTGCACGAATAACCGTCGCAAGCCAGAATGCGCACCCCGCAAGCGCCGCATCGACGCCGACAAGTATTGTCGTTTTTACAACGCGCGGTAGTTTGATGAGTTGCGAGACCATAAGCAGCCCCCCTCTTGACTGCTCATTTCAGGCAAATGATGCCATGGATGCGAGCCTAAAGGTGGCCAAAGCCTGCTTTCGATCGGCTCGGCTGATTTATTTACACCGTTTGACAAAAGGCGCCATGAGCGTCCTCAGGAGGATTCTCAAGTTACCACCGTAACGCCCGAATTGGGTACTGGCTATTCAGCTCGCGTCTGAATGCTTGCGAGACGTTTCTGCTCCTCCAGCATTCAAATAGATTGCAAGCACCACCAACGGCACATAGGCCATTAGGGATCCAAGCGTGCCGGGGATTTTCTCAAATACTACAGCCGCCGCGATTGGAAAAAGCCAAAGAATGTTTATTAGGCCGACTCCAAGGGTTACTGTCCTGTGCGACCGTAGAACAATCGCGGCGTGTTGATAGGCATGCGATCGGTGCGCGCCCCAAATGCGTTCTCTACGAATTGCGCGGCGAATTAACGTGACGGTTGCATCGGTTACGAAGCCTCCGAGCAGGATGAGCCACATCCAAAGGAAGCTCGAATGTTGATGCCCCGAAATAATGCAAAAAAGGCCGATTGCAAACCCAAGGAAGCAGCTGCCGGCGTCCCCCATGAAGATTCTTGCTGGAGGGAAGTTTCGAACAAGAAACCCGGCCGCAGCGGCGGTGAGTAACATGGGCGGAATCCAATCGACCAGGCCGCTCTTTAAGTACGACAAACACGCGCCTGCTAAGCAAACTGTAATGGTCTCCACAGAGGCGATGCCATCGATGCCGTCCATAAAATTGAACAAATTCAGAGACCATACCAAGCCAACTACGGCGAGGACATTGCCAAGCAAACCTAAGTCGACAACGGAGTCCCCGAACTCAATTGGTGCTAAGCCATTAACCGCCCACAGCGCCCAAGCGGCAGTCGCGAAGTGAACAATGAGCCGGATGCTAGGTGGGAGGCCGAAACGATCGTCTAGCGCACCCACTGCCGCGATAAGCAGCCCCGGTCCTAGAATGCTAGCCAGCCAATTTGGTGCGTCTCCTAATGCAATAAATGCTATTGAACAAACGGTGAACGCAACTACAATCGCCACGCCGCCACCTCGAGGCGTCGGTACCACATGCGAAGCACGCGCGTTAGGGATATCAATAACGCCATGGGAAACAGCGTATCGACGTACGAGATCGCTCCCCGCTAATGAAAGTACGAAACAAAGGAGAATGAGCGATGCTGCCGTCATATCTCGAAAGGATGCTGGGTTGGATGCCAGCCGAGGTGTTGCCGAATTAGGCGGTCGTCCACTTGCAAAGAGCCCGTGATTCTTTCGAAGGCGTCGGCTTGCCCCAGAAGTTTCATAAGAAATCTGAGTGACCAAAGAGGAACAGAGAAAAGACGTAGTCTCCTCCCGAGACGATCTGCTGCTTTTTCGAGAAGGTCTATAGTCGAGAAGTCGGCATAGTCGCGCACATGGAATACGCGCCCGGCCGCGCGCTCATGCTCGCAGCATAACAATAAGACCTCAGCCAAGTTGGCGACATGAATCAGGCTCCGCCGATTCTGGATCCTGCCGAAAGGTAGCGGTATTCCGCTCCTTACCAGCTGGGCAAGCCGTCGAATATTTCCGGGTGCGCCGGGTCCGTACACCAAGGGAGGCCGCACAATCACCAAGCCCGGGAGGTTCAGTGCTAGAAGCGCTCGTTCAGCCTCAAGCTTTGACCGTCCATAAGGCGATGTTGGGTGCGCCGGAAAATTTTCGTCTACCGCGGCATCGCTGGAACCACCCGTTACAGCACCGATCGAACTCACAAATATAAATCGCCTTACCCCTCGCGAAAAAGATTCTTGTCTCGCCAGAACTGCACTTACCACGTTATGTCGGTGAAACTCGGCAGCCCCATTTCCCTGCACGTCATGAATTATGTGCGCGCGGCCAGCCAAGTGAATGACCGCCGTTTGTTCGACTAGGCAATTGCGGACCGCCTCGTCCCACGCCAGAGACAATTCCTTCGATGGCACGGACAGATCTGGGACGATTATTGCCGTTACGCCCGGCGGCAGACGCTTGGCATCCCGAACCAGCGCCTGAACTCGCCAACCGTCCGCGACCGCTTTAGCGCATACATTACGACCGACGAAGCCGCTTGCGCCTGTAAGCAGTAGGGTCCTTTGCTTCTTGGGCATTGCTTAGGAGAATTCCGCCAAACCTTGTCTGCAGCGGTCAAATAAATGTCTTTTTTTCGCCCGCGGTGGTATCGCTCAGTTACCTAGCGAACTGTGCGCTATTGTTTTCGAATAATATGTAGTGCTGTCGCCGCGGCCGGAGCGCCCGGTACGGCGTACAAGTTTAAAGCGGGCTTCAGAGGCCCGAGGAAAATTGCGGTTTCGCGCCAAACGTAATATCGAGCGCAGACTCAAGGAAAGCCTATGGAACAGTATTCGCTCCTCATTTCGGTGTACTTGCGATGCAGGCCCGATTTTTTGAATGAGGCCTTGGACAGTATTTATAGGCAAACCTGTCCGCCTAGTGAAATCGTAATCGTCAAAGATGGGCCGGTCACTCTTGAGATGGACAGATTCATTAACATGCAACAACAGAAGAGCGGATTTCGGCTTGTCGTAATCCAACTCGAACGCAATGTCGGCCTAGGTGACGCCCTCCAAGCGGGCCTTCAAAGGTGCTCCTTTCCAATAGTAGCCAGGATGGACTCGGACGATATTGCCGCGCCGTCGCGATGCGAAAAACAACTTCGGTTTCTTCAACTTCACCGCGATGTGGATGTGGTCGGCTCGTGGATCGCCGAATTCGAACACGACGAAACCCAAATTTACGCACACCGCATTGTGCCTACTGATCCAATAGACATGGCGAGATTCGCTAAACAGCGAAATCCACTGAATCACATGACAGTGATGTTTCGAAGGGCTAGCGTGTTGGCGGCTGGGGGATACGTAACATTCCACGGATTTGAGGACTATTACCTTTGGATAAGGTTATTGCTCAACGGCTCAAGGCTCGCAAATATCCCGGAATATCTCGTGAATGCCCGGGCTGGCGAACACCAGATCCTGCGAAGAGGAGGTCTAAGCTACGCGCTAAACGAGCTGCGCTTCCAGCGTGAAATGCTGCGGCTGGGTTTCACGAATCCGTTAGAGTTCACCGTAAATTCCGTAATGCGTTTCTTCATAAGAATGCTGCCTGTCTTGTTTCGTAGGGCAGCCTATCAGGCGATACGGCGCATACGCGCTAGTGGACAGCGCCGAGTTAACATGTCGCGAAGCTAGTCGATGTTGGGCGTGGGCGTGTAGCAATGGTCGTAGCTTCCTGCGACAAGTACTGCGACCTTTGGGTCGGATTCGTCGCGACCCTTCGTAAGATTTGCGTCCAGTTAGTCAAGCACCTCCCTACTACGGTTTTGGGGTATTTGACGGCCGCGGCCTAAACAGGTTGCTGGCTTGTTGAGGCGCGCCTTGGTCCGATAAGCGTGTAGCGACTGACGGTACGACTCCTGGGCCTCGGTGAGCGATTTGTAGGCGCGCAGGTACGAACCTAGGCCATAACACGATGGTTGCAAGTGCAGGCAAAATCCAAGCGACGTTCCATTCCATCAAATCGTGAAACATCCCGTCGGCGGCAAGACCCGCTAAGCCGGAAATTAAGAACTGATAAGACAGACCAAATTTTGTTTCCTCATGTTTCATTCTCGCAATGAGCGAAAAGCCTATGTAAGCAAGCATCGCTAACAACGCGAAGAACGGCCCCCAGCCGTTATCGGACAGTATTTGAACGTAAGAATTATGTGCGCCAAGAAACATCCCATCGATTGACACTTGGCCGAGCGTTTGTCCTGTTAATCCCGCACCGACCCCAAAGGGATGGTCAAAAGCTAAATCGATGGCATTTTTTGTATAAGCGAGACTAAAACGCTCCTGTTCACCTATGGATTCTTGAAATGCGAAGGACTCAATTCGGCCGAGCAGAACATCTTCGGCTTCCATGGCGAACAGTAGTCCTATGGACGCCGACAGAACACTAATTACCGCTGAACCAACCCAAAACGCTCTTTTAATTCGACCCTTGTACACATCCCAAACTACGTAACAGAAGAGGCCGACCATAAGGTTTAACCAACCGGATCTGGACAGTGTGAGTCCAATTTGTGCCAGCACGAGTATCAGTAGTGCCGCCGTCATCCAGCGCGGGACATCCAAAAGTTTGGGGTCCAGTAATTCGTCCAAGAGCCAAAGGGCAAGCATTACGGTAAGGAGTGCCAGAATATTGGGTTCCCCGAGCAATGACATATAGCGAAAATCACGAACAGTCTCGAAGAACATACCGCCTGGGACCCAAATGCCGACAATTGCTGCTATCGCGAGAATTGAAGTCAGACCAGCTCCGACCAGGAGTGAGATCAGGACGTGTCTCATCTTCTCTGCCGAATCCACGTACAGCTTTAGGAAACAAAGAAATGCGATGTTCAGAACTAAATGCCCTACAGAGGCTGGGACAAAATTTCCGTCAATTATCGAAATTGAGTAGAAGAAACAAAATGCTGCAAAAATAATTTTGAATAGCGATGGAAATCTCAGTAATCGGATATTGAGGTGGCCCAGAATGATTCCCATGAATAGGAGACTTGGAATGAGAACGTCACCGGGATCGATTCCAAGGAGATTCAAATTGAGGGATGCGAGTGCGCAACAGGCGAAAATAGTGAAGACTTTTCTGCTCCATAAACAGAAAAACGAAACCACCCCCACTACGCACAGCGCTAATCCGAGCTCAGTTCCCTCAACAACTGCCATTCGCCAGGTAAATCCGATTACTGCCACAGCCATCCCGGCAATCAAGACGGATTTAATCGTGCTCGACGATTCATTCATGTCTAATTACTCGACATTCCGAGAGCCACTTACATTGCAGAAGAATTTGATAAGAGTTTTTGCACTACGGGCGTTGAATCCTCTCGGTCATCTTGTAAAGCAACACATCCTTCTGGACTTACGCAGCAATGCCATGAATTTCGCGAATTTAACTCACCGTGTCTTCAGCGTTTGGATCCTAGTGCCTCAACGGAACTGAGATAAACGTCCTCATACTGGCGGGCCATCCTACGGGGATCCGAGTGATTTTCGGTCGCAGAACGTAATGCCATGGCCACTAATTGACTTGTGCGCTGAGGATCGGAAAGCATTCTTACCACCATGTCAGCTGCCTGCTTGTCATCGCCGAGCTGAAAGGTGTATCCCGTCTCATCATGTCGAATTATTTCCTCGCATCCTGGATACGCAGAGGAAACGACCGGCAAACCACACAACTGTGCTTCTAGCACGGTGAACGGCACACCCTCCATTCTTGAGGTGAACAGGAGTACGTCCATTAGCTTCAGTAACGGCCTAACTTGCTCTGCAGGTCTAAACCCGGTGACTGTAAATCGTGAATCCAAGCCGGATTCACGGACCAATTGATCAATCCTTTTTCTTAATTCACCGTCACCTACCCAGACAAAGTGGGCATTGGGAATCTCGGCATATATCCTTTTGGCTGCCAATACAAAGGCTATGGGATCCTTTCTTTCCGATAAATAACCTATATTTCCGATTACTTTCGCGTTGGCTGGTATGTGGAAAGCAGACCTTGTTATTTCGGAATTGCCGCCATTCTTACAATCTGTACCTCTTGAATCAATACGGGTGTTTATCACCACCGCCTTTCGCCTCTGAACGAGACGTTTCCTTATCCCGAAGTTTTTCTCTCTATTGGTTTCAAAAGTCACGACCGTTGCAGAATGACATATGAAAGCTTCATATAAGAAAAAGCGAAACCTTTCGAACCACCGCGTTTTTTGCTCGAATCGCCAAGAGTGTCCCGTATAAATTTTGGCAATTGGTAGTCCAGCCGCGGCGATACAACCCAGCAGACCAGCTCTTGCCGTATGTAAGTGCAATAACGTAATTCGTTCCCCCCTTAGTATTCTTCTTAGTTGCGCTATCCGAAGTGGGAACGAGCAATATGAGTAGGATCTGGGGAGTAAATGTTTGGTAATGGAGCTGTGCAGATAGGACGCATTGGAATTTATCCGGGCTACGGTGGAGTGAAATTCGAATTTCTTCGGGTCACAGAGCGAAGCCAAGAGATTGACGTAACTCGTTACTCCACCTGGACTGTCGTCGGCTCCAACCGTTAGGATTTTAGTTCTCATCAGTCCGACCTAAAACGCCGCAATATTGCATTCAGTCAGGCGAGACAACGCGTTTTTCGTAGAAACGTCACACGCCGTTTCTTCAACTGACCTCCTGCGAATTGTTATGGCACCTCGCTCAATGCAGCGACAATACAGTCATGGTCCACTGATATTAAATAGCGTGGATTGATCGCAAGCAGCTTTGCCTTTGTGGCCTCGAATGTCGGATAACCTTCGGAGCCGAACAGTCTTGCATCATCGATGAGAATGCAATGATCGGCCCTGGCATGTTCTCTAATCTGATCGAGCTCCATGAGAACCGGGCTTACTTGATCACCGCAGGCGGTAGTACCACCACTGTAATGGCCATCCAACCAAAATAGGATGCGACCGGTAGCATGCTCCAGCATGTCCTTAAGTACCGAGGCGCTGTCTCCGAAGTAAATATGTATGTTTGGAAAATCGGAGAATGACGTCTTGTTCAGCCGATAGAGCGGTTCAAAGAGCTCGACAGATAGCACGTTCTTGAAATGCCTTTTAACGGCATTAGTCATTTGACCGTAGAAAGTTCCTGTCTCGATAAAAGTCTCACACGAATACCGGTGGGCAATCGAAACAACTCTTCGTCTCTTATATATATGATTATCCGGTCCCGGCTTATCAGAGCATAACCAGATTGGATAAGTGATCGCCGCTTTAGCGTTGCGAATAAATCTACCAAATACAAACATAATGCTCCCGGGATGATCTCCCAAAGAGAGGAAATAAGCCGCTGTCAACTATCAGCCGGTCGATGCGACGGCAAGAAGGAGGCAATCCACTTTTTGTCATTTTCGTCAAGAACATTCGTCCAAGCGGCAAATACAAAACCGCTTGCTGACACACCGGTGATACATAACTGCCACACTAGATTTGTCGTCACCAGACCGACACCAAATACTACAAAGGCGAAAATTATTAGGCATTTCACAGCACTTAAGATTCCAGCATCGTGAACTAGTACCCGAATCTGCGGCACAAGTCGCATTGAAGCGTTAAACAAAAGCACAGCTTCGAAAGTAACTCGTAGACAAAAAGCGATTGCAGCACCCACAACTCCCCAATTCGAGATTAATGGGTAGGCTATCCCGAGATAAAGAGGCAATTGTGCTAAATGGATCTTCGTTGTTACGTCCGGACGGCCAAACCCACCGACCAGGCTTGTCGGAACCCATGCCAAAGAATTGATTAGGACTCCGAATGCGAGCAACTGTAGGACATGCTTGCTTTTGTCGCTGAAAGGCTCTCCGAGCCAGAAGAATAAGATCGCTTCAGAGAAAGCCATCAATACCAATACCAATGGCCCAAGGGTGATCAAAATGTATTTAATTGGTCGGATAACCAGCTCCGCTACTCTTTTCTGGTCTCCTCTTTGCAATCCACTAAAGGCGGGAAATAGCACCGCAGTTATGCTGCCGGGAATAATCCATAATCCGTACAGCAATTCATATGGTGCCGAATAGAAGGTGACTGCTCCCAACGTTACTAAGGATGCAATGAGGAACCGGTCGAGTTGGACAAGAAAGGGTACGATGACGTTGGAAACGGCCACCCATCCGGAGTAGCGAAAGAGGGCTAGGAGGGAAGCCTTGCTAAACAAGAATTTCTGCCGCAAGGCAGGGATTACGTGTAGGCACCCAATGAGAAAAGCAGCCATCGCCACGAGCCGCGCAATCAGCATCCAGAAAACGATTGCCCAGACAAAGTCTTGTTGTATGAATGCAAGCGGGATAACGTACGTCGAAAGATTTAAAAAGATCTTTACATAGTTAACCAAGTCAAAACGGTGCGCCCCTTCTAGGGCTCCGCGCAACGTTGAAGTAGCGAGGACGATAGGTCCTGACGCGGCGAGAACATAAAGCGTTGCCGTCGCGTCGCCGATCCGGTCGTATGGAACTTGTAATACCCTCCCTGCAAGGATAGGCGCAAGGATCGCGAGCAAGAATCCTGCTATTGACCCCAGCAGGATCTGGATCACTAGTGATGCCCAGACAACTCCTGCAAGCTTTTGCAGTTCACTCTGACTCAAATATTCGGCGACATACTTGGTTGTTGCACGGCCCAAGCCTAGGTCCAGTACGCTGAAGGTGCCAAAAACGACCATGGCTAAAGCGAGCAGTCCATAGCCATCTGTGCCCAACCCTCTAATGATGATCGGTACTAAGAGGATGGCCACGACTGCTACGATAAATTGAGTGCTGAGGTTTAGAAGCGCATTACGCGCTAGTAACCTTGAAGAGGGGCCCTGATCTAGGTTCGTGCGGGGCATAGGCCCCTTAACATTTGATGGCCGGCCTACCGCTCGCCGCACATTCACACGTATTCACGGATCCGCCTCCACCACCTCAACAACCTCAACGAGCAACTATGGCGCGGATCATGGTTTCGATCTTTCTGGCGTCTACTCGCCACAGGCCCGCCTGGGTCCTTGGACTCGGTACTTAACAGGATCGGCACATAGCATCCAGGCCAATAACGTGTAAGCAGGTCGAAGAAGCGCTGCCAGCAATCTTCAAAGCTGTCTGACGTGTTGACGAGGAGCGTGAGGTTGCTGGCTTTGGTCATGCCATGGAGTGCCAGCCTGTTTCAAGGCACGAGCGAGGCATCAGGGATGACAGCTCACATGATCAAGCGACCGACCGCCCTCTGGCGGTTTATAGATAACCACGATTACGTGCGCGGCAGGCCGAGCAGACGGTGAAGGCGCCCGAGTTTCTCAGCAGATTCGCGTTCCCCAGCCATATTCTGGAACGTTCGGCGCACGAGCACAAAAACCATCATCACGAAAAACACCGCCAAGGCGGTGATCGCTGTAATCAACGCTCTCTTGGGCTTTGACTTCCGCTCAGGCGGCTGTGCTGCGTCCACCACCTGAATAACGGCACCCTCGCGCGCTTCGTCGAGGCGGGCTAGTTCGAACTGTTTAGCCATCAGTTCGAAGAGCGTCTCGTGGTACTTGAAGTCGCGGTACTTGGCGATGTATTCCGCGCCGTTGCCGGCAGCCTTCGCCGTGTCGCTCTGCTCCGCCTTCGATAGTTCGGTCCGCAGCGCCACGAGTTCCTGTATTGCCAATCTGAATTGAGGGTTGGAATCCGTCATGAACATGCGCATCGAGGCAAGCTTGATCTCCTGGGCGGTGATCTGGGCCTTGAGCCGGGCAAGGGCTTCGACCGCGGACTGCGGCATCGTTTTCAGTGCCGCCTCGCCGATGCCGCTGCCTCGCAATGCGAGCTCGGATTTGGTGAGGTTGTCTTTCGTCTGCTTGAGTTGGGCCTCGAAGAAGAGCCGTCTCTGGGCCGCTTCGGTGATCGCAAGCGTATTCGTCAGGTTCCGAAGTTCCTCGACGAATGCGTTCGCCATGTCGGCTGCGCGTTTCGGGTCGTGATCGTCGACGTCGATCGAGATGATGCCGTCTTTCACCCCAGCGGACACCTTCGTTCGTTTTTCGAGTTCCTTGCGGGTGTCCTCTATATAGCGCTCGTTGTACAGTTCCCTGAGGTTGAAGCGCTGAATGATGGCATCGTAAATACTGCGGCTCTTCAAGAGCGCAACGTACTGGTCTGCTGGATTCTTGATTCCCGCTGCGCTGCCCACAAGTCCGGCAAGGGATCCGAGTTGCGCCGCCAGCACTGCAGATGTGCTCTGCTGCTGCCCCGGAGGGAGAATGCGACTCGTCGCCGTATAGGTCGGCGGTATAAGAAAGCTGATGCCCAGAGCTGCGAGCCCCGCCACAACTGGAACAAGGATCAGGATGCGGAGGTTCTCGGCGAGGACGAGAGCGATATCGATGAGGCTGATCTCGTCGGCTTCCTGCTGGCTGATTGGCGCCTCTGATGCGCTTGGAAGTCCTTGGTCAGCCATTGCTAGCGGTTACGAGTTACCGTTTCCTACGGTCTGCCGATGACTCTGAGCGCTGCGGCGCCGAGGCCGAATTGATAGAAGATCTGCGTCCAGTCCTTCAGGTCCTTGGTTAGAGTGGTTCGTGTCAAGTCTTCCGGAACCACGATGGCGTCGCCGGGCATCGGACGCATACGGTCTAGTGAGCTGACAAGGAAGCCGGTGCTGCGCTTGCTGACTACAGAACCGTCAGCTCTCAGAACATAGATGCTTCGTACATCAGCCTCCTTGCGCGGACCGCCCGCTTGGGCGAGGTAGTCGGAGACGTTCTTCTCCGGGCGGTAGAGAAACGAGGATTCGTTGAAAACGGTGCCGAACACGCTGACCATGTCGGGCCGATGCGGAATCAAGAGACGGTCGCCGTCCTCCAGCCCAACGTCGGGAAGGTCTGCGGTACTCGGGTTTTCCGGCAGTTCCAGGACGATGCGTCCCGTCGGTTTGAGGGTTCGCAACCGGACGACAGTGGCCTGCTGCGCCTCTGCCTCGGCCTTTAGCGATGCCGCTTCCTCCGCGCTCGTTACGTTGCGGGCCCGTGTTGCGGCGGCGCGCTGGAGGTCCTGCTCGAACTGCAGGATGGCTTGCTTGAGGCGTTCTTCCTGGTTCTTGCGCGTCGACTCGCGGGTCAACTCGGCGCCGAAAAGATAAGCCTGCGGTGTGACACCGCCGACGCGGGTCACGAGCTGGCGCAGCGTTTCTCCGGCCATCCCCTGGTAGACACCCGCGAAGTTGAACTCGCCTTCGAGGCTGACCACGATCGGACGGCGTTGCACCGGAGCGCCGATGTCGGTCTTGGAGAACACGGTGACGACATCGCCCGGTTTGAGCGCAAGATTGTTCGCCGGGTCGTTCTCGAGGACCGCCTTGCCGAGGTTGAAGGGGATGAGCGAGGTCGTAAGGTCCGCCGGGTTCAGCCGCTCGATGACCGCGTAGTCCCAGTTGATCTCGTCGCTTAGCTTGCGGACGTTGTCCGAGAGCTGGCCCTGGGTGACCGTTTCAAAGCGTACGGCGAGGTTCTGGCGGCGGTAATAGTCCGGGGTGATGAGCGCGGCTTTTTCGGGGATCAGGTCGCGGATCCTGAGGCCTTCGCGCCATGGGTAGCGCAGCGGCTCGGCGACGTTGCCGCGCAGCGTGACCGCGTTCTCGAAGCGCGGCGAGATGGCGAGCACCGACACCAGGTCGCCGTCCTTGATGTTGTGCTTCAGGCCGTCGTAGTCGAGCGCGAACTGGTCGACCGTGCGGGTCTTGCGCTCGTCGATGCGCTCGAGGGTCGCGCGCCGCGCTTGCGCGGTGGTGGTGAGTCCGCCGGCCAGGTCGAGCAGGCGGCCGACGTTGGTCGGGCCTTTCAGCTCGAAAATCGCGGCGTTGTTGACGCTGCCCGCGACGGCGGCGAGCGCTCCGACCGGCGGGAAGTAGATGACGTCTCCGGGCAGGAGCGGCACGTCCCTGGATTTGTCGCCCGCGAGGAGCAGCTCGTACAGGTCGAGCTCCGTCACCACGCTGTTGCCGCGCTTGAGCTGGATGGCGCGCATCGAGCCGTGCGGGGCGGGGCCGCCCGCGGAGAAGATCGCGTTCACCAGCGTGCTGAGCGAGCTCACGGTGTAGGCGCCGGGCCGCCGCGCGTGGCCGACGACGAAGATCTGCACCGAGCGTAGCTGCCCCATCGACACCAGGAGCTCGAAATTGCGGAAGTTGCGGGAGATCGCCGTGCGCAGGTGCGAGGTGAGGTCCTGGTAGCGCACGCCCGCGACCGCAACGGAGCCGACGCGCGGGATGTTGATCATGCCGGTGCGGTCCACGACCGCGCGGTAGTCCACGTCGATCTGGCCCCAGGCGCGGACGAGCAGCTCGTCGCCCGGCCCGATCACGTAATCCGGGGTGACGGGAATGTTCTCGACCGGTGCGAAGGTGGAAGGCGCCTCGAAGAGATTCTGTCCGAAGAGCGGCAGCACCTGGCCGGTGGACGCCCAGATGAAATCCTGGAACTCGTTGCGCTCGCCCGTAAGCTCCCGCGTGACTCCCGGCGCGGTGAAGGCGCCGCGGCCGCGCTGCTCCGTCGCGCTCTGGCGCGGCTGCTCCGTCGCGCTCTGGCGCGGCTGCCCCGGCGCCTGCGGGCGCGCCTGTCCCGGGGTGGGGGTGCCTTGCTGCTGCAGCTGGCCCGGCGACGGAACAAAGATCGGCTGTCGCGAGTAGTCGGGGTTGTTGGTGATTGTCGGCGGCTGCACCGCAGGCGTTTGCAGCGGCGAGACCTGCTGCACGGGCGCGTTCATTCCCGGGCTTGTCCCGAGGTCGTCCTGCCGTTGTTGAGTGTACTGGGCGAAAGCAGCCGTCGCGGATCCGAGCAGGACCAGCCCGGCGCAGAACAAACGACGCATCATCGACTGTCCCTCCCCGCAAAAAACGCTGCTCTACGGCGCGCCCCTTGGCCGCCGGTCGGGAAGTCCGTTGGGATTGTTATTCGGAACCCACGAGCATTATAGGATAGAGGCGCCTTAGAGGTTGTTTCCAAGCGCCACCGAACTGTTGGCAGGCGACTTGCTACGACTACATGCGCAACCATCGGGCTGGGACATTGGGCATATAACTGGTCATTCTGGGCGTAATAGCAACTTGTCCAGGGTAATTCGCAAGCCAGGCGCCCCACCAACTGAAGGAACTGTTGGCGATTACATGGTGGTGGCAAAGACTCATGAGAATCATGTCCTCATGGTCTGGACCCCTATCGTTTTCTAGGTAGGTCGTAGCTCCATCAAAACCGATATTCTCGCGAGACCATTTTGGATAGTCGGAAAACACAAAAAACGCAGGATTCTTTACGTAAGTAGAGAGCTCTTTAGTAGCCAACACATAGTAATCCCGCCCAAGTGAACGGCCATTTTGTTGACTGTTTCCGTTTAGCTTTCCATTTGGGGTGCTGGGCACTTCATGAAGTCGACGCACATGCACCGCGACTGGATTTGGGGAAGAACTTATTTGTGCAGCAAGCTTACGATTCGCCGCCGAGAGGGAGTCTGCCAGCACAAACTCGCCCCTAATTTCGTCCCTAAACTCAAGAAAGTACCGCTCATCTTGCCAATATCCCATTACGAAGACGTCGTTGGCAGCATTAATTATTCTCATCTGAGGGTCGTACTCACGACCGGACTCGATGAGCAACCAGGGTCTCAATAGGCAGGAAAACAACTTGCGTGAATAGGAGAGCCGGCGCATTGCGCGACTGACGTGAAAGACGATCGGTTTTCGTACCTTAGTAAGTTGATGCGGTATCGAGAAATGACCCAGCTCAAAGTGTCTTTTATAGTAGGTATCGAACTCGAAACCGTATATATCCAATTTCAGCGCGACGTTATGACGCAGAGCGAGCGCGCGTCCCATAGCGTATTGAAACATTTGGTTGCCTAGTCCGCCGTAGAGTGCAACCGTTACGGAACCCATGAGCGCGCTTCTAAAGTGACATCTTCTTCTTAGGTGACGTTTGAAGCTCGATTGCTAACGATTTCATCGTAGATCCAAGCGTAGGTTTGTTCCATGCCTGCTTCGATCTTGATGCTCGGCGCCCACTCGAGCCTCTGCTTTATCAAATCATTGTTGCTGTTTCGCCCCCTCACACCCTTCGGTGCGTTCATGTCGTATTTTCTGCGCAGCTTGATTCCAGCGATACCTTCGACAACATCTACCAGTTGGTTGATCGACACCATCTGATCACTTCCGACATTTAGGGGTTCCACAACGTCGCTATGCATGAGCTTCTCGGTGCCTATGACACAGTCATCGATAAACGTAAAACTCCGCGTCTGTTGTCCATCCCCCCAGATCTCAATTTCCCGATTTCCTAAAAGCTTGGCTTTAATCACTTTTCGGCAAATAGCGGCTGGGGCTTTTTCCCGACCACCATCCCAGGTTCCATGCGGGCCGTAAACGTTGTGGTAGCGCGCTATGCGAGTATGAATTCCGAAGTCTTCGTGAAAATGTCGGCACATGCGCTCGCTAAAAAGCTTTTCCCAGCCATAACCGTCTTCCGGCGTGGCTGGATACGCATCTCCCTCACGCAGACCGTGCTCGAGATGGGTGGTCTTCTGTTTTTCAGCAGCGTAAACACAGGCAGACGAGGCGAAAAAGTATTTCTTTGCGCCGAGATCGCGCACCGCCATAAGCAGATGCGTGTTAATTAGTACTGAAAGCATGCAAAGGGCTTTGTTGTTTTCGATAAAACCCATCCCACCCATGTCTGCAGCTAAGTTGTAGACCTCCGCCGCACCTTTCAATGCCTGGTAACAAGCTTCCTTGTTAGAAAGGTCTAGCACTAAATTATCTACGTCGTCGAATTTTTGATACCAGTCCCGATGTGGTTTGATATCGACCGAACGAATCTTCGAATACCCTCGCTTTCGGAGGTCGGCAACAAGCGCTCCGCCCATGAAACCACCGCCTCCGGCGACTACGATGACTCCTTCATTCATTTGGACTGTCTCCGGTATTTCTGATCTTTGAATATCTGCGGCAAGTTAGAAAAGGCCTAACCACATGCGGATGGCCACATAAGCGCGCAAGGGCGATCGGCCTCGCCATAGGTTTCCAAAGAAAAGCATTGAGTGCAGAAGCGATTCATAGGGCGCGTCCCGTTAATTGCCGATCGGGAACTCCCGTTGGATTGTTATTCGGAACCCGCAGGCATTATAGGCGAGAGCGCTCGGCAAAGGCGCCGGGTAACTTATATGTTACTAAGCCTGCGACAGCCGGCTGCCCACCCTTTCCTTCATGTAACTCGCGTAGGCGAGGCGCAGACCTTCTTGAAGCGAGATCCGCGGGCGCCATCCGAGCGCGCTCAGCTTCTCGACGTCCAGAAGCTTGCGGGGCGTGCCGTCGGGCTTGGAGCGGTCGTGGACGATGTCGGCGTCGCTTTCGACGGTGCCCTTGATCATCTGGGCGAGCTCCGCGATGGTCAGGTCTTTGCCGTGGCCGATGTTGAAGAGCGGGGGCTGCTGTGAGCTGAAGGCCGCCGCGATGCGCTCCTCGGACAACTCCATCAGGTAGATGCAGGCGTCGGCCATGTCCTCGCTGTAGACGAACTCACGGCGTGGCGTCCCGGAGCCCCAGACCACCACGGCGTTTTCGCGCCGGATCTTGGCTTCGTGAAATTTGCGGATCAGGGCGGGCAGGACGTGGCTGGTCAGGGGGTCGTAGTTGTCGCCGGGGCCGTACATGTTGTTCGGCATGGCGCAGACGTAGCGCGTGCCGTATTGGCGGTTGAACGACCAGCACATCTCGATGCCGGCGATCTTGGCGAGGGCATAGGCCCGGTTGGTCGGTTCCAGCGGCCCCGTGAGCAGGTATTCCTCCTTGATGGGCTGCGGGCAGTCGCGCGGGTAGATGCAGGCGGTACCGAGAAACAGCAGCTTCTGCACGCCGGCCTCGCCCGCGTGCTGGAGGACGTTGTTCTGGATCGCGAGGTTCTGGTAGACGAAGTCGGCGGGGTAGGTGTCGTTCGCCAGGATGCCGCCGACCTTTGCCGCCGCGAGAAACACGATTTGCGGGCGCTCGCGCTGAAAGAACTCGCGCGCCGCGCGCTGGTCGATCAGGTCGAGCTCAGCATGCGTGCGGGTGATGAGGTTCCGGTAACCCTTGGCCTGCAGCCGCCGTACCAGCGCCGAGCCGGCGAGGCCGCGATGCCCGGCGACGTAGATCCTCGAGTCCTGCCTCATGCCCGCTCATCGCGGTAGTCGAAGGTCTTGTGGCCGTGGTCGCGTGCCATAAGATCGCGCTCGGCGAGCGAAAGGTCCTGGCGCGCCATCTCCGCGACGAGATCCTTGAAGCTGATCTGCGGCTTCCAGCCGAGCTTTTTCCTGGCCTTGCTCGCGTCGCCCAGCAGTGTATCCACCTCGGTGGGCCGGAAATGGCGCGGATCGACCCGCACGACGGTCTGGCCGGTCTTCAGCGCGGAGAACCGTTTGCCGCTCAACTTCGCGATGCGGGCAGTCTCGTCCTTGCCGCGGCCCTGCCAGTCGAGCTGGATACCGTACTCCGCAGCAGCCGCGTCGACGAACTGGCGGACGCTGTGCTGCACCCCGGTCGCGATGACGAAGTCTTCGGGCGCGGGCAACTGGAGCATGAGCCATTGCGCCCGCACGAAGTCCTTGGCATGGCCCCAATCGCGCTTCGCGTCCAGATTGCCGACGTAAAGGTAGTCCTGCAGGCCGAGCACGATGCGCGAGAGAGCGCGCGTGATCTTGCGCGTGACGAAGGTTTCGCCGCGCACCGGCGATTCATGATTGAAGAGGATCCCGTTGCAGGCAAACATGCCGTACGCCTCGCGGTAGTTCACCGTGATCCAGTAGGCGTAGAGCTTGGCCACGCCATACGGCGAGCGCGGGTAGAACGCAGTGTTCTCCGTCTGCGGAGACTCGCGCACCAGGCCGTAGAGCTCCGAAGTGGAGGCCTGGTAGAAGCGCGTCTTTTTCTGGAGGCCCAGGATGCGCATCGCTTCGAGCAGGCGCAGCGTTCCCAGGCCGTCGGAGTCGGCGGTGTATTCGGGCTCCTCGAAGGAAACGGCGACGTGGCTCTGCGCCGCGAGGTTGTAGAGCTCATCGGGCTGGGTCTGCTGGATCACCCGCGTGAGGCTGGAGGAGTCCGTCATGTCGCCGTAGTGCAGGATGAAGCGGCGATCGCCCACATGCGGGTCCTGGTAGAGGTGATCGATGCGGTCGGTGTTGAACAGCGACGCGCGCCGCTTTATGCCGTGAACGACGTAACCCTTGTCGAGCAGGAATTCGGCGAGATAGGCGCCGTCCTGTCCGGTGATCCCCGTGATCAGCGCGACTTTTGCTTTTTGCACGGCGTAAGTATATGGGACGATTCGCCAACTATGTCATAGCGGCGGGGCCATCGGCCTGATTAGCTGAGGGGCGAAGGGGGCGAGGGGAGTCGGAGATGAACGCTACTATCCTGTTTGCCGATGTGAGCGGCAGCACCAAGCTGATCGAGAAGGCCGGGTATGCGCTTGGGCTGAAGACCATCGCGCACTGCGTGCAGCGGCTGAAGAAGGCCGCCGAAGTGGCGGGCGGCCAGGTGGTGAAGACCCGGGGCGACGAGGTGATGGTGCTCTTCGACACGCCCGACGCGGCGGCGAAAGCCGCGGCCACGATGCACGCCACCATCGACGCGCTTGCCCCGGTGGGCGACACCAAGCTCGGCGTGCACGTCGGTTTCCACAGCGGCCCGGTCGTCCAGCACGAGCACGACCTGGTCGGGGACACGGTGAAGCTCGCCGCCAAGCTGGTCGAGGAGGCGCAAAAAGGCCAGACGCTCACCTCGCAGCAGACCGCGGCGCAGCTCAGTCCCACGCTGCAGCCCTTCTCGCGCGAGCTGCGCTCGCTTCCGCTTGCCGGAACGGGAGCCGGGATGCGGCTTTGCGAGATCGTGCCGGGCGTCGAGGCCGGCGCCCAGGCGCGCGAAAAGGCGACGACCGTGGTGCGGCTCAAGTACCGCGACGGCGTGATCGAGTGCTCGCGCGAGCACAGGTCGATCATGATCGGGCGTGAGGGTCACTGCGGACTGGTCGTGTTCGATGCGATGGCCTCGCGCAAGCACTGCACGATCGAGTTGCGCGGCGACCAGTTCGTGCTGCAGGACCACAGCACGAACGGCACCTACGTCACGATGGGCACCGAGAGGGCGGTCCTGCTCAGGGGCGATGACCTGCCGCTGCGCAGGTACGGATGGATCGGGTTCAGCGACGTGCGCTACGCGTCTTCGGAGGTGGTCGAGTTTTCCTGCGCGTGAGGCGCTATGAACGCAACGGTTCTGTTTGCGGACGTCAGCGGTACCAGCACGTTGTACTGCGTCGAGGACTTGCGAAAGGCCGCGGAGTCCACAGGCGGGCGGGTCGTAAAGCTCATCGGCGACGAGGTGATGGTGCTCTTCGCCACGCCGGATGCGGCCGCCCAGGCGGCCGCGAAAATGCACGAGCGGATCGACGCTCTGCCTGCGGTCGGGGGCACCAAGCTCGGCCTGCGCGTGGGGTTCCACAGCGGGCCGGTCATCCAGTGCGACAGCGATGTGCTGGGCGACACCGTGAAGCTCGCGGCCAAGCTCCTGGAAGAGGCGCAGAAGGGCCAGACCCTCACCTCAGGGCAGACCGCGGCTCAGCTCAGCGCCGGGATGCGGCCGTTCTCGCGGGAACTGCAACGCATGGTGCTCACTGACACGGCTGAAACCATCCGGCTCTGCGAGATGCTCACGACCTCCGCGAACGGCGCCGCCCGGGCGCAGGCGGCCAAAGCCAGGACCCTGGTGCGGCTCGCTTACGGCGATCTAGTGGCGATTTGCTCGCGGGAGAAGCCGCGCATCGTGATCGGCCGGCACAAGGCCTGCGACCTGGTGATCGGCGACCAGCTGGCGTCGCGGCAGCACTGCACCCTCGAGGCGCGCGACGACGAATTTGTCCTGCAGGACCACAGCAGCAACGGCACCTACATTACCGTCGAGGGCGAGCGCGAAATCCTGCTGAGCGGCGAAGCGCTCGCGCTCACCACGCACGGCTGGATCGCTTTTGGCCACTCGCACGGCGGCTCCGACGAGGCGATGGAGTTTTTCGGCAGCTAGCGAAAATCGAAAATCGGGGTCAGAGCCCGATTTCCGTCAGCCGGGCCAGAAGGTCAGCGCGAGGCCGATCAGGCCGAGCCCGATGAACAAAGCGATGAGCCCGGCGATGACGCTGTGCGGCCCGCTCTTGGGGTCGTCGCCGTGTTCCACGAACGGCTGCATCTCGTCGAACCGCGAGTAGCTTCGTCCGACCTTTCCCATGCCGGCGCGCCCGCGAAGGTTGTGATCGTTGCTGTCCACGGTCTCATCATGGGCCAGCGCCGGGACGAAGGGAGGAACCTGAAGAACTCTCACAAATCGGGCTCTGACCCCGATTTTCTAGACATGGGATGGACTGGCGGCCCGCCGCGGGGGTAAGGTTTGCCCAACTCAGGGGAGACCCCCATGCGCCTCGCGTCGTCCGTCTTCGCCGTCATCGCGGTTTCGTTCGCCGGCCTGGCCTTTAGCCAGTCGAAGAACCTGGCGCCGGGATTCACCAGCCTGCCCAGAGGGGCGACGGTCGTCATCATGCCGACCGACATCGAGCTCTTCTCGATCAGCGGCGGCGGCGTGCTCGAGCCGAAGGCCGACTGGACCGAGGCGGCGACCAAGCATTTCAAGGCGGCGCTGCTCGAGAAGAAGCGTGCGCTCGGCCTGAGCACGATCGAGCTCGCCGAGAAGGACGCCGACGAGCTCGCCGAGGTGAACACGCTGCACGCCGCGGTGGCGCGCGCCATCGCACTGCATCACTTCGGGCCGCTCGCGCTGCCCACCAAGGAAGGCAAGCTCGACTGGTCGCTCGGCGAGCCCGTGCAAGCCATCAAGAAGGCGACAGGGGCCGACTACGCGCTCTTCAGCTGGATACGCGACAGCTACACGAGCGGCGAGCGCGCCGCGGCGATGATCGGGCTCGCGCTGCTCGGCGTCGGTGTGGCCGGCGGCCAGCAGATCGGCTACGCCTCGCTCGTCGATCTCAATACCGGGCAGGTGCTGTGGTTCAACCGGCTGGCACGGGCGCGCGGCGACCTGCGGGAGCCCGAAAAGGCCGCCGAGACGGTGAACACGCTGCTCGAGAACTTTCCGGTCGCCAAGTGAAGCGGCGCGCGTTTCTCGCCGCCTGCTGCGCTTTTCCGAGCGTCGCCTGGGCGGACTGGCAGGCGCCAGCGCGCTTCGCGCGGCCCGAGGCGGCGAGCGAAGAAGGCGGCCTGTGGGCGATCATGGACCGCGAGGAAGGCCGGCTGCGCCGCAGCCCGTTCGCGCTGCGCGACCCGAAGCTGCAGGCCTACGTGCAGGACATCGCCTGCCGCCTCGCCGGCGAGCACTGCCCCGACGTGCGCGTATACCTGGTGCGCACGCCGCTCTTCAACGCCTCGATGGCGCCCAACGGCATGATGCAGGTGTGGAGCGGCCTCATGCTGCGCGTCGACAACGAGGCGCAGCTCGCGGCGGTGCTCGGCCACGAGATCGGCCACTACCTCGCGCACCATTCGGTCGAGCGGCTGCGCGACGCCAAGTCGCGCAGCGCGTTCGGCCAGTTCCTCGGCATGTTCGGCCTGGTCGGCGCGGTGGGACAGATCGGCATGATCGCCGGCATGTTCGCCTACGGGCGCGAGCACGAGCGCGAGGCGGACGCGATCGGCGTCTCCCTCATGCGCAACGCCGGCTACGACGCCGCCGAGGCTGCGAAGGTGTGGGAGAACCTGCTGCTCGAGATCAAGGCGCGTCCCGGCGGGGACGGCGCGCGCTCGAGCCCGCTCTTCGCGACGCATCCGCCTGCGGAGGAGCGGCAGCAAGCCCTAGCCCAGCTCGCGCAGGACTCGCCCGGCGGGGTGGCGAACGCGGAGCAGTGGCGCGAGGGCGTGAGGCCCTACCTGCACGAATGGCTGGGCGCGGAGGTGAAGCGCGGCCAGCACGAGGAAAGCGTCGCGCTTCTCAGCCGCCTGATGACGCGCGTCCCTGCCGCGGCGGAGTACCCCTGGGCGCGCGGCGAGGTCTACCGGCTGCGCGCCAAGGACGGCGACCTCGATGCCGCGCTCGCCGACTATCGCGCCGCCGCGGCGCTCGGCGGCGAGCCGCCGGAGACGCATCGCGGCATGGGAATGATCTACCGCGGGCGCAACCAGGCTGCCGAAGCGCGAGCGAGCTTCCAGCGCTATCTCGAGCTCGCTCCTGACGCCGCCGATTTCGCCATGATCAAGAGCTACCTGGAGGAGCTACGCACATGAGAACCCTGCCCGTCGCAACGCTTGCTTTCGTGCTCGCGGCCTGCGCCTCGGTCGCCAAGGTGGAGACCGGCGAGCGCGCCATCGGCGAACGCATGCTGGTCTCGCTCGAAGGGCCGTGGAACCAGGTGAGCGCGCCCGGCATGGGGCCGGCGCAGATCTGGACCATGGAAGGCCTGCCGGTCGACCAGCTGCTCGTCTACTCCGGCATCAAGAACGACCAGGTGATCCACGCCGCGGGCCCCGCCAGCCGCAAGAACTTCGCCTTCCGCTCGAGCATGCAGCCCGACGAGATCGTGGCGATGTTCGAAGGCATGCTGACGAGAGACGGTTCCAGCTTCAAGTTATTGAAGCTGGAACCTGGAAATTTCGGCGGCGCCAAGGGCTTCCGCTTCGAGTACGCCCTCACGCGCAAGATCGACAACGTGCAGCTTTCGGGCGTGGGGTTCGGCACGGTGAGCAACGGCGAGCTCTTCGCGCTGCTCTACCACGCGCCGCGGCTCGCGTTCTTCTCGCGCCATCAGCCGCGCGTCGAGCAGATCGCTCGCAGCGCTCGCGTAAAGACCTAGATCTTCAGGACGCCCGGCAGCCAGAGCGCGATTGCGGGAAAGGCGATCAGCAGGCCGACCAGCACGAAGTCGGCGGCGAGGAAGGGCAGCGTACCCAGGTAAATCCGCGTGACGGGTATGTCGGGGTGCTGGGCCTGGATGACGAACACCGTCATCCCGGTCGGCGGGCTGATGAGGCCGATGGTGCACATCACGGTGACGAATACACCGAGCCAGATGCCGTCGTAGCCGATGCCGGTGACCAAAGGGAGGGTAACCGGCACCGTGATCAGGATGGTGCTCACCTCGTCGAGGAACGTGCCTAGGACGAGGTACAGGATCATCACCGCCATCAGCACCGAGAACGGGCTGAGCTCGGCCTGCTGCACCCAGCGCGCGACGTCGGCCGGGAACTGGGTGAGCACGATGAAGCGCGAGAAGATGAACGCGCCGATGATGATGAAGAACACGGCGCCGGTGGTGAAGACGGACTCGAGCAGCGCGTCGAGCAGGCCGCGCCAGCCCATCGCGCGCGTGAAAAACGCGATCAGGATGGCGACGAAGGCGGCGATGCCCGCCGCCTCGGTAGGCGAGAACCAGCCGAGATAGATGCCGAACACGGCGAAGAAGAAGAGCACCGCGAGCTTCCACATGCCGGTCGCGGCGCGCAGGCGCTCGCGCAGGCGCATGCCCGGGACGCGCGGCACCCAAGCCGGTTTCAGCCAGGCCACCGCCCAGATGGCGAGCACGTAGAGGCCGGCGAGGAGAAAGCCGGGGATGAAGCAGGCGGCGTACAGCTTGGCAAGCGACTGCTCGGCGGCAAGCGCATAGATGGCCGTGAGCACCGAGGGCGGGATCAGGACGTCGAGCGTGCCGGCGGAGGCCACCGCGCCGGCGGCAAAGGCCGGCTCGTAGCCATGGCGGCGCATCTCGGGGATCGCCACCTTGGAGAAAGTCGCCGCGGTGGCGATCGAGGAGCCGCAGATCGCGCCGAAGAGCGCGCAGGCGCCAACCGTGGCATTGGCGAGCGCGCCGCGGATGCCGGAGAAGAGGCCGTTCGCCGCATCGAACATCTCCTTCGCCATGTTGCCGCGCGCGGCGACCGCTCCCATCAGGATGAACAGCGGCACGACTGAAAGCGAATACGCGTTCGCCAGCTCGAACGGCACGGAGGCGAGCGCGGCGAAAGCCTTGTGCCAGCCGTCGATCGCGGCGTAGCCGCACACGCCGACCAGGGCGAGCGCGACGGCGATCGGCACGCGGGCAAAGAGGATCGCGAGCAGGACCAGGACGCCCAGCGCGCCGATGGCGAGGTTGCTCACGCCTTTCTGCTCCAGCGGCCGATATAGACGAGCGCGGCCAGCGCGGAACCGCCGATGCCGAGGAGCACCGGAACCCAGAACACGATCTTGGGAATCGACAGGTCGGCGGTGACATCGCCCATCTCATACATGTCGCGGGCGAGCGGCACCATGTGGAACACCATGGCGGCAAGCACGACGAGCGAGGCGCACGCGCCAAGCAGGTCAAGCAGCCTTACTATCGGCTTCCTCACCAGGTAGTCCACCGCATCGACCACCAGGTTCTCGTCGCGCAGAAACACCGCCGGCAGGGCGAGGAAGACGGTGCACGCCAGGCACAGCGCGACCAGCTCGTAGGTGCCATGGATCGGCCGCGCGAAGAATTCGCGCAGCAGGACGTCGGCCACGGTGAGCAGCATCATCGTCGCGAGAAAAATCGCGGCGAGGTAGCCGAAAACCTTCTCAAAAATCGGGGTCAGAGCCCGATTTCCGGTATCCGGGCTCCCGCTCGGGGAAATCGGGCTCTGACCCCGATTTTTTACTTCTCGGTCCAGAAGTTCTTCGAGGTCTTGGCGTGCTTCTCGGACAGGGCCTTCATCTGCTTGTACACCGCGCGCGCCGGGAGCTTCTTGCCCTCGAGCTCCTTCAGCCTCGCCTCCGTGACCTGCTCGCCGATCCTGCGGAACTTGGCGTCTTCCTGCGGCGAGAGCTTGATCGGCTCGTCGCCGCCCTCGACGAGCAGCTTCTTGCCGATCGAGTCGAGCGCGTCCCAGCCTTCGCCGACTTCCTTCTCCACGCCCTTCACCGATCCGTCCACCAGCTTCCTCAGGCCGGCGGGCAGCTTCTTGTAGGCGTCCGGGTTCATGGCGACGCCGAAGGAGGACACGTACGAATACATCTCGGTCGTGTACTTCAGCGTGCCGCCCATCTTGAAGGCGATGCCGGCGCCGCCGTAATCGATGAACACGCCGTCGAGCGTGCCCTTCTGCAGCATCTCGAGCTGCTCGGGCGGCGGCACGCCGACCGGCGTCCCGCCGAGCGCGGCGACGAAGTCGCGGATGGTGGGCGCGGCGAAGCGGATGCGCAGGCCCTTGAAGTCATCGACCGTGCGGATCGGCTTTTTCGTGGTGTGCACATTGCCGGGCTGGTGCGTAAGCAGCAGCAGCACGTGCACGCCGCGGTGCTCGGCATCGAGGTACTTGGAGCGCAGCTCGGCGTCGTTCAGCGTCTTGGTGCCGATCTCTGCGCTGCCCACCATGTAGGGAAGCGAAATCAGCTCGGTGAGCGGAAAGCGCCCCGGCGTGCCGCCGTGCAGGAACCACGACACGTCGGCCTGGCCGCTCCTCGCGAGGTCGTAATGACCTGGCGCGGGCGCCATCTGCGCGCCGGGGAAGTGCTTGAACACGAGGCGGCCGTTGGAGGCCTTCTCGAGCTTCTCGCCCCACTGCACCAGCCACTTGGTCATGAAGTGCTGCGGGCCGACGAACTCGGCGACTTTGACCTCGAATTTGTCCTGCGCGGAGGCGCTCAGGCTGAAGGCAACCGTTACGGCCGCTGCGGCGGCCAGACGGAAGATGCGCATTTTTCCTCCCCGATGGATTGCCCGATCGATTATACCCAAGGCAATCGAGGCTCCTGGATTGTCCACCGAAGGCGGAACCCTGCGTTACACCGCGAGGGAGACATCGTGTCCAGGAAAAGCCGCTTGACCGGGAGTGCAACGCAAGCGCTCGTAGAGACAATCGCGCAGAACATCCTGTTGGTTCGCGGATACAAGGTGATGCTCGATATGCACCTTGCTGAGCTCTACGGCGTCAAGACGAAGGCGCTCAATCAAGCCGTCCAGCGGAACAGCGAGCGCTTTCCGGAGGACTTCATGTTCCAGCTTTCCGTCAGCGAAGTGGATCGCTTGAGGTCACAATTTGTGACCTCAAGCTGGGGCGGACGGCGATATCCCCCCTTTGCCTTCACAGAGCAAGGCGTCGCCATGCTGTCCAGCGTTCTTCGAAGCGATAAGGCGGTGCACGTCAACGTTGAGATCATGCGTACTTTCGTGCGCCTGCGGCGGTTGCTTTCCTCGCACGCAGAGCTGGCGGGCAAGCTGGCGGCGCTGGAGGAAAAGTACGACGCGCAGTTCAAGGGGGTCTTCGATGCGATACGAGAGCTGATGCGCCCCGTGGAGAAGGACCGGCGTCCCGTCGGCTTCGGTCCGTGGCAGAAATCGGGCTCTGACCCCGATTTCTAAACGTAGCCGTCCGGGTTCTGCGATTGCCAGCGCCAGGCGTCGCGGCACATTGCGTCGATGCCGAATTGCGCTTTCCAGCGCAGCTCGCGCGCGGCCAGCGAGGCATCGGCATAGCAGGCGGCCACATCGCCGGGACGGCGGGGGTGGATTTCCACCTGAATTGATTTTCCGGACGCAGTCCGGAAAGCGCTCACTGCTTCCAGCACCGAGTAGCCCCGGCCGGTGCCGAGGTTCACGGTGATCGAGCGGCGCTTCTTCTCCAGGTAATCGAGCGCGGCGACATGGCCGCGCGCGAGGTCCATGACGTGGATGTAATCGCGCACGCCGGTGCCGTCCTTGGTGTCGTAGTCGTCGCCCCAGACGCGGAGCCGCGGATGCTTGCCGACCGCGACCTGCGCGATATACGGAAACAGATTGTTGGGAATGCCGCGCGGGTCCTCGCCGATGCGCCCCGACGCATGCGCGCCGCTCGGGTTGAAGTAGCGCAGCGCCGCATACCTGAAATCGGGGTCAGAGCCCGATTTGTCGGCGAGGATGTGCTCGATCATCAGCTTGGTCTTGCCATACGGGTTGCTCGGCCGCAGCGGATGGTCCTCGGTGAGCGGCAGCTTCTCCGGCTCGCCATAAACGGTGGCCGAAGAGCTGAAGACCAGGTCGCGCACGCCCTGCGCGTGCATCGCCTGCAGCAGCTCGACGGTGCCGCCGACGTTGTTCTCGTAGTAGAGCAGCGGCTTCTCGACGGATTCGCCGACCGCCTTCAGCCCCGCGAAGTGAACCACCGCTTTTATCCTGTTTGCGGAAAAAATCTTTTCCAGCGCCGCGCGGTCGCGGATGTCTGCGCGCTCGAATTGGATTTTGGCGCCGGGGGCGAGGCTGCGGATGCGCTCGAGCACGCTCGGCTTGGCGTTCGACAGGTTGTCGACGATCGCCAGCTCGTAGCCGGCCTCGGCCAGGACGACGCAGGTATGCGAGCCGATGTAGCCCAGCCCGCCGGTGACGAGGATCACTAGCTAAGCGCTCACCGTTTCTGTCTTCAGGGGCATGTGGCGCAGCCATTTCTCGACTTCGCGCGGATCCGAGTACAGGCTCTCGAGCTCGGCGCGCGCTTCCTCTTCGGTCTGCAGCACCGACTCGACGACGCCTTGCTGGATGCCGCTGCGGTCGGTGGCGAACTCGAGCCGGATGCCGAACGGGTCGAAGACGTACGCCGACCAGAAGCGCCCGCCGAGCGGCAGCGGGCCGATGACCTCGACGCCGCAGCTCTTCACGCGCTCGATCAGCGCGTCGAACTTCTCGGGCCGCACGTGGAAGGCCACATGCTGCATGCCGCCGACGTGGTCGCGGTTCTGCTTCGGCAGCCCCTGGGGGTACTCGAAGACCGCGAACAGCGAATCGTTGCCCATATCGAAGAAATAGTGGCGCAGGTTCTCGTAAGGCGGCTGGCCGCGGTCCTGCTCGTAGGGCACGCGGCGCACGTGGACCAGCTGAAAGCCCATCACCCGCGTGTAGAAGTCCATCGCGGTGGGCATGTCGTCGGCGACGATGGCGAGGTGGTCAATGCCTCTCGTGTACATGGCTTTTCCCCTCCAGGGCGGCGATGAACGGCCGCAAGGCAGCAATGAAGCCTTGCGGGTTCTCGCCCGCGATATTGTGGCCCGCGTCGACCTCGGCGAGCTGCAGGCGCGGGTTGGCGGCCTTCATCTTGTCCTTCGTCTCCGGCGCGTACAGGTCGGAGCGCGCGCCGCGCATCGACAGGATCGGCGCGCGCACTTCGCCGAGGAGCTGCCACATGTCGACGCCGAGCTTGGGCCTTTCGGCGCTTCTGAACTGGTCGCGGAAATAGGTATCTCTTTTTATGATGTAGCCATCTCCGACAGACTTCAGATACGCCTCGAAGCGAACTCGATTACTTTGCCCGAAGTAACGCATTGCATCTTCGATGGAAGCAAACCTGTCCGGCGTGTTGGCGACGATCTGCGTAACGCGCTTGGAGCCGGCAGGCGCGTTCTCCGGCGAGTAGTCGATCAGCGCGAGACCCGCGACGCGCTCCGGGTGCTTGGCCGCAACGTAGGTCGTGCTGCGTCCACCCATCGAATGGCCGATGAGCAGCGCGCGCTTCCAGCCGAGGTGATCGAGCACGTTGACGATGTCCTGCGCCATCGCCGGCACGGAGTAGTCCTTGCGCGCGCTCCAGGTGGAGTCGCCGAAGCCGCGCATGTCCATGGCGACGACCTCCCGGTCGGCGGCCAGCACCTGGCCGACTTCGAGCCAGTCGTACGAAAAGTAGGACAGGCCATGCACGATCAAAATCGGGGTCAGAGCCCGATTTCCCAGCTTTCTGAAGAAGATTGAGACGTCGCCGGAGTCGACGCGTCCGGACTGGTGCGGAACAGGCATGACGCCTAGCGTACTACAGGAAGATTGCGGATGCGGGCGTAGATCGGCGTGAAGTCGGGCGCCGTTTCACGCATCAGCTGATCGAACGAGTCGAGGACGAAATACTTTTCCTGGTAGCGGTCGATCTGGTACTCGCTGCGCATGATGCGCTCGAGGTCGAACGCGAGCCGGCGGGGACGCGCATCCTCGACGCAGTAGGCGAGCTCGCCCCCCGAGGAGAGCAGCCCCGCGCCGTACGCGCGGATGCCTGCCGCGGTGTTCATGAGGCCGAATTCGATCGTGTACCAGTACAGGCGCGCGAGCATCTTGACTGCATCGAGGCGCATCGCCTTCAAGCCGCCCTTGCCGTACTCGTACAGATGGTCGGCGTAGGTCGGGTCGAAGAGCAGCGGCACATGCCCGAAGAAGTCGTGGAACACGTCGGGCTCGACGATGTAGTCGAACTCCTCGGGCCGGCGCAGCCAGACCGTGACCGGGAAGCGCCGGTTGGCGAGGTGGGTGAAGAACGCGTCGTCGGGAATCAGGCCCGGCACGGCGACGATCTGCCAGCCGGTCTTTGCTTTCAGCTGCCGCGAGACTTTGTCGAACCTAGGAATTTCGCGCGCCGAATCCAGCCCTGCAATGGCCGCAATCCATTCCGGGCAGGCGTAGCGCGGCACGAGCTTCGACTGCCGCTCGAAAAGCCGCCGGTACAGCGCGTGCTCGTCGGGTGTATAGGCGCTCCAATCCTGGTCGACCGCGTAGTCGAGCCCGGCCTTGGAGTAATCGCCCCTTAAATCGGGGTCAGAGCCCGATTTCTTTTTAACGGGGATCTTTTGCCGGGCCATGGGGATGGAAATCGGGCTCTGACCCCGATTTAGGCAGCCGGCTTGAGGACGCCGCGGCGCACCTGGTCGAGCTCCATCGACTCGAACAGCGCCTTGAAGTTGCCCTCGCCGAAGCCTTCGTCGCCCTTTCTCTGGATGATCTCGAAGAAGATCGGGCCGATGGCGGTCTTGGTGAAGATCTGCAGCAGGAGCCCGCCGCTGGGGCTGCCGTCGATGAGGATCTGCCTCTTTTGCAGCTCTGCGAGCGGCTCGCCGTGGTTCGGCAGGCGCTTTCCGACCAGCTCGTAATAGCTGTCCGGCGTGTCGAGCAGCCGCACGCCGGCGCCGCGCAGCTTGTCGACGGTCGCATAGATGTCACCGGTATGCAGCGCGATGTGCTGGATGCCCTCGCCGTGATACTCCTCGAGATACTCCTGGATCTGCGAGCGGTCGTCGGAGGATTCGTTGATCGGGATACGGATCTTGCCGCAGGGGCTGGTCATCGCCTTGGACTTGAGGCCGGTGAGCTTGCCCTCGATGTCGAAGTAGCGGATCTCGCGGAAATTGAACAGCCGCTCGTAGAACTCGGCCCATTCCTTCATGCGGCCGCGGTGCACGTTGTGCGTGAGGTGATCGACATAGCGCAGGCCGGCGCCCGAGGGGCCGGGCGCCGCTCCGCGCCAGAATGCCTCGAAGCCCGGCAGCGGCTTGAAATCCACGTCGTAGATCGTGTTGCCGTAATCGTTTTCCGGGTAGCGGTCGACGAGATAGATGAGCGAGTCGCCGAGGCCCTTGATCGCCGGGATGCTGAGCTCGCCCGGTCCCGGCCGGCTCTCGACGCCCCAGGCGCCGCGCTCGATGAGCTTGTCGTACGCCGTCGCGGCATCCTTCACGCGAAAGGCGATCGCGCAAACGCTCGGGCCGTGGCGACGGGCAAAGTTCTGCGCGAACGAGCGCGGCTCGGCGTTGACGATGAAGTTGACGTCGCCCTGCTTGTAGAGCAGCACGTCCTTGTGGCGGTGCCGGGCGACCGCCTGGAAGCCCATGCGCTCGAACAGCTCGCCGAGCGCCTTGGGATCGCTCGCCGCGTACTCGACGAACTCGAAACCGTCGGTCTGGATCGGGTTGTCCCTCAGCTCGGCCATGATCCAATTTTAGACCCCGGTGGTAACAAAATCGGGGTCAGAGCCCGATTTCCGCGCCTCCTTTCTGGGCCGGCCGGGCCGCGCCGGCTCCACCTTTTGGCCTAGAGACGCGAGGAGCGCCGACTTGAACGATTCGCTGCCTAGGGGATAGCCGCCATTGGTTGCATTTCGAATACCGTCCAGAAGCGATGGCTCCAGCGGGTTTGCGAAGAGGCCGATATAAGCGGCTGACCGCGCGGTGGTATGCGTACCCAAAGCCAGGTATTCGGGATGAGGCGACACGAGGGACTCGCTGCGCTCGCCGGAATTCGCGCGGAAGCTAGACCACAGGTAGTCGTCCGGCCTCCCGACAATGCATGCGCGGACCGGGTTCAGCTCGATGTACCGATAGCAAGCAAGCACGTAGCTTGCGGATTCCGTAACACATGAGCGAAAGCGGCCCTCCCATAGCGTGCCGGTCCGTTTGTAACGTCTGTTGAAGTATTGAACGTAACGTTGCCCGAGTTCCCTCATCAACGCCGCGCAAGCCTGTGCGTCACCCGGCGTGAGCAGCAAATGCACGTGATTGGGCATCAGGCAGTACGCGTGCACTGCGCAGGAGAATTTCTTCGACAGTTCTCTCAGGTGAAGGAGATACAACAGGCGATCGCTGTCCGTAACAAAGCAAGCGGATCGATTGTTGCCGCGCTGGATGACGTGAATAGCCACGTGGGGAAGAACCAGGCGAGGCTGTCTTGGCATTACGGCAAAACGGCATAGCGCCAATCCCGGTTGACCGAAATCGGGCTCTGACCCCGATTTTTAAACCGGGGGGTTCCTTCTGATGTCGTCGAAGGTGGCCTCCACCGTTTCCCTCAGCCCGGCGTGATAGAGATCGCGCAGCACGTGCAGCGTGTTGCCGGCCGCGCGCTCGAACGCGAACACCGCGTGGTCGAAGGTACAACTGTCGAAGCGCGGCGTGGCGCCGCCGTAGTACATCAGCTGGCAGCGCTCGAACGTGCAGTCGACGAATTCGTTGCCGTCGAGATCCACCTCGCGGTCCTTGAAATGCTTGTGGTGATGTTTCATGAGATAAGTCTATCCTCGTTTTTTGTATCATTCGCCCATGCAACGCGTTCCATTGGCGGAATTCGAGCCCGCCATGAAGAAAAGACTCGAGGAGCTGTGGGGCACGCCGCCGAATCTGTACCGCGCTCTGGGTAATCATCCGCAGCTCCTCGCCGCCTGGAGCGGGTTTTCCAGGATGCTGCGCCACGACGCCTGTACGCCGCGCGCGTTGCGCGAGCTCGTCATCCTGCGCGGCGCACAGTTGATGCGCTCGGAGTATGAATGGGCGCAGCACCTGCCGATGGCCCGCAAGGCGGGCGTGCGCGAGGCGCAGATCATTGCGCTCGCCAGCTGGCGTTCGTCCCCGGAGTTCGACGCCCGCGAGAAGGCGGCGCTCGCGCTGGCCGAGGCGGTCACCGAAGGGCGCGTTCGCGACGAGGTGTATGCGCAAGCCGCGAAGCACTTCGACCACGCCGAATACGTCGAGCTCTCATGCGTGGCGGCGTTCTACGCGATGGTCGGCCGCATGATCGACGCGATGGGCGTGCAGCTCGAGCCCGAAATGCGGGACCACTCGCCGCGTCTTTCGACCAAGTGACGACGCCGCGCAGCTACCGCTATTACGAGCTCGTGATGGCGGCGTTCGTCACCATCCTGATCTGCTCCAACCTGATCGGCCCGGCGAAGATCTCGCAGCTCGATCTGCCGCTGCTCGGTGCGGTGAGCTTCGGCGCCGGGGTGCTGTTCTTCCCGATCTCGTACGTGTTTGGCGACGTTCTCACCGAGGTGTACGGCTACGCGCGCGCGAGGCGCGTCATCTGGGCCGGATTCGCGGGGCTCGCCTTTGCCGCGGTCATGGCGGCGATCGTCGTCGCGCTGCCGCCGGCGCCTTTCTGGAAGCACCAGGAAGCTTACGAAATCGCTTTCGGCACGACCTGGCGCATCGCCCTGGCGTCGATGTTCGCTTATTTCTGCGGCGAGTTCGCCAACTCGTTCGTGCTGGCGAAGATGAAGATCGCGACCGCCGGGCGCTGGCTCTGGACGCGCACCATCGGCTCGACGATCGTCGGCGAGGCGGTCGACTCGGCGCTCTTCTACCCGCTCGCTTTCTACGGCTCGGGGATCATTCCGGACGACAAGCTGCCGGCGGTGATGCTCGCGCAGTTCGTCGGCAAGGTCGCGGTCGAGGTGGTCTTCACCCCCGTGACCTATAAGGTGGTTGGCCTGCTCAAGCGCGCGGAGAACGAGGACTACTACGACCGCGACACGAACTTCAGTCCGTTCGCCCTGAGGGATTAAAAATCGGGGTCAGAGCCCGATTTCCGGTATTTGGCTAACGCTAGGGGAAATCGGGCTCTGACCCCGATTTTTGCGGTAGGTGTCGAGCACTCCGCGCAGCCTGGAGCGCTCCTCGCTCGGCACGTCGTCCATCAGGAAGCGGCCGTCGACTTCGACGTAGTACTGCCCGGCAAGGTGGTTCTGCGCCTCTCCCAGCTCCCACACCAGCAGGCGATGGGGGCCGAGCGCGACTTCGGCAATCAGCCGGTTTTCCGGCTCAAAGTAGCGCGCGAACAGGCGCTTGAACTCGTCCTGGCCCACCATGGCTCGGTAATCGCGCAGCACCTCGTAGCGGCGCTGCGGGGCGTTGGACAGGCGCGCGGCTTGCTCGATGTTGCCGTCAGCGAGGTGACGCAGCAGTTGCGTTGCAGTACCGATGGCGCTGCCCGGCGATCCGGGCGCCAGGACCACCGGCTCTTGCGCGTGCGCGAGCGCAGCCGCTGCAAAAAACAGGGACAGACCCCATTTTCTGCCTGCCTTACGCAGCCGCTCTCTGAACGGAGGCAGCGCCAAATCCCGCGAGCAGCGCGTCGCGCTTCTTCCGCGCGGCGACGATATTTTTCATCTTGATATGGCCGAAGCCGCGGATCTCCTCCGGCAGCGAAGCGATCTGCACGGCAGCCGCGTGGTTCTGCGGCGACAGCCCCTGCAGGAGCTTCTCCACCGTGTCCTCGTACTCGCGGATCAGCGCGCGCTCGGTGCGGCGCTCTTCGGTGTAGCCGAAAATGTCGAACGGAGTGCCGCGGAGACCTTTGAGATTTTTCAGCAGCTTGAAGACCTTCAACATCCAGGGCCCGAAGCGGATTTTCCTCAGCTCGCCGCTCGCCGGATCCTTGCGCGCGACGAGCGGCGGCGCGAGGTGATAGACCACGCGGTAGTCGCCCTCGAACATGCCTTCGATCTTCCTCTCGAACTGGCCGTCGGCGTGCAGGCGCGCGACCTCGTACTCGTCCTTGTAGGCGAGGAGCTTGGCGTAGTAGCGCCCCACCGCTTCCGCGAGTTTTGTCGAGCCTGTTTCCGCCTTTCGAGCTCTTTCAACCAGGCTGCGATAGCGTTCGGCATATGCAGCGTTCTGGTATTCGGTCAGGAACTTCACGCGCCGCTCGACGAGCTCGCCGAGATTGCGCGAAATGTGCTGCTCGATCGGGATCACGGCCGCCGGCGTCGCGATGCGCTGCACGCGCTCCGGGTCGAGCGCCGCGCGCCGGCCCCACAGGAAGCTCTTCTGGTTGAACTCCACCGCTACGCCGTTCAGCTCGATGGCGCGGCTGAGCGAAGCGCCCGCGACCGGGATCCAGCCTTTCTGGTAGGCGTAGCCGAGCATGAACATGTTGGTCGCGATGGAGTCGCCCATCAGGCCGGTGGCGAGCTCGGTGGCCGGCACGAACGCGGCATTGCCGCTGCCGCAGGCCTCGACGATGTCGTGTTGCAGATCGCTTCCCGGCAGCTGCCAGTCCGGGTTCTTCACGAACTCCGCGGTCGGCGTGACGCTGGCGTTCACCACCGCGCGCGTGCGCGAGGGCGCCATCTTCGCGATGGCCTCGGTGCTGGCGCTGACCACGAGGTCGCAGCCGATGACGAGGTCTGCGCCGCCGGTATCGAGCCGCGCCGCGTGGAGATCTTCGGCACGCACCGCGACGCGTACGTGAGACATCACGGCGCCGTACTTCTGCGCGAGACCCGACATGTCGAGCACCGAGACGCCTTTGCCTTCGAGGTGCGCGGCCATGCCGATGATCTGGCCGATGGTGATGACGCCCGTGCCGCCGATGCCGGTAACAAGAATTCCCTTCGGTTCATCCAGGGACGGCAGCTGCGGTTCCTGGAGGGCGGGAAACTCATCGGCGGCCACCGCGGTCGACTCGCCTTTTTTCAGCCGCCCGCCTTCAACCGTGACGAAGCTCGGGCAAAAGCCGTTCAGGCACGAATAGTCCTTGTTGCACGAGGACTGGTTGATGGAGCGCTTCCGACCGAATTCCGTCTCGAGCGGCTCGACCGAAAGGCAGTTCGACTTGACGCTGCAGTCGCCGCAGCCCTCGCACACCCTCTCGTTGATGACGGCTCGAATCGCCGGATCGGGGTATTCGTTTCTCTTGCGGCGGCGGCGCTTTTCCGAGGCGCAGGTCTGGTCGTAGATCAGCGCCGACACGCCCGGTATTTCGCGCAGCTCGCGCTGTACTTTGTCGAGCTCGTCGCGGTGGCGGATGGTGATGCCCGGCGCCCAGTCGGTACCCGCGGGGTACTTCTCCGGCTCGTCGGTCACCACGACGATCGGCTTGACGCCCTCGGCGGCGAGCTGGCGCGAGATGATCGCCGGGTCGAGCGGACCGTCGTGGCGCTGGCCGCCGGTCATCGCCACCGCGTCGTTGTAGAGAATCTTGTAGGTCATGTCGACCTTCGCCGCCACGGCGGCGCGGATCGCCAGCAGCCCGGAGTGGAAGTAGGTGCCGTCGCCGAGGTTGGCGAAGATGTGCTTCTCGTTGGTGAACGGCGCCTGCCCGATCCAGGGCGCGCCTTCGGCTCCCATATGGGTAAAAGTCGAAGTGCTGCGGTCCATCCATACCGCCATGAAATGGCAGCCGATGCCGGCGGTGGCGCGGCTGCCCTCGGGCACGCGCGTGGAGGTGTTGTGCGGGCAGCCCGAGCAGAAGTAGGGCTGCCGTACGGTCGTGACGCGCGGCTTGGAGAGGATTTTTTCTTTGAAATCCAGGAAGGCAAGCCGTTCGCCAAACCGGCTTCCCAGAGAAGAATCCATCTTCAGTTTTGAAAGGCGTTGCGCTATTACGCGCGCCACCAGCGCCGGGGAATGCTCGTAGTGCGCGGGAAGCAGCCACGTGCCGGCGGGCTGGCCGCCGCTGCGGCTCCATTCGCCGCTGTCGTCGAACTTGCCGACCACGCGCGGCGCGCGCACGCCTTCCTTCCAGTTGTAGAGCTCTTCCTTGATCTGGTACTCGATGAGCTGGCGCTTCTCCTCGACGACCAGAATTTCCTCCAATCCTTCGGCGAAGCGCCGCGCCCCCAGCGGCTCGAGCGGCCACGACATCCCCACCTTGTAGACGCGCAAGCCGATATCGCGCGCGACGCGCTCGTCGATGCCCAGATCGGCAAGCGCCTGCATGACATCGCCGAAGCTCTTGCCGGTGGTGACGATCCCAAGTCTTGGTTTTGAACTGTCCCAAATAATCCTGTCGAGCCCGTTTGCCCGTGCGTAGGCGAGCGCTGCGTACACCTTCCAGTCGAGGATGCGCGCTTCCTGCTCGAGGATGCCGTCGGGCCAGCGGATGTTGAGGCCGCCTGGCGGTAGTGTGAAATCGACCGGTTCCCGAATGGAAATCCGCTCGGGGTCAACAACCACCGAGGCGCCGGACTCCACCACGTCGGTGACGCACTTGAAGGCGATCCAGCAGCCGGAGTAGCGGCTCATCGCAAAGCCGTGCATGCCGAAGTCGAGATAGTCCTGCACGCTCGACGGATTGAGCACCGGGATCAGGCAGGCCTTGAAGATGTGCTCGGACTGGTGCGGCAGCGTGGAGGACTTCGCGGCATGGTCGTCGCCCGCGAGCACCAGCACTCCGCCGTGCCTGGAGGTCCCGGCGGCGTTGGCGTGCTTGAACACATCGCCGCAGCGATCGACGCCCGGGCCCTTGCCGTACCACATCGCGTACACGCCGTCGTATTTCGCGCCGGGGAAGAGATTCACCTGCTGCGTGCCCCATACCGCGGCCGCCGCGAGATCCTCGTTCACGCCGGGCTGGAATTTGATGTGGTGACTCTCGAGGTGCTTCTGGGCGCGCCAAAGGGCCTGATCGAGGCCGCCGAGCGGCGAGCCGCGATAGCCCGAGACGAAGCCCGCGGTATTCAGCCCAGCGCGGCCATCGCGCTCACGCTGCAGCATCATCAGGCGGATGAGCGCCTGCGTGCCGGTCAGAAAAACGCGGCCGCGCTCAAGCGTGTACTTGTCGTCGAGCGAGGCCTTCGCCAGGTCAGCCGAAGTGGTCATGCTTTGCCTTTTAGCATAGCCATTAGACAGCAGCGCGGGGCTTGATTCCCGGTTTGGGAGAGACCGGCTTCCTGTCGCCACCGCCCTTGAAAACACTGCCATTTCGTGTTAAATTTGTTGCGTCGCAGCAGACAAGGCCGCGGATCCTCCTCCTCCTCTTCCGCGATTGAGTCAGCGACGTAGTGGGGGCCAGCCCGAAAGGGTCTGGCCCCTTTGTTTTTCTCGCGATCACGAAGCGTGAACGATGAACTTATGGCCGAGGATGGCGTAGTCGCCGCAATCAGAAAATTTGATGCCGTGTTTGTCGACCGTCTCTCGCCAAGCCCTGCGCTGGCCCATGAGCGGTGAAGAGCGATTGGTATTCCAATCGTCAAAAAAGACGACGCAGCCGTCGGCAATCTGGTCTTGGGAGGAGATGTGATCAAGCACCTCGAGGCTCGAACTATAGAGGTCGCAATCCATGTGCAGCATCGCAAATTTGGTATTGCGCCGGATTTTCTGGAGCGTGTCCGCGAACCAACCGCCGTACGTCAGAACCTTGTCTGCGTCGTAGACGGATGTGCACAAGGCCACCAGTTCCTCCTCGGTAAGGACCTTATAGGCGCCTTCTCGCCAGACCCCCGCTTGCACATAGGGGGAGCCCAGATCCACCGCATCCTGCGGCTGGGGCAGTCCTTGAAAGCTGTCAAACAGGTGTAGCGTCTTGGGCGGCGTGCCGAATCTGGCTATGCGCCCGGCATACATCTGCCGGTAAATGGCCATCGCCCGAGCGATCGTGTACGCGGAGAACCCCGTCGCGGTACCGAACTCGGCAACGTCACCCTCGACACCATTATTAATGACGTACTGGACCCCTTGGCACAGACTCTCATAAATCAGGCGTCGCCGGGCATGGTAGGGCTCATAGCTCTTTTCGACGCCGCGAACCTGACCGGCTACTTCAGTTATCAACTCGGTCCGCATGGACGTTCCTGCAAGCGAAAACCCGGAGACTTGATCTGCAGGTCGTAGAGCAGGAGATAACGGCTGACGTCGGCATCGGCGATCGGCTCGACGCCATGGAAGGAGTTGTCGGTCTTGGCGAAGGCGAACATCGTGTTCGGCAGGAACGGCATCGTGGCCACGCGCTCGAAGCCATCGAACGGGTAATGGGGTCCCCCTTTGCAAGTAAAGCCCGGTGTGCTTGGCACATAAAGGGAGGTCCCGTGCTTTTCGAGCTTGTTATCGCGAGGCAGGTAAAAGAGCACCGAAACGACCTTTTTCTGCTTGTCGGTATGGGGTCCGAGTGAATAATGAGTGTGGTCGTTGACGAGCAGCGCCTCGTCGCCGAATTCGACCTGCTGGTGCTTGAACCGCGCCTCAATGACGGCCCTAAACTTGTCGAGTACCACTTGAGCGAACCCACCGCTCACCATCCAGCCGGCGAGTGCAGCCCAGAAGCCGCGGTAAGGCTCGGGCACCGCGGCCAGCTTCTCAGAGGAGAGTTCGAACACGAAGCGCTGCGGATAGCCGCGCACGCCGCGCGCTTGTTGGATCGGCACCAGCAGATCCGGCGGCGGCAGGTGGTGCTGCAGGTCGATGTAGAAGTCCGGGGGAAACACGTCCCGCACGTAGATGTGCGGGAAGGGAAAAAGCTGCAGCGGCGCGCGCGCGATGTTTTCTGCGACCACTCCCTCAGCGGAAAAAGACATATTCCGCGACGCCCTTGAAGTCCCCGCTCTTGCGCTCGGCGGCCGAGACCTGGGCAGGGTCGTGGCGAAAGCCCGCGTCGTTGAGCTCGCGTACCAGCGCGCGGTGCTCTGCCAGGTTGCCGTTCACCTCGATCAGCATGGAGCGCAGGCGCGAATCGCGCACCGTGCGCCGCGCGCCTGCGATCACCTTGTGCTCGAACCCGTCCACGTCGACCTTGATGTGCGTGGGCTGCGGCAGCACGCCGGCCTGCACGAGCTCATCAAGCGTGGCGGCGACGCACCCCTGTGAGTACGCCGGGCGCATGGGTTCGAGCTTGAAGTTGACTCGCTCACCGAGCGAGTGGCAAGACCCGCCGGGCGTGAAGGTCGAGAGATGGAGCTCCGAAAATCCCGCGTGGTCGGCGAGCGCAACGCAATACGCCTTGACGAGGTCGCCGACTTTATTGAGGACGACGTTGCAGTTGAGCAGCGCGTAGTTCTGCGACTCGGGTTCGAAGGCCCAAACGTGCGCGCGCTGCACTTTGGCAGCCCAGATGGCGTACATGCCCACATTGGCGCCGACGTCGACGAGCGTATCAGCGGGGCCAAGCCGGCCGATCCACTCGATGGTCACCGGCTCTTTCTCGAATAGCGTCTCCGCGCGCCATTGCGTGGTTTGGTTGGGCGTAGCGTAGACCACGGTGTGTCCCTGCCACGAAACCTTGCAGCAGCGAGCGAGGCGTTCGTCGTCCTCGAGTTTCATGCGGCAGATATATTACTGAACTGGCGGAATATCGTGATCCAGTGACGCGCGACCACGGCGGGCGCGTGCACCCCGTTGAGATGGTTTTGTGCGTGCGCGAGCCGTTCGAGCACCTCCATGGGATGCGCGAGCGCCCAGCGTATGCCTTCTGTGAGGTCGTTGCCGACCCAGGCGAAGTCGGCCAGCCTTTCGTAGCCAGGGTCGGGATGGGAAATGGCGAAGCGTCCGGCATGCAGGGCCGCGATGAGATTGCTCACGTGCGCGCGGCTCGGGCCTGGAAGCAACACGAGGTCGCAGGTGGCGAGCGCGTGCGCCAGCGCTATCGGCGACCACGCCTCGATCGACAGCAGCAGTGAATGTGGATCCTCTTCGTGCAACCCCTCGGCAAGAGCATCAAGGCCGGCCCCAGCCGCGCACAGGCAGCGCAGCGCTACCGGAATCTCGCGGCCAACGCGCTGCAGTTGCGGCGCGAGCTCGACGATCGAAGCCACGCTGTCCGCTTCGCCGATCCAAAGCAGGCGCACGCGCCACGCATCGGCCGCCACGCCCGCGCGCGCCGCGAGCCATTGCAGCGCATGCGAGCGACGTCGCGGTCGCGCCGCCCGCGGCTCCCCCGAGTAGCCGGCATACGGCTCAGCGACCACCTCGACGGACCGTTTCGCGAGCGAGCCGAGCCGCGCCGCCACGTACTGCGAAGCGGCGGTCAAGCCGCCCGCCCGTGGGAAAGCGCAAGCATAAGAATCGAAGCGGGCCGTGCCGGGCTCAGGGGCCGCGACGAAATCGAGCAGCACTTTCTCTGCCGCGAGCCGACCGAGCAACTCGGCATAGTTCTTCTCACCGTTACCCTGGCCGGCCAGCAAGTCTCCCAGCACGATGGCTTTGCTGTTGCGCAGAGACGCCGCAAGATCATGTTCCGCGCACAAAGAGTAAGCACGCGCGTCGTAACCCAGTCCGTTGAGCGCCGATACCGGAGCCAGCGTTCGCGACCGCGCCACTGCGCTGGGACTGGTCTTCAGCGTGCCTTCCTGGACGAAAGGCGCCGCGGTAACGAATGCGTATTCCGGCCCTGCGCTCATCCCTGGAGCAGGCCGCTGACCGATTCGATCACCGGGGACCAATCGCCGATCGCGCGCTGGCGGATCAGCCGTACCGAGGGATACCACAGCATTCGCTCGCCCTGGGCACCGTAGCGCCAGTCGGAGCCGAACGGCACCATGACGATCGCCGGCCGGCCGAGCGCTCCGGTGAGGTGAACGAGCGCCGTGCATACCGTCACGACGCGGTCGAGCGCGCAAACCAGAGCTGCAGTCTCGTCGTAGTCGTCGATCGCTTCCTGCCAGTGGTGCACGGTTATTCCATGGCGCGCGGCGAGATTCCGGATCTCGTCACCGACTTCGGTGTATTGCAGGCTGACGAAGTGGACACCGGCAACGCGCAGCAGCGGTAACAGCTGCTCCAGCGTCAATGAGCGGCGCGCCTTGCCCGTATGGCCGACGCCGCCCTGCCATGACAGTCCCAGCTTGGCGCCGGGGCCGAGGGCGTCCAGGCGGCGTTTCCACGCCGCCTTTTTTTGTTCGTCCGGCGCGAGATAGCCGCTATGCCGGGGAAAATCTTCCACGCGGCGGCGGAACTGGACAGGCAGCGAGCCCATAGGCACCTGGTAATCGGGCCGTGGCTCCAGGTGATTGACCCAGTCGTTCGCCATCGTGCGCAGCCGCGGCGTCACGGTGCAGCGGGGAAACGAGCGCGCGAATAGCGCTCCCAGCTTGTGATCGCATTCGATCGCGACGTGTCGCGCGCGAACAATCAGTTCGGGAATACAGGAGCCGTACATGATCTCGTCGCCAAGTCCTTGCTCGGGGTAAACGAGGATGCTCTTGCCGGCAAGCGGCTCGCCTTGCCATTCGGCGAACGGGAACTTGCGGTAGCGGCCGACAAAATTTTCCCTGCGCCGGCGCAGCTCGAAGCCTTTCCAGCCCTCTTCGAAATGCCAGTGGCGCAGCCGGCAGATCGCCAGGCTGTGGCCGATGTCGACGTCCTCCGGCGCGGCCTGCAGCGCGCTGCGGAACAGGCTCTCGGCTTCGGCTTCCTGGCCTGTCAGGTCCTGCAGGATGCCCTTGGTTGCCAGCGCGAGCGCCGCGTGCGGCTCGCGCGCCAGCGCCTTTTCAATGCAGGCGAAAGCCTCCGCGTAACGCATCTTGTCGCCGAGCACCATTGCCAGATCGACCAATAGCGGGATGCTTTCGGGACTGGCCTTCAGGCCATCGCGGAAGCGGCGTTCCGCCTCTTCGATCTTGTTCTCGTAGCGCAGGATCTCGCCGATCTGCTGCAGCGCCTGTGCGCGCTGCGGCTCCAAGCGTAGCGCTTGCTCGAAGCGCGCTACCGCTGCGGACGTTCTGCCCTGCTCGCGCAGCACCAGCCCGAGCGCGATGAGCGCGGCTGAAGACTGATCGTCCAGCGCCACCGCCTGCTCGGTACACGCCTTCGCCTCCTCCAGCCGCCCGCCGAGGCGAAGCAAGTTGCCCAGGCGGATCCAGGCACCGGGCGAGTTGGAGATC
>Ga0209220_1000073_pt1 | contig 52758 bp, 39 predicted proteins | sample BlaSpr_A8_OM3_M3_FD_187984 | JGI IMG/M metagenome (GOLD analysis project Ga0209220, IMG submission 187984) | Forest soil microbial communities from Thunder Bay, Ontario, Canada - Black Spruce, Ontario site 2_A8_OM3_M3 (SPAdes) (version 2) | ecosystem: Environmental > Terrestrial > Soil > Boreal... | reverse complement strand
TTCGGATCCTTCACCTGCGTGGTGTAGATGCCGCGCAGCGAGCCTGAACCCGCCGCGAGACCGCTGCTGGTAGGCGCGCTGATGCCGCCGCTGGTACCGCCGGCCTTGGACGTGATGATGTTCCGGGTCACCACGCTGACGTCGCCGGGATCGGTGGTCTTCGGCTGATTTTTCGCAAATTTGTCGAGGTCGACCTGATCGCGCAACGCTGCGAGATCGTCCAAGTTCGCGAGCAATCCGCTCTTCGACGCCTTCTCCCGCGGATTCACGGGAGGAATCGGCTTGGGTGCAACCGGCGCCTTCTCCAGCGGCTTCTCCGGCTTCGGCGGCGGCGGGGGTGGGGGTGGGGGAGCCGGGGGGGGAGGTTGGACGATCCGTCCCGGATCGGACCTGGTGCATGCACCATCCCAAAACGCAGCCAGGACACACAGCAGCAGTGCGGCCTTTAGGACGCGCCGCGCAGAAATCAATGACGACATGTGATTTACCTCTGCACTCACCAAGGGCGCACGCGAGCCACGCGCACCTGTTCCGGTCGTAGCGATCCGAACTACGCTTACTGATGGCGAGAATCGTGCCGGAAGCGCGAGGTAAACCTGTGGGGCTACAGGGACTTAATGCGGAAGACGGAGGCGGGGGAAACTCCCGAGGCAGGACTCGAACCTGCGACCCGCCGGTTAACAGCCGGCTGCTCTACCAACTGAGCTACTCGGGAAGAGTCGCGAAATATAGACGCCACGCCGCATCACGCCAAGGCGCTTGGTCCATCATTGCGCATCCAGCACCTCGCGAACTTTCCGCGCGAGCACAGCGGGCGTAAACGGCTTCTGGAGGAAGTTCTTGCCGGGATCGAGCAGCCCGTGCCGCACGATCGCCTCGTCTGTGTACCCCGACATGTACAGCACCTTCATCTGCGGGCGGTCGGCGGCAAGCTGACGGGCAAGCTGCAGGCCGCTTTGCTCCGGCATCACGACGTCGGAGACGAGCAGATCGATGTTGCCGGGATGCGTGCGGGCGAGCTCGAGGGCGGCCGCGGCACTGGACGCTTCGAGTACGCGGTACCCGAGTTTGGCCAGCAGCTCACGCGCCAGCGGGCGCAGCAGCTCGTCATCCTCGGCCAGGAGAATCGTTTCCGTGCCGCCGAGCTTGCCATCCGTGGGCGCCGCCTTCTTCGCCTCATCCACGGGCGCGTGCACGCGCGGGAAAAAGACCTTGAACGCGGCCCCGTGACCAGGCTCGGAATAGACCCAAATGTAGCCGCCCGACTGCTTCACGATCCCGTACACAGTCGCGAGACCCAGCCCTGTGCCTTTGCCGATTTCCTTGGTGGTGAAGAACGGCTCGAACAGGCGTGTCTTGACCGTTTCGTTCATACCGATGCCGGAGTCGCTGACGGCCAGCATGATGTAATCGCCCGGCACGACCGGACGATGGGCCTCGGCGTAATCACCGCCGAGCGCGACGTTGGCCGTCTCGATCGTCAGCTTGCCGCCGGTGGGCATCGCGTCGCGGGCATTCACAGCGAGGTTCATGATCACCTGCTCGAGCTGGCCCGGGTCCACCGTGGCGTTCCCGAGATCGCGAGCCAGGTGTGTCTCGAGCTCGACGTCCTCACCCAGGACGCGCCGCAGCATCTTTTCGAGGTCCTCGATCGCGCCGTTGATGTTCAACACGACCGGCTGCAGCACCTGCTGACGGCTGAACGCCAGCAGCTGGCGAGTGAGAGCCGCGGCGCGCGTGGCGGCGGTCCGGATCTCCTGCAGGTCCTCGCGGGCGGGGCTGTCGGCGGGCAGCTCTTCGGCCAGCAAATCCGAGTAGCCAAAAATGGCCGTGAGCAGGTTGTTGAAATCATGCGCGATACCCCCGGCTAGCCGTCCCACGGCTTCCATTTTCTGTCCCTGGCGCACTTGCTGCTCGAGTCGTGCCCGCTCGGTCATGTCCTCGCCGATGCTCAACGTGCCGGTCGCCTTTCCTGCGGCGTCCCGCAGCACGGTGTTGCTCCAGGCGATCATCCGCTCCTCGCCAGACTTGGTTAGAATCGCGTTCTGGTAGTGGACGTGGGCGTCGCGCTCCACCAGCCTGAGGAACGCCTCGCGGACCGCCTGGCGCTCGCCTTTCGGGACCAAGTGGTCGAACCAGTTCTTGCCGATGACGTCGTCGGCCTTGAAACCGGTCAGCTCGAGGAGGAACGGATTCGCGTAGTTGACCTTGCCATCAGCGTCGAGGCCCAGCACGATGAGGTGGACCGTCTCGAAGAGCGTGCGCGCCCGCTGTTCACTCGCGCGCAGCGCCGCTTCGGCCCGCTTGCGCTCGATCGCGACGGCGATGCTGTCGGCCACCGTCGCAAGCGCATCGCTTACGAACGAGGTGAATGGATGGCGCGCGAACATCGCCACCACGCCGACGACCCGCGCTTGGACGAGCAGGGGATAACCGGCGAACGCGACCATTCCCTCCCGTTTGGCCCACTCCTGATCGCCCACTCTGGGATCCCCGATGACAGTGTTGGTGACGTGGGGCAAGCGCTCCGACGCGATGAGGCCGATCTTGAACTGACCGACCGCGACGCGGCTATGGGGTCCGTCGAGGTGGGTGTAGAGGCCCGCGCTCGCCTGTAGCTCGAGCATCTGCTGAGGCTCGTTCAAGGTCCAAATGCGCGCAAATGCCGCATCGAGGTTTCGGACCAGCGCTTCGCAGCAGCCGTTCAGCGCCTCGGATAGCGCGCTCCCTTTTGTGAGTGCAGCGCCAATTGCCGCGCCCAATTCGGCGACGCGCGTGCGCTCCGCCAACGTTTCCTCCGCACGCCGTCGCTCGCCGATGTCGCGGAGAAACGCGCTGAACGACCACTCATCACCGACGCGGATTGGGGTGACGGACAGCTCCACCGGGAACTCCTCCCCGTTCTTGCGAAGAGCGGTGAGCTCGACCCGTTTGTTGAGAATTGGACCCGCGCCGGTGGCGAGGAAGTGGCGGAGGCCCTTCCCGTGCCGGTCGCGCAGCGCCGGCGGTATGATGATCTCCGCGAGCGGGCGCCCGAGCACCTCATCGGCGGGCCAGCCAAATACCGCCTCGGCCTGGGGGTTCCATCCCGTGATCGTGCCGGCGGCATCCATGATGACGTGGGCGTCGAGGGCCGCCCGCACGATCGCGTTCAGCCGCGCTTCCGTCCGCTGGCGCTCGATGGCGTTGCGAATGACGCGTGCCAGCCCCCGTCCCTCGATCCGTCCTTTGACGAGGTAGTCCTGAGCGCCCCGTCGCACCGCCTCGCGCGCGACGTTTTCGTCGTCCATGCCGGAGATCACGACAATCGGCTTGTCGACCGCGCGCTGGCGGGTGCGCACGACGGTTTCGAGCCCCTGGCTGTCCGGCAGCCCGAGATCCAAGAGGACGACGTCCACGGCCGCCCGGCCCAGCTGGTCGAGGGCGGCTTCCAGGTGGTCCACACGCTGCAGATCGAACTCGTCCGACACCTCGCGCAACATCTGGAAGATACGCTGGGCATCGCCCGGGTTATCCTCGACCAAGAGAACCTTGATCGGGGGCGTCGCGGTGGCGGTCGTCACGGCCTGCCTGGAATGGTGAAGAAGAACGTCGAGCCTCGGCCCGGCTGCGAATCGACCCAGATCCGCCCCCCGTGCCCCTCGACGATCCGCTTGGTAATCGCGAGCCCGATCCCGGTGCCGGGATATACGTCGCGGGCGTGGAGGCGTTGCAGCATCACGAAGATGCGGTCGAAGTACTGCGGATCGATGCCGATGCCGTTGTCGCGCACGCTGAAGAGCCACCCGTCGTCCTGGCGTGCCGCCGAGACGTGCACCTCCGGGCGCTGGGCACCGCAGAATTTCAGGGCATTGCCGATGAGATTGATGAACACATGCTCGAGCTGTCCCGGATCCGCCGGGAGCGTCGGCAAGGCGTCGGTTGTCACGACCGCTCCCGCGTCCTCGATGCTGAGCTTCAGGCTCGCGAGTGCGCGGTCAAGGACAGCCTGCGCGTCGGTCGCGACGCGCGCCCCGCCGCGCGGGTCCACCCGTGAGAACGCCAGCAGATCCGCGACGAGGTGCTGCATCTGGAGCGCGGCGTCGCGCGCGTAGGCGATAAATGTGTCGGCATCGGCGTCGAGCTTCCCCTGATAGCGATCCCCCAGCAGCTGCACGTAGCTCCCCACCATGCGCAGCGGCTCCTGCAGGTCGTGCGAAGCGACGAGCGCGAAGCGCTCGAGCTCCTCGTTCGAGCGGCGCAATTCGTCCTCGCCCCGCTTTCGCTCTGTGATGTCGAGCACCGAGGCGACCACGAACGTCCCCGTGCCCCGCTCGATCGTGTTGATGCCGATCTCGACGGGAATTCGGTGGCCGTCCTTGTGAATGCCGTACAGCGCCCGTCCCGCGGCCATCCCTCCCGCCTCTGGCGGTGAAAAGAAATCGCCCCGGTACTGCTCGTGGTCACCGCGCTGTGCCGGTAGCAGCAGGTCCACCGACTTGCCCAGGAGCTCGCCGGCGTTGTATCCGAACATCGACTCGATCTGCCGGTTGACGAGCACGATGCGGCGCTCCCCCGTCCGCTCCACCATGATCATGCCCACCGGGGACGCGGCCACGACGCTCCGAAACAGGTCCTCGACGCGCCGTTGCTCCGTGATGTCGTTGTTTACTTCGAGCACCGACGTGGTACCACTGGCCGCGCGATGCAGCACCCAGTGGCTGGCGACCGTGATCTGCCGCCCGTCGCGGGGGCGATGCTTGAGCAGCCCCTGCCAGTGTCCCGTGCGCTCCAAGGCCGCATTGATGTGCTCCAGGGGCTCGGGGAATACGGTATGCAGCAGCTCATGCGAGATCTGGCCGACGGCCTCGGCTTTCGTCCAGCCGTAGAGCTGTTCAGCACCCGTATTCCAAAGGCGGATCGTGCCGTCCTGATCCCGCACCAGGACGTGCGCGAAGTCGAGCAGGTGCGCCTGCTCCTGGATTGCCGTCTCGGCATTGCGGCGCTCGGGCACAGCAATTCGGCGGTTGAGCACCATCGCTCCCATCACGCCGGCGCCGATGAAAAACAGCGCCACGCCTCCGATACGGTGGAGAAATGCTTGCGCGGGCGCGAGCACCCGATCCTGGGGGACCGCGACCACCAGTGCCCACGGCGTCCCACCGATAGGCGTCGCCGTGGCGAAGTACGTCCCCCGGCCAGGACGGGTGTATTCCAAGACGCCGGTGTCGCCGCCCACTCGCACGGGTGGGCTTGCGACGGGGGTCGGGACGCTGAGATCTGTCCACAGGTCTCCGCTACGATTGCCGAGCAGCAGCACGGCGTCGGCGCCGATGAGCTCGCTCAGCCGCCGGGTGGGCTCCGGCGTGCTCACGATACGGCGCCAATGCACCACGTAGCCGAGCGGCGACGTCTTCGGCCCGACGGCCGCGATGACGGGGAAGCAGAGTGACGAATCGAGCGCGCGCAGCGGGCCGACCGCGCCCGCCCGCGTGACCGACGCGCCAAGCGCTTGGGCCGCAGTCGTGTCGAGCCGCGGCAGCGGGCGGCCGACCAGCAGCACGCGCTGGCCCGCCAGATTCCACAATTCCACGGCGGTGCTGAGGGAATCTCGCCGCGTGAGGAGCGTGAGCGCGTCTGCGACGGCACGGGGGGCCGCCTTCCCGCGCCGCAGGTACGCCTCGACCTCCGGTTGAGCCGCCACGCGCGATACCTCGTCGAGTCGCTGCGGGCGCAGCACCGCCTCGAGGGGCGTGGTAACCTGTTTCAGATGTTGCTCCGCCGCGGCGACCGTGACGCGTCGCACCTCCCAGTACGCCGCGGTCGCGAATCCCCCGACGACGATAACCAGCAGCACGCTGATGCCAACGGGGATGGCGAGATGACGCGGTAACCGCGCGGGACGCGACACGATATGGCCTTCCACGTCAGGGTGAAGCTTCGGACTATTGTCGGTGTGGCACGACCGCTACGGGATAGTCTCGTGCGCTGGACGGCCCGGGTGTCGGGAAAACCCCTGACACGCGCGGCGCATGCGGGTGATGCGGGGAGTAGCGTGCTACTCTGTAACGATTTCGCGCTCCAGGATGCCCGTTTCGAGCGCATACCGGACCAGCTCGGCCCGGCGGTGCAGACCCAGTTTGCGGGTCAGGCGCGACAGATAGGTCTCGACCGTCTTGATACTCAACGTCAATCGATCGGCTACCTCCTGGTGTGTGTGGCCGCGCGCGAGCAACGCCAGCACCTGACGCTCCCGCTGGCTGAGGAGTTCACGGCTGGCGGGGAGGCGTGCGGCGAATTTGGGCAGCATGTCTTCTGCTTGGGTCACGTCCACGAACTGACGCCCTTCGCGCACAGTGCGGATGGCGGTCAGCAACTCGCGGTCCGCCGCCTTCTTCGTGACGTATCCCAGCGCGCCCGCTGCCAGGAGCGAGCGCCCATACGCGGGATCGTCGTGCATCGTGAGCACGAGCACCTTGGTCTGGGGGATATCCCGCACAATCTCGCGCAGCGCATCGAACCCGTTCATGCGGGGCATTGTCAGGTCGAGGATCACGACGTCGGGCTTCGTCTTGCGGATCTTCTCGAGCGCCTCGATGCCGTCGGCCGCCTCACCCACGACCTCGAGGTCGGGTTGCGCCCGGACGAGCATGGCGAGTCCGGCCCGCAGGATCGCGTGATCGTCGGCCAGCAGGACCTGCGTGCGCGCGTTCATTGCACGGGTAGTGTGACGGTTACGGTCGTGCCGGCGCCGAGACGCGAATCGATCACCACCGTCCCGCCGAGCAGGCTGGCGCGCTCCTGCATGCCGATCACGCCGAGCGGCTGACGCCGCGCGGTGCCCTGCAGGGACGCGTCGACGTCAAATCCGCTGCCGTCGTCGCGCACCAGGGCTTGGACCCCGCCCGCGTGCCGGCGGATGGCGACGTGGGCGCGACGCGCCTGCGCGTGCGACGCGACGTTCGTCAGCGCTTCCTGAATGATGCGGTACAACGTCGTCTCCACGGCGCGCGGGAAGCGTTCGCCGGCATCGCCGCTGATCTCGACGGCGAGGGCGCGCGCCGCGCCGAGCTCTTCGCCGTAGCGTTGCAATGCCGGGATCAGGCCCAGGTCGTCCAGCGCGGATGGGCGGAGTCCGCGGGCGATACGTCCGACGTCCCGCAGCGTCGCGGCGACGAGACAGCGGAGTTCCTCGATCTGCTGCGCCGCGGTCCCCGATGCCGCGGCCTCGACGTTGCGGAGGCCGACGAGGATCGCGGTGAGTGCCTGGCCCGTTTCGTCGTGCAGCTCGCGCGCCACGCGCTGGCGCTCTTCCTCTTGCGCGGAGATGGCCCGCGCCAGCAGGTGCTCGCGCACATCTTCCGCGCGTTGCCGGCCAATTGCCGCGGCGAGCAGGCTGGCCACGGCCTGGAGGAAATTCACGTCGTCGGACGTGAAGGCGCGCGCCGCCGTGCTCTGCGCGCCGAGCACGCCGAAGGGTCGCTCCGGCACGCCGATGAGCACGGTGATGCCGCTGATGACGCCGTGATCGCTCAAGTGGCGCGGCGCCTTGAACCGCGTCTCGGTGCGTGCATCCTCGACCACCACGGGACGTGCCGACAGCAGCGTGAATCCCGCTTGCGATCCGTGGCCGGCCGCGAAGACGACGGGCCCGAAATCGGGTTGCCAGCCGGTGCCGGCGCGCAACAGCAAGGTCCGGTCGGGGCGGAGCTCGAGCACCTGCGCGAATTCGACACGGAGCGTCTCGGCGACGAGTCCGGCAGCGCATTCCAACAAGGCGTTGAGGTCGCCGCCGGCCGCCGCCGCCTCCCCAAAACGGGCGACGGCCGCCTGCTGCCGCACGCGCAGGTCGAGAAGCTGGCCGGCGTGGCGGCGGCTCGTCACGTCTTCCGTCGTGCCTTCGTAGCACAGCGTCGCCCCGGACGCGTCGCGCACCGCGCGCACGTGGTCCCGCAGCCACACGATCGTCCCGTCGCGCCGATACGCCTCGTACTCGAACCCGCGGACGATTCCCTCCGCTTCCAGGAGCCGCCGGAACCGCACGCGCTCCTCGGGGCGTACGTAGTGCTGCCGATCGAGATCCGTGCGGTCGGCGATGAGCTGCTCCGCGGTCTCGTACCCCAGCATGCGGGCGAGCGCCTCGTTCGCCATGAGAAACCGGCCGGCGGGAGTAGTGCGGAACACCCCTTCCACGGCGTGCTCGACGAGGGCGCGGTACTTCGCCTCGGCTTCGTGCAGCGCCGTCTCTGCCTGCCGCCGCTCCGAGACGTCCTGGACAGTGCCGTGATTGCGGATCAGCCGCCCGGCGTGATCCAATTCGAGCTCGGCGCGCGCTTCCACGATCCGTTCGCTACCGTCCGGAAATTGCACTCTGAACTCGCAGTTGAATCGGCGGCCATCCGCGAAGGATCGTGCGATGAGGCGCTCCACCAGAGCGCGGTCGTCCGGGTGGATGCACTGCATGACGGAGCGAACGTCGATCGGAGCGCGCGGTGTGAGGCCGAAGATGCGGTAGTGCTCGTCGGACCAGGTGATTCGGTCGGTAACGACATCCCAGTCCCAGCTGCCCACGTGCGCCAGTGCCTGCGCTTCAGCGAGCTGTTGCTGGATGCGCCGGAGCTCCGTGACCGTCTGATCCCGCGCGACCTGGGTAGGCACGGCTCCGGGGGCCTGCTCGACCTTCATCACTTCCCCCCGTGTGAGTGGCCCTATGCTACGACCGATTCGGAGTTTCGGGAAGGCTCACGTCGCGTCCAGCACGTCGCGGACCTTCTGCGCGAGCACGGCGGGCGTAAAGGGCTTCTGGAGGAAGTTCTTGCCGGGATCGAGCAGCCCGTGCCGCACGATCGCCTCGTCCGTGTACCCCGACATGTACAGCACCTTCATTTGCGGGCGCCGGGCGGCCAGCTGGCGGGCGAGCTGCAGGCCGCTCTGTCCCCGCATCACGACGTCGGAGACGAGGAGGTGGATGTCGCCGGGATGGGCGCGGGCGAGCTCGAGGGCGGCGGCGGCGTTGGCGGCGTCGAGCACGCGGTAGCCGAGCCTGACCAGCAGCTCCCGCGCCAGTGGGCGCAACAACTCGTCGTCCTCGGCCAGGAGGATCGTTTCCGTGCCGCCGAGCGTGCCCCCGGTGGGCGCCGCTTTCTTGACCTGATCGATGGGCACGTTCACGCGAGGCAGGTAGACCTTGAACGTGGCCCCGTGACCGGGCTCGGAGTAGACCCAGATGTAGCCGCCGGACTGCTTCACGATGCCGTACACGGTCGCGAGGCCCAATCCCGTACCCCTGGCGGCTTCCTTGGTGGTGAAGAACGGCTCGAACAGCCGGGTCTTGACCGTTTCGTCCATTCCCACGCCGGAGTCGCTGACGGCCAGCATGACGTAATCGCCCGGCAGGACTGGACGGTGGGCCGCGGCGTAGTCGCCACTGAGCGGGAGGTTTGCGGTCTCGATCGTGAGCTTGCCGCCGGTAGGCATCGCGTCGCGGGCATTCACGGCGAGGTTCATGATCACCTGCTCGAGCTGGCCCGCGTCGGCCTTGGTGTTGCCGAGATCCGGGGCCAGGTGGGTCTCCAGCTCGATGTCGTCACCCAGCAGGCGCCGCAGCAACGTTTCGACGTTCTGGATCACGTCGTTCATGTTCAACACGACCGGCTGCAGCACCTGCTGGCGGCTGAATGCCAGTAGCTGGCGGGTGAGGGCCGCGGCGCGCGTGGCGGCGTTGCGGATCTCCTTGATGTCCTCGTGGGCGGGACTGGCAGTCGGCAGCTCCTCGGCTAACAGATCTGAGTAGCCGAAGATGGCCGTGAGCAGGTTATTGAAGTCGTGCGCGATGCCCCCGGCCAGCCGCCCGACGGCCTCCATTTTTTGTGCCTGGCGGAGCTGGAGCTCGAGCAGGTGGCGCTCGGTGACGTCTTGTGCGAGCACCATGGCCGCGCGCCTCCCCTCAAACTGCAGCGTGTAGCGCGTCACTTCGACATCGATGAGCGTCCCGTCCTTCTTGCGATGGCGCGAGATCCCCACTGGCTCGAGGCCACGGCTGTCGACGTCCTCGGGCAGCAGGATCTGCTCGATCGTCATCGTGAGGAATTCTTCCCGCGTGTATCCATACTGGCGGACCGCGGCATCATTGACCGTGAGGAATCGGAGCGTGTCGGTGTCGTGGACCCACATCGGGTGTGGGCCGGAGTCGAACAACAGCCGGTAGCGCTCCTCGCTCCGGCGGAGCGCGTCCTCCAGGCGCTTGCGCTCGATGGCGTGGCGAATGACCCGGGCCAGCCCACGACCCTCGATCCGCCCTTTGAAGACGTAATCCTGAGCGCCCGCGCGGACCGCTTCGAGCGCGATGTCCTCGTCGTCGAGGCCGGAGATGACAATGATCGGCTTGTCGAGCGCGCTCTGGCGGGCGCGCGCGAGGGTTTCGAGACCCCGGCTATCTGGGAGCGCGAGGTCCAGGAGGACGGCGTCCACGACCGCGCGGCCCACCTGGTCGAGAGCGGATTCGAGGCGGTCCACCCGCTGCACATCGAACTCGCCCGACGCCTCGCGCAGCAGATCGAAGATGAGCCGGGCGTCACCGGGGTTGTCCTCGACGAGGAGCACCTTGATCGGGCGGGTCGCAGCAGCGGGCGTCACGGGCCTCACGCAGGAAGAAGGAGTCGACGCACATTCACCCCCCCCCACTGCCCGTCGACGATTGCCTCCCCTGGACGTAGCCACAGGACTGCGCGCCGCGTAATTCGGCGGAGTGCCCAATCTCGGCGAGGTTTATCCCTTAAGCTCTCCTAGGTACTTCTCCATTATTGAACTGCGCACCCAGACGGTGTAAGGTGAGGTCAGGTGCGGGGGGGAGGGGGAACGGGTTCCGCTAAGAGGAACACCCCATTGGAAATGAATACCACGCACACCACGCCGTTACTGGCGGCCCTCGAACAGCTGGCGCCGCACGACCATCTGTGCTCGATCTACGAGAGCGCGGAAGAGCACTTCGCCGTGGCCATTCCGTTCATCCGGATCGGCCTCGACCGCGGCGAGAAATGCATCTACATCGCCGACGATGGGACGGAGCCGGTCGTGCGGGACGCGATGCATGCCGGGGGCATCGACGTCGAACGGGCGATCGCGACGGACAGGCTGGTGCTGGAGACGAAGGAGGCCGCGTATCTGAAAAACGGATCCTTCGATCCGGACTGGATGTTCACGTTCTGGGCGGATGCGACGACTGAAGCGATCAGTCAGGGGTTCCCGGCGCTGCGCGCGACGGCTGAGACCGAATGGGTGCTCCGGGGTGCACCGGGACTGGAGCGGTGGACAGAGTACGAGAGCCGGCTGACGCACGTCCTGGCCCATCACAATTGCGTCGCGTTGTGTCAGTACAACCGTCGGCTGTTTCCGCCGGAGCTTGTCCTGGACGTCATCCGTACGCATCCCACGGTCATCTATCGGGGCGTCGTCTGTCGGAACATGTACTATGTCCCGCCCGATGAGCTCCTCGGGAGCAACCAGGCGGCGCGTGAGGTCGAACGTCTGCTCACGAATATCCGCGAACGCGAGGAGGTCGAGTACACCCTCCGGCAGCAGCGCAACGAGCTGCGGGCGAGCGAAGCGCGATTTCGTGAAATCGCCGAGAACATCCGCGAGGTGTTCTGGGTGCTCGATCTCGTCGCCGACCGGGTCACATTCGTCAGCCCGATGTACGAAGAGCTGTTCGGCCGGAGTTGCGCCAGCCTGTACGCGAATTCCCGCTCCTACCTCGACGCGATTCACCGCGACGATCGCGCGCGCGTCGAGGCGGCGTTGCTGCGCTCACGGGGACCCGGGGCGCCGTTCGACGAGCGGTACCGCGTCGTCCGGCCGGACGGTTCGATGCGCTGGATCCGAGCCCGCTCGTTTCCCGTTCCCGACCCGACGGGAACGATCAAGCGACTGGTCGGAGTCGCCGAGGACATCACCGATCGGCAGCACGCCGAAGAAGGATTGCAGCAAAGCGAACGTCTGTTGCGACTGGTCCTGGACGCACTCCCCGTCGGCGTCGCGGTCATGGATCGGGCCGGGGACATCATCCTCAGTAATCCGGCTTCGCAGCGCATCTGGAGCGGGTCGATAGGCACCGGCCGCGAGCGGTACGCCGAGAGTAAGGGTTGGTGGCACGCCACCGGAAAGAGACTCGCGCCGCAAGAGTGGGCATCGGTGCGTGCCTACGTGAACGGCGAAACCGCCGTCAATGAAGTCCTCGACATCGAGGCCTTCGACGGGGTTCGGAAGATCATCCAGAACTCGGCCGTCCCGATCCGGGGTGCGGACGGTCGCATCACGGGAGCGGTTGTGGTCAATGAGGATATTTCCGCCCGCACGACGGCGGAGCGCGACCTGAGCGACTCGTACAATCAGATGCGCGCGCTCACCGGGCGACTGATGCGCGCGCAAGACGACGAACGACGCCGGATCGCGCAACTGCTACACGAAACGACCGCCCAGGATCTCGCCGCCGTGAAGATGCATTTGGCGCGACTGAATCGGACGGCCAGCCATCTGAGCGACACCGATCGGGCCGCTCTGACCGAGAGCATCTCGCTCGCCGAGCAGTCGATCACCGCGATCCGGACGTTGTCGTATCTCCTATACCCGCCCTTTCTCGACGAGGCGGGGCTGTTGTCGGCGCTGCGGTGGTACGCCGCCGGGTTTGCCGAGCGCAGCGGCATCAAAGTGGATCTCGAGCTACCGGCGAGTTTCGAGCGGCTGCCGCTCGATACGGAGACGGCGCTGTTTCGGATCGTGCAGGAATCGCTGATCAACATTCATCGCCACGCCGGGAGCTCGACCGCTCGCATCCGGTTGCAGCGCGACGCCGAGGCGCTCGTGTTGGAGATCGAGGATCGGGGCCGTGGCATTCCGAACGCCTCGCTCAAGCACATCATGAGCGGTGGACGCGGTGTCGGTGTGGGTATCGCCGGTATGAGCGAGCGCATCGAGCAGCTGGGCGGGCGCCTCGAGATTAATTCGAGTGATCAGGGAACGACGGTACGCACACGGTTGCCGCTCGTGCAGCACGTCGCCTGATGTCATTGCGCATCCTCGTCGTCGACGATCACGCGGTGGTGCGGCGCGGGATCCGCTCGCTGCTCGAGAGCCAGGAGGGCTGGGAAGTATGCGGCGAAGCGACGACCGGACGCGACGCGGTCGAGCAAAGCCGGCGCCTGCGGCCCGACGTCGTCGTGATGGATCTGAGCCTGCCCGAGCTGAACGGCCTCGATGCCACCCGGCAAATCCTCAAAGACGCGCCCGACACCGAAGTGCTGGTGCTGACGATGCATCAATCCGAGGAGCTCGCGCGCACCGCCTTGCAGGCCGGCGCGCGCGGATTCATCCTGAAGTCCGACGCCGACGAGAATCTCATTGCGGCCGTCGACAGCCTGCGTCAGCACAAGCCCTTCCTGACGTCGACCGTCACCGAATTTGTGTTAGACGGCTATGTCCGGCGTAGCGACGCCGCGCAGGACGACTTTGCGTCCGTCACGGTCACGGCCCGCGAGCGCGAGATTATGCAGCTCGTCGCTGAAGGGCAGAGCAACAAAGAGGCAGCGTCGACGCTCGGGATCAGCGTGAAGACGATCGAGGCCCACCGCGCCAACATCATGAGAAAGCTGCATCTCCGCTCGGTCAGCGATCTCGTGCGCTACGCGATCCGCAATAAAATCGTGGAGCCGTGAGGCCGCGTTAGTGAGCTGAGGCGGATCCCGCAGGCAGCTCGGCGAGCACCATTCCGCTGATAATCAGGGCGGCCCCGATCCACTGTGTCGTGGACAACCGCTCGCCGAGCCACACCCACGATGCCACCGTGGCGAAGACCGGCTCGAAGCAGAGCAGTAGCGCGGCGCGGGTAGAGGACATCTGCCGCTGCGCGCGCATCTGCCATACGAGCGCGAGCGCCGTGGCGACCACGCCCGTGAACACCAGCGCGCCCACCAACGTGAGCGACCACTCGATCCGGACCGATTCGAGCAGCGCCGCGGCCGCCGTGGCCCCGACGGTGGTGCCGGCGAGCTGCAGCCAGACCAGGCGGCGCGCATCATGGCGCCGGGACAACTCGCTCACGGCGACGATATGGCCCCCGAACACGAGCGCCGTAATCAGCGTCCATACGTCGCCTCGATTCAACCCACCCGCGTCCGGCGCCGTGAGGAGATAAATCCCAACGCCCGCGACGGCGACGGCCATCGCCACCCACCAGCGCGGCCGCTGCCGCACGATCGCGAACGCCACCAGCGGCGCGAGCACCGACGACAGCGCCACGATGAACGCCGAGCGGGCGGGTGTGGTGTACTGCAGACCCACCGCCTGCGCCGCGAACCCGGTGGCGAGCAGCGTGGTCAGCAACAACCCGCCCCGCAATTCGGCCCCGGACCAGCGCCCCCGAAAATCGACAAAGGGCGCCAGCGCCGCCGTCGCGATGGCGAACCGCAGCGCCAAGAACGCCAGCGGCGAGCTCGCCGCCAGCGCGCCCTTCACGATGACGAAGCTGAGCCCCCAGACAACCGTCGCGGCGACGAGGAGCAGGTCGGCACGACGGGCGGTCAGCGCCGGACTCGTCACGAGATGTCGCGCAGGTAGCGCCCCGTAGGCGACTCGGCGACCTGCGCCACATCCTCGGGCGTCCCGGCAGCCACGACGCGTCCGCCCTGCTCACCGGCACCAGGACCCAGATCGATCACCCAGTCGGCGCGCTTGATGACGTCCAGGTTGTGCTCGATGACGAGCACCGTGTGCCCGGCGTCCACGAGCCGGTCGAGCACCTTGCACAACACGCGCACGTCGTCGAGATGCAATCCCGTGGTGGGCTCGTCGAGGATGTAGAGCCTCCTCCCCCCATGCGCACGCGCGAGTTCCCTGGCGATTTTCAAGCGTTGAGCCTCGCCGCCGGAGAGCGTCGTGGCGGGCTGGCCGAGGCGCAAGTACCCGAGGCCCACCTGCTGCAGGTGCCACAGCGCCCGGGCGAGGCGCGGATGCCGATGTAGCCGTTTGATCGCTTGGTCGACCGTCCACTCGAGTACTTGGGCGACGCTCTGGCCCTGCAGCTTGACGTCGAGCACCTCCCGCTTGAAGCGCGTCCCGCCACACACCTCGCACGGCACGAACACATTGGCGAGGAACACCATCTCGATCAGGACGTGCCCTGCGCCCTCGCACGCCTCGCAGCGCCCGCCGGCCACGTTGAACGAGAACGTGCTCGGCTTGTACCCGCGCGCGCGCGCGAGCGCTTCATTCGCGAACAGGGCGCGCAATTCGTCGAATGCTTTCACGTACGTGATGGGATTGGACCGCGGCGTGCGGCCGATCGGTGCTTGATCGATGCACACCACGTCCTCGAGGTATTCCCATCCCTTGAGGCCCGCGATGGCGCCGACTGGCTCGCCGAGATGCTGCTTGGCGGTGTGCGCTCCCCGCAGCCTGGCCTCGAGCTGCCGGTACAGCACGTCGTGCACGAGCGTAGACTTGCCCGACCCCGACACCCCGGTGACGGCGGTGAGCGTGCCGAGCGGAATGCGCGCGTCCACGCCGGTCAGGTTGTGCAGGCGCGCGCCTTTGACGTCGAGCCAGCGCACGGCCGGACGCCGCGCCGAGGGGACGCCGATCCGCTTCTCCCCGGACAGATACTGGCCGGTGAGCGTGCCGGCCTCGCGCACCGCGGCCGCGGGACCCTCGTACACGAGCTGTCCTCCCGCCTCGCCGCTGGCCGGCCCGAGCTCCACCATCCAGTCGGCCGCGCGCATAGCGGCGGGATCGTGCTCCACGACCACGACCGTGTTGCCGGCGTCGGACAGTCGCCGCAGCAGGCCCAGCATCCGGTCCACGTCGGCCGGGTGCAGTCCGATGGAGGGCTCGTCCAGGACGTACAGCGTGTCGACGAGGTGCGCCCCCAGCGCGTTGGAAAGTGCGACGCGCTGCGCCTCGCCACCGGACAACGTGCGCATCTGGCGGTCGAGCGTGAGATACCCGAGACCGACGTCATTCATGAACCCGACACGCGCCGCGAGCTCGCCGAGGATATGGTCGGCGATTTGCTGCTGGAAGGGAGGCAGCGTCAGCTCGCTGAGCCACCGCGCCAGGTCCGCGGTGGTGAGCGCCGCGGCTGCGGCAATCGTCTTGCCCGCGACCCGCACTGCCAGTGACTCCGGCTTGAGCCGCGCGCCGCCGCAGTCCGGACACGTCTTGGCGAGCTGATACTGCCGCAGGAAGACGCGGATGTACTGCTTGTAGCGCTTCTCCTCGAGGCGCGTGAGAAACGGAAACATCCCGAGGTAACGTCCGCTCGGATTGTGGAGCAGGAAGCGGCGGTCGCGCTCGGGGAGATCGCGCCAGGGCGCGTCGAGATCGAGCCGGCGGGCCCGCGCGGTCTCGCGCAGCAGCCGGCGCCGTCCCTCGTAGCGCGGCTTCGTCCAGGGATCGAGCGCGCCCCCGGCGAGCGAGCGGCTCCGGTCGGGGACGATCAGCGATTCGTCGTACTCGAGCACCGCGCCGAAGCCGTTGCAGCCCGGGCAAGCGCCGCGAGGGTTGTTGAACGAAAACAGCGTTGGTGTGAGCGCCGGAGCGGGCGTGCCGCAGGCAGAGCAGGTGGGATGCTCCGAGAAGCGGCGGCGGTCGCCGTTCGACAGCGCCAGCGCGACGCCTTCGCCTTCGCTGAATGCGGTCGCCACCGCGTCCGCCAGGCGCCCACGGCTTGCTGCCGTAGCCGCGACCCGATCTACCACCACGAGCACTTCGCGGCCTTCTCGCACCCGTTGCTCGGCCCCCACTTCGTCGAGCCGGACAAGGTCTCCATCTACTTGCGCCCGCACGAACCCGGCCGCGCGTAGCTGCGCCGCCACTTCGACATCAGGGCGATGTGCCGATGCGGGCAACGGAAACGTCACCAAGACGGGCAATTCCGCGTTCCGCAATCCGCCATCCGCAATGACCGCGTCCACGACCTCCTGCACCGTGTCTCGCTTCACTTCCTTCCCGCACTGCACGCACACCTGCGTTCCCGCCCGCGCCCACAACAACCGCAAGAAATCGGCGATCTCCGTGGCTGTACCGACGGTCGAGCGGCTCGAAGTGGTGGGGTTCTTCTGCTCGATCGCCACGGCGGGCGACAACCCTTCCATGGAATCCACGAGGGGCTTCGGCATCCGCTCGAGGAACTGCTTCGCGTATGTGGAAAGCGATTCGATGTAGCGGCGCTGGCCCTCGGCGTAGAGCGTGTCGAAGGCCAGCGAGCTCTTTCCCGAGCCCGATGGCCCCGTGACGACCGACAGCGCTCGCCGCGGGAAGGAGACGGTGATGCCCTTGAGATTATGCTGCCGCACGTTGCGGAGAACGACGCGGTCGGGGGGATGGCGCATAACCCCCAAAAATAACAGTTTTGGCAACTAGATGGCCCTCGCCCTGACTCCGCGGCTGCTCCGTCGTGGCCTAGAGTTGTTCGCCGTCATCTCCCTCGCCGGGGTCGGGATCCTCGTCGCCTATTACCTGATCCGGTTCGGTGATCGGCTGGACGTGTTGCTGTCCCCGTTCCTGCGGCTGCACTGGGGTTGGATGGCGGTGGGCCTCGTGCTCGCCTCCATGGATTGGTTCGGCGGCGGGTTGCGGCTGTGGGTGTGCGTCCGCCACATCCATCCGGACGTGCGGCTGGGGGACATGGTCCTCGCCGGCGGCATGGGGGCGTGGGGCGCCTACCTGACGCCGTTTCAGTCCGGGTCGGCCGCGATGTCGATCTGGACGATGCGCCGGGCCGGCGTCCCGCTGCCGGAGGCCGTGACCGCGATCTTTGTGACATTCGTAGCGACCGTCGCGTTCTTTGCGATCGCGGGACCCCTGGCGGTATGGCTCGGCGCCGGCAAATCGCTCGCCCAACATGGGCTCTTCCTCGGCATCACCCTCTACGATCTCTTCAAGACGAGCCTGACGATTTTTGGGCTCCTCGGTTTGCTCATGCTCGCCGCCGTGGTCTTTCCAGGGAAGGTGAAGCGCCTCATCCAAGGCCTCGCGGCGCGCATCGGACGCAGGAGCCCACGGGCGGCAGCTCGGATGGAGACATTGTCGGCGGGCGTAGACCGCGCGCACGAATGCATGGTGGCGTTCGGAAGTCCCAAAGGGTGGTTCACGTTGTTCCTGGCCATCCTGATCTCAGCGCCGTCGCACGCCAACAAGCTGCTCGCCGGCTACGTGACGCTGCGCATCCTCGGCATCCCGGCGGATTTCGCCGAAATCCTGCTGCTGCAGACGCTCATCTCGTTCCTCCTGTACTTCGCCCCCACTCCGGGGGCCTCGGGGCTCGCCGAGCTGACCTCGGCGGCCGTGATGTCGCTGTACGTGCCGCGCGAGCTCACCCCGAGTTACACGCTCATCTGGCGATTCATCAACAGCTACGCGACGGTGATCGTCGGCTCGCTGCTCTTTTGGCACTGGCTGCGGCGTGGGCTGGCCGGGCGTGAAGAAGCGGTACTGATCACCTAACTTCTGCTTGCTTGCCCGGTTACAAACCGGGGCGTAACTTCCCGGCCTGGCTACCGAGACGGGAGAATCGCTGCATGGCGTTGCTTGAACTGGGCGGGCGGAGGTTCACCATCCCTGCGGGAGAAGTGATGCTCGGTGCCGATCCGGGCTGCGCCATCCCGCTGGCGGTTCCAGGCATCCTCCCGCGCCACGCCAAGCTCAAGGGCCTGCCCGACGGGCAAGTCGTGATTACCAAGGCCGTACCCGAAGCGGAGGTGCTGATCAACGGCGTTCGCCTGGGAGCCGAGCCGACCCCGCTATTACACGGCGACAAGGTCGAGGTCGCCGGCCAGGAGCTGACCTTCGTCGATGAGCGCCGCAGCGGCAGCACGCAATACGTCCAGGCGATGAGCCTTCCCCAAGCAATCGAGCAGGCTAAGAGCGAGGCCAAGGGCGCTGGCAAGGCCACCGCCAACACCGGCGGCCGCCTCGTATCCCTCACGGATGGGCGTGAGTACGCGATTGCGGGATCGTCGCTGGTGTTCGGGCGCGACGCCACATGCGACGTGGTCGTTCCCGGGAAAGATGTGTCGCGCCGCCATGCCGAGATCGTGCAAACGCCCAAGGGCTATCTGCTCGTGGACTCGAGCACGAATGGGACCTTCGTAAATGACGCGCGGGTCGAGGGGCAGAAGCTCTTGACACGGGCGGACGTGATCAAGATCGGTGAGGAAAGCTTCCGCTTTTACGCTGATACTGCGGCTCCCCCGGTAGCGGCGTCGCCTCCCCCTCTTGCCCCGCCAAACCCTTCACCGGGGCCGGCCGCTAGCGCGCCCTCGGCCGTGCCCCCAACCGCGACGCAGGGCTCGGCACCGGCCGCGGGGGGGGGGCGTCTGAAAGACACCGTGCATGGCGTGCCGGGAGGCGCCCGGCCCCCCGGGGGGAGCGGGAGCGGCCCCGTCCTGGGCAACTTTCTCGTGCGGGCCGGCGCATTGAAGGGACAGCGGCTCATCGTGAAAACCCCGGTTGCGAACATCGGCCGGGCCGACTACAACGATCTCGTGTTTCCCGATGAATCGGTTTCCACCACGCACGCGAAGCTGCAGCGTCGCGAAGGCGTATGGGTACTGGTGGACCTCGATTCGACCAACGGGACATTCGTAGACGGGGAGCGGATCAAGGGCGAAGCGCCGCTGGCGCCTGGGGCCAACGTGCGTTTTGGCGATGTGGCGCTGGTGTTCGAGCCGACGGACGATGCAGCCGGCGTGGCCAAGGGTGGCGGGACCAGGATGATGGAAGTCATGAAGACTCCCGCGCCCCCCCCTCCCAAACCGGCTCCCGCTCCCGCTCCCACGAAACCGAAGGCTCCGCAGCCGAAAGCGCGTCCGCCGGTCGCCCAGAAAAAGAAGGGCAAGGGGTGTGGAGGCAGCGCCGCAGTGCTGCTCCTTGGGATCGTCGGACTCGTGTACTGGGCTTTCATTTAGGGTTCACGTGCACATCACCGCCGCAGGCCGCACCGATGTCGGGGTCATCCGGTCGGGGAATGAGGACAGCTACCTCATGGTTCCCGATCGGGGCATCTTCGTGGTCGCCGACGGCATGGGCGGCCACGCGGCGGGGGAAGTCGCGAGCGAGATGGCCGTGCGCTTCGTGGCGCGCGAGCTCGACTCACTGCGCGGGCTGAGCGACGAGCAGGTCGCTGAGCGGATGCGCACGGCGATCCGCACGGCGAACGCCGCCATCTTCCAGCGTACGCTCACCGAGCACGACAAGCGCGGGATGGGAACGACGGCCACCGTGCTGACCCTGTACGAGACCCGTTTCCTGATCGGCCAGGTGGGCGACAGCCGGGCGTACCTCCTGCGGGACGGCCGCCTCAACCAACTCACCAAGGACCACTCCTACGTTCAGGAGCAGGTGGACGCTGGGTACTTGACGCCCGAGCAGGCTCGCTCCCATCCCTACAGCAACGTGATCACGCGCTGCGTCGGAGCGAACAGCGACGTCATGCCCGACATCTATGCTGGGACGGTGAAACCCCGCGACGTGTTCCTGCTGGCCTCAGACGGCCTCACGGGGATGTTGGAGGACTATCAGCTGGCGGAGCTGCTGTCGCCGGACCGGATGCCGCAGGACGAGGTCGATGCGCTGATCTCCGAGGCGAACCGGCACGGCGGGCTGGATAACATCACCGCGATCATCGTGCGCGTTGATTCGGTGGAGGCCCCCGCGGCAAACGAGAACGTCACGACGCAGCAGGCGATCGCCCCGCCGCGCTGAGCAGGGCACGTTCCCCTTCAAGCCGCGCTTCCACGTCTTCACGCGGCCAGCTCACCAACTCCACGATCGCAGCGGCGGGCACATCCGCCGCCCTGAGCACGAACACGCGCAGCCGCTGCGCGGAGCGGTGCAGCTCCGCCGCCAGGCGCGGCAGACCTAAATGCTCCGCGGCGCTTCCCGCGCGTCCCACCACCGGAATCTCCACGTCCAGCATCTCCGGCTTGGAGGGGAAGTCGAGGAACAACTCGTCGGGGCCGAGCCCGACTTCGCGGGCCAGGCGCTCCTCCACCCGCTCCAGTAGGTCGGGGTCGCGGGCCGGCCAGTCGGCGGTTTCGGTGGGGAGCTCGGTGCCGGGAATATCGAGTGCGCGCTTCGCCAGACGCCGCTCGCGGAGCGCGCGCGCGAGCCCGGTCTGATCACGCTGCTGCAGCTCGTGGCTCAGCCCATCGTCGGTGGCCACCGCGATGTCGTCTGGCGTCACGCGGCCTGCGGCGATCGCGCGGCGCACGAGGCGCTTGAACATCGAGGTCGCGCTGCGCACGGCGTGATGCCAGTACACGTTCCGGTACATCTGGTACTTCGCGAACAGCAGCGACTCGAGCGCCGCGAGGCCCTTCGCGTGGAGCGCCAACCGGCCGTCGGCCAGCGTGAGCGACGTCAGCAGCCGGTCCACGTCGATCACGCCGTAGGGAACGCCGCACATCGTCGCATCGCGGGACAGATAGTCCAGTTTGTCGACGTCGAGCGATCCCGCAACGAGGCCCGCGAGTGGAGAGGCGCTGGTGCCTTGGATGAGCGGCAGCAGCGTCGTCGCTGGAGCTCCGATGCGCTCGAGCGTTGCGGCGAGCGGACCAGTCTGGAGGTGCCGCTCCGCGAGGATCTCGTGGCGTGGCAGGCCGGCCTCTTCCAGAGCGTGGGAGAACGGGTAGTGGCCGATGTCGTGAAGCAGCGCGGCGAGCTGCACCTGCGGCTCTTTGGTCGCGCGACAAGCGAGATGATACGCACCCAGTGCATGCTCGAACCGGGTGTGTGTGGCGCCAGGATAGACGAGGAATGCGTGGCCGAGCTGCCGGACGTAGCGCAGACGCTGGAACGCCGGCGTATCGATGACCGCGAGAGCCTCGGGCTCGAGGCGGATGTTGTTCCAGAGCGGGTCGCGGACGACCTCGAACTGGCTCAAGACGCCCTTATCTGCCGCGTGGTCCGGCCTCCCGGACGGCCGCAGGCACCCGCTCGGCGAATTGCTCGAAGTTCTTGCGGAACAGCTCGGCGAGGCGGCCGGCCTGCGCGTCGTACGCCGCCGGGTCGCTCCAGGTGGCGCGCGGATCGAGCACCGCGTCGGGGACGCCGGGAACATGCTGGGGCACCTCGAGGCAGAACACCGACTCGCGGCGGGTGGGCACGCCGTCCAACTGGCCGGCGAGCGCCGCCCGGATCATGGTGCGCGTGTGCGACAGCGCCATCCGCTGACCCACGCCATATGGACCGCCGGTCCACCCCGTGTTCACCAGCCAGCAGCGCACGCCGTGGCGCGCGATCCGCTCCCCCAACATCTCGGCATATACCTGGGGCTGCAGCGGCAGGAACGGCGCGCCGAAGCACGCGGAGAACGTCTCCTTCGGCTCGGTGACCCCGCGCTCAGTACCCGCGACCTTGGCCGTGTACCCGGAGAGGAAGTGGTACATCGCCTGGGCGGGCGTCAGTTTCGCGATCGGCGGCATGATGCCGAAGGCATCGCACGTCAGGAACAGGACGTGGTCGGGATGTCCCGCCCGGCCTTCCGGAACGTGATTCGGGATGAAGTGGATCGGATACGAGGCGCGCGTGTTCTCTGTGATGCGTTGGGAATCGAGGTCGATCGCGCCGGTCTGGGGATCCACGTCCACGTTCTCGAGCACGGTGCCGAACATCTCGGTCGTCGCGTAGATCTCCGGCTCGCCGTCGCGCGACAGGTGGATGACCTTGGCGTAGCACCCGCCCTCGAAGTTGAAGATCCCCTGGTCCGACCACCCATGCTCGTCGTCGCCGATCAAGCGCCGCTCCGGATCAGCGGACAGCGTCGTCTTCCCCGTGCCGGAAAGGCCGAAGAACAGCGCCGTGTCATCATTCGCGCCGACGTTGGCGGAGCAATGCATCGACAGCACGCCCTGCTGGGGGAGGAGGTAGTTGAGGATCGTGAAGATCGACTTCTTCAGCTCGCCCGCGTAGCGCGTGCCGCCGATGAGGATCGTCTTCTGCGCCAGGCTCACGACGATGAACGTGCCGGACTTGGTGCCGTGCACGGCGGGATCGGCGTGGAACTCGGGCGCGTGCAGCACCTGAAAGCCGGGCGCGAATCTGGAGAGATCGCCGTCTCCAGGCCGCAGGAACATGTTATAGACGAACAGCGCATGCCACGCGTTCGGCGTCACGAACCGGATCGGCAGGCGATAGGCCGGGTCGGCCCCGGCGAACACGTCGCGGACGAACAGCTCCTGGTCTTTGAGGTGCGCCTCGACGTCGGCGCGAAGCCTTTCGAACCGGTCCGGAGCCAGCGGCTGGTTTATTTTGCCCCACCAGATCCGATCGCTCGAATCCGCTTCCTGCACGAGGAACTTGTCGTTGGGGCTGCGACCTGTGTGCGGCGACGTCACCGCGCAGAAGGGGCCACTCGCCGTGACCACCCCTTCGCGGCGGCGCACGGCATGCTCGTAGAGCTCGGGAGGCGTCAGGTTCCGGTACACAGTCTGCTCGGCTGAAAGGTGCACAACCCGTTAGGTGGTTGGCCGCGCCTGGCGGCGATGTTCCAGCGCGTCCACGGCGGCAATGACCGCCATGTTCACGATGTCAGGGACTTCCGATAACCGTTGCAAGACATGGACCGGCCGGTCCATCCCCACAAGGATCGGGCCGATGGCTTGGGCTTGGCCAAGCCGGTCGAGCAGCTTGTATGCGATGTTCGCCGCGTCTAAGCTCGGGAATATCAATACGTTAGCTGGGCTGCGCAGCCTGGCGAAGGGGTACACCCGGTTCAGGATCCGCTCCACCACCGCCGTATCGGCCTGCATCTCGCCGTCAACCTCCAGCTTGGGCTCCCGCTCGTGCAGCAGCGCCACAGCCTGCTGCACTTTGGCGGCAGCCGGGTGCTTTACGGAGCCGAAGTTCGAGAACGACAGCATGGCCACCCGGGGCTCGACGCCCAGCCGGGTGACGAACTGCGCCGTCGCCGAAGCGATTTCGGCAAGCGTCTCGGCATTCGGCTCGATGTTCACCGTCGTGTCGGCGAAGAAGAATGTCTGCTGGCGGAAGATCATCATGTAGATGCCGCTGACGTGCTTGCGCCCCGGCTCCGCCCCGATCACCTCCAGCGCGGGCCGGATGGCGTCCGGGTAGTACATGTCCTCACCCGCGACCAGCGCGTCGGCCCGGCCCGCCCGCAACATCAGCAGGCCGTAGTACATGGGGTCGAGCACCCGGCTCTCCGCCTCACGGTGCGTGATGCCGCGCCGCTGGCGCAGCTGCCAGAGCTCCTGGGCCAGCTGCTCGCGGTCCGCCGCCGTCCTGGGATTCACGAGCTCGATATCCTCGAGCGTCAGCGCGGCGTCGTCGGCTTGGCGGCGCATAGCGTCGAGGTCGCCGAGCAGGATCGGCCGGGCGATGCCCTCGTCGGCGAGGATCCGGGCGGCTCGCAGGATGCGAGGGTCCTCGCCCTCGGGAAAGACGATGCTCGGCGGGTCCTGTTGCGCGCGGGTGATCAGGCCGCGCATCACCTGGCGCGCGGGGCCCAGCCGGGCCTCGAGCTCGGCGCGGTACTCCTCCACATCGATGATGCGGCCCGCGATGCCCGACGCGACGGCGGCCCACGCTACTGCGGGCGCTACCCACAGCAGCACCCGCGGGTCGAACGGCTTGGGGATCAGGTAGTCGGGACCGAACTTCAGCTTCTCGATGCCGTAGGCACGCGTCACGGACTCGGGGACCTCCTCCTTGGCGAGGGCGGCGAGCGCGCGCGTTGCCGCCATCTCCATCTCATCGTTGATCTTTTTGGCCCGCACGTCGAGCGCCCCGCGGAAGATGAACGGGAAGCCGAGCACGTTGTTCACCTGGTTCGGAAAATCCGATCGTCCGGTCGCCACGATCGCATCCGGCCGGGCTTTCTTCGCCTCGTCGGGCATGATCTCGGGGGTCGGATTGGCGAGCGCGAAGATGATCGGCTTCTTGGCCATCCCCTCGAGCATCGCACCCGTCACGATGCCTCCTACCGACAGTCCCACGAACACGTCCGCGCCCTGCAGGGCCTCGGTCAGGGTCCGCGCCTTGGTCTCGACCGCGAAGCGCTTCTTGAACTCATCCAGGCCGTCCCGCCCCTGATAAATGACGCCCTTCTGATCGCACATGATGATGTTGTCGCGCTTCACGCCGAGGCGGACGTAGTGCTCCGCGGTGGCGATCGCGGCCGCACCCGCGCCCGAGAAGACGACCTTGATCTTGCCGATCTCCTTCTTGACCACGATCAGCGCATTGAGCAACGCCGCCCCCGAGATGATGGCGGTGCCGTGCTGGTCGTCGTGGAAGACGGGGATGCCGAGCGTGTCGCGGAGCTTCTGCTCGATGTAGAAACAGTCAGGGGAGCGGATGTCTTCGAGGTTGATCCCGCCGACGGTCGGCTCGAGCAGCTGGCAGAACCGGATCACGTCCTCCGGATCCTCCGACCCAACCTCGAGGTCGAACACATCGATGTCAGCGAAGGCCTTGAACAGGATGCCCTTGCCCTCCATGACCGGCTTTCCGGCGAGGGCGCCGATGTTGCCCAGCCCCAGGACCGCAGTCCCATTCGTCACGACGGCCACGAGGTTGCCTTTGGCCGTGTAGAGGTAGGCATTGTCTGGATTCTTGGCGATTTCGAGGCATGGCTCTGCCACCCCCGGCGTGTAGGCCAGGGACAGGTCGCGCTGGTCCTTGAACGGCTTGGTCGGCGTGACCTGGATCTTCCCAGGGCGGCCCTGCGCGTGGTAATCGAGGGCCTCCTGGCGGCGGCTGGACAAGAAGCAGAAGTCCTTTCTTGAGAAGGGGTTATGCTAGACCTGGTGACTGAGACTGTCAAGACCGAGTCCAGCGATGTAATATGGCGCCGATGCAGAAGCGCTCGCCCCGCGTCCGAACGGCTCTTCTCCTACTTGCCGGCCTCCAGTTCATGGTGCCGGGGGCCGCAGCGTGGGCCGATGCGCGTCTGGGCGCGTCGGAGGCGGGTCCGGCGCACATCGAGTCCCACTCGACGGCCGTCTGCGTCCGCATCCACCCGGCCGACTGCGCGCTGCACCGCTTCCTCAGTGCTCCCCTCGCGACGGGCCGACCGGTCGTCTTCAGGGTCCAGGATGCCCGGGGCACTCTGCTGGCCCCGCGCTCACACGCCGCTCCCCCTGCCGCGCTCGCGGCGGGTCTGCACCACTCGCGAGCTCCCCCTCCACTCTCCTGAGTGACGGCGCCGCGATTCTCGCGGCCGCCGACCTTCGTCAATGCTGTCCGCGAGCACACCGCCCCTCGGGGCGTGGTGCGTGCCGGGCATACGACCAGGAGAGCACCAATGCGTTTCGCATACGTAAAGAGCGCCGTGCAGGCGCTTGCGCTGTCGACTGCGCTGTCCGTAGGAGCTGTACCCGCTGGTGCGTCAACGCCACCTCCCCCTAGCATTTCTGGACGGGTGACTGATGCCGGCGGTCAACCTGTCGATCAGGTCACGGTCCGCGTGATCGAGCTCCGGCGGGGGGCGCGCACGGGAACCGACGGGAGGTTCACGATCGCGGAGGTCCCGCGGGGCACCTACACCGTCTCTTTTGCGGTGATCGGGTACGCGCCCCGGGTCCGCAAGGTCACGGTAGGTGACGCGGAATCTACCGTGGATGTAACCCTCAAGACTTCGGCGCTCGAGCTGCCCGCCGTCCAGGTCTCGGCCTCTGCGGAGGCCACGAGCCCGCTCAACTCCCCACAGCCGATTGTGGTGGCGAGCGCGGAGAATCTCATGAAACTGCGCCCGACCAATCTGGGCGAAGCACTCGAGGCGACCGCCGGCGTGCGCAATAACAGCAGCGGGCAGGCTGCCGGGAAGCCCGTCATCCGCGGACTCACGAATAACCGAGTGCTGGTGCTGGACAATGGGCAGCGGCTCGAGCACAACCAGTGGGGCGACGATCACTTCTCCAGCGTGGAGCCGGCTGCATCGTCCCGGATCGAGGTGATCCGCGGTCCCGCGAGCGTGCTGTACGGTTCGGATGCGATTGGGGGCGTGATCAACGTCATCGAGCCGGACCTGCCTGACGCGATCGGCCGTGCCCCGCTCGTCCACGGCACCATGACCGGGGGGTTCGCGACCGGCAACCGTCAGCCCGACGGTTCCCTCACACTCGAGGGAGCGAGCAGCGGCCTCGGATACCGGGCGTCGGTCACCGGGCGGACCGCGGAGAACGTGCGCACGCCGACCTACACCCTGTGGAATAGCGGATATCACAACGTCGGGGGGGCCGGGACGCTGGGATACCGCGGCCCGTGGGGCTCGCTCACCGGTCGGTACACGTACAGGAACGACCGCCTCAACCTGACCACTGAAGATTCCACGGCGACCGGCCGTGCCGGGACCGACGACCACCGCGGCCACGTAGACCTCTCGGCTCGCTTGGGGTCCTCGCGTTTGGACTGGGGCGTCGGGTACGAGCGCAACCAGCGGCACGAGTGGGCAGACGCCACGACGACGAGGGAGGCCTTCGGTATGCGCCAGAAGTCGTATACCACCGACGCCCACCTGCATCATTCCTCAGTCGGGCCGTTCAGCGGCCTCGTCGGATTCTCGGGTGAGTACACCAGCGACGCCAACTTTGGGCAGGAGTTTCTCGAGCCCGATAGCAAGGCAAGCGACGCCGCGCTCTACCTCTTCGAGCAGACTGACGTGGGGCGCTGGAACTTTTCGTTTGGGGCGCGCTACGACTACCGGCACTTGAGCGTCGCTGCGAATGCCGACCTCGGTAACCCGGCCGCCAGCCTCCAGTGGAGCTCGGTCACCGGCAATTTTGGCGCGTTGTATCACGTGTCGGAACCCGTCGCGTTGGTCCTCAACGTGGGACGAGGTTTCCGCTCGCCATCGACCTTTGATCTCTTTGCCAACGGCCCGCACGAAGCGACCCAAACTTTCGAGCGCGGCAATCCGAACTTGAAGACCGAAACGTCGCTCAACACCGACGCGGCACTCCGAATCCAATCCGCGTCGGCGGCGATCGAGCTGGGCACGTTCGTCAACTTGATCCAACGCTTCATCTATACGGTGCCTGCGGGGCAGGTCGATTCCGCCTCCGGTCTTGACATCTACGATGTTGTGCAAGGCGACGCGGTCCTGCGCGGGTTCGAGGGACAGATCCAATACCACCCCACCGACTACCTCCACCTCGAGGGCACAGCGGACTACGTGTATGGCAAGAACACGACGTCCGGAGACCCGCTGCCGAGTATGCCTCCCTTCCGGGCGACGTACACCGCCCGCCTTGAGGGAAGATCGCTGGGCTCGCTCGGCAGCCCCTACCTTTCGGTGGGTGGGGAGACCAATGCGCGACAGACCCGCCTGAATCCGGCGGAGGCCACGTTCTATGCCGGCGCCCTGGGAGGACGAGGCTATCAATCGGCGTCCTACACGCTGATCAACCTGGCCGGGGGATTCTCCGTGCCGACGGGTGGCGGACGGACGATTCAGCTCGACCTTCAGCTACGCAACGCGCTGAATAAGGACTGGGTCAACTATCTCAGCCATCTCAAGACGCTTGTCCCCAACCCGGGCATGGGCCGCAATCTGATCGCCCGAGTAACGGCGGGGTTCTGAGGGGTTGAGGTTCACGGGGGGGCCGCGATGCGCGGTCCCCCCGCACGGGCTCGCTTGCTGTTCCTAGCGGGGCGGCGGTTTGATTGTAGGGGTCGTGTGGTACAGCACTTCCACAGCCGCGCGGTCGCGCGCCGATGGGGTCTCCACCCGCGGTGTGCCGTACATGAGATCGTCCGTCACGGGGCTGTGCGTGAGGATGCCGAGCGTATGGCCCAGTTCATGGGCGGCCACGCGCCGCAGGCAGGCCGCTATTTGGCCTACGCTGTAGCCGAGCCGTACGCGCAGCTCCACATGCAGCGGTCCCGCCATGGTGTTCGTCGAATCCACGAGGAACGACGTGACCCCGTCGCACGTCCCCAGGGCGCCGGCGGTATCGGGCGCGACGTCCGGCGGGACGCTGTCCTGCCAGCGGACAATCACGTCGGCCGTCCCGGAGTCGGGCACCACCACCGCGCGAAACTCGCCGTAGAGAAACTGCTGTTCCCAGGCGCGCAGTCCGTCCCGCACCAGCACCGGCAGCGCCCCTCGCGGATCCACGAAATAGCGGACGGGTAGGCGGCCGTTCGGCCAGTGGAACACCGCACCCGCTAAATCGAACGGATAGCTCGCGGGCCGGCTGGGCGTTGTGATGTCGCCGCAGCCAATCGCCCCGCTCGCGGCGAGGGCGATGACCGCGGCGGCCGTGGCGAGCCCGCGTCTCACGGTTGCCCGCCCCCCCCCAGTATCCGGGCGCTGACCGTGATAGCGATCCGGTGTACCGGCCGGGGGCTGGTGAACGTCGCGCCGCGCAGGGCAGGCGTGATGAAGCGATGCAGATCGTAGCGCGCGTCGATTTCGAGACCGCGGCGCGCGCCGAAGCTCGGCGCATAGGCCGCGCTCACGGAGACGGCGGGGAGCACGCCGCCGTTGCCTTGGCGGAACACGCCGCTCCGCTGCGCCGCGTACGTGAGGCCGCCGAACGCGACCCGGCCAGACACTCGCGACGCCAGCGCGCGTCGCAGCCCCACCGTCAACGCGATGGCCGTACAGGAGCCGGCGTCGAATGAGCCGCCGCCCTCGTGACGGCGCAAGCCACTGGGCGAGACGTCGAGCGTCGCGTCAGCCGACCACGGCCCATGCAGCTTGTCGCGGACAGTGAGGAGCACCGTGGGGGCGATTGTCGGGCGCACGTCGATCGGGTTCACGATCGAGTCGTGCACGAGGGTGGAGCTGTAGCGGGCCCCGAGGGAGAAGTGGAAGGAAACCTGGGCGGACAGACTGATCGTCGGACAGACGGACAGCAAGACTCCGAAGACGACGATCCGTCCGACCCTCATGCACTCACCGCCTTATCGCCCACGCCCAGTTTGCGGAGCACGCCCGCGCCCAGCAGCACCAGACCGTACATGCAGACGATGAGCGGGCCCGTCGGGAAATTGCCGACGTAGGAGATGTACAGCCCGAGCAGCGAGGCAAGCGCCCCCGCTCCCCAGGAGATCAACACCATCTTGCGGATATCCCGGCTGAAGAGAAACGCCACCACGGCCGGGACGACCAGCATCGTGAAGACCAGCAGCACTCCGGCGACAGGCACGGACATCGTGACGGCCACGCCGAACGACACATAGAACAGGAAGTCCCAGACGCGAATGCGCCATCCCTCCCGCTCAGCCTCCTCGGGGTGAAACGAGATCTTGAGGAACTGCCGGCGCAGCGCGAAGTGTAAAATGCCCAACGCCGCGTAGGCCGCTCCCTTCTTCAGGATCGTCGGCCACGTGATCCATATGATCGATCCCTCGAGCACGTCGTGGAGTGCCTCGGCGCCTCGCGGCGCCTTATCAGCCACGAGAATGGCTGCCGCCGAGGCGGCGACGTACACGATGCCGATGATCGCCTCGTGGGGGACCCGCCCCTTGCCGCGCGTGCGCGTGAGCGCGAACACGCCCGCCCCGATGCACGTGAACACCAGGGAAAAGATGAACGCCGTCTGTGAGTCGGGCGCGACCCCGTAGAGCAGGGCGACCACGCTGCCGAGGCCCGCCATCTGGGCAAGCGACAGGTCCACGAAAATGACTTCGCGGGCAATCACGTGCAGACCCAAGTACGAGTGAATGGCGACAAGCACCATACACGCCACGAACGGCGCCAGCATGAATTGGAACACGGTGCGCAGTCCCCCCCGACGGTCGGTTACCGGCCTGTGCTCGCGGTGTCGCTGAAGGCTTGTGCAAGCGAGCCGACGATGGTGCCAATGAGATCGAAGAACGTATTCACTCCGGGGGCGCCGCCCACGTTAGCCGGCACGATGACCGCTTTCGCGCCGGTCCGCTCCGCCACCTGCTTGATCTGGTTGTGGTCGAAGTATCCCGGTGAGAGCAGGACCCGCACGTGCCGCTGCTGCATCAGCGTGATGAGCTCGCGCACGTGTTTCGGCGTGGGCGGGATGCCGGGTTTGGGCTCGATGTAGTCAACGCACGGAATGCCGAACTCGCGCGAGAAGTAGTCCCATTCCTTGTGGTAGCACGCCATTTCCTTGCCCCGGAAGATCAGGCCCTGCTTGAGCCAGCCGCCTAACCGGTTGGCCAGTGGAGCACCCTGGTACCGCCGCTGGTTCAGGAAGTCGAAGAGCTTCCCCTGGCGGTCCAGGTCCGACAGGGTCTGGCCGCTCAGCAGCCGCACCAGCTCGTCCCCGTAGAGGGCCCGGTACACGCGGTCCTCAAAGTCTTTTTCCCGCGTGGTGAAGTAGTCCGCGTTCTCCGGAGAGACGCGTTTCAGGCCGGTCAGAATGTTGCGGGCGATCTGGACGCCGTTGAGCGGCTCCGTCCAGATGTGCGGGTTTCCGAATACGTGGATGTCGCCCTGCGAACGGGAATAGCTCGAGGGCACGTCGAGCAACGAGATCCCCGTGTACGCCGCCACGTACCCCGGGCCGCCTTCGGTCACTTTGGAGTTCCCCGCCTTGTCGAGCAGCGCGGGTACCCACAGCTCGAGATCGAGGCCCGTGGTCACGAACAGATCGGCATTCGCGAGCAGCGGGACGAAGCTCGGCTTGGGTTGGACGTAGTGGGGATTCTCGTCGCCCACAGCGATCGCATTCACCTCGCCGCGGTCGCCGACGATCTCGCGGGCGATGGCGGCGTACGTCGTGAGCGACGTCACGACCTTGACCGGCGCCGGCGGCAGAGTCACGCCGGCGTGCAGGCCGAGCAGCAGCGGAACGATGTATCGCATGTCAGTAGGTCTCATGTTTGTGGGGACCGATGGCCCAGACCGCCTGGAGCGCGAGCTGGTTGGTGGCGGTGGCATTGGCCACCTTCTCCCACCGGTACTGCGCGCGCAGGAACACCCACTCGCTTTGCCACAGCGTCAGTGAGGGGATGACCTGACGCGTGATGTCTCCGAATGTGGGCTCCTCGACGTAGTTATAGGCCACGCCAACGATCCAGCGCTGGCCGAGCTTGTACGTCGTGCTGACGTAGCCACCCAGGTGCGTGGGACCGACGCCCGCGGTTTGCTTCCGCAGAGCCAGCAGCTCGCCGCGCAGCGTCCATTCGCGATACAATGCCGCGGCGGGCGGCCGCCAGGTGAAGCGGAAGTCGAGCCCGCCGACGGCAGTGCGCAACACAGAGTCCGGATTGGTTCCATATAGCGCGCTGCCGCCGATTTGCATGTATGTCGAGCGGCCAAGCTGCCAGAAATTGAGGATGCGGGCCAGAAACGTGGGGCGGCCGCCGTTGCCGAACAGCTCGACGTCGCTTTCACTGCGGGTGACCTGGACCGTCACCTCGTGCGTGCCGAAGCCACCAAACGCCCGATAGAGCGAGAGGCCCGTGCCCGCCAGGCCGTCCCCTCCGAGGTAGGTCCTCACGACCAGGGGATACTCGGTTTCCGGCACCGCGTGCAGGTGCCAACGATTCAGTTCGCCGAATTGTTGCCGGTACTTGCCCACATCCAGGCGCAGGTGCCCGGGGAGCCCGATCCAGTACGCATATCCCTCTTCCACGCTCGCGCGGCCGCCTTCGAGGGCTACGAAGATCTTGGTGTGGGCGTATGGATCGAGCGCGGACTGAAAGCCGATCTCGAACTCGCGCGCATCGAAGTTCTCGCGTTGGACGCCCTTCGTCGTCGCGTAGCCGCGGATATCACCGGTCACGCTGATCTCGGGATTGAGCTGCGCCTGGTTGCGTTCACGACCCACGAACTGCCGGGACGAAGTCGTGTCCGCCGTCTGGATGGTGTCGCGTCCCACCACCGCGGCAGCGGCCGCCCGCAGGGAGGCCAGGTCTTCATCCGCCGGCGCGCGCGCGGTGTCCGCCGCTTGGCGGCGCGCCAACCGGGCCAGCTCCATCCGCAGCGAGTCCAGCCGGGCGCGCAGAGCGCGCAGCTCCGCGGCGAGCGAATCCACCTGCCTCCGCTGCACCGGCTGCTGCGCCGCGAGTGGTTTCACCAAGCACGCGGCCGCGAGCAGCGCCGCGCAGAATGTGCGTGTCATGTCGATGTCCTCTCCTGATGAATACGTCGGAGCGTTACGCGCGCCGCGAAGTGCGGAGCGCACGTGCTGGGCTTCAGGAGAGCTGGAGAGGCGGTGCTCGCGCGGGGGCGGTGAGATGAACGGCGGTGGTAACCGCAACGACGGGGTGCGTCTGGAAGCGCTGCACGCGCGCGACGTGTGCGGCGGGCGTGAACAGTTGCTGCTGTATGACGACTCGGGCGCCGGCGTAGTGGCACAACGCGCAGCGCAGCTCGTCGTGTAGGATCGCGCAGCGGCCGTCGTGGGTTGCTTCGATACCGGCCGGCGCAGAGACGACGTCGCGCGCGTGCGCGAGCGTAATCGCGCCGCCGCCGACCGCCTGAATGAACAGCAGCGCGGCGAAGCAGGCTCGGCTCAAACAACGGGATCCGCGCGACGATCCTAGCATGGCGTCCCTGATGATACGCTCCCGGCCGGGCGGCCGTTGGTGCGCGCGTACGCGCGCAGGCGCCGTAACATGCGGCGATCGTGCCGGAGGGGGTCATCCCGCTTCGGCGTCTCGATAATCTTAACGACCGCCGCGAGCCGCGGATCGCGCATGATGCGCCGGAACGGCTCCGCCCCGATCCGGCCTTCGGCGATCCACTCGTGGCGATCGACTCGCGATCCTGCCGCAGCTCTGGAGTCGTTGAGATGCAAGCACTTAAGCAGGTCGAGGCCGATCAGCCGGTCGAACTCGTCCCACACCGCCTCGATGTGCGCCAACTCATACCCCACCGCGTGCAAATGCGCCGTGTCGAGGCAAAAACCCACTCGGCCGCGGGCGGCTGGAGGCAGAGCGTCCCGCAACGCCGCCAGCTCCTCGAACGTCGCGCCGAGCGCCGTGCCCGATCCGGCCGTCCCCTCGATCCACACTCCGACATCACCAGGCACCACCGCGAGACATTCGGCGTACGCGCGCGCATTGCGCTCGAGTCCGGCGGCTCGGTCATCCATATAGTTGCCCGGATGCGAGACGATGGCGCGAATGCCGAGCTCCCGGCAGCGTAACAGCTCGTTCGTGAAGCTCTGCATGCTGCGCGCACGCAGCGCTTCGTCGGGCGACGCGAGGTTGATGAGATAACTGTCGTGCGCCACGACCATTTCGAGCCCGTGGCGCGCGACCTCGCCCCGGAAGCGGGCGACGTCCGCAGTGGCAAGGGTGGGCTCGCGCCACTGGTTTGGTGTCTTGGTAAAGAGCTGAATGGCGGTGGCGCGGATCGCCGCTCCGCGGGCGGGAGCGGCCGCGACGCCGCCCTGACTCGAGACATGCGCCCCCAGCACGTCAGCGCTCCTCGGTGAACGCGAGCCGCGAGATCAGCGGCACGAAGCGGACGCCGCCCGCCTGCTGCTGCTCGAGGCCTTCGCCGTGAGCCGGCCGCTGGAGGATGACCAGCTCTTGGGAGGCGAGGTCACCGATCGGAATCACGAGCCGGCCTCCTGGGGCGAGTTGCGCGGCCAGCGGCTCCGGCACGCGCGGCGCTGCGGCCGTGACGACGATCCCGTCGAACGGTGCCTCCTCCGGCCAGCCCGCTGCGCCGTCGCCGAGCCGCGTTTGGATGTTCGTGAGTCCGAGGCGCCGGAATCGCTCCTCTGCCTCGACGAGCAGATCGGGGAGCCGTTCGATCGTGAAGACCTGCCGCGCCAGGTGGGCGAGGATGGCGGTCTGGTACCCCGAGCCCGTGCCGATTTCGAGAATGCGATCCGCGCGGCGCGGCGCCAGGCGCTCGGTCATGAGCGCGACGACGTACGGCTGCGAGATCGTCTGCCCGTTGCCAATGGGCAACGGTGCGTCGCTGTAGGCATCCGCCGCGAGGTGCGGCGGTAGAAACCACTCGCGCGGGATCCAGCGCATCGCGGCCAGCACGCGGGGGTTGCGCACGCCGCGGCTTGCCAGCTGCCGCACGATCATGCGGTGGCGCTGCTCGCGGGTTCGGGGCGCGGGGCGTGCTTGCCGGGGCATGGGCTGAACTATACCTTGGCCCCGCCCCCAACGCGGAAGACGGCTGTTTGCCGGACCTGGTTCGCCACCGCATCCTCCTGATCGGCAATCCGGCCGCTCGCCCGGAAGGACTGGAGCGGCTGCTGGTGCGGGGAGGGTTCCAGGTCACCGAGGGTCCGTCCGCTGCCGCGCCCGATCTCCTCTTGTATACCCCCGACCCCGGCATCACCGGCCTCGCGGACGAGGTGCGCGCCTTGGTGACGCGGCCCGCGTACGGGGGCGCGCCGGTGTTCGTGGTGCTGGTGGATGGGGGGGCGGAGGCCGCGACCGAGGCGCTGCTGGCGGGCGCGCAGGACGTGCTGATCGCGCCCGTGCACCTGCCCGAGCTGCGGGCGCGGCTCGACACGCACATCCGTGTCCGCTCCGAGGCCCGAGACGCGCAGGAGGCGCTGCGCGCGCGGGATCTCCTGTTCGACATCTTCCAGGAAGTGTCGGCGGCGGTGCGTGCCGATGAGATCTTCCAGACGCTGGTGCGCCGCGTCGGTCAGGCGTTCGGTTTGTCGCACTGCTCGTTCGTGCTCACGGCGCCGGGCGAGGACAAAGGCCGCGTCGTCGCCGTGTACGAGAACCCCGCGATCCGCGATTTACGCGTGGACCTGGAGCGCTATCCCGAGATCCAGGAGGCGATCCGCACCGAGCGGCCGGTCGTGATCCAGGACGTGCACGAGCATCCGCTGTTCGCGACGATCCGCCAGCACTGGTCACAGCAGCAATTGGACGTCAACGTGCAGTCCGCCGTGGCCCTGCCGGTGTTCGTGCAGGGGCGCGCGGCGGGTGTCTTTTTCCTACGCACCGAGAAGGGCGACCCGCAGCTGCGGCCGGAGGATGTGGCGTTCGCCAACACGATTGCGCAGGCGGCCGCCCGTGTGCTCGAGAACGAGGAGCGGCGGTCGGCGATGTATCGGCGCCAGGTCAGCGCCGGTACCACGGACGAGCTGACCGGGTGCGCGTCGCTCGACGCACTGGACCGGCGGCTGCGGGACGAGTTCGAGCGCGCCCGGCGCTACTCCCTGCACTTCTCGCTCGTGGTGGTGGACATCGAGCATCTGCGCGAAATCAACGACCGGCTCGGCCATGCAGCGGGCGATCGCGTACTGGGAGAAGTGGGAGCGATCCTGCAGCGCGAGATCCGCGCCCCTGACTTCGTGGCGCGCTACGGCGGGGACGAATTCGCCTGCGTTCTCCCCGAGACCGACGGCCCGGGGGGCCGGCACTTCGTCGAGCGGTTGCGCCAGGTCTTCGCGCGCAAGACGTTCGCCGATCTGGGTCCGGGGAAGTCGCCCGCCATTTCGGCCGGCGTTGTGGCCTACCCGCACGGCGAAGCGCTGCGGCCCGAGGATCTCTTCACGCTCGCCGAGGGTGCGCTGCAGCGCGCCAAGACGGACGCGCCCGACCGCATCGCGGTGGCCGGCGAGGCCTAGGTTCTACCGGCGCGGCCGCCGGAGCCAGTTGCCGGGGTCGAGGGCGATGCCCCCCTGACCGCGGATTTCGAAATGCAGGTGCGGGCCTTCGTCGCTCGATTCGCCGCCCACATGGCCGATCAATTGTCCCCGCGCCACACGTTCGCCTTGGCGCACAGTCGCATCGTTGAGGTACGCGTAGAACGTGTAGTACCCGCCGCCATGATCGAGGAGTACCGAGGTCAAATACAGTCCGAGAGGGCCCGCGAGGCTCACGGTTCCGGGCGCGACCGCCCGCACCGGCGCGCCCACCGCCGCCTTGATGCCGATGCCGTGGCGCGGGATGCGTGTGTTGTTGGGGCCGGTGGTGGTCCCGAACGGATAGATGATCAGTCCCTCGACGGGCCAGTCGAGGCCGCCCAGGTCGGCGGTCGTGATCGAGCCGGGCCCGGTGGCTGCGCCGCGGGCTTCCGCCTCCCGGCGCGCCCGCTCGAGCGCTTCGATCCGATCGTTGAGCGTGCGCTCGTCGCGTTCGAGGCGCGACAGACGCTGCTCCGCCTGTCGAGTGTTGCGGCGTGTCTCCCGCAGGTTCGCCTGGCGCTCCCGCTCGAGCGCGAGGTAACGGTCCAGCTCGTCGGTGCGCTCACGGCGCCGGCGCCCCAGCGTCTCGCGCGCATCCACAAGGAGCTGCCGCTGCCGGGCCACGCGGTCGCGCAGCTTGTGCATGTCGTTGGTGAGCAGGCGGTCCTGCCGGCTCACCAGGTAGAGGTACTTGTAGCGCGACAGCAGGTCCCCAAAGCTCTCGGCCGCGAACATCACCTGCCAGCCGTAGAGCGGGCCGCGCTTGTGGATGTCGACGAGGCGCCGCTCGAGCACGGCGCGCTTCTCGAGCAGCGCGTCCTGCGCGATCAGCAGATCCACGGTGATCTGGTCGATCTGCCCGCCCAGCCCGGTGATCTGCCGGTCGATCTCGTTGACGATGCGGTTGGTGCTCTGCTTCTGCTGCTCGATGTTCGCGATCTCATCCGAGAGGGAATGGGCCGCGGTGCGGAGTCGCGCGAGCTCCTGCTCGACCTCGGAACGCTCGCGGCGGATTCCCTCCAGGCGCCGCTGGTTGTCCTGCATCTGCTGCTGGTACGTCTGGCGCTGGGCCGCAGCCGGTGCAGCCACCAGCAGGAGCAACAACAGCATCCGATTCATACGCGCTTGAGATGCCGTCCGACGCTCGTAGCGCTCCCCAGCAAACCGATGAGCGCGCCGAACGCCACGATCGCGGCGGCCTGCTCGCGCGTGAAGAACGCCGACTGCAGGAGGTAGCGATTGATGAGCGCGTAAGCCGCGAACGACAGGCCGATCGCGACGAGCCCGCCGAGCAGCCCCTTGATGGCGCCCTGCAGCAGGAACGGCCGCCGGATGAATCCGTCCGTCGCACCCACGAGGCGCATGATCGCGATCTCGCGGCTGCGTTGCAGCACTGCCATGCGGATCGTCGTCCCGATAATGATGATGGCGACCACCGCGAACGCTGCGCCCACGACGATGCCGACCGCGGCCGCGAGCTGGCGCAGCCGGTCGAGCTTCTCGACCCAGTCGCGCCCGAAGCGCACGTCGTCCACGAATCCAAACCCGCGCAGCCGCTCCGCCACGGTGCTCACATGCTCGGCGTCGCGGAACCCCGGCTTGAGTTTGATCTCGATCGAGGCGGGCAGCGGATTGCGCTCCAGCTCGCGCAGCACGTCGCGGAACTCGACCATCTCGGCGCGCGCCCGGGCGAGCGCCTCGTCCTCGGACACGTAGGTCGCGGTCTGGACTTCGGGAAACGCCTCGACGTCCTTCAGGGCCTGGGCGGTGGTTTCAATCGGTGTGCCGGGGAGCAGGTAGGCGACGATCTCGACCCGCTCCTCCACGCCGCGGAGCGCGTCCTGCAGGTTGACGACCACGAGACCGAACAGACCCAGCACGAACAGCGAAAACGCGATGGTGGTCACCGACAACGCCGAGAGCAGCGGCGCGCGCTTGAAGGCGAGCAGCGCTTCGCGGATGACGAGGTTCACGGCGCCGCCGCCTGATCGCGCGGCTCGTCCACGGCGGAGTCGTACACCAACGCGCCTTCCTGCAGCTCGATCACGCGGTAGGGCGCCTGGCGTACGAGGTCGAGGTCGTGCGTGGCCATCACGACCGCGGTGCCGCTCGCGTTGATGTCCCGCAACAGCTGGAACACGCCGCGCGTGGCGCGCTCGTCGAGGTTGCCGGTGGGCTCATCGGCCAGGAGCACGGTGGGCTCGTTCACGAGCGCCCGCGCGATGGCGACGCGCTGCTGCTCCCCGCCCGACAACTCCCGGGGATAGGCCTGGGCCTTGGCCGCGAGCCCCACTTGCGTGAGCACACGCATCACCCGCGCCGCGATCGTCGAAGGCCGAGCACCGGTCACCTCGAGAGCAAACGCGACGTTCTCCTCGGCGGTGCGCTCCTCGAGCAGACGGAAGTCCTGGAACACAATCCCGAGCCGGCGGCGGAGCAGGGGCACGTCGCGCGGCCGCATCTCGTTCACGCTGTGTCCCGAGACGCGCACATCGCCCGACGTGGGGCGCTCGTCGGCATAAATGAGCTTCAGCACGGTGGACTTCCCGGCGCCCGAGTGGCCCGTGAGGAAGGCAAACTCACCCTTGGCGATGTGGAAGGAAACGTCCTTGAGCGCCAGGCCGCCCTTGGGGAAGGCCTTGAAGACGTTCGTGAACTTGATCACTTAGGGCCGGGCCAGGGCCTGGGCGAAGTCCGCGATGAGATCATCGGGATCCTCCAATCCCAGGGAAAATCTCAAGAATCCGTCGGGAATGCCAGCCTTGGCACGCTGTTCCGCGCTGAGACTGGCGTGCGACGTGAGCCGCGGCTCGGAGACCAGCGTTTCCACGCCGCCCAGGCTGGGCGCGTGGGCGGCGATGGTGAGCGCCTTCAGGAAGCGCTCTGCCGCGCGCACGCCGCCCTTGAGCTCGATCCCCAGCATGCCGCCGAACCCGCCCAGGGTCCGTTTCGCCAGCTCGTGATCGGGGTGCGAGGGGAGGCCCGGGTAGTGGACTTTGGCGATCGCGCTCTGCTTCGCGCACCACTCCGCCACCGCGAGGCCGGTGGAGTTATGGCGTTCGACGCGCACAGTGAGAGTTCGCATGCCCCGATCGATGAGCCACGCCGCGAACGGATCGATGGCTTGGCCCCACACCTGCATCAGACGGCGCACCTCCTCCACGAGTTGATCGGTTCCCACGACTGCGCCGGCGATGACGTCGGAATGGCCGTTCAGGTATTTCGTGGCGGAATGGATCACGATGTCGGCGCCATGCTCGAGCGGCCGAAAGTTCACCGGAGAGGCAAAGGTCGAGTCCACGATGAGCGCGAGCCCTTCGGCCTTGCAGAGCATCGCGACCGGCTCGAGGTCGATCACCCGCATCAGTGGATTGGTCGGCGTTTCCAGGAACACGGCGCGCGTCGTTTTGCGCATGGCCCGCTTCCAGGTCCGTGACTGAGTCGGGTTCAGGAACGACACCTCGATCCCCAGCCGCCCGAACTCCTCGCGGAACAGGCGGGACACGCCGCCGTAGATCCACTCGCTCGACAACAGGTGATCGCCGGGCCGCAGCACGGCGAGATGGGCCAGGGCCGCGGCGCCCATGCCGCTGGCGACGAACAGCGCCGCCTCCGCGCCTTCCAGCAAAGCGAGGCGGCGGCCCAGGTCCACCTGGTTGGGGTTATTGCCGTAGCGGCTGTAGAGAACTTCGGCGGTGGAGCCGACGGGATTCGTGAAGGTGGAGCTCTGGTACAGCGGCGGCGCGACGGCGGTCCAGTCGGCGCGCGCCTTGGGGTCGCCGTGAATGGCGCGGGTGGCGAGTCCCAGACGGCGGCGTTTCACGCCGCGGTGAGTGTGATGGAGCCTCCGGGATTGCGTGCCGCCAGGTGCCGGGCCACCAGCTCTTCCAGCAACGCCGGGGCGGGCTCGCGGGCGCCGAGCCCTTCGAGCGTGCCGTCGGGGCGCGCGCATAAGGCGGCCAGGCCCGCGCCCGCGAGCACCGGCTCGATCGCGTCGCGGTGGGCGTCGGTCAGGCCGCGGAGCAGCAGCACCCGGACTTTGTCGCGCACCAGCTTCGCCACGATTTCGTCGGCGCAGGAATAGTCGAGGCAACCCACGCCGGTGAAATCCATCACCGCGATCGTTCCCGCAGGCAAGTCCCGCTCGATGTTTTCCCGGACGGCGCGGCCGGTCGGTCGCGTCACGAGATCGGTGTAAAATCCGGCCACCGACTGCTGCAAGACTGCGTGGACCATGATGTATTGAATCACGACTTTGCGGACCCCCCCGACCCTTGCTCTGGAATGATGAGCAACACCTGCGAACCTGGAAACGCGGGCAAGCCGTCCTTGAGCGGCACGTCGTCGTCCCAGCGGGGCACGATGGCGATGCGCGCCGTGCCGCTGCGGATCGCGATTTTTCCTTCCCAGCGGGCGAGGTAGCGGCGGATGCCGGCCAGCCCCTGGCCGCGGCCGGGATCGCGAAACCGGCTCACGCCCTGAATCACCGCGGCCTCGAGCGCCGCCGCATCGCCCCAGCGCTCGCCAAACCGCTTGGCCTGCGTGGGCTCGAGCGAATGCCGGAACCCCACTCCGGCGTCGGCGACGGCGATCACCACCACCCGCCGGGCCAGCTTGCGCCGCCAATTGTACGCCTGCACCGCCACCCAACCACCGGTCCCCGCGTGCTCTACAATATTCTGACATGACTCCGAAAGCGCCATAGCGAATCCCATCGTCGCCTTGGGATCGAGTCCCAACTCGGAGCTCAGGATCGCCGACGCGCGCTGCTGGATCGTGCTGACGACCGCGTGTACGTCTTCGGCGGCGCGCACCGGCGTGACCGGCAGCAAGACCTCGCTCTCCGCGGCCGGCTTCGTCTTCGGGACCTTCCCGTGCACCTCGAACAGGTCACCCGCCTCGCGGAAGAATCCCGCCCGCGCCCAGTAGCTCACGACGTCGGGATTCGCGGGCGCCGTGAGCAGCGGGCGTTCGCCACCCCCCCGACGCACCGCCGCTTCACCGGCGGCGAGCAGTCCCACGAGGCCGTACGGTGAGGCCCATTCTGCCGCATGCGCGTCGAACAGCATCCGCTCGCCGTCGGCCGCCTGCGCGTACGCCGCCGCGAACTGGTCGAACGAGCGGTCGTCGAACTGCGCAGGCACCTCGACTAGACGCGTCATGCGACGGACAGCCTGCCGACGAGGTGATCGCGCAGGCCGGACGCGCCCCGATGGGCGAGGTTCCTCGCCCCGAGCCGCGTGCCGGCCCGCAACGCGTCCTCCAGGCTCACGCCCGCGAGCAGCGACGCGGCGACCGTGCCGCCGAACACGTCGCCGCAACCGGTGGGGTCGCCGTCCGCTGGTACCGTGAGATCCGTGGGAGGCGGGACCCGCGCCGTCCGGATCGGGGGGGGGCTACCGGTGAAATACGCGGCGCCACGTTCGCCCAGGGTGACGCACAAGGTCGTGCATCCCTGGCGCAAGGCGTCGGCCGCGATGGCGAGCGGATCGCTGCCGAGCTGGCTCATCTCGTGCTCGTTGAGCTGTGCTACGTCGAAGCACCCGAACCAGGCGGGCGCCTGGGGAAGCGCCCGTGGAACGCGCATGCCGTCCGGCTCCTTGCTCAGGAACAGGCTGTGCAGGTCCGCATAGATGAAGCGCGGGAAGCCGCGGCGCAGCAACTGGGCCGTCTCGAGACTCATTTCGAACCCCGAGATGAAGTTGACGTACAACGCGTCGAGATCGTGCACCAGGGGGCCGAGCTCCGGCCACGTCCACGGCGGCACGCCGCCGCGCATCTGCTCGCAGCGCCGCTCCAGCGACTCATAGCGGAGCGTGACGCGATTGTTCGGCTCGGGGACTTCGATGAAGCGTGCGCCGTGCGGAGTGCGCCGTAAGCTGGCAAGAAACTGGTTCGCTTGGGGAGCGAGGTCGCGGCCCACCTTGATCAGCGGCATGATCTGCCAGTCGTCGGGCAGCGTGGCGTCCAGCGCGGCCAGCGCGTACGCGATCCCGCCCCACTCCTGGACGGCCGCTTGCGCGGGATCGCGGCCGTGGATGGTGTCCCACACCATCGAGCCGATGACGCCGACGCGCTTCAGCAGGCCCCCCACGTCCGTTGCATGAAGACCGCCGCCGCGCCATACACGCCGGCGGTGCCCGGCAGGGCGCCCGGCACGATGCGGCACGCTTCCCAGGCCGGCTTGAACGCGCGACGCATCACCTCATTTTGGAGCGGGACAAACAGCTTGTCGCCCGCAAGCGTGACGCCACCGCAGATCACGACGACTTCGGGATTGAAGATGTTGAGAATGTTGGCGACCCCGACGCCCAGCAGCTTGGCCGTTTCCCCCACCATCTCCAGCGCGTAGACATCGCCGTCGTGCGCCGCCTCGTACACGACCTGCGCCGTGATTTTCGAGAGATCGCCGTCCACGTACTGGGGTAGCGTGGTGTCCACTCCCGTGTCGATTCCCTCGATGGTGCGAGCGGCGATGGCGGGCCCCGACGCATAGGCCTCGAGGCAGCCGTAGTTGCCGCACTTGCAGCGACGGCCTGACAGATCGATCGTCATGTGACCGAATTCGCCCGCGACGTCTGATGCGCCGTGATAGATCCGGCCGCCGAGCACGATCCCGCCGCCAATCCCTGTGCCGATCGTTAGGCCGACGACGTACTTGGCGCCGCGCGCCGCCCCGCGCCACCACTCGCCGAAAATTGCGCAGTTGGCGTCGTTGTCGAGTGTGGCGGGAAGTCCCAGCGCGCCGCTGACCCGGTCGCGCAGCGGCATGTTGGTCCAGCCTAGATTGGGCGTGAGCAGCACGACGCCGGTCTCGGTATCGAGCGGCCCGGGGGAGCCGATCCCGATGCCGGCGATCTCCTTGCCGCGCGCCTCGGCCATCGAGGCGCGCGCCAGCTTCACGATGCGCGCGACGACGGCGTCCGCTCCCTGCTCGGGGAGCGTGGGCTGGGAGACGAGGCCCACGACCTCGGAGCCGTCTTCGGCGACGGTGCCGGCCACGATGTTCGTCCCTCCGAGGTCAATCCCGACGACGTAGCGCACCGGTCTCCTCGATGGCTGCGGCGACGACCTCGGGACCGAGGTCGCGCATGCAGCGGTGATGCCCCAGCGGGCAGCGCGGCGGCCCGTGCCGCGAGCAGGGACGACAGTCCAGCCCCTCGACTCCCAGCGCCGCGTCGCCCGGACGGATCGGCCCGAACCCGAATTCCGGCAGCGTGGGCCCGAACACGGCGACGATCGGCGTCCCGGTGGCCGTCGCCAGATGGAGCGGCGCGCTGTCGTTCGTCACCAGCACGGCGGCGCGCGCAATCAGGGCCGCGGACTGCCGAAGCGTCAGTTTGCCGCAGGCGTTGACCACCCTCCGCCCTGCGCCGCCCTCCGCCGCCCGATCCACAACCTCATCGCCCAGGGCCGCATCTTCGGGCCCCCCAACCACGACCACCGCCACGCGGGTCGCCAGCTGACGGGCCAGGTCCCCGAAGTACGGCCACCGCTTGCTGCCCCAGATAGATCCGGGCGCGAGCGCCGCGAAGGGCGTCCCGGCTTCGATTCCCCCCGAGGCCAGCAGCCTCGCCGCCGCCTGCTCATCCTCCGGCGTGGGCCGCAGCTGGGGACGATAGGCGGCCGCCGGCTCGTCCGCGAGGGCCAGGAGACGGTCGCTTTCGTGGCCCGTGGTAGGCTTCTGGCGGGCCGCTGTATAGAGGAAGGACCAACCGCCTGAGAAGCCGGTCCGTGCCGGAATCCGCGCCAGCAGCGCGAGTGTCGCCGTGCGAAGCGAGCGGTGTGGCAGATAGGCGCGCTCGTACCCTTCGCCGGCGAGCCGCCGCGCCAGCATCCGCAGCCCGCGCCAGCCGCGATCCGCGCCGCGCTTGTCGTAGGGAATCACGCGGCGCACGGCCGGATGGGTCTCGAGCAACGGGGCCGCGCCCGGGGTGGTCACGACGTCCACGGGGCCATGGCGGGCGGCGAGCGCCGCGAGCAGCGGCGTGGTCAGCACCACGTCGCCGAGGAAGGCGGTCTGGATGACGAGGCTACTCAACCTGAAGGACCGCGAGGAACGCTTCCTGCGGGATCTCGACCGAGCCGACCTGCTTCATGCGTTTCTTCCCGGCTTTCTGCTTCTCGAGCAGCTTGCGCTTGCGGGTGACGTCGCCACCGTAGCACTTGGCGGTCACGTCCTTGCGGAGCGGGCGGACGGTCTCGCGCGCGATCACCTTGGTGCCGATCGCCGCCTGGATCACCACTTCAAACAGCTGCCGCGGGATCAGCTCCTTCAGCTTCTCCGCGATCTTGCGGCCCCAGTCGAATGCCTTGTCCCGGTGGATGATGACGCTGAACGCGTCCACCGCCTCGCCGTTGAGCAGCATGTCGAGTTTGACCAAGTCGGCCGGCCGGTAGGCGAGGAACTCGTAATCGAGTGACGCGTAGCCCCGCGAGATCGTCTTCAGCTTGTCGTAGAAGTCGAGAATGATCTCGGCGAGGGGAAACTCCCAGTGGAACTCCACGCGCGTGGGGTCGAGGTAGTGCATTCCCTGGTATACGCCCCGGCGGTCCTGGCCGAGGTTCATGATCCCGCCGATGTAATCTGCCGGCACGAAGATCCGGGCCTTCACATACGGCTCCTCCACCCGGTCGACGGTGGAACCGTGGGGCATCAGGCTGGGATTCTCAACGAGCTCCATCGTGCCGTCCGTTCGGTACACGTGATACTCCACGCTGGGGACGGTGCTGATCAGATCGAGATCGAATTCCCGCTGCAACCGCTCGCGCACGATCTCCATGTGCAAGAGGCCCAGGAATCCGCAGCGGAACCCGAACCCGAGCGCGACCGACGTTTCGGGCTGATAGTGCAGCGACGCGTCGTTGAGCTGCAGTTTCGCCAGCGAGTCGCGCAGCTCCTCGTACTGCTCGGGGTTGGTCGGGTAGAGTCCTGCGAATACCATCGACTGGATCTCGCGGTATCCGGGGAGGAGCTGGACGTCACGGTGTTCGCCGTCGAAGACGGTATCGCCCGGGCGCGTCTCGCGCACGCCGCGCACGTTGGCCACGAAGTACCCGACCTCCCCCGCCTCGAGCTGCTCGGCCGGCTTGTGGCCCAGCTGGAGATAGCCGACCTCGTCCACCTCGTACACGTCGTCCTTGTGCGCCCCGAACGCGATCTTCATCCCAGGGGCGATCACGCCGTCCACGACGCGGATGCTGGGGATCGCGCCGCGGTAGCGGTCGTAGTAGGAGTCGAAGATGAGGGCGCGGAGCGGGGCCTCGTGATCGCCTTTGGGGGGAGGCACGCGCTGCACCACCGCCTCGAGCAGCTCGGGAACGCCGGTGCCTTCCTTGGCGGAGATCCGGAGGATTTCTTCGGGCTTCGTGCCGATCAGGTCGTGGATCTCCTGGGCGCGCTTGTCAGGCTCGGCGCCGGGCAGGTCGATCTTGTTGAGAACGGGGATGATCTCCAGCCCGGCGTCCATGGCCAGGAGCAGGTTCGACAGCGTTTGAGCCTGGATCCCCTGGGAGGCATCCACCACGAGAATGGCCCCTTCGCACGCCGCCAGCGAACGTGACACCTCATAAGTGAAATCCACGTGCCCCGGCGTGTCGATCAGGTTCAATTCGTACAGCTGGCCGTTCCTGGCGTGATAGCTCATCCGCACGGCGTTGAGCTTGATCGTGATCCCCCGCTCGCGCTCCAGGTCCATCGTGTCGAGCACCTGCTCGCGCATCAGCCGCTTGTCGAGCGTGCCCGTCAGCTCGATGAGCCGGTCGGCCAGGGTGGACTTCCCGTGGTCGATATGGGCCACGATGCAGAAGTTGCGGATGTGGTCTTGGCGCATGCGGCGGGAAATATAGCGGCTAGGGTCGCCTGTCCTTTAGCCTGGTATCTGCGTACTATTGTCGTGTACTTCCCTCATGACATCGCTCACCGGCTGGTTTGACCCTTCTCCGAAGGGCGGGTTTCTCCGTCTCGCGGCGCACAGCTATTTGCCCGCGAAGGGCGATCCTGCGGTCAAGCTCCCCGGTCTGCGTCGTGGCGACCTAATTGCCCTCGACAATGGCCGCGTGACCACGGTCAACGGAATGCCGGCCGCGGAGCTCGACGGACGCCCCGACTTCGCGAAGCTCGGGGCGGTGCACCCAAGTCGCCCGCTCACCCTCGAAACGCCCGGCGCGTCGAGTCCCCGCACCGCCGAGACACAACGCGTCGTGGACCTGATCTGCCCCTTCGGATTCGGCCAGCGGGCGCTCATCGTCTCGCCGCCGAAGGCGGGCAAGACCGTGATGCTGCAGGCCATCGCGGAGGCCGTGGCCGAGAATCACCCACAGGCCACGCTTCTCATTCTGCTCGTGGACGAGCGGCCCGAAGAAGTGAGCGAGATGATCGATTGGGGCCGGGGCGAGGTGATCGCATCGAGCTTCGACCTGCCGCACGAGCGGCACGTGGCCGCGGCGGACATGGTATTCGACCATGCGCGCCGGCAGGTGGAGCTCGGCCGCGACGTCGTGATCGTCCTCGACTCGCTCACGCGCCTGGCCCGCTCGCACAACACGACGGGGCGCGGCAGCGGCCGTACGATGTCCGGCGGGCTCGACGCCAACGCCCTCGCCAAGCCGAAGGCGCTGTTCGGGGCCGCGCGCGCCGTGCCCCCGAAGGAAGGCGGCGGCTCGCTCACCGTGATCGCCACGGCGCTCGTCGAGACTGAGAGCCGCATGGACGACATCATCTTCGAGGAGTTCAAGGGCACGGGCAACGCCGAGCTGCGGCTCACGCGCGAGCTGGCTGACCGCCGGATCTATCCGGCCGTGGACATCGCCGCGAGCGGCACCCGGCGCGAGGAGCTGCTCGCCGATCCCAAGACCGTGGAGGCGAAACAAAAGCTCCGGCGGGCCCTCGTGGGGTTGCCGCCGGAGCAGGCGATGCAGGCGTTACTTCAGCAAATCAAACGCAGCAAGACTAACGCGGAGTTGCTCGCCGCGGTTTAGCTTTAGGATTCTCGTGCGCCACGGACAGGACCCGCCCGTTGAGCGCGTCCACATGGACCTCCGTGATCCCGCGCTTTCCGGGGACTTTGATGTCCCACGAGTACAGCAACCGACCGCCTTCCCGTTCGAGCTCCAGCGCCTCGACTGTTCCCCGGGGTACGCGCTTCAACGCGATCACTCGTGCGGAGTCCTCGCTGATCTTGGCTTTCGCGGCCAGGCTGTCAGGCACCTCGCGCTTGTAGCCCGTCTGGACGGGCGTCGTGGGCTGCATCGGGTTGGGCTGTTGGGCGGCGAGGCCCCCGGTGAGGGACACGCCCGCCAGTAGGGTCAACGTTAAGAGACGCATGTTTGGAGCTCCAAGTTTGAAGTGAGTGACGTTAGTGCAGTCGAAAGGTGAAGCCAGGCCGTAGCAACACAGCGTGGGTGTTGTCGTACGTGGCGCTGAGGCTGACGAACAGACTCCGGCCGAGCTGCCGTCCGACACCGATCGTGCCCGACAGCTCATTGCCCGCTACCTCGGGGATGGCGGCGTTCTCCGGTCCGCCCGAGGCGGCCGTATTCCCCAGGATTTCGCCGTACACGACAGCCGTCGGTCCCACCGGGACCGTGCCACCGAGCGCGAAGTTGATGAGATTGGGCGCGCGTGCTCCGACGGGTTGCCCGCGGAACGTGTAGCCCAGATTGGCGTGCAGGTCGAGAGCGCCGAAGCGCCGGCTCCCGATCAGGTACCCCGTGTAATCGGTCTTGTCGGTCCCGATGAGCTGGCTCTCCGCGGTGGCGACCTTCACTTCGCCGGCTACGGCGAAGGCGGTTCGGCCGGATGCTTGGGTCCACAGGCCGTGGAGCAGGGTTATTTCGAGGTCGCCGAGCCCCGTGGCGCGCGGGCCAACCTTCGGCCGGATGGCCGTGTAAGGCACCGGCTCCACGAGTAGCTCCCAGGTGTTCGTAAGCGCGTATTCAAACGCCACGGGAACGGCGCTCTCCCGGCCTTCTTTCGAGAACTGGTGTTCGAAGCCGCTCGCGATCTGGAAGTAGTGGGCGGGATGAAACCGCGCGGTCTCCGTCTCCAGCGTCTGTGCGTACGTGGTGCCCGGAATCAGGGCGAGCAGTAACCAGGCAAACCTGGTGTGTCGGGAAGCAGACATGATGACCTTTCGCGTGCGTGACGTCATGATCGCAGCGTGTAGTGCGCGCCGCGGATCGCGACGAGCAGCGTGGGAACGGCGAACAGTGTGATGGGCGTGGACAGGACCAACCCGCCGATGACAGCGAGCGCCAGTGGTCGCTGCAGCTCGCTTCCCGCGCCGAGGCCGAGCGCCAGGGGAAGCAGGCCGAACAAGGTGCAGAGTGTGGTCATCAGAATCGGCCGCAGCCGGACTCGCGCCGCCTCGCGTATAGCGACCTCGAGGGGAGCGCCCTCGTCACGCATCCGCAGCCGGGTGAAGTCGAGCAGGATGATCCCGTTTTTGACGATCAGCCCGACCAGGAGAATCAGGCCCATGAACGACGCCACGTTCAACGGCGTGCCCGTGACCATGAGCAGCACGAGCGCGCCGACGAACGAGACCGGTGCGACGAGCAGCACGACCAGCGGCTCCACGAAGGACTCGAATTGCACCACCATCACCGCGGCCACACTCACCGCCGCGAGGCCGAGCACCAGCAGCAGTGCGCGGAACGCCTGCTGCTGGCTCTCGTACTGGCCGCCGAGGACGACTCGGACACCGGACGGGGCCGGCTGGGCCGCGAGCACCCGCCGCACGTCCCCCATGACCCCGCCCAGCGAGCGCCCGCTCACGCCGGCCGTCATCGCGATCATCTGCTGCTGGTTTTCGCGCTCGAGACTGAGCCGGGACTGCGCCGGTGTGAATGTGGCGAGGCTGCCCAGCGGCGTCACGCGGCCCGCGCTGCCCGCCAGGACAGGCAGGGCGCGCAGCCGCAGCGGGTCGTAGCGCACCGAGTCAGGGGCTCGTACCCGCACCGCCACCGCGCGGTCCTGGGCGCGGATCTCCCCCGCGCGCGTCCCCAGGAGAGCGGCGCTCACGGCGCTGCCCACATCCTCGGGCGTCATCCCGATGCGGTCCGCCTCGGCTTGGTTCACGCGCATCAGCAGCTCGGGAGACGGTTCGCTCACCCCGTTGTACAGATCGGCGAGACCTTGGACCTTCTCGAGCTCGGGGGCCAGGCGCTTGGCGTAGGTCTCGAGCGTGTCCAATCGCTCCCCGAACAGCTTGATCTCGACGGGCTTCGCCGCGCCGGCGAGATCGTTGATCACGTCTGACAGGATCTGCACGAACTCGATGTGGAGCCTGGGGACGGCGGTGGTGATGGCGCCGCGCACCTCGTCCATGACGGCGAAAATGTCCCGTGAACGGCGGCTCCGCGGCACGAGGCGCGCGGCGATGTCCCCGATGTTCTGGGAGGTCGCGAACAACCCGAGCTCAGCGCCCGTGCGGCGGGACGTCGCTTCGATCTCGGGCGTCGCCGCGAGAATGCGCTCCGCGATCCTGACCTCCCGATCCGTCTCCGCCAACGCCGTGCCACCCGGCGTGAAGTAATCGAGGACGAATGCCCCTTCGTCCATCTCGGGGAGGAAGCCCGTACCCACGAGACGCATCAACACGACCCCCGCCACGACGAGGAGCCCGGCCGCCACGCCGATGCGCCGGGAATGGCTCAGCACGGCGGCGAGAGCGCGCTCGTACCGGGACCCCAGCGCGTCGAGCGCTCTCTGCGCGCGGGCCAGCGGGCCCCCGTGAGTGGCTTCGACCTCGTGTGCGGTCACGAACTGCTCGGCCAGCAACGGGATGATCGTCAGAGCGAGAATGAGCGACACCAGGACGGCGATCGTGAGCGTCGTGGCGAGGGCTGCGAAGAATTGCCCCACGACACCTTGCAACAGCCCGAGCGGGAGAAATACAACGACGGTGGTCAACGTCGACGTCGTCACCGGCCAGATCAGCTCCTGGACCGCGGCGCGGATGGCCACCATGCGGTCCGGCGTGAGGCGCAGATGGCGCGCGATGTTCTCGGTGATCACGACCGCGTCATCGATGACCAGGCCGATCGCGATCGCCATCGCGCCCAGGGTCATCAGATTGAACGTTTGACCCAGCAAATGCATGACGAAGACGGTGATGGCGAGCGTCAGCGGGATCGCGGTGGCGCTGATCGCCGTGATGCGTCCGTGACGAAGGAACACCAGCAGCACGACGACGGCGAGGGTGGCGCCGATCAACATCGCGTCCCGCACCGAGCGCACCGCCTCGCGCACCAGCTCGGCCTGGTCGTACACTGGTTTCAAGTGCACGCCCGGCGGTAGGGTCGGGGCGATCGCGGCCACGATCTGTGCGACGCTGTCCGCAAGGGCGAGCGTGTTGCCTCCGACCTGCCGGGTGATGTTGATCAGCGCGGCGGGTTTTCCGTCCCCCGCGATGATGCGAACGTGATCTTCGGTCCCGACCTGCACGGTGGCGACGTCCCGTACGCGGAGGCCACCGCGCACGACCACGGCCCCGATGTCCTCGGGAGCGCGGGCTTCCTGATCGGTGACGATCAAGTACTGACGATAATCCTGCGCCACCCGCCCCACGGCCTGCACGGTGATGGCGCGTTGGATCGCGCTGGCCAGGTCCGCGTACGTCATTCCCTGGGCAGCGAGCCGCGCCGGGTCGGCGATCACCTCGAGCTCGCGCACGTCCGAGCCCTGCACGTCCACGCGCCCGACGCCGGGAACGCGCGAGATCAGCGGCTTGATCTCGTAGCGCGCGAGGTCGTACAGGGTCGCCGGCTCGCCGCCCTCGACGTTGTATGAAAGGATGGGGAATAAGGAAGGCGTGAGCTGCTCGACGTCGAGGGTCAGATCCGCTGGCAGCCCACTCTGGACCTGGCTCACGCGCGCCCGCACGAGCTGCAGCGCCTGGTCCATGTTCGTCCCGGGTGCGAATGTGATCGAGATCTCGGTCGCGCCGCGGATCGTGTGCGACCGCACCCGCGTGACTCCAGGAACGATGCTGACCGCTTCCTCCAGCGGCCGCGTAATGCTGAAGACCACTTGCCGCGCGCCCAGGGTCGAGCCCTGGGCCACGACGGTGATCCGCGAGAAGCGCAGCTCCGGGTAGATCGCCGAGGGCAGCCGTAACGCCGCCCAGGCGCCGGCGGCGCTGAGCAGGGCGACCAGGAGATATACGAATCGCTGCTGGCGACTCAGGACGTCGAAGAGCGTCACCGGCGCGCGCCGCCGATCCTCACACTGTCCTGCACGCCGTAGGCCCCGGTCGTGACTACCGTCTCGCCTGCCGCGACCCCCGTGAGGATCTCGACGAGCGATTCGCTGCGCCCGCCGACCGTGACGGCCCGGGCGTGTGCGATGCCTGCCGAATCCACGACGAAGACGCGGAAGCCATCCCCCTCCGGGACCAGGGCCTCGACGGGCACCGTCACGGCGTGGGGATTTACGCCCGTGACGATGCGCCCGAACACCGACTCGCCGATCCGCAGCGCGCGTGTGGGCCGGGTCAAGCGGGCGCGCACGGCGACCCCGCGCGACACGGAATCGACCGCGGCGGCGATGCTCGTCACCACGCCCGGCCCCAACGCCTCGCCGCCCGCGCCTTCGCCGCTGGTGACGGTCACCGTGTCTCCGGTGTGGATCCGTCCGGCCTCCCCAGGCGAGACGTTGAACACGATGTCCAGCGCCGTCGGGTCGGCGACCTCGACGAGCGGCTGGCTCGCATCCACCGACGCGCCCATCACGGCGCTCATGCGGATGACGACGCCGGTGAGGGGCGCGCGCAGCGTCGCGAGCTGTTGCGCGCGCCGGGCGGTGACGGCGGCAGCCTGTGCCGCGGCGAGATCGGCGGCCGCCTGGCCGCTGTCCTTCTGCGCGAGGATGCCCGCCTGGACGAGCCGCACCGCGCGCATGTACGCGCGTTCCGCGTTCGCGAGGGCGGCGAGGGCGCTTTGCGCGGCGGCGTCGAAAGGAGCGCGCTCGAACTCAACCAGCGCTTCTCCTTTAGTGACGCGTTGGCCCGCGACCGCGAAGATGCGCGCCACCCGCGTCGGCCCGGGCGGGGCAAGCGCGGCGTACCGCTCGGGCCGCGGGCTCACCGTCCCGATGGCGCTCAAGACATGCAGAAACGGTTGGGCCGTGGCCACCGCCGTTCCTACGCCAAGGACACCGGGGTCGCCGCCGGACGCCTGTTGCGCGGCGCTCCCCCCCCCCCCCCCCCCC
>Ga0209220_1000072_pt1 | contig 53066 bp, 52 predicted proteins | sample BlaSpr_A8_OM3_M3_FD_187984 | JGI IMG/M metagenome (GOLD analysis project Ga0209220, IMG submission 187984) | Forest soil microbial communities from Thunder Bay, Ontario, Canada - Black Spruce, Ontario site 2_A8_OM3_M3 (SPAdes) (version 2) | ecosystem: Environmental > Terrestrial > Soil > Boreal... | reverse complement strand
GTGACCGGTTGGCGTAGCGTGACTTACGGGTGCGAGCCCCAAGCTCGCCAGCCCCGCGAGAACCATCACACCACCCGCCACCAGGAACGCCGCCGTGGCGCTCACCGCATCGTATACGGTCCCCACGGCAGGCGGTCCCGCCGTGCGCCCCAGCGCCCCGATTGACTGAGCCGCCCCCAACACCGTCCCCTGCTCCTTCGGATCGGCATAGACGGAGACGAGGCCCGTGGCGGCGGGGGCGAAGACGCTGTTCGAGAATGCCAGCACGAACGTCCCCAAGTAGAGCCAAGCGGAGCTTTGCAGCAGTGGGACGACGGCGATCGACAGCGCCATCCCGAAGGTGCCCGCGATCACGAGCGTGCGCTCTCCGGTGCGCCGAACGATCTTGCCGAACAGGTACCCCTGCACCACAGTCGCCGTGACCCCGATGATCGTGAAGAGGATGGCAAGCTCGCGTTCCTTCCAGCCAAGCGCCGTGCTGGCGTGCAGCGGGAGCGCGACCGTGTAGCCCGCGAACGCGAACGGGACGAGGGCCCACACCGCCATGAGCGGCCGGAGCCGGGGCCGCGCGAATGCGTCGCCCAGGTGCCCCAGGTCGAACAGCGGGCGTTTGACCCGGTGCTCAGGGGCCAGGGACTCGGGGAGGATGAAGTAGGCCGAGACAAAATTCGCCAGCGACAGGCCGACGGCGACGAGACCGGGCGCGGTCGCGCCGCCATAATGCGCGGCGAATCCGCCGATCGCGGGGCCGAGGCTGAAGCCGATGCCGAACGCCGCCCCCACGATGCCCATGCCGCGCGAGCGCTCGGCCGGTGACGTGATGTCGGCGATGTACGCCTGCGCCGCCGAGATGTTGCCGCCCGCGAACCCCGAGACGACGCGGGACAGGAACAGGATCCAGTACGACCCCGCGAAGGCGAACAGCGTGTAGCCCACCGCGTTGATCAGCGTGGTCGCGAGAATGATGGGCCGGCGCCCGACGCGGTCCGACAGCTTGCCCAGCAGCGCCGTCGCGACGAACTGCATCAGCGAGAACACACCGATGATCGCCCCGTAGCCCAGTCCCGCCGCACCGAAGCGCTGGGCGTAGTACGGCAAAATCGGTAACACAATCCCGAAGCCGATCAAGTCGATCAGGACCGTGAAGAAGATGACGCTGACGCGGGAGCGGGATGCGGGCATCGGGGCTGGAATATAGCATTCAGCGGTTCCTCTCCCGGAGCGTCGCATGGCTGCTTGGCATCGTCTGGGCTCGAAGGATGAGATCCTCACCCGCGTTCCCTTCGCCGTGAAGATCGACCGCCACCGCATCGCGGTCTTCGTGTACAAGGGCCGCTTGAGCGCGATCTCGGACATCTGCAATCACAAAGGCGGCCCCCTCTCCGAAGGCCGCCTGCACCGCGAGTTCGTCATGTGCCCCTGGCACGGATGGGAGTACAGCGTCCTCACGGGGAAAGGCCCGGCGGGCTACGACGAGGAGCAGGTCCCGGTCTACGCCATTGAAGAGCGCTCCGACGGTGTGTACGTCCAGATCCCGCCGGTGAAGCCCCGCAAGCTCGTCAAGCACAAGCCGAGCCATCTGCTCCAGGAGCATCCCAAGAAGCGGGGCGAGCCCTGTCGCGTGCTTGGCATCTCGACGACCGCGATGGACGAGGGCAATCCGCGGTTCTCCACGTCGGATGCGTTGCTCGAGCACTCGATCGCGCGCGCCCGCGAGATGAAGGTAGACACGCAACTCATCACGCTGCGGACGCTCACCTTCCGGCATTGCGAGGGGAACTACTCCAAGGCGTCGCACGCGTGCACGTGGCCGTGTGCCATCACTGAGCGTGATCCGTCCGACCAGCTCACCGCCGTGTATGAGGGCCTGGTGCATTGGGCGGACGTGGTGCTGATCGCGACGCCGATCCGCTGGGGCAACGCGTCGTCGCTGTACTACAAGATGGTCGAGCGGCTGAACTGCGTGCAGAACCAGATCACGATCCACAACAAGAGGCTGATCCAAAACAAGGTGGCGGCGTTCATCATCACCGGCGGGCAGGACAACATCCAGGCGGTCGCGGGCAGCATGTTCACGTTCTGGTCGGAGCTGGGGTTCGTGTTTCCACAATTCCCGTACATCGCCCACTCGCGCGGGTGGGACGCCGAAGACATGCAAAACAACGTACGGCAGGTGAAGGTGAGCGATACGCTGCGGGAGGCATCACGCGAGCTGGTGGAGCGGGCGGTCGACTTCTGGATGCTGTTGGACCGGAACCGGGAGATCATGGAGAAGCCGATGGAGCGCGCCGGGCGCAAAGCCAACCCCCTCACGACGGCGGAGGAAGCGCTCGTCTAGGCGGGTTCGACCTCCGGCCGCAGCGGGAACCGCGCATCCACGACCATGCGTGCCGCCGTGGCCCCGAGAATCAGCGCGCCGCCAACTAGCGTGGCTGGACCCGGCGTCTCGCCGTGCGCGAGCCACGCCCAGATCGGATTCAGGACCGGCTCGATCAACAGAAACAGCCCGACCTCGATCGCGCGCACTCGTGGAATGGCGCGTGACAAAAAGAGGTACGGCACGCCCAGCTGACAAACGCCCAGAAACGCGACGACCACCCAATCCACCGGCCGCCCCGCCACCAGAGGCTGGGCGAGCACCAAGGCCAGGATGCTTGCCGTCAGATTGCCCGACGCCGCCGCCGTGGCGATGGACGTACCGCGGGCCGCGAGCCAGCGATAGCCGATGACCGTGAACGCCCACGTCACGGCGCATGCCGACGCGAGCACGTTGCCGAGCGCGGGATTGGGTGCCGTCACCGAAGGACGGTCGAGACCAAGGAAGAACAACGCCAGCCCGGCGCCCATGATCGCCATCTGCCCGAGGTCGCGCCGGGTGGCGTGCTCGCCGAGTAGCCACGGCGCGAGCAGCAGGATGAATAGCGGGCTCGTCGACTGCAGGAAGATCGCGCTCGCCGCGGTCGTGTGCTTGTTCGCCTGCACATAGAGCAGGGTCGTGGCGGCGTAGGCGCAACCGACGAGCATCGTGCGCCACGTCCAGCCGCGCCGAGCTTCCGGGATCAGCACGAGGATGGTGATGAGCGCGATGCCGGCCCGGAAAGCGGCCAGCTGCCAAGCGTTGAACCCGCACCACTTGATGGCCGCGCCGCCGGTGGAGAACAGGACGGCCGCGACGACGATCTTGGATCGGGGACTCATGGCACCTCGTCGGGGAGGCACGAATATAGACGAAGCCGCGAACGCTGTGGTACGTTGTGCGCGGTGGAGGTCCAGGTTTTCGGGGTCAACAAGAGCGCCGACACGCGCGCCGCCTTGCGGTTCTTCGCCGAGCGGCGGATCAAGGTCCACTTCGTAGACTTGAACGAGCGCGCCGCAGCCGTTGGCGAGCTGCGGCGCTTCGCGCAGAAGTTTGGCGTGCCCGCGTTGATCGACCGGGATTCCCGCCGTTTCGCAGAGCTGGGGCTACGCGCGGCGACGCTCAGCGACGAGCGGTGGTTGGAAAAGCTCAGCATCGAGCCATTGCTGCTCCGGATGCCGCTGGTGCGGCACCAACAGCAGCTTACGATCGGCTCTGCACCTGAAACGTGGAGGTCCTGGTACGCGGCCACGAAGCCATGACTGGTGAGCTCGGCGCGTTTGCCCTCCTGGCGTTCGTCGCCGGCTGCGCCAGCGGCGGCCCCCCCCGACCTCACGTGAATACCGACGACCTGAGCGCCATCGACACCCTGTTCGCCGCTTATACCGGACCCGCGGTACCGGGCGCGAGCGTGATCGTGATACGGGACGGCCAGGTGATCATGCGTCGCGCGTACGGCATGGCGGACCTCGACCGGCGCACGCGAGCCACGCCCGAAACCGACTACCGCCTCGCCTCGGTCTCGAAACAGTTCACGGCGATGGCGATCATGCTGCTCGCCCGGGACGGCAAGCTCCGCTACGACCAGCCGGTACGCACCATCTTGCCCGAGCTGCCGGTCGGCACACGGGATGTCACCATCCGCCACCTGCTCAACCACACCTCGGGACTGTGGGAGTACGAAGATCTGATCCCCGCAACCCGCACGGCCCAGCTCGACGATCGCGACGTCCTCGCCCTCCTGGCGCCCAAGGATTCGCTGTACTTTGCGGCCGGCAGCGCGTACCGCTACAGCAACTCCGGCTACGTCCTGCTCGGGCTCATCGTGGCACGCGTGTCGGGCATGACGTTCCCCGCGTTTCTGCAGAGCCGCATCTTCGCCCCGCTGGGAATGACAGCAACGGTCGCGCATGTAGAAGGTGCGGATACCGTGCCTCGCCGCGCCTACGGGTATTCCCCCGGCGTGACCGGCTTCACGGGCACCGACCAAAGCGTGACCAGCGCGACTCTCGGCGACGGCGGCATCTACACAAACGTGGACGACATGGTGCGCTGGGATCGGGCGCTTTATGGGACGGAGCTGGTGGATGCGGCGGCGCTCAAGCTCGCAACAACGCCCCCCGTCCTGCCAGGTGGAGCGACAACGGAGTACGGTTTCGGCTGGTTTATCGATACGTATCGCGGGGAGCGACGCTGGCGGCACACCGGCGAGACGAGCGGTTTCAGGAATGCGATCCAGCGCTTCCCGGATCGGCGCTTCACCGTGATCGTGCTGACCAACCGCTCGAGCGGTGAGCCGGGGCCGATCGCCGAGCGGATCGCGGATTTGTTGCTGTTTCGCTAACAGAGGCTTGTCCATGCGTCGCTTGCTGCTCGGACTCACCCTATTCGTCACCAGCGCAGACCGGACGTCCGACCGCGACGAGTTGCTGAACGCTGATCGCGCCCTCGCCCGTGCCATTGCGGCCACCGGCATGGCCGCGGCCTTCGTACCGGCCCTTACCGACGACGCGGCGTACTTGCACCCCGGGGCGCCGCTGCTGCGCGGCAGGCCGGTGATCCGCGCCTTCTTCGCGAACGTCGCCCCGCTGGGGGGACTCACCTGGGAGCCCGCCTACGCGGACGTGTCAGCCGACGGGACGCTGGGCTACACGTACGGCTGGACGCGCTTCGGTTGGGGCCGGTACGATGGAAGAAAACAGCAGGGAAAATATCTGGCGTGCTGGCGCAAGCAGACGGACGGCACGTGGCGCGTTTCCGCATTCGCCCGCAGCGTACCGGTCCCGGATTCCGCTCCGCCACCGCCGCCCCGGAGTGGCGACCCCGCCGCGCCCGTCGGCGGTCCGGCAGACCCAGTGGAGCTTCTGCGCGCGGACTCGGCCTTTGCCCGGACATCGGTCGCGCGCGGCGCCAAGGCCGCGTTTCTCGCCTTCGCCGCCGATGCAGTGCTCGAGTGGCACCCGGTCGCCGCCGACATCGCGGCATCCGGCGACCTCGGCTGCACCGTGGGGGAAGCCTCCATCACGGCGCGCCACTACTACAGCAAGTACCTGACGGTGTGGAAGCGGCAGGCCGATGGCGGATGGAGGTTCGTGGCAGATGGCGGCAACGTGCGCCCCGTGCCCGACAGTGCGGCTAGCGGTACCCCGCCGCCTGAAGACTGAACAGCTCCGCGTACAACCCCCCGCGGGCCACGAGCTCGTCGTGGGTGCCGTCATCGACCAGGCGTCCATCCTGGAGCACGAGAATTCGGTCGGCCATCCGCACCGTCGAAAAGCGGTGCGAAATCAGTACGGCCATCCGGCCCTTGGTGAGCTCGGCGAATCGCAGGAACACCTCGTACTCGGCCCGCGCATCGAGCGCGGCCGTGGGTTCATCGAGAATCAAGACTTGCGCATCGCGCATATACGCGCGCCCCAGCGCGACTTTCTGCCACTCGCCCCCCGACAGCTCCACGCCGCCGTCGAAGCGCCGGCCGAGCATTTGGTCGTAGCCCTGGGTGAGCCGGGCAGCGACCGAATCGGCGCGGGAGCGGCGCGCGGCCTCCTGAATGCGACTGTCATCCTCGAGGGCCGCGACCTGGCTGACCCCGATGTTCTCGCGCAACACGAAGTCGTAGCGGACGAAATCCTGGAAGATGATCCCGATGTTCTGCCGCAAGCTGTTCAGGTCGTAGTCGCGCAGGTCCACGCCATCGAGCAGGATGCGGCCCTCGTCAGGATCGTAGAGCCGTGCCAGCAATTTGACGAGGGTGGTCTTCCCTGCTCCGTTCTCGCCCACCAGCGCGATGCGCTCGAGCGGTCGGAAGTCGAACGTCAGGCCCCGGACCGCCCAGCGCTCTGATCCCGGATACTGGAAGCCGACGTTCTCGAAACGGAATCCCTCGCGAATCGGGCGCGGCACGGGTCCGGCGCCCGGCTTCGACACCACGCTCGGCCGCACGTCGAAGAACGTGAAGAGATCGCTCAAATAGAGGCTCTGCTCGTAGATCTGCGACAGCGAGAGCAGCACACGCTGGATCAGGTCCCGGCTCTGCCGGAAGGAGCCCGCCAGGAAGGTCAGCGTGCCGATCGAGAAGGCGCCCAGCACCGTGCGATAGATGATGACGCCGTACGCGCCGTAGTAGCCGAGCGTCCCCAGCGTCACGAGCAACGTGGACACGACGTTGCGGCGGACTGCGAGCCGCTTGTTCTCCTCGTAGAACTTCTCCGAGAGCTTGGCGTACCGCCCTACGAGAAAGGGCGAGAGCCCGAAGAGCTTTACTTCCTTCGCGGACTCGTCAGATGCGCCCATGTAGCGCAGGTAGTCGAGCAGCCGGCGCTCCGGCGTCCATTGGAAGAGCAGCGAGTATCCCAACGATGCGAAGTGCGCCTCGCCGAGGAACGCCGGCAGCACCGCGATGGTGAGCATCAGCAGGAGCCAGGGCAGCTGCACCAACAAGACCGCTGCGAGCGAGCCGAGCGTGATGAGGTCCTGGGCGGTGGACAGGAGCAGCGCGAACAGGCCGATACGGCCCACCGTCTGGCGGCGGGCGCGCTCCAGATGGTCGTAGGTCTCGGCGTCCTCGAACTGCGCCAGGTCGAGCGTCGCCGCGTGCTCCATCAGCCGCACGCTGAGGCGATTGGCGAACAAGTCGCCGAGCAGGCTCTCGAGCAGCGACGAGAGCCGGGCCAGCCCTTCGCCCACGACGGCGATCCCCAGCTCGAGGCCGACGAGTCCCACCAGGTGCCACCAGTCCGGGGCCCGACCCGCATGCACCGCCGCCCCACCCGCGATCACCCCGTCGATGATGAGCTTGCCTACCCACAGCACCGCGACTGGGATGAAAGACCGGATCGCGCGCAGCGCCAGGATCGCTGTGGTATAGCCGCGGTGTGTCTGAAAGACGAGGCGGACGAGGGGCGGCACGTGCTTCAGCGCCGTGAGGCGCTGGCCCCAGCTGGGAGACTCCAGGCGGTTCACGACAGGACGTTGACGTGCCACACCATTAACTTCGCATGGGTGAAGGCGTCAGTATAGGCAGATGCGACTACGTCTCCTCACCGCTGCCTGGTTGGCTGCCGCGACGCCGCTCGGCGCCCAAGGCCTTACTGCGCGCGACTCAGCGCTGCACGCGCTGAACCGTCTCGCCTATGGCCCGCGTCCGGGCGATGTGGACAGCGTGGCGCGCATGGGCGTGATGCGCTGGATCGAGCAGCAGCTCGATCCCGATCACCTGCGCGACGACCGTCTAGCCGAGCGGGAGCGCGCCTTCAAAGTCCTCGACTACGACCGCGCGGAGCTAGCGCAGCGCTATATGGAGGCAATCCGCGAGCGGCAGCGCATCCAGCACGACATGGCTGATTCCGGTGATTCCATGGAACCGCGCCGCGGCCAACCGGGCCCGATGCGCGAGTTCCGCGAGCTGGGCGGCGACCTGCAGCAGCTCGCCGTCGTGCGCGCGGCGCTCTCCGAGCGGCAGCTGCGCGAGGTGATGGTCGACTTCTGGACGAATCATTTCAATGTGTTCGTCGGCAAGGGCGCCGATCGTTTCCTCATGCCGTCCTACATCGAGGAGACGATCCGTCCCCACGCGCTGGGGCGTTTCGAGGACCTGCTCATCGCCACGGCGCGGAGCCCCGCGATGCTCTTCTACCTGGACAATGCCCAAAGCATCGCGCCTGGGGCGATGCCGCCGTTCCCCCTCGCCCGGAACGGGAGAGGGGGTCAGGGGGTGAGGGCGAGAGGGGGAACGAACGGAAGGCCCCGCCCCACCGGGATCAACGAGAACTACGCCCGCGAGCTCCTGGAGCTGCACACCCTGGGCGTGGACGGCGGCTACACGCAGCAGGACGTCATCGCGGTGGCGCGCATCTTCACGGGATGGAGTATCGAGCGGCCGCAGCAAGGCGCCGGGTTTGTCTTCCGCGACTGGGCCCACGACCGAGGAGAGAAGCGGGTGCTCGGCGTCACGTTCCGGGACGGAGGAATGGACGAAGGCGTGCGTTTGCTTCGGTTCCTGGCCGCTCAGCACGCGACCATGCACCACGTGAGCGCCAAGCTGTGTGCGCGCTTCGTTGCCGACGAGCCCCCGGATGGATGCGTGGACGCGGCCGTGGAAGCATGGCACGCGACCAACGGGGACATGCGCGCCGTGCTGCGCGCCATCTTCACGTCGCCCGACTTCTGGGCTCCGCAGGCGGCGCGGAGCAAGGTCAAAACCCCGCTCGAGTTCCTCGTCAGCGCCGTACGCGCGACCGGCGCCGAGCCCGATGAGACGCCGAGGCTTGCCCAGGTCGTCGCCCGGCTCGGGGAGCCGCTCTATTTGCAGCCGGCCCCGACCGGGTACGCCGAAACCCAGGCGCAGTGGGTGAACAGTGGCGCGCTGCTCGCGCGCATGAATGCGGCGGTCGCGCTCGCCGCCGGCCGCCTGCCCGGCGCCGCGGCGAATCTCGACGTCGTCATCCCGCTCACATCGGACCACTCACAACTCATCGACATGGTCAATGTCCGCCTCCTGGGCGGCGCGATGTCGCCGCGCACACGCGCAGTGATTCTCGAGCAGCTTGCGGATGTCACCGACCCGGTCCAGGCGCGGGCGCTCGCCGTGGGGTTGACGCTCGGCGGTCCGGAGTTTCAGAAGCAATGACGGTCTCGCGAAGAGCCTTCGTCAAGTCCGGCGGGCTCGCCCTGTTTAGCCTGGGCCTCGACCCGCTGTTCCTGGGTCGGGCCGCATATGCCCTGCGCCGTCCTGCGCCGTCCTCGGCCGTCCTGGTTTGCCTCTTCCAGCGCGGCGCCGTGGACGGCCTCAACATGATCGTCCCCCACGGCGAGCCGCTCTACTATCGGGAGCGCCCCCGCATCGCGATTCCGGCACAGGACGTCGTGGACCTCGACGGACATTTCGGCCTGCACCCGAGCCTCGCGCCGCTGAAGGCGCTGTGGGACAACAAGAGCCTCGCGGCCATTCACGCGATCGGCTCTCCCGATGCGACGCGCAGCCACTTTGACGCGCAGGATTACATGGAAACGGGAACGCCGGGCGTGAAGAGCACGGCCGACGGCTGGGTGAACCGCTACTGCAGCCACGACCGCGAGCACGCCGATACGCCGTTCCGCGCGGTGGCCTTTGGGCCGCAGCTTCCCCGCATTCTCGCCGGCAGCGCGCCCAGCCTCGCGATCGACGATCTCCAGGCATTCGGCTTGCGCATTCCGCAGGAGGCGACGCGCGACCGGCTGACGCGCGCATTCGAGCAGCTCTATGAAGGCGCGGCCACCGGTTTGCTGGCGTCGTCATCCCAGGAAGGCTTTGAGGCCATTCAGATGCTGAAGCGCGTCGATCCGGCGCAGTACCGGCCGGCGGCCGACGTGGAGTACCCGCCCGGGCGGCTTGGCCGCACGCTGCTCCAGATCGCCCAGTTGATCAAGGCCGACGTGGGGCTCGAGATCGCGTTCGCCGATTCGGGTGGCTGGGACACCCACGTGAATCAAGGGTCGAGCGACGGGCAGCTCGCCGCCCGTCTGCGCGAGCTCGGTCTCGGTCTTGCGGCCTTTGCGTTGGATCTTGGCGACCGCATGCGCAGCGTCGTCGTGCTGACGATGTCGGAGTTCGGCCGGACGATTCGCGAGAACGGCAACAGTGGCACCGACCACGGGCATGCCACCGCGATGCTCGCGCTCGGCGGTCCCGTCAACGGCGGCAAGGTGCTGGGCCGCTGGCCGGGGCTCGGCGTCGAGCAGCGGTTCGAAGGCCGGGACGTCGCGGTCACCACCGACTTCCGCGATCTGTTCGGCGAGCTGCTGGTTCGCCATCTGGGCGCCGCGGACCTCGCCTCGGTATTCCCAGGCTTCGATCCGAATCCCCAGAAGTTTCCCGGCGCGATCCGCGGCTGAGCGGGCTCTACGCCGACTCTTCCGGGGTCACGGAAAGGTCGACCTTCTCCGCCCCGCGGAGCGCCACGACGGCGATCGCCGTTCCGATGCGCTCCGCGCCGAGCATCCGATGCAGATCGTCCACGCCGCTCACCGTCTCGCCCGCCAAGCCCACAATGATGTCTCCTGACTGCAAACCCGCCCGCTCGGCAGGGCTCCCGTCCTGCACGCCGGTCACAAGGACGCCATGTTTTTGCTCGAGTCCATGTGCCCTGACTGCGAGGCGCAGCAATGGAACGCTCTGCCCGGCCACCCCAATCCGGCTCCGGCGCACACGGCCGTACGCGATCAACTGACCCGCGACGAGCTTGACCGTGTTCACGGCGACCGCGAAACAGATGCCCTGGGCCGGAAGGATCACCGCGGTGTTGACGCCGATCACTGCCGCCCGCGAGTCGAGGAGGGGGCCGCCCGAATTGCCAGGATTGAGGGCTGCGTCCGTCTGAATCACGTTGTCGATCAGGCGGCCGGAGACCGAGCGGAATGACCTCCCCAAAGCGCTCACAACGCCCGCGGTGACCGTACTCTGGAATCCGAGCGGATTCCCGATTGCGATGACGAGTTGGCCGACCCGTAACGCCGCCGAATCCCCCAGTGGCGCAGCGACGAGCGACGACGCGTCTACCCGGATGACGGCGATGTCCGTCTCGGAGTCCTCACCCACCAGGTCACCTCGCAGCCGCCGCCCGTCGGCGAACGCCACGTCGATCTTGGTCGCGCCGCTCGTGACGTGGCTGTTGGTGAGGATGAAGCCGTCGGGTGTAAAGACGAATCCCGACCCGTGGCCCGATGCCTCGCGTTCGGGGCGGCCGCGCCGCTTGACGGCATGACGAACCTCGACGCTCACCACGGCGGGTGCGACTCGCTCGACCACGCCGGTGACGGCACGGGAGTAGGCGTCGAGCAGTTCGGTGTCGGCTTGGGGGATAGCGGGGGACGACGAAGACGGTGCGTCCGGACGCCCGGTGTCTGCGAGGGCGAGGACAGTGGTGGTGGGTGTCATGTCGTGAAAACGCCACCGGGTTCCCGAACCCGTATATTCCTCACTCCATGCGCGACGCCCTTCAGGCGCTGCTCCGGGAAGCCAGCGACGCCAAGCGGTCCGTCGATTTCTGGCGCGCCGCTGCCAGAATCATGAGTGACTGGGCGGGCGGCGCGCGCCTCGTCATCAACTACCAAGGCGTCAATGAAAGCGGCTCCGTAACGGCCGGTGCCGATGACCGGTCGGGGCGGGCTCTCGCGGCGGAATGGCACGATCCGGAAGGCCGGCATGTGCAGGCAAATCTCGCCGGGGCCGCGCCAGCGCTGCCGGCATCGGAGCTCGGGGCCGCTCTCGAGTTTGCCTCCCACCTGGCGGTCATGGTGGGGCGCCGCGCCGCGCTCGAGCGGGAGCGGCGGCTGGGCAGTTTCGTCGTCGAGCTCGCGCGCTGGCTGCTCGCCGCGCCTGAGACGGAGCTGCTGCTCCGCTACACGCTCCAAAGCCTGATGGAGCTGGTCGAAGCGCAGGGAGCATTCGTGGCCCTGAAACAGCCGGACGATGAGACTTTACGCATCTCGCCCGCCTTAGGCGCGGCAACCCCCCTCGAGGGCCTCGTGCTCGGGCTCGACACCAGTGCCGCAGGGCGCGTCGTCCGCACCGGGGAGGCCCTCATGAGCGAAGACCTGCGCGCCGAAACGGATGCGAGTCCCGCCGCCAAAGCCCTGGCGGACGGCGTACGCTCGGCACTGCTCGCTCCGCTGCGAACCCGACACGGCTCCGTCGGCGCTGTTGGCCTCCTGCGCTACCAGGCGGAGGGCGCGGCGGTCGCGCCGCCGTTCAGTCTGTACGACCTGCACTACGTCACCGCTGTTGCGGCCCACATCGCTGGCGGGATCGAGCTGTCCGAGGCGGTGGCCGCGACTCGCGCGGCCGCCGACCGCGCGCGCGCGATGGTGGACGCCAGTCCCCTGCCCATGGCTCTGGTAGACACTGCCGGGGTCGTGAAACAGGTCAACGAGGCCGCCATCCGCGTCTTCGGCGTCGAGACCAAGGAAGCGGCCGTCGGGCGCCACCTCGAGAAGCTCGGGCTCTCGCCCAGCGGCCTGACCGTGCGGCTGATGCTGGCCGGGCGTCAGGAAGGGAAACCGTGGCACGGCCGCGTCCTCGTCACGCAGGAGTCGGGGGAGCGGCGCATTTGCGACTGCACCGTCACCGATCTGCGTGGGCTGGGCTCCCAGGATCTGCTCGTCGCTCTGTTCGACCGCACCGACGAGCTCCGGGCGCAGCGCGAGCTGATCGCGCGCGAGAAGCTCGCGACCGTCGGTGAGATCGCGAGCGGCGTCGCCCACGAGGTGAACAACCCGCTCGCCGCGATCCGTATGGAAGCGGAGCTGCTGGGGCGCGCCACGCAGGACGCCGACACCAGCGCGGCGGCGTCCACGATCGTGCGCGAAGTGGATCGGGCGGCGCGCATCGTGCGCAGCCTGCTGCGGCTCGCGCGGCGCGCCGACACGACGCCCACACGCATCCAGATCAACGAGCTGGTGCGCGACGTCGTGGAGATCCGCCAGCGGGTGCTGCGCGCCGACAACATCGAAGTGCGCACGCGCATGGACCAGGGCGCGGAAGCGGTGCTCGGCCTCGGACAGGAGCTGCAGCAGGTGGTCATCAACCTCGTCACCAATGCCGAGCACGCGGTCCGCGGGCGGCCCGACGCGGTCATCGAGCTCGCGACTGAGGCGCGCGACCATTGGGTGCGCCTCATCGTCGAGGACTCCGGGCCCGGCGTTCCCGCCGACATTCGCGGGCGCGTCTTCGATCCCTTCTTTACGACCAAAAGCCCCGACGAGGGCTCGGGGCTGGGCCTATCGATATGCCAGCGGGTGGTTGCTGAGGTTGGCGGGAGGATCTGGCTCGAGGATTCCGAAAAGCTGGGCGGCGCGAAGTTCGTGGTCGAGTTGCCCGCCGCTCCTTAAGCCTCGAGAATCCGGCGGCGGTAGAGCGCGAGCGTCGCGACCCCGTACACCCCGATCGCCAGCAGCAGCACTCCTAACCGCCAATCCGGTCCGATCTTCCAGAAACCTGCCGCCACATACGCGAGGCTCGCGAAGAGGCCGAGGGCCAGCACTTCCTTGCGCGCCATCAGCACGCCGAAGACGTAGCCCCAGCTGAAGCCCGCGATCCCGAGGAACACCACGGCATTGGGGAAGATCTTGGTGGGATCGATCAGATTGAGCCCGCCCGCAAAGGCGCAGAACAGCCCGATCACCGTGTATACGGCCAGATGCAGGGCGAGCGGCAGGGGCAGCGTGCCCATCTTATTGAAGGTCATGCGTTAAAATAGACGCCATGGAGGTAACGCGCACCTACCTGGAGTTGACCGATCGCGCCCAGTTCCGGGGAGCGGTCGGGGCGTTTCCCGACGTCACGATCGTTCACGCCGCCCAGCCTCTGCCGCAGCTGTATCGCCTCTGTTATCGCACCGTCGGCGAGGCGTTCCACTGGCGCGACCGCTGGGACTGGACCGATAAGCAGATCGCCGCGCATCTCGGCGACCCCGCCATCCGGCTCTTCGTCGCCACGCGCGCTGCAGGCAAGAAGAAAGTGCAGCTCGCCGGCTGGTACGAGCTGCGCCGCGTGGCGGACGACGACTCGGTCGAGATTGCGTATTTCGGAATCGTCGCGACCGAGTTCGGCCGCGGGTTCGGGAAGCATCTGCTGTCCCGCGCGGTGCGCGATGCCTGGGCCCTGGGTCCGCGGCGCGTGTGGCTGCACACCTGCACGCTGGACCATCCCAATGCGCTGCCCAACTACGTCGCGCGCGGGTTCACGCCTTATCGCACGGAAACGTACGAAGTAGATTCCCAGCCGTGACGTTCAACTTCCAGCTCACGCGCAAACGCAAGCTCATCATCGCGGGCGTGCTGCTCGCGCCGATCCTCGCGTTCGTGCTGTACACGTCGTCGGCGCTCACGTGGAGCTACTCCGAAGGCGAGCGGGCCGGCTTCGTCCAGAAGTTCTCGAAAAAGGGCTGGCTCTGCAAAACGTGGGAAGGTGAGCTCGCCATGGTGTCGATGCCGGGCACCAACCCGGAGAAGTTCTACTTCACCGTGCGCGACGACAACGTCGCCCAGCATATCAACGAGTCCCTGGGGAAGCGCGTGGCGCTCACGTATCAGCAGCACAAGGGAATTCCCACGACGTGCTTCGGCGAAACGGAATACTTCGTGGTCGCCGTCAAGGTGCTGCAGCCATGACGGCGAACAGCTTCGGCAGCCGCACTAAGCTCGGCGCGTACGAGATTTTCCACCTGGAAGCGCTCGACCGCCTTGGCTTGCCCGTCGCCCGGCTCCCCTACTCCCTCAAGATTCTGCTCGAGAACCTGCTGCGCCGCGAGGATGGCCGCGTCGTCCGCGCGCAGGACATCGAAAAGCTGGCGCGCTGGAACGCCGCCAAAACGCCCGACGAAGAGATCGCGTTCATGCCCGCGCGGGTGCTGTTGCAGGACTTCACCGGCGTCCCGGCGGTCGTGGACCTCGCCGCGATGCGCGATGCGATCGGGCTGATGGGCGGCGATCCCGCGAAGGTGAACCCGCTCCTCCCCGCCGAGCTCGTGATCGACCACTCGGTCATCGTGGACGAGTTCGGGACGCCGACCGCATTCCAGACCAATGCCGACCTGGAGTTCCAGCGCAACCGCGAGCGCTACGCCCTGCTCCGCTGGGCGCAAAAGGCGTTCCACGCCTTCAAGGTCGTGCCGCCGGACACGGGGATCGTGCACCAGGTCAATCTCGAGTACCTGGCGCGCGTGGTGTTCACCTCGGACGCCAAGACGCCACAGGCATACCCCGATACGCTCGTCGGCACCGACTCCCACACCACGATGATCAACGGACTGGGCGTGCTGGGCTGGGGCGTGGGCGGGATCGAAGCGGAGGCGGCGCTGCTCGGCCAGCCTGTCTCGATGCTGATCCCGCAAGTCGTCGGCTTCCGGCTGACAGAACGGCTGGCCGAGGGCGCCACCGCCACCGACCTCGTGCTCACGATCACCCAGATGCTGCGCGCCAAGGGCGTGGTCGGGAAGTTCGTGGAGTTCTACGGCCCCGGGATCTCCACGCTGCCGCTCGCCGACCGCGCCACGATCGGCAACATGGCCCCCGAGTATGGGGCGACGATTGGAATCTTTCCGGTGGACCAGGAGACGCTGCGCTATCTGGAGTTCACCGGGCGGTCCGCCGATCAGGTGCGGCTCGTCGAAGCGTACATGAAGGAGCAGGGGCTGTTCCACACCGCCGGCGCCCCCGAGCCGGTCTATTCGGACACCCTCGAGTTGAACCTCGCGACCGTGGAGCCGAGTCTCGCCGGTCCGCGCCGGCCGCAGGACCGCGTCCCGCTGCGGGAGATGGGGCGCTGCTTTGCCGAGGCCCTCCCGTCCTTGATGAAGCCGCTCTCAACCGTGAGCGCCGCACCCGCGCCCGTGGGGCGTTGGGAAGGGGAAGGCGGCCATGCGGCGCCGGTCGCCGTCGCCGTCCCCAAGCGGCCCTCGCACGTGACGCTGCGCATCGACGATACCGACCACATCCTGCGGCACGGCTCCGTCGTGATCGCCGCGATTACAAGTTGCACCAATACCTCGAATCCGTCGGTGATGGTGGCAGCGGGGCTCATGGCCAAGAAAGCGGTCGAGCGCGGGCTGCGCACCAAGGCCTGGGTGAAGACGAGCCTCGCCCCCGGCTCGAAAGTGGTGACCGACTACCTGAAGAAGGCGGGCTTGATGAAACCGCTCGAGGTGCTGCGCTTTCACCTCGTGGGCTACGGCTGCACGACGTGCATCGGCAACTCCGGGCCGCTGCCGGAAGCGGTGTCGAACGCCGTCGCAGAGGGAGAGCTGGTGGTGTGTTCGGTGCTGTCAGGAAACCGCAACTTCGAGGGCCGGATCCAGCAGGAGGTGCGGGCGAACTATCTCGCTTCGCCGCCGCTCGTCGTCGCTTACGCGCTGGCCGGGCGGATCGAAATCGACTTCCACAACGAAGCGCTCGGCACCGGAATGGACGGCGCGCCGGTCTACCTGCGCGACATCTGGCCGTCGGCCCAGGAGGTGGCGGACGTCATCGAAAAGTCCATCAAGTCGTCCATGTTCCGGAAGAGCTATGCCGAGGTGTTCAAAGGGGACGAGCGTTGGCGCGGCCTCCCCGTGCCCGAAGGCGACCGGTTCGCGTGGGAGCCGAACTCGACCTACATCCGGCGCCCGCCCTACTTCGACGGGATGCCGGTCGAGCCCAAGCCCGTCACCGACATCCGGGATGCGCGGGTGTTGTGCCTGCTGGGCGACAGCATCACGACCGACCACATCTCGCCCGCCGGCTCGATCCGCAAGACCCTGCCTGCCGGCCAGTACCTGATCGCGCACGGCGTGGCGCCGGTGGACTTCAACTCATACGGTGCGCGCCGCGGCAACCATGAAGTAATGGTGCGGGGCACCTTCGCCAACGTGCGCCTCAAGAATCTGCTGGCGCCCGGCACCGAAGGACCGTTCACCGTGCATCTCCCCGACGGCGAGCAGATGACGATCTACGACGCGTCGCTCAAGTACGAGGCCGAAGGCGTGCCGCTGATCGTCCTCGCCGGCAAAGAGTACGGGTCGGGATCGTCACGCGATTGGGCCGCGAAGGGTCCGCGGTTGTTGGGTGTGCGCGCCGTCATCGCGCAAAGCTACGAGCGCATCCACCGCTCGAACCTCGTGGGGATGGGGATTCTGCCGCTGCAGTTCGCCATCGATCAGGGGGCGGAGTCGCTCGGTCTCACGGGGAAGGAGCGCTACGGCATCGTCGGGCTGCGCGAGATCCTGGCCGAGGGCTTCCCGCGCGGCAAGGATCTGACGGTGACGGCGAGGGCCGACGACGGCAAAGTGACCGAGTTTCGCGCTACCGCGCGGATCGACACCCCGCAAGAACTGCAGTACTACCGGCACGGCGGGATTCTGGAGTACGTGCTGCGCCAGCTCGCGCGCTAAGAGGCGTTGAGCAGAGCTTCGACGTCGGCCGGCGGCACGGCGCCGACGCGACGGCCGACTTCCTTGCCATTGCGAAATAGAATCAGCGTCGGAATGCCGCGAATGCCGAAGCGTAGGCCCGTGGCGGGGTTCTTATCCGTGTCGAGTTTCGCGACCAGGACCTCACCGGCGCGCTTGTGCGCGACGTCGTCCAGCACCGGCGCCATGATCTTGCAGGGCCCGCACCAATCGGCATAGAAATCGACCAGCACCGGAACCGTCGTATCGGTCGTGACGCGCTCGAACGATGCGTCCGAAATGGGAATGGGCCGATCCAACAGAATCGGCTTGGCACACTTGCCGCATTTGGGCTTATGGTCGAGCCGCGCGAGATCCACCCGGTTCAGCGTGCCGCAGAACGGACAGGCTACAGTCGCTTTGCGCTGCTCTTTCACCGCTTCCATACCTGCAAGGTACACCCATGGACATTACGGCGTTCAATCCGGGATGGCCGGGCTCCCCGCAGCGGGAGTCTCTCGCGCCACCGTCGGCGTGGCGAACACTGGCGCCGGTAGGGTGGGCAGGCCGAGGTGGGCCCGCGCCCGATTGAGGGCGTCGTCGATGTTGCCATGGATGTTCTCCTCACCGAGCTCGTCGTAGAGGCCGGAGCGCTCGAGCGCGACCACCGGCTGCGCGTGCACGTCGGACAAGATCACGAGCGTCCCCTCCCGCTTGCTCCGGCGGACGAGCTCGCGGAGGGCGTGCAGGCCCGTCGAGTCGATGGCAGGCACGTGTCGCATCCGCAAGATCAGGACTTTCGGCTTTCCCGCGATCCGGTTGACCCGATCCTTGAACATCTCAGCCGCGCCGAAAAAGAAGGGGCCGGTGATTTCGTAGACCTGGACGCCTTCCGGTATCGCACGCCGCCGTACCGCATTCGGATCGCGCTCGAAGTCGTCCACCGGGTCGTTGAACTCGTGCGTCAGCACGCGGATGTTCGTCACTTCGGCCATGCGGCGCATGAACAGGAACGCCGCCAGCACCATGCCCACCTCGATCGCCACCGTGAGGTCGATGAGCACCGTGAGCAGAAACGTCGTGAGCAGCACGGCGACGTCGCTCTTCGGTGCGCGGAATTCCGTGACGAATGTCCGCCATTCGCTCATGTGGAACGCGACCACGATCAGGATCGCGGCCAGCGTGGCCAGCGGAATCAACCCCGCCCAGCGGCCGAAAAACAGCGTAATGAGGAGCAGCGTGATCGCGTGGACCATCCCGGCGACCGGTGTGCGGCCCCCGTTCTTCACGTTCGTCGCGGTGCGCGCGATCGCCCCCGTGGCGGGCATGCCGCCGAAGATCGGCGACACGATGTTCGCGACGCCCTGCGCCACGAGCTCCATGTTGGAGCGGTGGCGGCCGCCGATCATCCCGTCGGCGACGACCGCCGAGAGCAATGATTCGATCGCCGCGAGCAGCGCAATCGTCAGGGCCGGTCCCACCAGCACGCCGAGCAGCGGGATGGTGACGTGTGGCAGCTGCGGCCGCGGTAGCCCGGCGTGAATCGCGCCGAAGCGCGCGCCGATCGTCTCGACGGGCAGATGCAGCACCTGCACCAGCACGGTCGTCACGATGAGTGCGACGAACGGCCCTGGAATGCGACGCTCCACTCTTGGCCACACCAGAATGATCGTGAATGCGAGCGTGGCGACGAGGAGGGCCCAGGAATTCACCGAGTCGAACGCGTGGACGTACGCGCCCCATTTTGCCACGAACCCGGCGGGCACGGCGTCCATCTCCAAACCGAGGAGGTCGCGGATCTGGCTCGAGAAGATGATGAGCGCGATGCCGCTCGTGAACCCGATCGTCACGGGATAGGGGATGAACTTGATCGCCGCGCCGAAGCGCAGCAGCCCGAACGCGACCAGCATCACGCCGGCCATCAGGGTGGCGACGAGCAGGCCGTCGACGCCGTGCTGCTGCACGATGGCGGCGACGATCACGACGAACGCGCCCGTGGGGCCGCCGATCTGAACCCGCGAGCCCCCCAGCAGGGAAATGAGAAAACCCGCGATGATCGCGGTGTACAGTCCCCGCTCGGGACTGAGACCGCTCGCGATCGCGAACGCGATGGCGAGCGGCAGCGCGACGATGCCGACGATGACGCCGGCGGTTAGATCGGCCGCGAACTGCGCGCGGCTATAGCCTCGGAGTGTTGTGAGAAGCTTGGGGACGAGCAAGAGGCGCCGGTCGGAATCGAACCGACGAATCGAGGTTTTGCAGACCTCTGCCTTACCACTTGGCTACGGCGCCAGGCAGGAGAAGTTACCCCTGCCCCTTGAGCAACTTCAAGATGGCCGCGTTCCCTTGGTCCGCCGCAAGTCCGATCGCGCTCTTCCCCTCGTCGTTCTGTACCTTGGGATCGGCGCCGTGCGCCAGGAAATACCGCGTCAGCTCCACGTTCTCCTGATGCACGACTTCGTGCAGCGCCGTCCACCCCAAGTGCTGCTGCGCGTTGATCGGCGCCCCTGCCTCCACCACCAGCTGCACCGCCTCGCGCGAGCGGCCCGCGACCGCAGCGTGCAGGGCCTGGATGCGCATCGGGTTTTTCGCCACTTGGGTCACGTCGGCGCCCCGTGCCAGCAGCAGGCGCACCGTCTCCGGGTGGCCGAAGAACGCCGCCAGGCCGAGAGGAAAGAAACCATCGCTCGAGTACGCGTTGACGAGCGACGGGTCGCGGTCCAGCCACTCGGCGACGCGGGCCGTCCGGCCCACCGAAGCGGCGTCGAAGACATCGAGGTCGGGTCCCGCCGCAAGCAGCACCGCCACAGCCTCCGGCTTGTGGTGGTATTGCGCGATCAGCACGGCCGAATGGCCGCGCTCATTGCGCGCGTTCACGAGTGCAGGCTGCGCCGCGAGCAATGCCTTGAGCCGCACGGTGTCCCCTGCCCGCACGACGTCGAAGATTTCCTGCACCGGCTCCATAGTCCCCTCGTGTCTTAGTGAGCCATGGTCAAAAGACCACGCCCTTCCGTAGCGTGACCGCCCAGCGGCCGATCACCCCATCGCCAAAGCGATATCCGAACGCGAACTCCGCGGCCTCGCCTCGTATCGCCCGCGTGGGGCCGAACCGCAACGCGAGCCCCGCATTCCCCCCCAACCGCGCGCTCTGGTCTCCGTACCATGCGCCGCCATAGTCGAGAAACGGCGCGATCCCGACCGCCATCAGGCCCCAGATGTCGTCGACGAGCAGGATCCGGTCTTCGAGGACCATCCAGGCCATCCGCGTCCCGATGAAGTCGTGAACACCAAACAAACGCGGACCACGCTGTTCCATCCAGAGATTGAACTCGGCGCCGGGCTTCGGCCGGTGGAGCACTCCCCCTTCGAGGTGCGCGATGAGCGTGTGGCGGTGGACGTTCTGGCTCACCACCGTAAAGCCTCCGCGCAGCCGCGACGAATCGAGTCCGCTTGCCTCGGCGCTGAGCAGCGCGAAGCCGCGCTGCCAGACGGCCGATGCCTGCCCGCTCGCCTCGTATCCCACGCCGGACTCGACCACGGCGCCCACGTATAGTGTAGGTGACAGATCCACGTCCTCGCGTCGTGAGTACGAATTGAAGTGCTCGAGGACGCGGAAACGGACGCTCCCCATCGCCACCCCTGCTCGCGTCGTAATAAAGGTGTGGTAGGGGAATGGGCGTGAAATGGTGTCGCTAGCGAAATCCTCACGCCGCCATTCGGCGCCGAACAAGAAGCGCACATAGTCACGGTTGGTGGCGTGCGGCGCCAGCCCGGCCCCCACTCCGAACCGCAGCAGCCGGTGCTGCGAATCCGCCACGAGTGCGCCGTCCCGGAACTGCAGCACGCGCTCCCGCGCCGCCTCCCCGTATGTCGCGAGCGAACGCCGCCCGGCGGTCTCGTTAAAGGGCACGCCTAACTGCCACGAGCTTCTGCGGCCGTCCGAGAGCTCAGCGTGATGCAGCTTCAGCAGGGTGCGCCGCCCCACGAAATGCGGGTTCGAGAACCCGAGCTCGAACCGCCGGCGGTCAGGGTTGCTGCCGTAGTCCACGCCCACTTCGGTCGCAGTGCCGAGGAAGTTCCGCTCGATAAACCCGATCTCCCAGCTTTTATCGCCGCCCGCGGCCGTGAAGCTCGCCTGCAGGTGCGAGCTCCATCCGTCGGCCGTGACGACGCGCAGCGCGAGCGGCCCGCCCGGTGTCGCCCGCCCCGTATCTATCTTGACCGATCGAAATACGCCCAACCTGCGCAGCGCCCGCTCGGTCTCTTGCACGCGGGCGCCGTCGTACTGGTCGCCGCGATTCATCAACAGCCGCCGCCGGATTACCCATTGACGCGTCCGGATGTGTAAGCCGTTCGCCAGCCGGGCGACGAAGTGAGGCGCACCGTCGCTGTCGCTGAAGACGTTCGCGTTCTGGATGATGATCGTGTCGATCGTCTGGGCGGCGGCGCTCGGCGCCACCACACCGGCCAGCAGTGCAGCGCAGAGGCTGATACGCACGCGCATGACTAGGGGCGGACTCCGTGGATTCGCTGACGCAGCCGGTAGGTCGCGTGGACGCGCGAATCGTCCCAGGCGGTGAAGTACAGCGTGGCGTCGATCCGGCCCGCGAGTTGGCGGCTCCCCCGCGTCTGCATCGTGTACGTCCCGCGCACCGAGTCGGGACGTAGCGGCCGGCACAGACACGTCACCGTCCCGTAGGCCGGGATCGCGTCGCCGAGCGTGTACGGATGATTGGCCGCGAGCCGTCGCGCGTCCCCGATGTCCAGCGCCACGGTGAGGGCGTACTCGTCGCCCGCCGCCTCACTCGGGTCGAAGTCGAAGCGCGCAAGCACCACGTCGTGCCGGTCGGCCACGCCGGCGGTATCCACCCGCAGGTGCACGAGCGTGTAGCGCGGGTCGGGTTCCACCGTCAACCGGCCCCGCTGCTCCCAGCGCCCTGCCTGCTGCACGCCCTGCGTGTCACCGGCGCGCGGCAGAAGCTCGCAGGCCGTGAGCCCGAGCATCAATAGACACTCAAGTATCGCTCGAGCTCCCACTCGCTGACCTTTCCGATGTACTCCTGCCACTCTTCCCGCTTGGCTTCGACGAACCGCTCGTAAATGTGCGGGCCCAACGCTCCCGTGATCACGTCGTCCTTCTCCAGCAGATCGAGCGCTTCGTGCAGGTCCCGCGGCAGCTCGTCGATACGATACTTGCGACGCTCACGATGGCTCATCTCGAAGATGTTCTTGTTCACCGGGTCGGGCGGGGTCAGCTTGCGCTCCACGCCGTCGAGCCCGGCCGCGAGCTGTACCGCCAGCGCAAGGTACGGATTCGCCGACGGGTCCGGCATGCGCAGCTCGCAGCGTGTGCCCGCGCCGCGGCGGTCGGGGATCCGGACGAGCGGGGATCGGTTCCGCATCGACCACGCGACGTTCACCGGCGCTTCGTACCCCGGTACGAGCCGTTTGTAGCTGTTCACGAGCGGGTTCGTGACGGCGCAGAAGCCCCGCGCATGGGTCAACAGGCCGGCAATGTACGCCAGCGCCACGTCTGAGAGCTCCCACTTGCCCTTCGGGTCGTAGAAGGCGTTGGCGTCCTTCCGGAACAAGGACTGGTGCGTATGCATCCCGGAGCCGTTTTGCCCGAAGATCGGCTTCGGCATGAACGTGGCCAGGAAGCCGTGGCGGTAGGCGACGTTGCGGACGATGAACCGGAACGTGGCGAGGTTGTCCGCGGTCTCGAGGGCCGCCGCATAGCGAAAGTCGATCTCGTGCTGCCCCGGGGCGACCTCGTGGTGGCCCGCCTCCACCTCGAAGCCCATGGAGACGAGGTCCTTCACGATCAGCCGCCGGATCTCCTCGGCCCGATCAACCGGCGTCTGGTCGAAGTAGCCGCCTCGATCGTGCGTGTCGGTGGTCGGATCGCCGTTAGCGTCGAGTTGGAAGATGAAGAATTCCGCCTCGACGCCGGCCATCATTTCGTACCCGAGCGCTTTTGCTTTGGCGATCTGGCGCTTCAGGGCCTGGCGGGTGCACCCCGCGAAGGACGAGCCGTCCGGATTGTAGATGTCACAGATGATGCGCGCGACCTTGCCGCCTTCGTCGTCGTAGGGAAGCACGCGGAACGTGTCCAGGTCCGGCTTGAGCACCATATCCGATTCTTCGATGCGGACGAACCCCTCGATCGACGACCCGTCGAACATGATGTCGCCCTCGAGCGCCTTCTCGAACTGGCTCTCGGGGACCTCCACGTTCTTGTTGACGCCGAGGATGTCGGTGAATTGAAGGCGCAGAGAAGTAACACCCTGCTTTTTTGCGAGGTCGATGACTTCTTTTTTAGTGGTCATAATGGGTATGTAATGACGGCAGAGACAGCAAAGGCGGCAAGGTGTCGCCCTGCCGCCCTTGCCGCCTACTGCCGTCCTGGTTTACACGTCGTAATACAGGAAGAACTCGTACGGGTGCGGCCGCAACGCCACCGCATCCACGTCCTTGATTTTCTTGTATGTGAGCCACGTGTCGATCAGATCCTGCGTGAAGACGCCACCCTCGAGCAGGAACGCATGGTCCGCCTCCAGCGCGGCCAGCGACTCCTGCAGGGTTCCCGGCGTGTTCTTGACGTGCTTGCGCTCCGCCGGCTCCAGGTCGTACAGATCCACATCCATCGGCGCGGGCGGCTCGATCTTGTTCTTGATGCCGTCGAGACCAGCCATGAGCAGCGCCGCAAACGTCAGGTACGGGTTGCTCGCCGGATCGGGCGCGCGGAACTCGATCCGCTTCGCCTTGGGCGACGTCGAGTACATCGGGATGCGGCAGATCGCCGAACGATTGCGCTGCGAGTAGATCAGGTTGATCGGCGCCTCGTAGCCCGGCACCAGCCGCCGGTAGCTGTTCGTCGTCGGAGCCGCGAAGGCAAGCAGCGCCGCGGCATGCTTGATCAGCCCGCCGATATACCAGCGCGCCGTATCCGAAATCAGCGCGTACCCCTTCGCGTCGAAGAACAGGTTCTTATCGCCATTCCACAGGCTCATGTGCACGTGCATCCCCGAGCCATTGTCGCCGAACATCGGCTTGGGCATGAACGTCGCCGTGTAGCCGTGCTGGTGGCACACGTTCTTGACGATGTACTTGTACATCATGATCTGGTCGGCCATGCGGGTGAGCGTGCCGAAGCGCATGTCGATCTCGGTCTGACCCGCCGTGCCGACTTCGTGGTGGTGCACTTCCACATCGATCCCGGCGGCGATCAGCGCCAGCATGATCTTGGACCGCAGGTCCTGCAGCCGGTCAACCGGTGGGACGGGGAAGTAGCCCTCTTTGTGGCGCGGCCGGTGGCCCAGGTTGGGCGCCCCGTTCGCGCCGGAGTTCCAGATGCCTTCTTCCGAATCGATGTGGTAGTAGCCCTCGTGCGCGTTCTGATCGAAGCGCACCGAGTTGAAGATGTAGAACTCCGCCTCGGGCCCGTAGTACGCCGTCGTGGCGATGCCGCTCCGTTTCAGGAACTCCTCGGCCTTGTGCGCGACGTAACGAGGATCGCGCGAATAGGGCTCCCGAGTGATGGGGTCGACGATATCGCACGTCAGCGACAGCGTCGGCACCTGGAGGCACGGATCGACGAACGCGCTCGCGGGGTCGGGCAGGAGCAGCATGTCGCTCTCGTTGATCGCCTGGAAGCCGCGGATCGACGAGCCGTCGAATCCCAAACCGTCGGTGAACGTCGCTTCCTCGAGCTCCTTCAAGGGAATCGAGAAATGTTGCCACGTGCCGGGCAGGTCGGTGAACTTCACGTCCACGATCTGCACCCCCGCTTCCTTGGCGCGACGGATCACATCCGCCGGCGACGGGCCAGCGGTCGTCTTTGCGCCAGAGGCGACGCTGGGTTCCAACGTTGCTGTCATAGGGTACGGTCTCCTTCCCGAGTCGATGAGACGCTGTGCAAGCGGCGGGCCAGGTGGAGAAGCTAGAGGGGGGGTACGGGGGTGTCAAGAATTCCGTGCTCGAAATGCAAGAAAACCAACTCAGACTATCGATTGACCTCACAAATCATGCACATTGATGGCCCGGTGGTGCAGCATCAGCCTTCCAGGGCTTCCACAAAGTGCAGCAGCTCTACAGCCGAAAACTCCCCGAACCGCTCCTGAATATCCTTCTCCTGCCACTCGAGGAAGATCCACCCGGTCATCCGGTGCAGCTCCCCGCTCACAAAATGGATGCGGCCGCGGACCGCTCCGAGCGACGTATCCGGCTGCCCTTCGAGGTACACGTCCCAGCGTTGGTCGCCGCGTTTGAGCTCCCCCATGTGCTTGCCGTACTCCGTGGCTCCCATGGCCCCTACTCTACCGTTGGCCTCGGTTTCCTGCTAGCCGGGTTAGATTCCCCACCCTATGACTTGCCATGCCTGCGGCGCGCAGCTTTCTCCCAATGCTCGTTTCTGCCACAAGTGCGGGGCTGCGGTCGGCCGCGGCCAGGCCACCGGTTGGCGGGCGGGCCTGCCCTGGGCCGTGGCGGGTGCCGCGTTGGGAGCGCTGCTGGCGGTGCTCGCTATGCGCGGCGCCGCAACCGGCTCTGTGGGAACGGCGCCGCCCCCCCCGCCCCCCCTGCCTGGCCGCCCCCCGGACATCTCGCAGATGTCGCCCGAAGAGCGGGCCAACCGGCTATTCAACCGCGTGATGACTCTGGCGGAAGCTGGTAAGACCGATAGCGTCCGGTTCTTCCTCCCGATGGCCCTCGGAGCCTACAGTCAGCTCCCGGCCCTCGATAACGATGCGCGCTACCACATCGGGCTGTTGCATCTCGCCGGGGGCGACGTCGCCGCCGGCCTTGCCCAAGCCGACACGATCCAGCGTTCCGCTCCGACCCATCTGTTCGCCTACGTTCTGCGCGCGCACGCTGGTGACCGCCGCGCCTACGCCGATTTCCTCCGCCATGAGGCGGCCGAGTTGGCTCGCAATCGGCCCGAATACACTGAGCACCGCGACGCCCTCACGGCCTTCAAAGCGGAGGCCGAACGTCAGGCGCGAGGCGGCGCGTGACCGCCACGGCGCCTCGTGTCATCCATGTCGCGCACAGCCCTGACGCCGACGACGCGTTCATGTTCTGGGCGATGGCGGCGGGCAAAATCGACACCGGCGGGCGGCGCTACGTACACGAGCTCGGCGACATCGAAAGCCTGAATCGGCGCGCCTTGGCCGGCGAGCTCGAAGTCACCGCGGTATCACTTCACGCCTACGCCTATCTGGCGGACCGGTACGCCCTGCTCGCCCACGGCGCCAGCATCGGCGATCGCTATGGGCCCAGGATCGTGTCCCGCGCTGCCGCGCCGGCCGACCCGCGGCGCGCGCTCGCCGGCCGTCTCGTCGCGGTGCCCGGCGAGCTCACCACCGCCTTCCTTGCGCTGCGGCTCTACCAACCCGACGCCCGTCATTTGGTGGTGCCGTTCGACGAAATCGAGGACTGCGTCGCCGCCGGAAACGCCGATGCCGGACTGCTCATTCATGAGGGGCAGCTGACCTACGCGGACCGCGGCCTGCATCTCTGGGCGGACATGGGAGAATGGTGGTACGCAGAAACGGGGCTGCCGTTGCCGTTGGGCGGCAACGTCGTCCGGCGCGACCTCGGGGAAGACCTCATGCGCGCGATCGCCCGCGATTTGAAAGCGAGCATCGAATACGGTTTGGCGCACCGCGGGGAGGCGCTGCGCCACGCCCAGGGGTTCAGTCGCGGCCTCGATGCGGCGCGCACGGACAAGTTCGTGGACATGTACGTGAACGCCTACACGGTGGACTATGGTCCGGTCGGCCGGCGCGCGGTGGAGGAGTTGTTTGCCCGCGCGCAGCGCGCGGGTTTACTCCGCGCACCGGTGGACCTGACGTTCGTGGCGGGGGACGTGTAGGGATTCCAGCGGACTATCCAGACGGCGCGACGCGCCACATGTTTTCGACTCTGTTTACGTAAGGGGTATGCATTGACCGCTCATCCGGGAATCGTCTCCGTCCTCGTCGTCGATGACGAAGAACCCATCCGGAACGCGCTGCGGAAATACCTGAAGCAGCAGCAGTTCGAAGTGCATACGGCGGGCTCGGGCGAGGAGGCCCTGCAGCAGCTGCGGCTTCACAAGGTCGCCCTCATGCTGTCCGACATTCGCATGCCGGGCACGAGCGGCGTGGACTTGGTGCCGCAGGCGCTCGAGATCGAGCCGGACCTCGCGATCCTGATGCTCACCGCCGTCAACGACGCCACCAGCGCCGCCCTCTGCATGCAGCGCGGCGCCATGGACTACCTCACCAAGCCGATCGAGCTCGCCGACCTCGGCCGGGCCGTGCAGCGCGCGTTGAAGCGCCGTGAGATGCAGCTCGAGAACCGCCATCTGAACCAATGGCTCAAAGAGGAAGTCACCACCCGCACGGCCGAGCTGCAGCGCGAGCGTAATCGCCTGGAACGCGTCTCCACGGCGACGCTCGAGGCGCTCGTCAATGCCCTCGAAGCGAAGGACCCGTACCTCCGCGGTCACTCGGCGCGCGTCGCGGATCTTTCAGCCAACGTCGCGGCCGAGATGGGACTCGCCGAGGACGAGGTGGACCGCGTGCGCATGGCAGGGCGGCTGCACGACCTGGGCAAGATCGGCACCCGCGAATCGGTCGTGAACAAAGAAGGCCCGCTCACCGCCGAAGAGTTCGAGCACGTCAAGCAGCACGTGATCATCGGCGCGCAGATTCTCGCGCCGCTCGTGCACCTCGGCGACGTGGTGGCGATGGTGAAGAGCCACCACGAGCGCTGGGACGGCACCGGCTATCCCGACGGCCTGCGGGGAGAAGAGGTGCCGCTGGGCGGCCGCGTCATCGCCGCCGCGGAAGTGTTCGACGCGCTCACCACGTCGCGCCCCTATCAGGAAAAGATGACGCCCGAACAGGCGGTCGACCGCATGGCAGACTTGTCCGGGACGGTGCTCGATCCCCGCGTCCTCGAGGCGCTGGTGCGGATCGTCGGGCGCCGGCAGACGCTGATCTTCCTCGACGAGGACCAGGGGCCCTCGATCTAAAAAAACCAAACCCCGGGGCCAGAAGCTCCCCGGGGTTGGCGGTCGGGCGAAGTGGCCGTCACACTTCGGCCGCGACCACTGCTTCGTACGTCTTGCCCAGTTCCAAGTTTCAAGAGATTAGATGCAGCTCGCCGCGCCAGGGTTGCGTCTACCAGCGTTTCACTCTGCCCACCCGCGACGTTGTGATCGTTTCGACCTGAGACCCCCGCCGCAGCACCACCATCGTGTTCGACGCGCTCCACCCCATGCCGTTAGGACCAAAAATGACGACAGGGTTGGACACCTCCATCTGCACACCCAGACTCGTGGGCCCCGGCCGGCGCCACCATGGCTCCCAGCCCTGGGGGCCGAGGCGGTCGATCCGCAGCGTGTCGGCGGCAATCGTCACGCGGGCGCGCGTCGCTTGGAGCACCGCGCCCTGACGGCCGTGCGCGAGCGCGGTCGTGATATCCCGCGCCGCGTGGTCCGCCGCGATCCAGTTCAGCAATTGTCCCGCCCGAGGCAGCCAGAGCGCCGCGAGCAATGCCGCGATGCAGATCGTGACCGCCATCTCGATGAGCGAGAACCCTTTGGCCATGCGCCATTTATAGGGGGTCGCCGCGCGGTTGCGGCACCGGAAAACCCCGGCGAAAAGCCGGAAAACGCGCCGTTTGCGGCCTAACGCACCGCTCGCGCGCGCGCTATGTTCGTACGTGTGATGGCCTTGCGTTTCGGTATACCGCGTGCACATGCGGAGCGCGATGAGTACTGAAGCCCAAACCCAACCTGCCGGACTTCCCCATGCGGTCTTCCTGCAGCGGGTGGCCGACGAACCCGCCACATCGCCGGGAGTGCGCCTGGGTCAGGGAGCGTTTCTGGCGCTCCGGTTCGTGGATCTGTTATCAGCCGACCGCGAGCCCCCTGCGCCGGACGTCTTCCGCTACCAGTGGGCGGCGACGGAGCGGTACTGCATCGAGCTGTCCGGCGAAGGGACCGAGGCTGCACACCTGAGCGGCATCGTGCGCGCGACCGGAGAGGCGCACCGCACCACTGAGATTCGGATGCTTGCCCCCGCGCTGCTCGCGTACGCGCTGTATCTCGAGCACGTACACCTCCAGGAAGCCGAAGACGTATTGAGGACGCTGATACGCGTCGCCGGCGACCGACTCACCGCAACGGATGCCGTCGCCGTGAGGCTGCGCCTCGGCCGCGTCCGGCGGCTCCAGGCCGATTTCGACGGCGCCGCCGCCGCGTACACTGAAGCCGGCCGGATCGCCGCCGCGGCCGGGGACCAGCCGTCGGTGCTGCTGAGTCGCATCGGTCACTGCAACGTGCAGTACTTCCGGGGGAACCTCGCGGCGGCGGAACAGGGATGGCGCGGCGTGTTGGCCGACGCCGCGGTGGGGGGCTTCCGCACGCCCGAGGCACAGGCCGAGCATGGGCTCGGTAACGTTCTGCAACGCCGCGGGCAGGCACACGAGGGCGCCCCGCACCTGTGGCGCGCCTACGAGCTGTATGAAGACGAGACTTCACAACTCCGCGTCCTGAACGACTTGGGGATCGTCCTGCTCTCCTGCGGCGATGTGGACGGTGCGGAACGAGCATTGGGCGAGGTCGTGCGTCGCGAGCGGGTGGGGGAGAACCTCACGAACTCGTTGGTCGAGCTCATGCATTGCGCATCGTTCCGGCGTGACCGAGTGGGATTTGAACGTTGGCGCGAGCGCTGCCTCGAGCATCTCGAAGAGATGGCCCCTAACGTGCGTGCCGACTATTACCTCAAGATCGGAATTGGGCTCGCGCGGTTCGGGAGCTGTGCCAAAGCAAAAACGCACGTACGCCGTGCCCTGGAAATCGCCAGCACGCACGGCTTGCACGAACTCGTGTTTCGCATCGAACGGATAGCGCACGGGCTCCGCGAGTGCGAGGCCCCCGAACATGCCGAGGGCGCTCCGGCGGAGCCCGTACTGTGGAGCGAGGCACTCAGGGAAGTTTCGGCTTCCCTGAGCGCCTTCAGAGCGTAGCCGTTACTTGCAGGTGACCGGATTGCTCGTATCGCAGGTCGTCCCGCTCGGACCAGTCGCGTCGGCACACGCAGCGGCGGAAAGAGCGAACGACACGAGGAGCAGCGAGAGCGCGAAGCGGATGCGGCGGGCCATAAGACCTCCACGGACAGGTTGGGTGCAGCGGTTGCGTACACCCCCAACTTGAGTGGCGGGGACCGTCGCGTTTAGGGCGTTTTTGCGGCATCGTAGGGCGTTTTTGCGGCATCGGGGAAAACCCTAGGGGGTTATGCTCGTTCTGGCAGCGGTTCCGGACGTGCAGTACCAGAGGTTGCGGGGTGCGGTCACGCCTCGCTTCGCCCTGGCGCGCGCTGCCACTTGGGATGCGGCCCTGCTGACCATCCGCGGCCGGCCGGTGGAAATCGCCGTCGTCGACCCGCTGCTCGCAGGCGCCGCGAGCGGACAGGAGATCGAGCGGCTCCGCCTCCTTTTCCCCTCGCTGCCGCTGATCCTCTATACGTCGCTCACGACCGAATTAGCGGGCGTGCTGCTCGCGCTGGGCCAGCGGGGCATCCGACACGTCGTCTTCAACCGCGTCGACGATCATCCGGAGCGGCTGCGCGAATTGTTGGCCGCCGAAGAGATGCACGCCGCTTCACACCAGCTGCTCGAGCAACTCACCGCCGCGCTCGCGCCCCTGCCGCGCGAGCTCCGCTGGGTGCTCGAGGATGCCCTGCGCACTCCCGGCGAGGTGCAGACGATTCAACAGGTCGCCGCGCGGGCGCGCGTAGACCGCGGCACCTGCGCGCGCTGGTTCGCGCGCGCCAGCCTGCCCAGCCCGCGCCACATCCTCGCCGCTGCGCGGGTGCTGTACGCACACCGCCTGCTCCAGGATCCTGGTTTCACGATCGAGGACGTCGCGCAGCGGCTCGGCTACGCGCAGGCCAAGACGTTACAGCAGCACGCCCGCAGCTATCTGGGCCTCACCGCCGGCGAGATGCGCCTCTCGCTCACGGCCGACGAGGCCACGGGGCGCATCATCCAGAGCTTCTTCACGCCCGCGCACCGCGCGGCAGCCAGCGCGTCATGATGACCGCTCCGCCCCGCAAACCGCCCACCGTACTGATCGTGGACGACGAGGCCGGTCTGCGCCGCGTCCTGGAGCGTTTCCTCGAGCGGCAGGGGTATCGCGTGCTGAGCGCCGGCACGGCGGAATCGGCATACGAGCTGCTCGCGGCCGAAGAAGCCGATGCGTTGCTCCTCGACATCCACCTGCCCACGATGTCCGGGCTGGCGCTGTACCTCGCCATCATCCACCGCTGGCCCGTGCTCGAAGGGCGCATCGCCATCATGACGGGTGACGCCGAAGCCGAAGAAGTGCGCACCTGGCTCGAGCACCATCGGTGCACCGTGATCCGCAAGCCGTTCAACCTGCAGCAGGTATCGGATTGGGTCGCGGCCGTGCTGCAACCACGGGATCGCTCCACGGGGGCCATGGACGCATGACGAGCGCGGTTCACGCTGACCCGCTGCACGTCCTGCGAGAGTACCGCAACCTCGCGCCCTGGAACCTCCGCGATCTGTCGGTGCTCGTCGGCGCGGTCCTCGACGCCTCGGCCGTGACGCCCATCAACGCCGCAGCCCGGGCGGCGCCGAGTGAGCGCACGATCCGGTTCTATGTGACCCGGGGACTCGTGAGTCCCCCTGAAGGCCGCGGTACGGCGGCCACCTATTCCTATCGTCATTTCCTCCAGCTCTTGGCGATCAAGCTGCGCCAGATGGAAGGCGCCACGCTCGCCGCGATCACCAAGGACATGCAGGAGCAGACGGGCGACGTGCTGGAGCGCCGCTGCGCCCAGGTGCTCGGCGCCTCGCTGCTGCCGCCCGACCGGCTGCCGCTGAAGGGAGCCGAGGGGATGCCGCGCGGCCGCTCGGGCCGCGCGCTCACCGCGTGGCTCACCCGCGACGCGGGCAAGGAGTCGGGCGGGCCCAGCACGTGGCGGCGGATCCCGGTGGCGCGCGGCGTCGAGCTGCACGTCGACGCGGACCATCCGCTGGCCCGGGTCGGGCCCGACGACAGCGGACTCGCGGAGATCGTGCGCCAGGCGATCGCGAAACTCCTGCCGCACAACACGTAATAGAGAATACGAGTCTTTAACCGGGGGTAGCGATCATGTGGGTCCTGCTGGTTCTCGCGGTGGTCGTAGTCCTGTGGGTGATCGCCGCTTACAACGGCCTCATCTCTCTCAAGAACCAAACCTTCAACGCCTTCAAGCAGATCGACGTGCAGCTCAAGCGGCGGCACGATCTGATCCCCAACCTCGTGAACGCGGTCAAAGGCGCGATGGACTTCGAGCGCACCACACTCGAAGCCGTGGTGCAAGCCCGCAATCAGGCCGTCAAGGTCAACGCGTCAGGACCCGATGCAATGAAGCAGATCAGCCAGGCGGAGAACGCGCTATCGGGTGCGCTGTCGCGGCTGATGGTCGTGGTCGAGCGCTACCCCGAGCTCAAGGCGACGGGCAACATCGGCCAACTGCAGGAAGAGCTGACGTCCACGGAGAACCGCATCGCGTTCGCCCGCCAGCTCTACAACGACACGGCGACGCAGTACAACACCAAGCAGCAGCAATTCCCCACGACGCTCGTCGCCGGGATGGCGCACGCATCCCCGACGGAGCTGTGGGAGCTGGAGGATCAGGGCGAGCGCGCGGTGCCGCAGGTCGAACTCTCCATGAAGCCCAGGGCGTGACGGACGAAGCTTCGCTCAATCTCTTTCAACAACAGGAAGCCAATCGCCGGCGCACGACGTGGCTGGTGATTGGCTTCGTGTTGTTTTTCGCCTGGCTGGGGTTCGGCGGCGATTACATCCTCGCCCTTTACACCTCCGGCAGCGGGTCCGAAGGCTACCACCACGTTTTCCCCTGGTTCGGCGTCGTGCTGACCTGCATCGCGATCGCCGCCGCCTGGTACGCGTACAAGACGGGGCCGCAAAAGGTGCTCTGGGCCACGGGGGCGCGCGAGGTGATCGATCCACAGACCGACGCCGAGCGCCAACTGGTGAATGTCGTAGAGGAGATGGCCATCGCGGCCGGAATACCGCGACCACGGATCTGGATCATCCCGGACGACGATCCCAATGCGTTCGCGACGGGCCACGAGCCACGGGACTCTCACGTTGCGGTCACGCAAGGCCTGCTCGCGTTGTGTAGCCGCGACGAGCTGCAGGCGGTGATCGGCCACGAGCTCGGCCACGTGAAGAACCTCGACGTCCGCCTGATGACGACGCTCGCGGCCCTCGTCGGGGCGGTCCTCCTCATGCGGGACGGGATGGGCCGGATGATGCGGGGCGGCCGGATGCCGATCGGCGGAGGGAGCGGCGGCGGGGGCGGCGGGCGCAAGGGCAAAGGCGGTGCCGGCCCGGTGCTCGCCATCCTGCTGGCGCTGTGGATCCTCTCCTGGATCGCCGCCCCGCTCATCACGCAGCTGCTCGCGCTCGCCGTGAGCCGGCGCCGCGAGTATCTCGCTGATGCGATGGGCGCCCAGTTCACCCGGAATCCGCTCGCGCTCGCGAGCGCGCTCGAGAAGATCGAGAACGCAGCCGCGCCGACGACAGCGATCAAACGCGGTTCGGCCCACCTCTGCATCGCCGATCCGCTGGGTCGCCGGCTCACGAGCCGGGAAGGCTGGCTCGCCGACAGGCTGGCCACCCACCCGCCCATGGGCATGCGCATCGCGCGCCTGAAGGGGATGGGGTATGCCCAGCTTAAGAAGGAGGGAGGCTCATCCACAAGTTCCGTGCGCGCCTAAAACGCTCTAAGCTTCAGGCGCCGCGTCTTGTCCGAGCCGCGCTCGCCGACGACGCCGCCATCGCCGCCGCGATTCGGGAGCACATGGCCGAGCACGGGCTCTCTGAGCCCGTCGTGCAGCGGCGGGTGCGGACCTACCTCGACGAAATCATCCCGCACTTCAATGTCCTGTCCTACTACAAGCTGGGCTACAACCTCGCGAAGATCTTCGTCAATCTGTTGTACAAGGTGAGCGTGGATTACCAGGACGAGCGGGCGCTCGCCCAGATCCCCAGGCACGACGTCGTCGTCTATCTCATGAACCACCGTTCCAACGCCGATTACGTGGTGGTGGCGTACGTCCTGGCGCACGGGGTGCATGTCAGCTACGCCGTCGGCGAGTGGGCGCGCGCCTGGCCGCTCGAGTATGTCTTCAAGTCCTTCGGCGCCTACTTCATCCGCCGCCGCTTTCGCGAGCCCCTCTATCACACGGTGCTGGAGCGCTACGTCCAGCTGATCACGCGGAACGGCGTGACGCAGGGGATCTTCCCCGAAGGCGGCCTGTCGCGCGATGGCAAGCTGCGGCCGCCCAAGCTGGGGCTGCTCGACTACATCTGCCGCACCCTGCTCGACCCCGCATTCGATCGCGACATCTGGTTCGTCCCCGTCGCCATGAACTACGACCGCGTGCTGGAGGATCGTTCGCTCATCCGCGAGCTCATCGATGAGCACGACCGGCCGAGCCGAGTGCGGCAGCTCGGCACAGTCCTGTCGTACCTCGCCAGCAACACGGCGCGCCTGCTCACGGGGCGTCTCAAGCGCTATGGACGGGTGGCCGTCAACTTCGGCACGCCCCTGTCCCTGCGCGCCTGGCTCCAGTCGGCGCCTGAGGGTGTGCTCGCCTGGCCTAAGGAGCGGCGCCTTCCCGAGCTCGAGCGGTTGGCGCGCGAGATGCTGACCCGTATCGGCGCGATCATTCCGGTGACACCCGTGGCGCTTGCAGCCGCCACGCTGCTCTCGTTCGGGCAGACTGTCGTGGCGAAGACGGCGGTGCTCGACCGCATGGATCAGCTGCGCGATCGGCTCAAGGAGGTCAACGGCAGGATGGTGCGCGGCGGCGCGCGGATCGCCGAGGTCTGGGACCGCGCCTGGCGGATGCTGCGGATGCGCCGCCTCGTCGTCGCCGACGGCGACGCGCTCGTGGTGCTGCCGCGCGGCCGGCCGCTGCTCGAGTACTACGCCAACTCGATCGCCCACCTCATCCCGATTCGCGGGCCGCGGCTGCCGTTCCACAAGGCCCATGAAGTGGACACCAACCTGCCGAGGCTCAAGACATGATAGGTAGAAAAGACGAAGCCCCCGGGACGGCACGATAGGCCGCCCGGGGGCTCCGACACATCGGCTACCCGGAGTCGAGGGCTTGCGCCCTTCGTTCTTCTCTCCGCCGCCACCTATGGACTGATTCGTCCTCGGTAGGGCAAGCAGAGGCTCCGGCTTCCATCCCCAAGCAACCCCGTCGGGTCGCCTGGTTCGCCAATGTGGGTGCTACGGGTCAGATCGGGTCGCGGACCGACCCTCCGCACTGCACGTCGAGGCACCATTTCGACGTGGATGAGGCAACGCGACTGGCCCCATCTGTCCGACCCGGTGAGTGTACTCCCGGATCAACGAGCGCCTGAGCCCTTGGTTGCATCGGCGCCCTCCCCGGAATTTCCGTTCGGACCCGACTTGAAGGCGTTGTTGAGACGCCAGGTCCCAACCCTTCCCTCCAAGTCGCGTGACATCAATATAGGGGTGCTGGAAAAACGCGCAAGTGCCGATGTTTCTTCGGGTTAGCTCACTTCGATGTGCATCGTGTGTGGAGAGTAAAGACTGACTCTGCAACTTGTTCCGGGCCTCGTCCACACGATGTGGAGTTGTGAATCCACAAACTGCACGTTCCCACATCGGCCCATTTGGGGGTATCAGCCCTCGATCGCGACCTCGCAGTACGCGAAAGGATCGTCCGATTGCGACGGAATGAACAGAAAACCGGCTCCGCTCGTGGCGTACCAACCCGCGAGAAGCTGTGTGGAGCGCCCCACTGCGGGCTCGGCGAAGAGGGCCTGCGTCCAGCGGCGGATGTGGCGGAGCTCCGGAGCGCGGCGCGACAGGATGCTCAGCGCGGCGCCCAACCCATGTGTCGCGCGGAGGAAATGCGCGATCGCATGACCGCGCTCGGCAAAGAGGTACGCGCGAACGCCCGGTTCGTCGTACAACAGAGTACCTTCATAGGGGTCCGCGGGCGGGGCGTCCATGCGCGGACCGAAATACACGAAGGCGCGTTGGCCGTCGTCGTCTTTGCGCTCCACGACGGTGGCGGCCGAGTCGGGGTCGAGGCGCGCGGCATGCACCAAGTCGTCGGGCGCCAAAATGCCCACCTGGGCCGTCCACTCGAGCGCCGCGAGCGCCTGATCAAGCGGCAGCCCGACGGCATCGTCGTAGGCGATGAGGCGGGGAGCTTCGCCGGCCCGCAGAAAGAAATGCGCCAGTGCTTCGGCGCGATCCTCGAAGGCCCGCACGCTCCGGGAGGTTGCGGGAACGGCCATCGCGGGAGTATAACGCAGGGGTACTTCAACTGTTAGAGGAGTAGGTTCGATGCACGTGTCGCATGGCCGTTTGCTTGCCGCTTTCGTGATCGCCGTCACCACCGCCGCGGTTACTCCGCTCAGAGCGCAGGACACGACGGGTCGAGACACGATCGTCCGGAAGGATACGGTACCCGTCCCGTCGCCCCTGCTTCCAGCACTTCCGCCGTCTCCCGTACCCGCGCCGGTTACGCCGCCTGCCCCGCAGGCGCCACCCGCGCCACCCGCGCCGCCCGCGCCCACGCTCGAACAGATCCGCTACGTCGAGGGACTGCGCACCGCGACCCGTGGGGTCGCGCAGCTGCGTGATGGGCTGAGCCGGGTCACGCGCACGCAGCAAGCCAGCGATTCGCTGCGTCGCCGCGGCGCAGCACGCCGGCTGGGCGGCCTGTGCGCGACCGCGCGCACGTTCATCGCGAGCGGCCGGCCCAAGATGCAGTCGACCGCCTACGCGGATTCGCTGCGGACCGTCGCCAAACAGCTCGTTATGCGGCTCGATTCCCTAGCGAGCGCGCTGCCAGCCTGCGAACAAACGGCTGGGCGCCAACCCGCTGTGGTCGCCGCCGATCTCACCAATCGGCTGCGCGCCTACGACGAGGCTCTGCTCGCGTTCCGGAACGGGCTGGCGGCTCAGAACAAACCGGACAGTACTAAGACAGTAAGCCAACAGTAGCGTAGCTAAGTGGTTCAGGCACAGTGCATTAAGGCACTGGTTGCTGTTTCGGCTCCAGTCTCAGTATCCACAGCCCCGTATTGATGTCCGGGACAAAGATGTTGCCGTCCCGCACCACGGCACCCCAGGCGAACGGCGCCCGCGGACGGTGGCCCATCGAGTCCGCCGTCAGGATCCAGCTCATCTCCCGTCCCTGACGCAGCAGGTCGCCCTTCAGCTCCCCGGAGATGTCGAGCGCCCGGGCGCCCCCCTGGTAGTTGCCCAGATACAGCGTGTCGCCCACCACCCAGACGTTGTGAACGCCGCCGTCCGTGGGTTCGTACCACGCGACCTCCCGTGGATTGCGGATGTCCGAGACGTCCACGACATGCAGCCGTCCGAAGGTGAGGTTGTTGCCGTCGGCCAGGCCCTTGTAGGGCCGCGCCGTATAGACCTCGTCGCCGACGAAGACGTACTTGCCGTGCCGCCATGCGGTGTGCGTACCGCGCACGAATCCGGGGCCCCACAGCTGCGCCACCCGGGCATAGACCGCATCGAGGTCGTACTTGAGCTGCGACACGAACTGCGGGTTGGTTGGACTCCCGCCCTTCATGCCATTGCCGACGTCGAGAATCACGAGCCCGTCGTTCCAGTACGCGAGATAGGCAAGGCCATCGACGACCATGATATCGTGGAGGTAACGTCCGGCCTCCGTCTGCTCCGTCTGCCAGCGGGCGACTTCTTTGGGATGGGCCGGATCGCGGATGTCGATCACGCGCATCGACCCCGTCGCGTCATCGGTGATGTATGCGTGCCCCTGATAGACGTAGGAGCTGTGGACGCCGCCCGAGACGGTCTCGGTGTACTCGGACACCGGCTTGGGATGGCACGGATTGCTCGCGTCGAACACGACGATGCCGTTCTTGCGATTCGAGGCGCCCTCGCGGGAGAACACGCCGTACTTGCCGTCCTCGGTCGTCATCACGTCGTTGACGATGCGCGCGTCGGTCATCATCGAGTCCACGATTTTGGGATGCGTGACGTCGGTGATGTCGATCGCGTACACGCGGTCGGCGATCGTGGTGAGATATGCGCACGTCCCCGACGGGTGCACCCACACTTCCGCCGCGCTCATCGTGATCGGCACGCGGCCCCGCACCTCGATGCCCCGCCCCACCTCTCGCGCCGCGACCTGCACGACGGCATCCGCCGATTTGCCGCCCACCGTCGCCGTGACGGTGTAGCTCCCTGGCAGCTCGCCGACAAACGTCCCGGTCGGGTCGATCAGCGCGATACCGGGCCCCGCGGTGACGGCCCAGTCCACCGCGACGTCGCCGACGGAATGGCCGGTGGCGGTCCTGGACGTCGCAGTGAACTTGACGACGTCGCCGGTGCGGACCGTGGGAGCACTGGGCTCGATGACGACGCGCGCCACGTTGTTCGGCAGGACTTGCACCGCCAGCGTCTCGGCCGCCGGGCCGGCGGTCGCCGTGATCGTGGCGCGGCCCGCCGCGATGGCGCGCAGCCGCCCGTCGGACGTCACGCTCGCCACGCGTGGGTTGCTCGACGTGAACGCGACGGGGTCCGAGCGGCGGTCGCCGTGACGCGAGAAGGGCGTGCCGGAAATTGTCAGCCGAGATCCGGCCACGAGCCGTGTGGGCCGCGGATCGAGTGCGACGCGCGCCGGCGGCTCGGGGAGTACATGGACCAGCCCCGTGCCGAATACCTGGCTGCCCTGTAGGCCCCGGATGAATCCGACGGCGGTGACCCGCGTGTAGCCCTGATACCCGCCCGTGAAAACGCCCGTCGAGTCTACATCACCGCCTCCACCACCCACGAACCACCTGATCTCCGCCTGCGGAACCTCCTGGCCGGATGCGTCGAGCGCGCGCGCCGTGAGCTTGAGCTTTCCCCCGATCGCCACTTCGCCACCGCTAGGTTGTACCTCGACTTTGGCAATGGGCGACTGGGGTGCAGGAGCGGTGGGCTGTTGCAGAGCGACCAGCGACAGGAGCGCGTGCAGAAGCATGTGAGAATCCTCGATCGACGGCGGTTAGTAGGAGGGCCTGAGGTTACTGGCCTCGGGAGAGGAATGGAAGTGTAGTTGAGTGTGCTTATAGTGTCGTTATGATGTCGTGATACTGGAGAGGCGGTTCCTGGACACTCAATGTGCCCGTACTGATTGACAGGTCAGAAAGGGCTCCGTAATTTTGGCCCCGGTTCAAGCAATACGAGGCACCGTCACCGGCTGCTGCGCTTCCGCGAGGACCAAGGTCTCGCGGATTTTTGTTTGAGCCCGTCCCAGGCTGCGGTGGCTTGGGTCGATCCAGTCCGGGGCCGTGCCCCCAAGTGGTGAGGTTTGAACAGTATGGCTAAGGGTAAGGTGAAGTGGTTTAACGACGCGAAGGGCTTTGGCTTTATCGCGCAGGAGTCGGGTCCGGACGTGTTCGTGCACTTCACGGCGATCCAGGCCGAGGGCTTCCGCAGCCTCGCCGAGGGCGACAACGTCGAATTCGACGTCGCTCAGGGTCCGAAGGGACTGCAGGCGCAGAACGTTCGCAAGGTCTAAGCAAGCGCAGATGTTGCGAGCGGCGGGCCCGGGGGTAACTCCCCGGGCCCGCTGCGTTAGCGGTATATTGGCGTCATGCGACTTGGGCTGTACGCTGGGTGGCTAGGCGCGCTCGCGGTTCCCGCGATGCTCGTAGGGCAGACCCCCCCCATCCCCGCCCCCCCTTCTCACCCATCCCATCCCCCTGCGCGCGCTCCTGCTGTGGCGCGCGCGGCGCTGTCTCCATCATACCGTGGGTTCACGCCCGGTCGTTCGTATCAGGAGTTCGCCGAACGGGCGCGCGCCTTGGCGCGGCGCGACACGTTGCGCTGCAATACGTCGCGCCGGACCGCCCAGCTGATGGAGTGCGGCGTGATGATTCGCGACCCCAGCGACAGCGCCCGCTTCTACCTCAGCGCGTACGTGCTCGAGGGCAAGATCGCCATGGTGTCACTGACCGATTCCGGCGGGCCGCGCCTGGTCGAATGGGCGCGGCGCGACCTGACGACTCGCTTCGGGCCGGCACACCGTCGTGAGCGCAGCATGCTGGAATGGACGAGCGGGCGGCGCGTGATCCGCCTCAACTGGCGCGGGGCGGGTCAGGCGCGGTGGATTTCGATCACCCTCCGGGACGACGATGTCATGGACCGGATCTCGCACTACGTCCGGAGGCCGTCGCGCAAATCATAGCGCACTGTTGACCAGTCCTTCCGCCAGCTTCGCGATCCCCTGAGCCCCGACCAGCTGCTGCACCCATCGCGGCGGCAGCGCCGTCTCCCCGTAACGCGCGCCGAGCAATGCTCCTGCCACCGCGGCGTTGGTGTCGGTATCGCCGCCCGCCTGCGCCAGAAAGATGAGCGCCTCTTCGAGCGAGCGGTCGTGCGTCACGAACCAGAAAGCGATTTCTACGCAGTGCACGACGTAACCCGCCTCCCCCGCGACCGCGATAGGCAGGTCGGCCTCGGCCTCGCGCGGCACGCGGTGGATCGCCTCGCGCAGCACGCGCGGCGCGCGGTCTCCGATGCGATGCAGCACTTCCTCGACGAAATAGATGTTGCCGTGGAGCAGCTCGCGCGCGGCGAGGTTCACGGCCGCGGCGCCCCAGGTACAGCGCTCGTCGGCATGGGTGATCGCCGCCTGTTGCGTGGAAACGCGGATCAAGCGGTCGACCTCGTCGTGGTAGCGCAGCGCGACGGGGACGCAGCGCATGACACTGCCGTTGCCGGCCCCGCGCCGCGGGTTCTCCTCATAGACCAGGCGGCCGGCCTCGAACGGCTCCTTGCCGCGATCGATCAGGGTGAGCGCCCGTTTCGTGATCGTGCCGATGCCCCGGCCGTCAACCTTCATCCATTTCACCCAGCGGCGGCTGACATCGGCCACGTCGAATCCCTGCCGCTCGAGAAGCGATTCCCCGAGCAGCAGCGCCATAGCCGCGTCGTCGTCGTAGGGAGAGTTCTTCGGTGGGGGCGCCAGGTCCAGCACCCCGTTAGGAAATGCCTTACGAATCGCCTCCGGAGTCCCGAGGTGCTCCGTCGGCACGCCCAACTGGTTGCCCGCGACGAGTCCCAGCAACGCGCCCCGGGCGCGGGAGACCAGCAGAGGATCCATTGGCCCCCAAATTAACACCCGTCATGGCATTTGTTTGGGGACTCCCGGCGCTTTACCTGCTGCTCCTGGTGCTACTCTGGGGCTTCCAGGACCGCATCGCGTTCCCCGCGCCCAGGGCGGCCCTCCCCGACCCCCAGAAGGTCCTCGGGTATGGCGAGCGCATCGAGCTCACAATGCGTGATGGGACCCGGCTCGTAGGGTGGTACCTCCCCCCCGGGGCGGCGGCGGCTCCTTCGCCGCCTTTCGCCGCCCTTTTGTGGTTCTACGGCAACGGCGAGACCATCGGCGCCATTTGGCCTGTGATTCGGGACTTTCGTCCGCCCCACGCCGCGCTCCTCGTCGTCGATTACCCCGGCTACGGCGCCAGTGGCGGCCGCGCGACGGAAGCCGGCGTGTACGAGGCCGGCGCCCTCGCCTATCAGGCGCTCGCGAGCCGACCCGACGTGGACCGGCAACGGATCTACGTCTACGGACGCTCGCTCGGAAGCGCCGTCGCGACGCGCACCGCGGCTGATCACGAGGTCGCCGGCTTGGTCCTCGAGTCGCCGTTCACGAACGCGCGCGAGCTGGCCTCCCGCCACTATCGCATCTTCCCGCTCTTCCTCGTGCGCCTCGAGCTCGACAACCTGGGGACGATCCAGCGGGTGCGCTGCCCCGTGCTCGTGTTCCACGGGACCGCCGACCGGCTCGTGCCGATAGAGATGGGGCGTCGCGTCGCCGCAGCCGCTCCGGGTCCGGTGGAGTTCGTAATGATAGAAGGAGCGGGGCACAACGAGACGTACGATATGGGTTGGAAAGCCTACCGCGATAAGCTCGCCAGCTTCGTCCGCTAGATCACTACGACCGGCACGAGCCGGTCGCGCTCCTCCTCGAACAAGCGCTCCGCCTCGTCCAGCGCCCGCTGCACGTGCGGCTCCGCGGGATCGGGGAACTTGCTGCTCGCCGCCACCCGCCCGGTGAGTTTGCGGACGCCCACCAGCGCGCGTGTCACTTCGCAGCGGCCAAGATCGCGATCGGTGTGGCCCGCGACCAACAGCTCCTCATATAATGGAAGAGCGGCCGGGTCGCCCAGCACGTAGAGAGACTCAAGGATCTTGGGGGCGAGAAAACGGCGCAGCATCTGATCGCCACGAATCCGCTGGAACAGCGCGATCACGTTGGGGGCATGCCCGGGGTAATAACGCGCCGCTTCGACCGCGGCGGCCACGAAGGCGTGATGCGCCCCCGGCGTGTCGAGATACTTGGCGAACAGTGGCCACGCGTCCCTGGGGTGACGCTCCGCCAGCGCGAGAAACGCGAAGTAGCGCCGCCCCAGCGGCGCCTGCGTGTCGCCGATGACGGTGCGCAATCCCGCCACTCCCCAACGGGCCCCGACGAGCGCCGCCGCGGCGGCGTGCTGCCAGCGCTCGAGCTCCGGCACGCGAAACGTGACGATGTGGGGATCGAGGAACGCGCGACAGCGTTCAAGCACGGCGAGCAACCGGCGGTCCACCTCGGCGAGCGCGGGTTCGAGGGCCTCGGTGTCGGCGCGGCGCGCGAGGGCCAGCGCCTCCCAACCCGCCTGGCCGAGGTCCAGCTCTTCCCACTTCGCGTCGAGCTCGGCGGCGTCGCGCGCGGCGAGCAGGCGTTCGAGTGCCGCGGCGAAACCACACAGCCGGCGTATCGCATCCATACGGGTAATGTGGAAAGCGCGTGGATATTGCGCTATCCCGCGTCCCGGCTTAACCTTGCCCGCACTCTCCCTCTCAACACCAGGAGGACTTCTGCGAAGGCTGGCGCTCCTTGCCGCGACCTTGTGGCTCGTCTCGTGCTCGGGGGGAGGCGGCAGTGGAGGGGGGGGGAGAGCCATCGTGCTCGGGCTCGCGGGGCCATTCTCGCAGCCGCGCGGCGTCGCGATGCAACGCGCGGCCGAGCTCGCCGTCAAGGAGATCAACGCGCGCGGCGGCGTGCGTGGCCGGCAGCTGGCGCTGCGGATCATGGACGACAGCGCCCGCGCCGATGTCGCGATCCGCATCGCCCAGGAGCTGGTCGATGACCCCTCCGTCGTCGCCGTGGTGGGCCATCTCACGTCCAGCACCTCGCTCGCCGCGGGCCGGGTCTACGGCGAGGGCCGCCATCCCGTCACGATGGTCTCCCCATCGGCATCGAGCCCGGATCTCTCCGGGGTCAATCCGTACGTCTTCCGTATCTGTCCCACGGATCTGAGCCATGGCGCGCAGCTCGCCCGCTTCGCGCGTCAGACGCTGGGCGCGCAGCGCGTGGGAGTGATCTACATCGATGACGACTACGGCCGCGGCTTGCGGCTGAGCTTCGCGGCGGAGTTCCGACGTCTGGGCGGCGCCATCGTCGAGGAAGACCCTTCGCTGACCGCGACGCCGAGCCTCGAGCCCTACCTGTCGCGGCTGCGGCAGGGTGGCGGCGTGGACGTCCTGATGCTGGCCACCGAGCGGGGAGGCGCGGAGTTGGCCCTGCGCGAAATGGCGCGCATCGGTGTGCACTGGCCGGCGCTCGGCGGCGATGCGCTCACAGGCATCGAAGCGGCTGGTCCGCTCGCCGAGGGCGTGCGCCTGTCTTCGGCCTACCTGCCGGACCGGCCCGGCGAGCGCAACGCCCAGTTCGTCGCCGCGTACTCGCGGGCGTACGAAGGGCAGCGTCCCGACCACCGTGGCGCCGGCGCATACGACATCGTGCACCTGCTGGCGCGCGTGCTGGAAGACGCCGGAACCGACCGCCGGGCGGTTCGCGACCGCCTCGCGCGCACGGGGATGGACCTGCCGGCCTATGAAGGCGTGACCGGCGTGATCGCGTTCGACGGACGGGGCGACGTCCCTGCGAAGCCGGTCGTGATCGGCGTGGTCCGCAGCGGGCGGCTCATCTCCGAGGCTGCCCAGTGAAGGTGGGTTTCGGCGCGCTCGATACGATCCGCTGGCGGATCATCCTGGGACTGTCCGGTCTGCTCGCCGGACTGGTGGTCGCCGCGGTGGTGGGCGTGACGTCGCTCGGCACGCTGCGGCGCTCCCTCGCGTACGAGATTGAGCACCTCCGCGCCTCGACCGAGGTGGGGAGCGGGTTGGTCAGCGCAGTGTTCGAAGAGATTCGTGCGGCCGAGCGGTACCTCAGCGAGCGCGGCAGCGAAGCGGGCGACCAGTTTCAGGCTGCCGTAGACGCCGCCTTCCGCTACCAGAAGCAGCTCGATGGCCTCGAGGGACTGACCGAAGCCGACCGCATCACTGTCAACCGCATCAAGCAACTGCAAGCGACGATCCACGTGGATTACTCATTGGCGCACGCGCTGCTCGACCTCGGCCGTACGCGCGAAGCCCTGGCCGGCGCGGCCGCGGTGCGCGGGCCCGTGACGGACCTGACCCGGCTGGTGCGCGAGCTGTCCGCGCACCAGTCCGACAAGGCCGCGGCTGCGGGCCAGCGCCTCTCCCAGGTGGCGCGCGAGCGGGAAATCGTGCTGTGGCTGGTGCTCGTCGCCACCGCGGTCATCGGCGCGGTGGTCGGCGTGTTCACGCTGCGCTGGGTTGAGGGACCGCTGGTGCGGCTCGTGACGGCGGCCGAGCGGTTCGGCGGCGGGGATTTGCGTCCGGTGACCACCGGGCGCATGCCGCGGGAGTTCCAGGTGCTGGCGGATGCGATGCGGCACATGGGTGAGCGGCTCCGAGGGATCGTGGCGGAGGTGATCGGGTCGGCGGACCAGATCGCCGCATCAGCGGGCGATCTGTCGGCGGTGAGCGAGGAGCTAGCGGCATCGTCGAGCCAGGTCTCCACGGCGATGCTCGAGATCGCGAGCGGTGCCGAGCATCAACGCAACGAGCTCAACGCGACCCAATCGGGACTCGAGCAGCTGCGGCGGGCCACCGCGGAGATGGCGGATGCCGCGGCGCGGGTGGCGCGGCTGGGCGAGGAGATCCGCACGGTCGCCGATCGCCATCGCGGCGACGTCGCCGCGGCGGGCACGACGCTGCTCGACGTCCGGGAAGTCGTCCGCACGACGGCGACCGAGGTGACCCAGCTCGCCGAGCAGAGCGCCGCGATCGACGACTTCGTGGATCTGATCAAGCGCATCTCGTCGCAGACGAACCTCCTGGCATTGAACGCCGCGATCGAGGCGGCGCGCGCCGGCGAGCACGGCCGCGGCTTCGCGGTCGTGGCCGAGGAAGTACGCCAGCTGGCGGACGAATCGGCACGGGCCGCGGAGGACGTGGCGCGGACGACACGGGTGATCCGGGAGCAGGTAGAAGAAGTCACCGCCACGATGGCCGTGGGTCAGGCCAAGGTGCGGGGCATCGAATCGGTGGCGGAGGGCGCCGCGCGCGGCTTGACCGAGATCGTCGCCGCCGTCGAGCAGATCGAGCAGGCCGCGGCCCGGGTCACGCGGGCAGCGCAGGAGAATCGCGGCGTGACGGAGCAGCTCGGCCAGCAGACCCAGCAGGTCGTCAGCCGGGCCGTCTCGCATGCCTCGAGCGCGGAGCAGGTCACCGCCGCCAGCGAAGAACAGGGCGCGTCCACCCAGGAAATGGCCGCGGCCGCCGGAGTCCTGCTCCAGGCGGCCGAGAAACTGCGAGGGCTGGTCCGGGGCTTCCGGATCTAGCGCCGGATTTTCTTTTTTGCCTTCCGCGGGGGAGCCTTCTTTACAGATGCCGGCTTCTTTTTCCGCAGCCCCTCCTGCACTTCCGCCAGCACCCGGTCGCCCTCGTCGGCCCCGATGAGCCCGCGGCGCACGGCGTAGCGCACCAGTTCTTCGGCGTCTTCGGGGGCAAACTCGCCCAGCCCGGCGGCAGCGCGCATCGCCTTAATGAGCGCATCGGCCACCGGACTGCGCAGAACGCTCGCGATGCCGGGAAGGGCTTCCAGCAGCGACGAGATCTGCGATCCACCGAGCTCGGCTGGCATCGGTCCCGCCGCTCCGTGGTTAAAGGTCGCGCCAAGCTACACCACCCCCCTGGGGGCGTCAAGAATTGGGGAGGCTCCATGGCAACCTCCTGTTGCCGTGAGAGATACGCGCCGGGGGAAAGGCGTCAAAGGCTGGGGCAGTGTAGATTCCAACTCGGAGGGGCGTTGCCGTGGGCAGACGCGGGATCAAGGAGTTTCGGGCGCCGGAAGCGCTGGCGCTCATTGCGGCCGATCGGGCGCATGAGCCACTCGTGTGCCCCTCATGCGGCACTCGTACGATCCACCGCACCCCCCGCCGCCGCCCCTCGCGCCCCGGTGACCTGCTCGCCGCCGCGGAGCGAATCAGTCTGACCTGCGCCGCGTGTAGCCGGCATGCCTCCTACATCACGCGCGGCCTGGAGCCACCACGCGACGCGACCATGGATCCGCGTACCGCGTGAACGGCAGGACACGGGGGGATCAGCGTGGCCGGTGACGCGATTCAGATGATGGGCACGGTGACGGAGGTGTTGCCCAACACGACGTTCCGCGTAAAACTCGAGAATGGACACGAGGTACTGGCGTACGTGAGCGGCAAGATGCGGAAGAACTACATTCGCATCCTCCAGGGCGACCGGGTCGCCGTGGACCTGTCGCCCTATGACTTGACGCGCGGCCGGATTACCTACCGATACAAGTAGTCCTCCGACGTCTACCCACGCCTGATCAGGACGGCGGAGTCACCCGTAGGTAGGCGAGCAAACGCTTGACCATCGCGTCGGTTCCGCGCATGGCGCCCCGGATTTGATAGGCGGGTTTGTGGGTGCGGCAGTCGTAGAGATCTAGCTGGTTCCAGGTCACGAACAGCAGACCATCCACGTCACGCGGCTGTCCGAGCGGGCAGATGTCCGACAGGGCTTCGCGCTCGACGGACCAGAGGCCGCTGCGCTTCAAGGCGGTGACACCCGCGTCGTTGAGTTGCTGGCGCACCTTGGCGGTGATCTGCAGGGCGCTCTGATCGTCGTCTCCGGAGATCACCACGACCGTGCGGAAGCTGTCGCCGGGAATGCTTGAGCTCACGATTTCATTCGTCTTGCCATACGGACCGGCGCAGGCTGCTGCGACCGCGGCGAGCGACACACCGAGCATCCAGCGTCCCAGCATAGCAGCATCCCCCAATCCCGAAAATGAGCCTATTTCCGTCTCAAAATCTAATCTCCCGGCCCGGCCAACAAGACAGCGCCCCGTGCAGGAACCGCACGGGGCGCTGGTGACAACGGCCGGTGGCCCGCTCTGTTGCGCTAGAAGAGGAAGTCCACGCTCAAGCCCCAGTTCCACCCGGTCAGCGCCGGAGCGCCAGCCGTCAGCGCCTGGGCATTTCCGTACTGGAGCGCGATGATCATGTTCATTGCGGGCTGGAACGTCCAATGCGTGTTGTAGGCGACCTTGTTCGGAATCTTGGTCGTCGTGGCGCCGACCGTGTGCTCATACGTCACGTTCTTACCGATCATGACATCCGCCCCGTAGGTGCGGTTGTGGACGTAGCGCGCGCGGCCGAACACGCTGTTCTGTTTCAGCTTGTTGCCGTTTAGATAATTATCGGTGTTGACGTTGAACGATGCGCCCACTTCCAGGCTGTGCGGCCCGCGGTCGATGAAGCCATACCGCACCTCCGTCGTCAGCCTGGTAAAGTCGGCGATCTGCGGCGCTCCGGCGGCGTTGACGTACGACGGTACTCCCCCCACTTCGGAGCCATAGCTCCATGACCGATTCGCCGCCACGTCGGTGGTCGTCGCCAAGGGGAGCGCGTCATTGCCGGCCTTGAACATGACGTTCACCCAGGCTTCCTTGGCGTCCGTGTTGAAGATGGCGTAGGCGACCTGACCAAGGTAGTTCAGCCGCTGCCAGTTCAGGTTGTTGTCGCCGGGGCTCGCGCCGCCGGTGATCAGCACTCTGTTATTCAGCCACGCGTAGCCGAGCAGGTTACCCCGGTTGGGGTGCGACCGGTCGTTCAAGCCCCCGCGGTTGAGCTGCGACCCGCCTGGCGCCCAGGGCCCGAAGCCGGACACGTCCCCGATACCCTGGTTGTTGAACGCAAGGCCGAAGACGTTGTTCTTCCTCACCTTGGTAAAGCGCAGGTCGTACTCAGCGAACGAGAACAGGCCGAGCGACCATTCATTGTTCGCGGCGCTGCCGTCGGGCGTCAGATGCATTGCAGTCCACAGCCCGAAGTAATCTGCCACAGGGCCGCCCGTGTACAGCGCGAGCTGCGACGTGGGGTTCGAGCTGATCGGTTGTGCCGAGGCCGCGCCTGGGGCCTTCGCCTGTGTGGCGAAGACACTCTGGTAGCGGAGCGACAGGTAGGGGAACAACGACATGTTCAGCCGCTTGCCGCCAAGCGCGCCTTCCCGACCTGCTTCAATACGCTCGGTGACGAACGGCACGCGATACCCGTTCATCCGGAATTTCTTTCCGGTGAAGGTAAAGTCCGGTACGGGAGCACCAAACATCACGTGACACTGTGCGCAGGTCATGCCGGTCTGTCGCGTAAACGACGGGACCGCATTGGCCTTTGACGGCGCGAGTGTCACCGCCCCCACTGCCACAATGCCGAATGCGATTAGCAGGCGACGCATCGTGTGGCCTCCTTCGTAAAGGACCGTTGACGAATCATTCCGCACATTTCCCCCCCCGGTGGAACCACTCCCGGCTCTGAGACTCCCGCGCGCCGTAGCGGCATACCATTCAACTTTAAGCCCATCCCTGTCAAGGAATTAATCCTTGCGAAACCGCTTCCTCCCGCTAACCTCTAGCCCGGCAGGCCTTTAAGCGACCTTGGAGACCTGATTGTCCGTCCCCTCTCCCCCGGTGGGCCGTAGCCCACCGGGCCTCAGGCGGGATGTCGGAACAACCGGTTCCAGCGGATCCGGAATGGGTGGGTGGCGATGCTCATGTAGATGAAGAGCGGCCGCCCGCGGATGTGATCGCGGGGCAGAAAGCCCCAGAAGCGACTGTCGTAGGACTCGTCGCGGTTATCGCCCATCACGAAGTAATGCAGGGGCGGAACGACGATCGGACCCCAGTCGTGCGTGGTGGGACGGTAGCGCTGCGGATCGCGCCCGATGTAATGCGGCTGCTGCCACGCCTTGATCTGTCGCAGCCGGAACTCCTCTTCCGATACCGGCGTGAGCGCCGTGTGCAGCGCGTATGGCTCCTCCAGTCGCTGCCCGTTCCGGATGACGGTGTCGCGCACCATCTGCAGCGTGTCGCCCGGCGCGCCGATCACCCGCTTCACGATGTTGAGGTCGGGTGTCGAATCCTCGACCGACCGGAACACCACCACCTCACCGCGGCGGGGCGCGGAGAACGCCGGCAGCCGGCAACAGTGAAGATGCGTGAGTGGGATCTCGAGCTCGCCGCCGAACACTGCCTTGTTCACGAACAGGAAATCTCCGACGAGCAGGGTGTTCTCCATGCTCGCCGACGGGATGCGGAACGCCTCCACCAGATAAGACCGCAGTACGATCCAGATGAGGAGCGCGGCCCCGATCGCCTTGATCCAGGCAACGGTCTCCTCTTTGAGCGACTTCCGGAGTGTGGGAGCGGGAACCGCCGTCACGGATGCTCGACCCAGTCCGCGATGAAGATGTTCGTTTCGCCCGCCACCTTCCCGTGGCGATTCGAGGCCCAGACGAGACGGCGGCCGTCGGGCGAGAACATCGGGAAGGCGTCGAACTCCGTGCTCGTCGTCACCTGCTCGAGCCCCCCCCCGCTGCCGTCGAGATTGACGAGATAGAGATCGAAGTTGCGGGAGCGCGGGTTCTTATAGTTCGACGCGAAGATGATCCGCCGCCCGTCGGGGTGGAAGAACGGCGCGAAGCTGGCGCCCCCCAGGTTCGTCACCTGCCGCTGATTCGATCCGTCCGCGTCCATCACCCAGAGGTCCATCCGGGTGGGCCGCACCAGGTTCTGGCCGAGCAGGGTCTCATAGTCCGCCGAATCGCGCGCGGTCTGTGGGTGCCAGGCGCGGTACACGATCTGCTTGCCGTCAGGGGAAAAGAAAGGCCCGCCGTCGTAGCCCAATGTCCGCGTCAACCGCCGCAGTTGCGTCCCATCCACGCGCATGGTGTAGATGTCGAGGTCCCCGTCCCGGAGCGACGTGAAGACGATCGTTTTGCCATCCGGTGAGAGGGTTCCTTCGGCGTCGTAGCGCGGGTTGTCGGTGATGCGGTGCGCGTCCCGGCCGTCCGCACGGGCGACATAGATATCGTAATCGTACAGGGCCCATACGTAGCCGAGCGAATAGTCGGGGCGCGGCGGGCAAGCGGCGCCGGTGTGCTCGGTGCTCGCGTAGAAGATGCGCCGGTCGCGGTCGAAGAAGTACCCGCACGTGGTGCGGCCCTTGCCGCTCGATACCCGGTGCAGCCCGCTGCCGTCCACGTTCATCACGAACTGCTGATCGCAGCCCCCCGTGTCGGATGCCTGGCGCTGGAAAGTGATCTGGCGGCCGGAGCGGGAGAAATAGGCTTCGGCGTTCTGGCCGCCGGAAGTGAGCTGGCGAATGTTGCGCAGGTGCGCCTCACCCGAGTCCGCAGGCCAGACCGTCGGGGAGGCGGCCTGCAACACCGCCACCAATAGGATTGGAAGCATAGAACTCGCAAGCTAGAGGCCTTCGAACAGCCCGGCAATCCGGGTGTTAGATTACCCGTTCCCATGAGCGATCCTCACGCCCCCCGGCCGTCGCGCCAACCCCTGATGGACTCCCTCGGCAAGCTGTGCGCCGAGGGAAAGCAGGCGGCCGAGTATCTGTGGCAGGTGCCCAAGGATGAAAAGGTCCGCCGCCAGATCCTCGATCTGTTGAATCAGATCGGCGTGGAGGGCGCGAGGCAGGGCCGCAGCGAGATGCCGCGCCTCGTCGAGGAGCTCAAGATCGCCGCCCAGGCGACGCCGAGCCCGCAACAGGTGGAGCTACTGGTGGACGGATTCGACCGGCTGACCAAGCTGTGGCAGTCGGCGAAGTCGGGCCTGATGTGACGGAGACCATCTCCCGGGCCACCGGGGCGGGGAGCGCCCTCGACCAGCTTTGCATCAACACCGTCCGCGCGCTCGCGATGGACGCGGTGCAGAAAGCGGACTCGGGCCATCCCGGAACGGCCATGGCGCTGGCTCCGCTCGCCTACGTGTTGTGGCAACGCCACCTCAAATACAACCCGAGCAACCCCGATTGGGCCGACCGTGACCGGTTCGTGCTTTCCTGCGGGCACGTCTGCATGCTCCTCTACAGCGTGCTCTACCTCACCGGCTACGATCTCACGCTCGAGGAGATCGAGCAGTTCCGGCAATGGGGCAGCCGCACGCCGGGGCATTCAGAGCACGGCGTCACGCCCGGCGTCGAAGCCACGACTGGACCGCTCGGCCAGGGCACGGGCAACGCGGTGGGCATGGCGATCGCCGAGGCCGAGCTCGCGGCCCTGTTCAACAAACCGGGGGCGGGGCACGAGATCGTCGATCACTACACCTATTTCCTCGCATCCGACGGCGATCTCATGGAGGGTGTCTCGCACGAGGCCTGCTCGCTCGCGGGTCACCTCAAGCTCGGCAAGCTGATCGGGTTCTACGACAACAACCGCATCACGATCGACGGCGCGACCGATCTCGCGTTCTCGGACGACACCGCCAAACGGTTCGAGGCCTACGGGTGGCACGTACAGCGCGTGGCCGATGGGAACGACCTCCAAGCCATCGATGCGGCGATCGCTGCGGCGAAGCGAGTGAGCGACCGGCCGTCGCTGATCATCCTTCGCACGCACATCGCCTGGGGAAGCCCGCACAAGCAGGATACGGCTGACGCGCACGGCGCGCCGCTGGGCGCGGACGAAGTAAAGCTCACCAAGCAGAATCTCGGCTGGACCTCGCTCGAGCCGTTTTCTGTGCCCGACGAGGCGCTGGCGCGCTGGCGTGAAGCCCGGGACCGCGGCGCGCGACTCGAAGCCGATTGGCGCAGGAAATGGGACGCCTACCGCAAAGCGCACCCCGATCTCGCCGCCGAGCTCGAGCGGCGCCTCGCGGGCCGGCTGCCCGAGGGGTGGGACGCCGCGCTCCCCGTCTTTGGCCCGAAGGACGCGCAGGCGACCCGCGCCGCCTCAGGAAAAGTCCTGAATGCGATCGCGTCCAAGCTCCCCGAGCTGATCGGGGGCTCGGCGGACCTCACCGGGTCCAACAACACCGAGATCAAGGGCGGCGGAGCGTTCGCGTCGGACCAGCGAGCGGCGCGCAATTTCCATTTCGGCGTGCGTGAGCACGGCATGGGCGCGGTGTTGAACGGCATCGCGCTGCACCGCGGCTTCATCCCGTTCGGCGGGACCTTCCTGATCTTCTCCGACTACATGCGGCCGCCCATCCGTCTCGCGGCGTTGACGCACCTCAAGCCGATCTACGTTTTCACCCACGACTCGATCGGCTTGGGCGAGGACGGACCGACCCACCAGCCGATCGAGCAGCTGGCCGCCCTGCGGGCGATTCCCAATATGACGGTCATTCGACCGTCGGACCCGACGGAAGTCGTCGAAGCGTGGCGCGCCGCGATCGAGCATCAGCGCGGCCCGGTGGCGCTCGTGCTGACGCGCCAGAAGGTCGCGGTGGTGGATCGCACCAAGTATGGTCCCGCGGCGGGATTGCACCGCGGCGGCTACATACTCGCCGATGCGCCC
>Ga0209220_1000071_pt1 | contig 53437 bp, 60 predicted proteins | sample BlaSpr_A8_OM3_M3_FD_187984 | JGI IMG/M metagenome (GOLD analysis project Ga0209220, IMG submission 187984) | Forest soil microbial communities from Thunder Bay, Ontario, Canada - Black Spruce, Ontario site 2_A8_OM3_M3 (SPAdes) (version 2) | ecosystem: Environmental > Terrestrial > Soil > Boreal... | reverse complement strand
CATCCGTGTCGCGCCGCGCTCGGTCAGCCGGGCAACCATCGTTTCTTCAATAATTTCTTCCGTGTTGGAAGCATAGGACTCGACCGGGCAAGTACAACTGATGTCGCCGACCGTCCGAAAGCGCACCGAGATCTCTTCCACGGTCTCTCCCGGACGCGGCGGGGTGATCGGCGTCACCGGCACGAGCAGGCCGCGGCGGCGCACGACCGGCCGGCGATGCGCGTAGTAGATCGAAGGCACCTCCAGGCGCTCGCGAGCGATGTACTGCCAGACGTCGAGCTCGGTCCAGTTGCTGATCGGGAACACGCGCACGTGCTCGCCGGGATGAACGCGCGCGTTGTACAGGCTCCAGAGCTCCGGCCGCTGGTTGCGCGGGTCCCACTGGCCGAATTCGTCGCGCACCGAGAACACGCGCTCCTTGGCGCGCGCCTTCTCCTCGTCGCGCCGCGCGCCGCCGATCGCCGCATCGAAGGCGAACTCGGTGATCGTCTCCATCAGCGTGACCGACTGCGCGGCATTGCGACTTTCATCTTTTGAACGAAGTCTAACGCTGCCTCGCCGGATCGAGTCTTCCACCGAGCGCACGATCAGGCGCTCTCCCAGCTCGGCGGCCCGTCGATCGCGGAAGGCGATCACTTCCGGGAAGTTATGCCCGGTGTCGATGTGCAGCAGCGGGAACGGAAAGCGCGCCGGGCGCAACGCCTTCTCGGCGAGGCGCAGCAGCACGAGCGAATCCTTGCCGCCGGAGAAGAACAGCACCGGGTTCTGGCACTGCCCGGCGACCTCGCGCAGGATGTAGATCGCCTCGGACTCGAGCCAGTCGAGATGATTGCGTTCAGGCAGCATTTCTCAGATGAATGCCGCATTCGCGATGCTCGACGAGCTCCCACCACCAGCGGCCGGCGCGCGCGTCCTCGCCGGCGGCGACCGCACGGGTGCAGGGCGCACAGCCGATCGAGCGGTAGCCCTGGTCGTAGAGCGGGTTGTACGGCACGCGGTTCGCGTGCACGTATTCCCACACCTCGGCTTCGCTCCATGCCGCCAGGGGATTGAACTTCTCGATGCCGTGCACCGCGTCGAACTCGCGCTCCGCGAGTTGCGCGCGCGTCGCCGACTGTTCGCGGCGCTGTCCGGTGATCCAGGCGCGGTTTGCGGCGAGCGCGCGGGCGAGCGGCTCGACCTTGCGGATCTCGCAGCAGCGCTTGCGCAGCTCGCGGCTGCCGTAGAAGGCGTCGCGCCCGTGGGTATGCACGTATTCGCCTACCGCCGAGGCATCGGGGGTGAACAGCTGCACTTCAATTCCATAGTGGGTTTTCGTCTTTTCAATCAACCCCACGGTATCCGCATGCAGGCGCCCGGTGTCGAGGACGAAAATGGAGATCGGCAGGCCGGCGCGGGCAATGGCGTCGGTGATGACCATGTCCTCGGCCGAGAGGCTGCTCGCCAGCGCCGCCGGCGAGAACTCGGCGGCGATGGCACGCAGGGATTTTTCAAGCATCATCGTCTGCGAAAGAGCGGCAGCGGTTGCGCGACCGACGCCTGGTAGGCCTCGCTGAAGTCGTTGAACGAAGCGAGCGCCGCTGCGGCGTCCTCGCCGTCGCGCAGCAGGAAAGCGTCGAAGCCGCAGCTTTCCAGGTAGTAAAGGTGGTCGCGCCCCACTTGCCCCACAGCGCGCAGCTCGCCTTTGTAGCCGTAGCGCTCGCGCAGCAGCCGCGCGATCGAAAATCCGCGGCCGTCGCCGAACTTGGGGAAGTTCACTTCGACGCGCGCGACGCGGCCGAGCCGCTCGGCGACCGCCGCCAGGTCGTCGGTCGGCTCGAGAGTCAAGACCTCGCCTTCAGGCGATTGCGCGCTCTCGGCCACGATGCGACGTCCCTTGATGAGCGTTGTCATAAACGTGTTCCTTGAAAGGTTCCACACCGATGCGCTGCACGACGTCCACGAAGCGCTCGGCCTCGCTGTCGCGCCGCTCGAGGTAGCACTCGATCAGGCGCTCGATGACGCCGGTGACGTCGGCGCGAGCGAATGACGGTCCGATGACCTTGCCGAGCGAGGCCCGCGTGCCGTCCCGGATTTCTCCCTGGTTGCCGCCGATTTGAATCTGGTACCACTCCTCGCCGTTCTTATCGACGCCCAGGATGCCGATGTGCCCGACGTGGTGGTGGCCGCAGGCGTTCATGCAGCCCGAGATGTTGAGATCCAGCTCGCCGATCTCGTAGAGGTAATCGAGGTCGTCGAATCTCTCCTGGATCGCCTGCGCGACCGGGATCGACTTGGCATTGGCAAGCGAGCAGAAATCGCCGCCGGGGCAGCAGATGATGTTGGTGAGCAGGCCGATGTTCGGCGTCGCCAGGCCAAGCGCACGAGCTTCGCGCCACAGCGCCGCCAGATCGCGCAGCCGCACGTCGGCGAGGATCAGGTTCTGCTCGTGGGAGACGCGCAGCTCGCCGAACGAGTAGCGGTCGGCGAGGCCGGCGATGGCGTCCATCTGGTCGGCGGTCACGTCGCCGGTCGGAACCCCGGTTTTCTTCAGCGACAGCGTCACCGCCGCGTAGCCGGGCACTTTGTGAGGGTGCACGTTGCGCTTTCTCCAGGCGGCAAAAGCCGGCGTCGAAAAATCGGGGTCCGTCGAAAAATCGGGGTCAGACCCCGATTTATCTCGGTTGGGGTCTGACCCCAATTTTTCCGATTTTTCGTATTGCGGGCGGGTGAACCGCTTCTCGACGCGCTCGGTTTCCTCGGCGATCAGCGTCGCCGGGCCATCCTTCAGGTGCGCCCACTCGGCCTCGATCTCCTCGCGGAACTTGTCGGGCCCGCGCTCCTTCACCAGGATCTTGATGCGCGCCTTGTTGAGATTGTCGCGCCGTCCATAGCGGTTGTAGACGCGCAGGATCGCGTCGAGGTAGGTGAGCAGGTGCTGCCACGGCAGGAACTCGCGCATCACGTGGCCGATCATCGGCGTGCGGCCGAGGCCGCCGCCCACCAGGACCTTGAAGCCGATTTCACCGTTTGGGTTTTTCAGGGCATGTAAACCAATATCGTGCACCGCGACGGCGGCACGATCCGCGATAGAGCCGTTCACCGCGATCTTGAACTTGCGCGGCAAGTAGCTGAACTCGGGGTTGAACGTCGACCACTGCCGGATGATTTCGCACCAGACGAAGGAGTCGACGATCTCGTCGTGCGCCACGCCCGCGAAGTGATCGGTGGTGATGTTGCGGATGCAGTTGCCGGAAGTCTGGATGGCGTGCATCTGCACGCTCGCCAGCTCGGCGAGGATCTCCGGCACCTGCTCCAGGCGCGGCCAGTTGAGCTGCAGGTTCTGCCGCGTCGAGAAGTGGCCGTAGGCGCGGTCGTACTTGCGCGAAATGTCGGCAAGCTTGCGCAGCTGCCGGGTCGAAAGCAGGCCGTAAGGAATCGCGATGCGCAGCATCGGCGCATAGCGCTGGATGTAAAGGCCATTGCGCAGGCGCAGCGCGCGGAAATCGTCCTCGCTCAGCTTGCCGGCGAGGAAGCGCCGCGTCTGGTCGCGGAACTGCTGCACCCGCTCGTCTACGATGCGCTGATCGATCTCGTCGTAGAGATACATTTGAAGTAATTCAGCAGGAGGTAGAGGTCGAGCAGGATCGCAGCCGCCATGACGCTGTAGGCGAGCGGGCCCTGCATCAGCTTCAGGTCGATGAGCACGCGCGACAGGCCGAAACCCACCACCCACACGTCGAAGCTCATGCAGACGCGGCGGAACGTCTCGGCATCGAGCCGCCGGATCACGTAAGCCCCCAGCGGAATGCCGATGAGCACGCCCGGCACGATCGCCCAGAAGATGCTCTGGCTTTCCACCGCGTACAGCCCGAGGTGGTAATAGGCGATCGCGGTCAGGACCGATTCGGCCACCCGGATCAACGCCAGCCCGGCGCGAAAGTCCTTTTTAACCAGGCCCTGGTTGTTGAACAGCACCGCCAGAGGCGGCCCGGAGATGGTGGTGACGGAGTAGAGGAAGCCCAGCCCGGTTCCAAACGGAACGCCGAGCAGCTTTTCCGCGCGGATCGGCCTGCGGATCCCCGCGGCCTGCACGAGGATGAGGGGAAGCAGAAAAGCGTAGGTGGCGAATTTCAGCCAGCCGGGGTGGATCGAGGCGATCAGGTAGCTGCCGGCGGCGACCCCGGGCAGCAGGCCGATCAGGATCGGGTAGACCCTCTTCCATACGGCCGGAACGCTGGCGCGGTTGATGAAGAGAACGTAGATATTGATGAAGACTTCGATCAGCACCAGCGCCGGGTTGATGACGCGGTTCGTAAAGAACAGCAGCGCCACCGGTACCGTGAGGGACGAAAAGCCGTAGCCGAGCGCGCCGTTGACGAACGCGGCGAACAGCGTGATCAGCGCGAGCGCAAGGAATCCAGGCTCCATGCCGGCGATGCTAAGGGCCGGGCTTATTCTTTCAAAGACTAATGTGTTAGGATGTTATGCATTCGCAGCATATGAAATTACAGCAACTTCGCTGCCTTACCGAGGTGGCCCGTCGCGGGCTGAACGTTTCGGAAGCCGCCGAGGCCCTGCACACCTCGCAACCCGGGGTCTCCAAGCAAATCAAGGCCTTGGAGGACGAGCTGGGGGTCCAGGTGTTCGTACGCCACGGCAAGCGCCTGGTCGCGGTGACCGAGCCGGGCAAGGCGGTGATGGCGATCGCCGAGCGCATCCTGTCGGAGGCGCAGAACCTGCGCCGCGCCGGCGACGAGTACGCCAACGAGAAGCTGGGCACGCTGACCATCGCCGCGACCCACACGCAGGCGCGCTACTCGCTGCCGAACGCCGTGACGGGGTTCAAGCGGCGCTACCCGAAGGTGAAGCTGGTCATCCACCAGGGCAACCCGACGCAGATTTGCGAGCAGGTGCTGGCAGGCGAAGCGGATTTTTGCGTGGCGACCGAGGCCATCGCCCTGTACGCCGATATCGTCTCGATGCCGGTCTACCAGTGGAACCGCTGCGTGGTGGTGCCGCCCAAGCACCCGCTGCTCAAGGCCGGCGCGCTCACGCTGGAGAAGCTGGCGCAGTACCCGATCGTCACTTACGACTTTGCTTTCGCCAATCGCTCGCTGGTGCAGAAAGCCTTCGAAGCGAAAGGCCTGCAGCCCAACGTGGTGCTCACCGCGCTGGACGCCGACGTCATCAAGACCTACGTGGAGCTCGGCCTCGGCATCGGCATCCTGGCGAAGATGGCGTTCGACCCGGCGCGCGACCGCACGCTGCGCGCCATCGACGCCAGCCATCTGTTCGAGTCGAGCACCACGCGCCTGGGGATCAAGCGCGGCGCGTACCTGCGCCGCTACGCCTATGAGTTCATCGAGCTGTTCGCCCCGCACCTGCCGCGCAACATCGTCGAACCAGCGGTGCTGGGGGAGGAAGGCTCCCGCTACGAGCTGTGAAAATCGGGGTCAGAGCCCGATTTGGCCTCACCAAATCGGGGTCAGAGCCCGATTTTGGCGGCAATGCGGCGCGGAAGCGAAATCGGGCTCTGACCCCGATTTTCGGCGTGCTTGCGGATGAAGTCCCTGACCCGCGGGAAGATCACTTCACGCCAGCGCCGTCCGCTGAAGATGCCGTAGTGGCCGACGCCCTGTGCGACGAAGTGCTCGCGCCGCTCGCGCGGGATGTTGAGGCAAAGCGAGTGCGCCGCCTCGGTCTGGCCGTTGCCGGAAATGTCGTCGAGCTCGCCTTCGATGGTGAACAGCGCGACGTCGCGGATTGCCTGCGGCCGCACCAGCTCTTCGCGCACGAACATGCGGCCCTTCGGCAACGCGAAGTCCTGGAACACCGTCTTCACCGTATCGAGGTAATACTCGGCCGGCATGTCGAGGACGGCGTTGTACTCGTCGTAGAAGCGCCTGTGGGCCTCCGCGGATTCGCCGTCGCCGCGCAGAAGCTGATGGTAGTAATCCCAGTGCGCGCTAAGGTGGCGGTCCGGATTCATTCCCACGAAGCCGAGGTGCTGCAGAAAACCGGGGTAGACCTGACGAAGGTGGCCGGGATATTTCGGCGGCACGCGGTGGATCAGGTTTTGCTCGAACCAGGAATACGGCTTCCTGCGAGCGAGGTTGTTGACCGCGGTCGGGCTGCGGCGGGCGTCGATCGGCCCGCCCATCATGGTCATCGTTCGGGGCTGCGCCTCGCCCTTGGCGGCCATCAAAGACACCGCAGCCAGCACCGGCACGGTGGGCTGGCATACGGAAAGGATATGCAAGTTGGGGGAAAGCAAGCCGATCCACTCGCGGACGTAGTCCACGTAGTCGTCGAAATGGAAAGCTCCCGCGGTGAGAGGCACCATGCGGGCATCGACCCAGTCGGTGACCCACACGTCGTGCTCCGCAAGAAGCGATCGGACCGTATCGCGCACCAGGGTCGCGTGGTGGCCCGAAAGCGGCGCCACGACGAGCACGCGATGCGATTTGGGCGTTTTCTGCTTGAAGTGGATCAGCTTGCAGAACGGCTTGTCGAGCGCGACCTCGAGCTCCACGCCTTCGAGGTTCCACTTCGGCCTTTCGTAGCGTCCCGTCAGTCGCAGGAAAAGATCGCTGGACGCGGCTACTCGCTTCGCGAGCGGCAGGTAGATGAACGGGCTGAAAGGATGACCAAACCATCCCCGGGACAACTCGGCCCAGAATCGCAGTGGAGCAAGCGCTTGATGCTGTGCTTCGTAGATACTGTAGAGCACGCCTAACTTATAGCAGAATTGCCGCGGTGCCACATTGGCAAAAGTCTTCATATACGCAATTGGGTTGATACTTGTGGCGGTAGTAGGCGCTTACGCTTACTTACGCCAGTCGCTTCCGCAGGTGTCCGGCCAGCTCGTGCTTGCGGGCATCACGCAGCCGGTGGAGGTGTTGCGCGACCGCAACGCAATCCCGCACATCTACGCCCGGTCGCTCGACGACGCGTACTACGGCTTGGGCTTCGTCCACGCCCAGGACCGGCTGTGGCAAATGGAGGTGAGCCGGCGCATTGCGGCGGGACGTGTGGCCGAAGTGCTCGGTCCGGCCGGGCTCGAGGCGGACCGGTTCCTGCGCACGCTCGGCATACGCCGCGTGGCCGAGGCAAACCTGCGGCACTACGAGCCTGAAACGCGGCGGCTGCTCGACGCTTATACCGCGGGCGTGAACGCCTTTCTCGCCACCAAGCCGGTGCTGCCGCCCGAGTTCTGGATCCTGCGTGTTTCGCCGGAGCCGTGGACGCCGGTGGATTCGGTGGCCTGGGCCAAGATGATGGCCTGGGACCTGGGCGGCAATTGGCGCAACGAGCTGCTGCGAATGCAGCTCGCGAAAACTTTGCCGACGCCGCGCATCCAGGAATTCCTGGCGCCGTACCCAGGTGATCCGCCGGTAAAGCTGCCGGATTTGAAGGCGCTCTACGGAGTAATGGAGCGCGCACCGATCCAGATCTCCGGGGAAAATCGGGGTCAGAGCCCGATTTCGCCAAAATCTCCCTGGGCGATTTTTCGCAAAATCGCTGTTGGGGATTTTGATGCGAAATCGGGCTCTGACCCCGATTTTCCACACGGCTCGAATAGCTGGGTGGTCAACGGTTCACGCAGCGCGACCGGAAAGCCGTTGCTGGCGAACGATCCGCATCTGGGGCTGACCGCGCCCTCTGTCTGGTACCTCGCGCATCTGCATGCGCCGGGTCTCGAGGCGATCGGCGGCACGATGCCGGGCATTCCCGGGATCCTGGTCGGCCGCACCGAGCGCATCGCCTGGGGATTTACCAATACCGGTCCGGACGTGCAGGACCTCTATCTCGAGAAGCTCGATGCTGCAGGCAATTACCTCACGCCCGACGGCGCGCGGCCGTTCACGGTGGTCGAGGAAACCATCAGGGTCAAAGGCGGCGATGACGAGCGCCTGCGCATCCGCACCTCGCGCCATGGCCCGGTGATTTCAGACGTGTCGCGCGCGGCGCTCGAAGCAACGCCGCGCGGCTACGCCCTCGCGTTCGCCTGGACCGCATTGGCGGAAGACGACCTCACGCTGCAGGCAGCGCTCAAGCTTGCGCGAGTACGAGACTGGGCGAGCTTCGTCGAGGTCGGACGCGACCTCCACGCTCCGCAGCAGAATGTCACGTACGCCGACACGGCGGGCAACATCGGCTTCATTGCGCCGGGGCGGGTCCCGGTTCGCAAGCCGCAGAACGAGCTGAAAGGCCTTGCGCCGGCGCCCGGCTGGGACGCGCGCTACGACTGGGCAGGCTACATCCCGTTCGATGAGCTGCCGCGGGCTTTCAATCCGCAGAGCGGATTCATCGTCAGCGCGAACCAGAAGATTGTGCCGCCGGAATATCGGCATCACATCACCAGCGAATGGCAGCCTCCCTATCGCGCGCAGCGCATCACCGAACTGTTGTTGAAAATCGAGAGACACGACAGGGAGAGCTTCGCCAGGATTCAGTCGGACGTAGTGTCCCTCGCCGCGCGCGAGTTGTTGCCCGCATTGAGAGCCACTCAGGCAAAAAGCAGCGAAGCGCGCGACGCTCTGCAGAAGCTCGCTGCCTGGGACGGCACCATGGCCGCCGACCGGCCCGAGCCGCTCATCGTCACGGCATGGTGGCGCGAGCTCGCGCGCTCGCTCTACGCCGACGAGCTGGGCGATGCCTTTCGCATGAACTGGGGTCCGCGCGCCGTGTTCGTCGCCAACGTGCTCGCGGATCGCGGCGGGCAATCGCGCTGGTGCGACGACATTCGCACGCAGCCGCTGGAATCGTGCGACGAGCTGCTTGCCACAGCGCTCGAAAGGGCGCTGGCCGACCTACGCTCGCGTTTTGGGAAAAATATTTCCAAATGGAATTGGGGCGACGCGCATGCCGCCGTTCACCGCCATCGCCCATTCTCGCGCAACGCCTGGCTCGCTCGGCTTTTCGACGTGCGCGTGCCGAGCGCCGGCGATACCTACACCGTCAATGCCGGCCACACCGATTTCGCCGACGATGCCGAGCCGTACGCCAGCCGGCACGCCGCCAGCCTGCGCGCGATCTACGACCTTTCCGATATGCAGGCCTCGGTCTTTATCCAGTCGACCGGCCAGTCCGGCAATCCGCTGTCGCCGCACTACCGCGCGTTCTCGGGTCCCTGGGCGCGCGGCGAGTATGTCCCCATGCTGACCGAGCGCAGCCGGCTCGAGGCGGCGGGTGTTCAGCGCCTGGTGCTGACGCCTCGCAAATAGAAGCGGGTTTCTGGAAATCGGGCTCTGACCCCGATTTTCGAGCTAGGCCGCCTTTTTTTCCTCGCGCAGCGCGCGGCGCAGGATCTTGCCGACGTTGGTCTTGGGGAGCTCCGCGCGGAACTCGACATACTTCGGCCGCTTGTAGCCGGTCAGCTCCTTCTTGCAGTGCTCGAGCACGTCCTGCTCGGTAAGCTGCGGGTCTTTCTTCACCACGAACACCTTTGGAACTTCGCCTGAATGCTCGTCGGGAACGCCGATCACGGCGCACTCGAGCACGCCCGGATGCATGGCGACCACCTGCTCGATCTCGTTCGGGAATACCTTGAAGCCCGACACCACGATCATGTCCTTCTTGCGGTCGACGATGCGGATGTAGCCCTTCTCGTCCATGACGCCGATGTCGCCGGTGTGCAGGAAGGCATCGCTTCCGAGCACTTTCGCGGTCTCGTCGGGATGCTGCCAGTAACCGGCCATCACCTGCGGTCCGCGAATGCAGATTTCGCCCGCCTGGCCGAGCGGCAGGTCGCGGTCGTTGTCGTCGCGCAGCACGATCTCGGTCGAGGGCATCGGCACGCCGATGGCGCCGGTGAACTCGGTGACGTTGAGCGGGTTCGCGGTCGCCGACGGCGCGGTCTCGGTGAGGCCGTAGCCTTCGATGATCGGCGTGCCGGTCACCTGCTTCCAGCGCTCCGCCACCGCCTTTTGCACCGCCATGCCACCACCGAGGACCAGCTTTAGGCTGGAGAAATCGAGCTTCGAGAACTCCGGGTGATTGAGCAGCGCGTTGAACAGCGTGTTGACCCCAGAGATCATGGTGTACTTGTGCTTCGCCAGCTCCTTGACGAAGCCGGGGATGTCGCGCGGGTTGGTGATCAGCACGTTCTCGCCGCCGACCACCATCATCACCAGGCAATTCACGGTCAGCGAAAAGATGTGGTAGAGCGGCAGCGCGGTGATGATCACCGCCCGCTCCTCGCCCATCTGCGGCGCGAGCCATGCCTTGTACTGCAGCAGCGCCGCGATCACGTTGCGGTGGAGCAGCATCGCGCCCTTGGAGACCCCGGTGGTGCCGCCGGTGTACTGCAGGAACGCTATATCGTCGTGGCCAAGCGGCGGTGTGTTCAGCGGCCGGCCGGCGCCTTCGGCGAACGCCTGCTTGAACGAAACTGATCCAGGCAGCTCGTACGGGGGAACCATCTTCTTCACCTTGCGAACCACCAGGTTGACGATCAAGCCTTTCAGCCCCAGCAGCTCGCCCAGCGAGGTCACCACGATGTGCTTGAGCGGCGTGCGTGCCCGTACCTCCTGCAGCACGTGGGCGAAGTTCTCCAGGATCACGATCGCCTCGGCGCCGGAATCCTTTAGCTGGTACTCGAGCTCGCGCGCGGTGTACAGCGGGTTGACGTTCACGGCCGTGCAGCCGGCGCGCAGCACGCCGAACATGGCGATGGGGTATTGCAGGCAATTCGGCATCATCAGCGCGACGCGCGCGCCCTTGGCGAGGCCCCTGGCTTGCAGCCAGGCGCCGAAGTCGCGCGACATCCTGTCGAGGTCGGCGAAGCTGATCGTCTTGCCCATGTTGTTAAACGCCGGGCGCTCGCCGTACTTGCGGATGCCGGTGTCGAACAGCTCGACCAGCGACTTGTATTCGTTCGGGTTGATCTCGGCAGGAACGCCGGGGGGATAGCTCTTCAGCCAGATGCGCTCCATGTCTCCTCCTACAGGGGCGTTTTTCCGATTCTAGCCGACCACGCCATGAGCGGAGCGGCGAGGCAACCCGCGCCGATCGCGGCGTAGGCGAATGCCCAGGCGGACACGTTGCCGGCCCCGCCGGCGATATCCAGCGTTGCGCCAAAGACCACCGGCCCGAGCATGCCGCCGGCGAATCCGGCGAGCGAATACAGCCCCATTGCCGCGCCGCGCAGCGCGACCGGTGCGGCCGCCACCAGTCCGGCGGTCAAGGTCGCCGATTCGGCCATCACCAGCATCGAGTAAATGACGAGCAGGCCGAGCACGATGGCCCAGTGCGAGGGTGCCGACAAGCCGAGCAGGATGCCGCTCGAGCCCGAGCCCGCCATCGCGATCAGGATCCAGCGCCGCCGCCCGATGCGCAGCGCGATCTCGTTGCCGAAGATCGAAGCCGGCACCGAGACCAGGTTCACCACCGCGGCAATGGCCGCAAGCTGCCACGGAAAGGTCTCGTTCGCGTGAAAACCCGAAGAAAAAGCGAGCAAAGCCACCATCCAGGCGCGCGAGCCGAACAGTTCGAGGCAGTGCGCCGTGTAGCCGAGCGTATAACCGGCCGCCGCGCGGTTGGCCATAACGCGCCGCCAGGCGTGCAGCGGGAACAAGGTTTTCAACGAGAATGCCCTGCCCGCGGAAGGCGCGCGCCGCGAGGGTTCGACGAAGGCGAACACGAGCACGCCCGCAAGCAGAGGACCGAGCGCGCAAAGCAGAAACGCCATGCGCCAGCCGGCGAGCGGCGTCACGAATCCGGCAATCGCGAGCGACAGTGCGGTCCCGATGCCGAAAAACGAGGTGTAGAAAGCGATGTAGCGGCTCTGCGACGGGCCCGAAATCCGATCGGAGAGCAGCCGCAGCCCGGGCATATAGGTCGCGGCGATGCCGACACCGAGCAGCAACTGGAAGAGCACGGCGCTCGCGAAGCCTTCGGCCAGCAAGCCGAAGCCCGCGCTGCCCGCCGCGGCGAGCAGGCTTCCGGCGAGGTACACCTTGCGGCCGTCGTGCCGGTCGGTGAGCGCGGTCCAATACGACACCGTGGCGATGTAGCCGGCGAAGAACATGCCGCCGATGACGCCGGCTTGAGAGTTGGAGAGCCGCCACAGGTCGCGCAGCTCAGGCAGCAGCGCGGCAAAGGTCGAGAAGCCCAGCATCGACAGGATGTGGGCCGCGAGCAGCATGAAAATCGGGGTCAGAGCCCGATTTCCAGCGTTGTCCGGACTTGTCACTACGTGAAGGGAATCGGGCTCTGACCCCGATTTTTAGCGGTGCTTGAACACCGGTTTTCGCTTTTCGAGGAACGCCGCCATGCCTTCCTTCTGATCCTCGAGCGCGAACTGCGACTGGAACACCCGGCGCTCGAACAGCACGCCTTCGGCAAGCGTCGTCTCGTAGGCGCGGTTGATCGATTCTTTGATCATCATCACCACCGGAGCCGAGTAGCCGGCGATCTTCTCGGCCACCGCCATCGCTTCCTCCATCAGCTTGTCGAGCGGCACCACGCGCGAGACGAGGCCCGCGCGCTCGGCTTCCTGTGCGTCCATCATGCGCGCGGTAAGGCACAGGTCCATCGCCTTCGCCTTGCTGGTGAAGCGCGTCAGCCGCTGCGTGCCGCCGAAACCCGGCATGATGCCGAGATTGATCTCGGGCTGGCCGAACCTGGCGTTGTCGGCCGCGATGATGACATCGCACTGCATGGCAAGCTCATTGCCGCCGCCGAGCGCATAGCCGGCGACGGCCGCGATCACCGGTTTGCGCACGCGACGCCAATGCTCCCATGCAGTGACGTAATCGCCCATGAAGGCATCCATGTAGCTGAAGTCCTTCATCGCCACGATGTCGGCGCCCGCGGCGAAGGCCTTGTCGTTACCGGTGATCACGATCGCGCCGATGCCTGCGTCGGCATCGAACTCGAGCAGCGCGCTTCCGAGCTCGTCCATCAGTTGCGGGCTGAGCGCGTTCAATTGCTTTGGCCGATTGAGCGTAATCAGGCCGACGCGCCCCTTCTGCTCCACCTTGATGAGCTCAGGCATGTTTCTTTTTCAGCTCCGAAAGAGGAATGGCTCCCGGCACGTCGATGCGCTTTCTGTTCGGCTCGACCTCACGCAGTGCGTCGACCTCTTTCATGGTCTTCATGCTGCGCACTGCGAGCTGCTGGTAGAGGTGCATATTGTCCTGCTTCCAGACGAGCTCCTGCTCGGTGAGCGAACGCAGCACGCGCGCCGGGATCCCAGCCACCAGCGCGCGGGGCGGAATGCGCGCCTCGGCCTTGACGAAGGCCAGTGCGGCGACGACGGCCCCCTCGCCGATCTCGGCGTTGTCGTTCACCACGCAGTTCATGCCGATCAGCGCGCCGCGTCCGACGACGCAACCGTGCAGCACGGCGCCGTGGCCGACGGTGACCTCCGCACCGACGACGGTGTCCTTGCCGGGAAAGCCGTGCAGCATGCACGTGTCCTGGATGTTCGCGCCCTCCTCGACGACGATGCGGCCGAAGTCGCCGCGCAGGCATGCGCAAGGCCCGATGTAGGCGCGCGCTCCGACGATCACATCGCCGATCAGCACCGCGCTCGGGTGCACGAAAGCGCTCGGGTGCACGACAGGCGTTATGCCGTCAATGGAATAGACTTTGGGCATCGCGGAATTGTAAGCTTTTCCCATGTCATCGATCCTCGTTTCACAGGCAGCGGGCGTGCTGACGATCACCCTCAACCGCCCGGACAAGTTGAATGCCTTCAATCCCGAAATGCATCAGCTGCTGCGCAAGGCGCTCGAGCGCGCCGCCGACGATGCCGAGGTTCGCGCGTGCCTCCTCACCGGCGCAGGGCGCGGGTTCTGCGCAGGGCAGGATCTCGCCGAGCGCGACGTCAGTCCCGGCGCCGCGCCGATCGACCTTTCGGTGTCCATCGGCTCGTACTACAACCCGCTCGTGCGCCGGCTGCGCGAGCTGCCAAAGCCGATCGTGTGCGCGGTCAACGGCGTCGCCGCCGGCGCCGGCGCCAACATCGCGCTGGCTTGCGACCTGGTGCTCGCTGCGCGCTCGGCGAGCTTCGTTCAGTCTTTCTCCAGGCTCGGCCTGGTGCCCGATTCGGGCGGCACCTACTTCCTGCCGCGCCTGGTCGGCACGGCGCGCGCGATGGGCCTTGCCCTGCTGGGCGAAAAGCTCTCGGCCGAGGACGCCGAGCGCTGGGGCCTCATCTGGAAAGCGCTCGACGACGACAAGCTGCTCGCGAAGGCGAACGCGCTCGCTCGCGCGCTCGCCGCCGGGCCGACGAAGGGCTACGGCCTGGTGAAGAAGGCGCTCTACGCATCGGCCGGCAACTCGCTCGATGCGCAGCTCGATCTCGAGCGCGACCTGCAGCGCGAGGCGGGGTTTTCCGAAGATTATCGGGAAGGCGTATCGGCCTTCCTGCAGAAGCGCGAGCCGCGCTACAAAGGCAAATGAAGAGCTTTTCGCTGGAGCCCATCGAAAAGGCGCCGCTGGCGGATCTGAAGAAGCTCCAGCTGCAGCGGCTGCGCTGGACGCTCCAGCACGCGTACGACAACGTGCCGCATTACCGCAGGAAGTTCGATGCCGCGGGCGTAAAGCCGGAGGATTGCCGCTCGCTCGCCGACCTGGCGAAGTTTCCCTTCACCACCAAGTCCGATCTGCGCGAGACCTATCCCTTCGGCATGTTCGCCGTGCCGATGGACAGGATCGTGCGCATCCACGCTTCCTCGGGCACCACCGGCAAGCCGACGGTAGTCGGGTACACCGCCAAGGACATCGATACCTGGACGAGCGTGATGGCGCGCTCGATCCGCGCGGCAGGCGCGCGTCCCGGCGACAAAGTGCATGTCGCTTACGGCTATGGCCTGTTCACCGGCGGCCTCGGCGCGCACTACGGCGCCGAGCGCCTCGGGCTCGCCGTGATCCCGCTCGGCGGCGGCATGACCGAGCGGCAAGTGCAGCTCATCACCGATTTCAAGCCCGACATCATCATGGTGACGCCGAGCTACATGCTGGCGATCGCCGATGAGATGGAAAAACAGGGGCTCGATCCGGCGCAGAGCTCGCTGCGCGTCGGCATCTTCGGCGCCGAGCCGTGGACGAATGAGATGCGCGCCAATATAGAAAAAAGACTTTCCCTGGAGGCGATCGACCTCTACGGCCTCTCGGAGGTGATCGGGCCGGGCGTGGCGCAGGAGTGCATCGAGACGAAGGACGGCCTGACGATCTGGGAAGACCATTTCTATCCTGAGGTCGTGGACCCGGCGAGCGGCAAGCCGCTCCCCGACGGCGAGAAAGGCGAGCTGGCATTCACCTCGCTCACCAAGGAAGCTCTGCCCATCATCCGCTATCGCACCCGGGACCTGACGCGCCTATAGCCCGGAACCGCACGCACCATGCGCCGCATGGAGAAAATCACCGGCCGCTCCGACGACATGCTGATCATCCGCGGCGTGAACCTCTTCCCGTCGCAGATCGAGGAGCTGCTCCTCAAGCAGCCCGGGCTCAGCCCGCATTACGTGCTCGAGATTTCCAAGGATGGGCCGCTCGACCATCTGACCGTTCTGGTGGAAGGAAACGATGCCGGCGCGGCAGGGCTGCAACACAGCATCAAAGCCTACATCGGCGTTACCGTCGATGTGAGAGTCGGCAGCATCGAGCGCTCGATCGGCAAGGCGAAGCGCGTCATCGACAAGAGACCCAAATGAAGGGCCTTGCGGGCAAGTCGGTTTTGGTCACCGGGGGGCGGCGGCGCCATCGGCCGCGCGATTTGCGCGCGGTTTGCCGAGATCGGTTCCAGAACTTCGCCGATACCAAGCCCGAGGAGTGGGAGGCGCTGATCGCGGTCAACCTGCGCGGGCCGCTCAACCTGCATCACCTCGTGCCGCCACAGATGCTCCAGCGCGGCCGAGGCTCAGAGCAGCGACCGGTAGGCGCCGAACGCCCACCAGCCGAGCACAGCGCCTGCCGGCAGGTCGATCACGTAATGCTGCTTGGTGAAAAGGCACGAAAGCGCGATCAGCACCGGGAATGCGAGGGCCATCGCTCCCAGATGCGGCAGTAAATGCATGGCAGTCAGCATCGCGACCGATACGTGCATGCTCGGAAAGCTGTTGGAGGGTGCGTCGATGCGCTGGACGAGCGCGAGAAAGCGCTCGGACAGGGTGCGCTCCAGGTTGTACGCGCGCCAGTGCACCGGTGTCGTCACGGGAAACAGCACGAAGAACAGCATCTGCAGGCCGAGCAGCAGCATATAACTCGTCGCCACGTACGTGAACTGGCGGGCCGAGTCGATGATGAAGTTGAGATAGAGGATGATCGGGTAGTAGACGCAGCTGTAGATCCATACCCAACTCGGCCAATACGGTATCCAGTCGTCGATGCGCAGCTTGAGCTGGCGCGGCGTTGCCAGAGGATTGCGCTGGCACCAAAAGTAGAACTGGTATGCGCCCACGATCAGGATCGCGCTCAGAAGGAGGTTGATGGCGTAGTCAGCGATATTCACGGCGTTGTTCCTCCCGGGGCGAAACGGAAGCTGGCCGGAGTGAACCGGTTGAAAAAAATGTTATCGACGGAGGGAATGTTCGTGATGCCCTGCGGCCGCGGCATGGTGGCGAGGCACCTCATGACGTAATTCGGCGTGATCCCCGGCTTGCAAGGCACCTCCTTGCGCTCGACGCTCACGCTGCCGAAGCCATGCTGCTTCATGTACGCCATGACCCTGATCGCTAACTGCAGGAGCGGCTCCGCCCGCTGGGTCCAGGCGGTGTGCCAGGAGCCCATCGGGTGAAAATAGTTCGGGATTCCGCCCACCATGAGCCCCTTGTGGAAATTGATCCGCTCCACGGCGATCTTGGCGTCTCCGAGGTACAGGTCGAAGTTGAAGAACCTCAAGTTGAGACCGGTCGCCAGAACGCAGACGTCGCATTGCAGGCTTTCTCCAGTCGTCAGAACTATGGAGGATTCCGTGAAGCGGTCGATTTCGGCAGTCTTGATCGCGATCTGTCCGTTCCGCAGCTTTTCCTTTAGCCCGATGGCCACGGCGACGCGTTGCTCCCATGGGTCGTACCTAGGGCTGAAGTGCTCGGAGAGAGACTCTCGCCCCACCGTTTTGAGCCAATGATTTCTGAAAAACCACCTCGCCATCCGTGGAAAACGGCGAAACCCGACGTATACCAGATCGTCTCTTAGTTGCAGGTAATGGCGCAGCCATTTCACCGGAGTGTGGATGCCTCGCTTGTAAAGATTCTGGCAAATAACGAACAACGGTCCGGCCTTGTTGCTCATTTCATAGATATAGGACGGAGACCTTTGCAGCAGGACCAGCGATTTCGACACCGCCGCCAGTTCCGGCGCGCAGCAGATCGCCGTCGAGCCGCTACCGACCACCACGACATTCCTGTCCGCAAAGATTCTTCTGCCGTCCAGATGGGAGGTATGAATGATCTCGCCCTTGAATTTGTCGGCATCCCTGAACACCGGCACGTGCGGCTGATCCGAGAAATAGCCGTTACCGTTGATCAAGAACTGGGCAGTGAACGTTCCTCGATCGGTATGAACCGCCCATCGTTGCTCTTCGACGTTGAACACAGCCTTGATCACGCGGGTGTCGAAGCGGATGTGGTCCAGGATCGAGAATTCTTTGGCGATCGAGCGCAGGTATTCGTGGATCTGTTCCCGGCCCTGCAGGCACTGCGCCGACAGGAACGGCTTGAAGCTGAAGGAGTATTTGATGAAATCGGAATCGCAGCGCGCTCCGTGCCAGCGGTGGGTGTTCCAGACTCCGCCCAGATCCTGCTTTGCCTCGAGGATCGTGTAGGAAATGTCATTGGCGCGCAGGTAGTAGCCGGCGCCGATGCCGGTCATTCCGGCGCCGATGACGATGACATCAGTGTTCGATTTCGACATGACATGCCCCTAAGTGACAGGCCGACGTTTGCGGAACAAACCGAGGGTCACGGCGCGAAAGACGGCGGCCGCCGCCGTATGTACGTCGAGCTTGCGATAAGCATTCTTGATATGACTCGCGACCGTGTGCTTGGAGATGCCGAGCTGCTGGGCTATCTGCGCGTAACTGCAGCCGAGTGACAGCAGGCGCAGCACGTCCAGTTCGCGTGCAGTGAGCTCGGGCCGATTCATGCGGCTCATTTCAGGAGCTGCGGCAACCCGGTCGCCAGCCACGGCACGAAGGTGACCAGCAGCACGCCGATGGCGAGAACGCCCACCGCGGGAAGCGCGGCGCGGAATACCTCGGGCAGGGGTTTGCCGAAGCGGTACGCGGTGAAGAAGAGATTCATTCCGACGGGCGGCGTCAGGTAGCCGAGCTCCATGTTGGTCAGGAAGATGATTCCCAGATGAATCGGATCGACGCCGAACGCGATTCCGAGCGGCACCATCAGCGGCACCAGCACGACGGTCGCGGAAAAGATGTCCAGCAGACATCCCGCCACCAGCAGAAATACGTTGAGGGCGATCAGGAACATCCAGCGCGACGGGATGGCGCCCGTCACCCAGTCCACGGCCAGCTCGGGAATGCGCGCATCGACCAGGTAGTTGGTGAGCCCGAGCGCCACTCCCAGGATCAGCAGGACACCGCCGACGAGCAGCCCGCACTCCGCCATCACGCGCGGGACGTCGCGCCCGAGCTTGAGGTCGCGGTAGACCAGTACCTCGACCACGAAGGCGTAGACCGCGGTAAGCGCGGCTGCCTCCACAGGTGTGGCAAAGCCGCCGAAGAGGGCCGCAAAGGCGACGATCGGCAGGAGCAGCTCCCACTTGGCGGCGAGCAGCGCCGAGCGCGCCTCGGGCCAGTCGAAGCTGCGTCGCTCGCCGGAGAGCCGCGGAGCGAGCCTGATGCCCCAGATCGCAATCAGGCTCACCATCAGCAGGCCGGGCAATATGCCGGCGAGGAACATCTCCTCGATGGAGATCTTGGCGACGATGCCATACAGCACCAGCGGCAAGCCTGGCGGCAGGAGACCGCCGAGGGATCCGGCTCCGGTGAGCAGGCCGAGCGCGCCCTTCTGCGAGTAGCCTGCGCTCGACAACAGCGGCATCAGCATTCCGCCCAGGGCGATGATGGTGACGCCGGAGGCCCCCGAGAACGAAGTGAAGAACGCGCAAGCGCCCACCGTCGCGATCGCGGCCCCGCCACGCATTCCGCCGAAGAGAGCGTTGAACAACCGGACCAGCCGCCGCGGCGCGCCGCCCTCGGCAAGCAGATAGCCGGCAAGCGTGAACAGCGGAATCATCGGCAGCGAGGGATTGACGACCATCCGGTAATGGTCGAGAGGCATCGAAGCCATCGGCAGCCCCTGGTGCCAGAAGAGCAGCAACGCAGCGCCTCCGAGCGTGGTGAACACCGGCGACCCCAGCACCGCCGCGATCAGCAGCGCGCTCATCGCGGTAAGGAAAACCGTGTCATTGAGAGGCAACCGATTTGCCGCCGCTGCCGCCAAAGCCGCTGCTAGGACCAGCGTGGCAATGCGAGCAGACCACCTGTCCGCGACGCCGTAAGCGAGCCGCAGCGTGATCAGCGCGAAGCCGATCGGCAGCGCAGCCTGCCCAAGCCATACCGGGATGCCATAGGCGATCGTGTTACCGCCGGCGCGCTCCGCGAGCACAAAGTCGACGCTCGCGACACACAGCAGCGTGCCGACCAGCACGGCCACTGTCCCCGTGAACAGACGTGCCGCCTCCGACGCGCGTCCTTCGAGGAGCGCATTGAGCGTAGACAGGGATAGCAAACGACCCTCGCGCGCGGCGATCGCCGCGCCCAGCATTCCCGTGACTAACGTCAAGTGCTGGGTGAAGGAAGCTGCGCCGGAGATGCCGACGCCAAACATGGCGCGCAGCGCGATTTCAGCCAGAGGCAGGAGCGCCATGACCGCGAGCGCCGCAGCGAGGATCGTGTTTTCGGCGGCGCTCAGAATGGCGCTTGCAGCAACCGAGGTCCGCGGCGATGCCGCCGCAAACGAACTTGGCGCGCCGGCGATCATCGCTGCACCTTGGCCTGGCCGGCGCGGTATTCCTGCAGCAACTGCTGGACCTCGTCGAACAGATCCGCCGGCACCATCTTGCCGCGGATCATCGGATAGGCCTGCTCCGCCATCCTGCGCCACTCGGCCTCGACCTCGGGGCTGACCGCTTGCACCTTCAGGCCGCGCTTCTTCATCGCCTCCACTGCTTCTTCGTTCTCGCGACGGCTGATGGCCCGCAGTTGCACGCCCGCGGCGTCGCCGGCCTGGAGTAATGCCTTCTGTGCGCCGGGCGACATGGCGTCCCAGGACTTGCGCGTGACGACCACGGCACCGACCAGCGGCACCCAGTTCATGTCGAGCATGTAAGGCGCGTGCTTGTAGAACTGCAGGGTCAGCGCCCAGAACGGCGTGCTCGGCACCATGTTGACCATTCCGGTCTGGAGCCCGGGAAGGATGTCCGAGATCTCGAGCACCACCGGGTGGTAGCCGAGCGACTTCATGATGTCCGCCTGCGGGTTGTCGCCGGCCCACGCGAAGAGCTTCATCCTGCGATAGTCGGCTGGCCGCAGCGCGGGCTCCTTGGAAAAAAATCGGACCCATCCGGCATCGCCCCAGCACAGCACCACGAAGCCCTTGTCGAAGAAGCGCCTCTCCAGGTTGGGGCGCAGCTTCTCTCTCAGGTAGTCGAGCTCGTCCCAGGAGCGGAACACCATCGGCATTTTTTGCAGCGCTGCGACCGAATCGTCGATTTCGGTCATACCGACCACGGAGAGCAGCGCCGCGTTGAGCTGGCCGATACGCATGCGCCGCACCATGTCGGCTTCGCCGCCCTGGGAGCCATCGGTATAGACGATGAAAGCTGCTCCGGGGCCTTGCGCTGCGCGCCACTTCTCGCCCATTTCGAGCAGGCTGCGGTGCCAGGAGGTGCCGCGCGGCGCCAGCGTGCCGAGCCGGATTTTTACCGGTTCTTGCGCCTGCGCGCTCGCATCCGCAGGGTGAACGGCGGCCGCGGCAGCGAGCAGTACAGTGGCGGCGGCAGCGAGCAATCGAATGGATGTCATGACGTGCCTCGATTCAGTTTGTGAAGAGATGCTCGGTGCGCGAAAGCAGCCAGCGCGCGCGGCGCTGCGCCACCAGGTTGGCGAGGCGGTTTTCGCTGGCGCGATCGAGGTCGACGCGCAAGGCCTGCTGAAGCAGTGCCTCGAATTCGGCGCGGCGTTGCTGTGGCACGCACACCGCCTCGGCAAGCGCGAGCAGCGGCGCGGCGTCCACCCCTCCGGACAGTTCCATCGCACGCGTGAAGTGCTGGCGCGCCCGTTCGGCCGGGTCGCCGGCCCTGCCCTGGCGCACCGACTCGTAGCCGATCAGGAAAGTGTGGATGGCGCCGCGATCGAAGGTCTCATCGAGCTCGAGCGCCCGATCCATCATGGCTTCGACGATCGGCAGCTCGCCCAGGACGTCAGGGTTGTTCTTGGAAAGACCGATCAGCGCGCCCCACGAAGCGCCGGTCCAGTACAGCAATGGCACCTCTGCCGCCGAGAGGCCGGTAACCGCCCGCCGCGGATCGGCGCGAAGCTGACCCAGAAAATCGGGTCTGCGCAGGGCGAGCCCGCGCAGCCCGTAGTCGCGCGCGCGTCGGTACAGGCGGCGCGCGCGATCCTCCAGGCGCAGGGCATGGGCGATGTCGTGTTCCTCGGATTCCTCGGCCTCCTGCTGGAGAAACGCGTAGGCGTACTGCGTGAACCCGCGTGCGCCGGCCAACAGCAGGCCCTTGTGCTCCGGGCTCTCGGCCAGCAGGCTTTCGATGAGCTTGAGGCTGAACGGCGCCGCCGCTCGGATCAGCTCGGGGTCGTCGTCGGTGGCAAACGCGCCGCCGCTTTGGGAGATGGCGTCGCCGAGGCGATCGACGGCAAGCTGCTGCACCGAGCATCCGCCGAGCGCCAGCAACATCGCCGTCAGCACCAGAGCGCGGTTCGTGAGTAATGGCAGGTTCATGGTCGTATTCCCTGGTGGCCTGATCAGCCTGGGACGAATGCGGACATCGCCTTGAAGTGACGTGCGACCTCGCGCGCCGCGGCGAGCCACGACATCTCGCTGTAGGCGATGCCGTGCCTGTGGCAGAACTCGCGGGTGATGCGGCGTGCGCTGCGCAGGTGCGCGGTAGGCATCGACGGGAACAGGTGATGCTCGATGTGGTTGTTCAACCCGCCGAAGAGGAAATCGTGCAGCCGCGAGGCGCCGAGGTTTCGCGTGACGCTGATCTCGTGCAGGAAGAACGAGATCGATTCATCGGGCTCGATCACGCGGGTGCCGATGTGATTGACCAGGAAGATCGTGCCGAGATAAGGACCGATCAGCAGCGTCATGAGCGCGTAGTTGAGCAGCGCGTCGCCGAGGCCGAGCAGCACCACGGGAGGCACGAACCAGAGCGCGAAGTGCAGCAACACCACCGCCTGGTCGACGCGCGTGGTACGCGGATTGCGCCTCAGGTGCTGCAGGCTGTCGATCTTCAGCGTGAAGCCCTGCAGCCATACCAGGACCCAGATGAGGATCGCCTGGTGCCGGCTGACCAGCCTGCCGAGGCCGCTCTTGGAATGTGCGGACTGCTCGTACATGCTGAAAACTCCCGACTGCATGTCGGGATCGCGCGCCCGCTCATTGCAATGCGGATGGTGCAGGCGGTGGATGTGGCAGAAATACGAGTAGCACAGAGCAGTCAGCAGCGTGTTGAACACTTGCCCGACGAGCGCGGCCACGCGGCGGTCACGAGTTATCGCGCCATGGCATGCTTCGTGCGCGATGAAACCGGCATGCACGCTGATGAACGCAAGCGCGACGATCGCCAGCGCACGCACGGCAATACCTGGCCCGGTCAACAGCGTCGCGTACGCGGCCGCGTAGCTCGCCAGGATGAATGCCCCGTAAGCAGCGGTGCGCACGCTGGCCGGGCGGAAGCATCCGGCACCGGAGAGCTCCGCGATAAGCATGCGGTGCAGGCGTTCCCCGTGCCGCACAAGCTGGGATTCAGCAATCATGGTTTTCTCCCTCATTTGATGTTCTCTGGCCCTCGACCTGGCCTGCCGCCATGGTTGGGGGACAAAACATCCGGATCGCTTATCGATTGGTTACGGATTGGTTAAAGCTGCGCAGTAACGCGAGCGGCGGTCTGAACGAAAGTGACGCCTGTGCAGCCGGCCAGCGCAGCCCGGAAAAATTCGGCTCGCTCGCCGCCACTGATGGCGCGCGCCGCTTGTGCACTTTCTTTTCGGTTTTCACGGCTGCCGCTGCTGCTTCATCGCGAGATATGCGACGCCGCCGATGGCGATCACGGGCAGCAACTTGATTACGACTATGACCACGGCTACGGCGCCGAGCAGGGCAAGCAACACACCAGCCCCTTTCCCACCCGCAGGAAGAGCGTCGATCTGATGCGCGAGTTGCGCTGCCTCTTCGTCGGTCAGTGCGGATACGCGTGCCTTCGCGTATGCGAGCTCGACGCCGTGCGCAACGAGTTGGGTACGGACTTCTTCCTGGTCGAGCAGCGCCGCAATCCGGTGGCGCTCGGATGCAGTTACTGCAGCCTCGGTTGTCAGCATCCCGGCCTGCGCCGGCGACAGCGCGCCCAAACCCGTGACCGAGACAACAAGCAGGCTTGCGACGCAACGACGAAGTCTGGTTTTCATTTGACGCTCCCTTTGTTGGTTGAACGGTGCTTCGCCCCAACATGAGCAGCGTCCGTGCCAGTTCGTTAACTCATTGATATTTATTGAGTTTCATGAAAAAAATTGCTTTTATTGACTACAGGACATGCAATATTTGTGGGCGGCGAGTACATTTAATGTATGAGTCCCGCAGATCGCGAGTTCTTTGCCGCGCTCGCCGACGTCGTCTTCGGCAATCCCTTCACCGCGCAGCGCGCGCAGCTCATCCTTCGGCTGGTTCCCGGCGCATCGCCTAGCGATCTCACGCGCGACCGGGAAGCGCTTGCACGCGTGGTGGCGCCGCGCTTGCAGCGGGTGCAGGGTCAGCTCCTCGGCGAAGAAGAGCGGCGTTCGGTGGAGCCGGCGCTTTGGTACGTTTGCTACCACCGCGCCGTGCCGCAGATCGACGCACTGATCGAGCGGCAGGCGCACCAGGTCGGCGCTCCGCTCGCGGTGCCGTTCGCCGACGACGTGATTGCCGAACTTCTGCACAGCGGCTTGTCGGAAGAGCGCGCGTTGCGCATCTTCGCGTTCTTCTTCCAGCTGCGCCGCGCCTTCTACTTCATCGAGCGCTCACTGGCCGGCGAATGCGAATCCATGCGCCGGCTTCGAGAGGCGCTGTGGAACAACGTCTTCACGCATGACATGCGGGGATACGAAGTCGGCCTGTGGAACCGGATGGAGGATTTTTCGACCCTGCTTCTCGGCGAGACCGGGACCGGCAAGGGTTCCGCTGCCGCGGCGATCGGCCGCTCGGAGTTCATCCCGTACGTTCCCGGGCAGCGCCGCTTCGTCGCCAATTTCACCGACACCTTCATTGCCATCAACCTGTCGCAGTTTCCCGAGACGCTGATCGAGTCCGAGCTGTTCGGACACCGCAAGGGAGCCTTCACCGGCGCGATCGACCGCCACCAGGGCGTGTTCGAGCGCTGCAGCGCGCACGGCGCGCTGTTTCTCGACGAGATCGGCGAGGTGTCGATCCCGGTGCAGATCAAGCTACTGCAGGTGCTCCAGGAGCGCACCTTCACGCCGCTGGGCGGACACGAGAAAAAGCGCTTCTCGGGCCGCGTGATCGCAGCCACCAACCGGCGCCTTGCGGACCTGCGCCGTGACGGCCGCTTCCGCGAGGACTTCTTTTACCGGCTGTGCTCGGACGTGATCGAGGTTCCCACGCTGCGCCAGCGCATCGCCGAATCGCCGGGCGAGCTGCAGGAGCTGGTGAGGCTGGTGGTCGCGCGCATCATCGGCACGGAGTCGTCCGAACTTGTCGCAGCGGTGCTCGAAGCCCTCGAGACCCACTTGCCGCGCGGCTATCCCTGGCCCGGGAATGTGCGCGAGCTCGAGCAGGCGGTGCGGCGCGTACTCCTCACCGGGCGCTACGCGGCCGACGTCGCCCAAACGGCTCCGAACGACGAAGCGGCGCTGATTGAAAAGCTGCACGCCGGCGACCTGACGGCCGACGAGCTACTCGGTCGATATTGCGCGCTGCTTTACCGGCGCCTCGGGACCTATACGGAGGTGGCCAAGCGGACAGGTCTTGATCCTCGCACTTCACGCAAGTACGTCCAAAGCGGAGGATCCGGATAAAGGACCGCCAAAGAGCTGCCCTCCCATAACTATGGGAAGCAGCCGATCCAGCAACGGATCAAAATGCCAGCCGATGTTGACGAGCGCGTTGTGCCGCGCCGCAGCGGCGTCCCAATTGTTGAGCTCGCTCGTGTTCGCTGCCGCATGTAGGGCAGGCGCGTTCGAGACCACCGTCACTCAGGAAGCTTCGGCTGGAGCAATGATTCGCGTCGGACGGCGCGACCCCGGGCTGGTCGGCGGAGGAAACGGCGGCACCGGCACTTCGATCAACTACGACGACGGCAACCTGAATTACGGCCGCGGCCTCACTTCACTCGGCATTCAGGGCAGAACCCTCGTCGAGGGCCGATCGAATACGAACGAATTCAAGGTCGAAGCTGTTTACTTCTACGACTTCATCAACGCCGACGGGAAAACCGATTTTCGTCCGCTGAGCGAGGCAGCGCGCGACCGGGCGGGACGCAACCTGTACCTCAACGACGCCTATGTCGGATTCAACGGCATTCGCCTCGGCAACCAGATCCTGCGCTGGAGCGAAAGCCCGTCATTCGGCCACAGCATCGCGCCGGTAAATCCGGTGTCCTTTTCGCGGCGCTATCAACCCGGCAACACGGCCAAGGACCTGTATGTGGCGCTTCCCATGCTCACCGGGAAGCTCGAATCCGCGAGAAAGTGGACGCTGCAGGGCTTTTATCAGTTCGCCTTCAAGCCGACCGAGCTGGAGGCGGCGGGCACGTTTCTGAGCGGCAACGATTACTACTCTCCGGGAGCGCGCTTCCTCCAGCTGGGCCAGGGCTCGCCATTGGTTCCTGACACGGATGCCTCCGTTGTCACCGCGGTGACGCCGTTCGGCTCGAAAGTGTCGCGCGATACCGACCGGCGACCGAATCCCGCCGGTCAATATGGCGCGAGAATCGAGACGCCGGAGCTGGGAGCGGCGAAGGTCACGCTCGCCGGTTACGCCATGCGTGTGCACAGCCGCGAACCGATCGTCAGCGTCCGAACCGGCACGCTCGGCGGGTTGCAGCGCATAACGGCCCCGGACTACACCTCGAGCGGCAGCTACTTCCTGGAATACGTGCCGAACGTAACGGTGCTCGGAGGCTCGGCGCGCCTGGTGCCTGTAGCGTCGACCCGCCTGCACTTCGACTATTCGATGCGCTTCAGGCAGCCGCTGCAGATCGACGACGATGCTCTCATCACCGCGGGCCTTGCGCCGGCAGCCGCACTGGGCGCGTGTGCGCCGAATCCGGCGAGCGCAACCTGCGCGGCGACGTTGGCGACGCTGAACCGAAACCCGGTGATCGCTTCGCGAGGCGGCATCACGGCGGCCAATGCAACGAGCTTTTTCTCGACCGAGCTCAGCGGCTACGAGCGCTTCAACGTATCGCAGTACGCGGCGTCGATGGTGCAGGGCTTGCCGCCGATCCTCGGCGCAAGGCAGTGGTCGCTGGCCGCCGAGCTTGGCGGCGTCTACATCCACGGCTTCAAGGACGGCTTGCTCGACGCCAGCGTCAGCATCCGCCCGGACGCCGCGGGCGGCAGGCGGCAAGGCCTCGCTACGCGCTCGTCATGGGGGTATCGCCTCTCCACCCGATTCGACTATGCGGATCTCATGGGGATGCAAAGCGTTTCCCCCTCCCTCGCCTGGATTCACGACGTAAGAGGCAATGCCCCGATCACCCTGGGAACGCTGCTCGAAGACAGCAAATCGATGATCCTGGCGACCGACTTCGCCATCGACAAATCCCTCGGCGCGCGCCTGTCCTATCGTTCCTATCTGGCGAAGGGAAGCAATGCCGACCGCTTCAGCGACCGCGATTTTGTCGCGTTCTCGCTGACCAAGAAGTTCTAGCCCGGACGCAAGATCCGGATAGTACGCAGCCTCAACTGACGCTACATTAGCGGCCATGGAAACAGCAGTCGAAAAAGCGAAGATCTATCTCGACGAGCGCCGCGGCGAGCGTGTCACGTTGGAGGAGCTCGCGCGCGCGGTCGGCGCGAGCCCGTTCCACCTGCAGCGCCGCTTCAAGCAGGCCTTTGGCATCTCCCCGCGCGACTACCAGGACGCGCATCGGCTCGAATCGGTGAAGTCTTCGCTCAAGAATGGCAGCCGGGTCACCGAAGCGCTGTTTGAAGCCGGCTACGGCTCGACCTCGCGCTTTTACGAAAAGGCGGCCTCGAGCCTCGGCATGGCGGCGCGCCGCTATCGCGCCAACGGCCGGGGCGAGCAGATCCGCTATACCGTGTTCACGCTGCCGATCGGCAGAGTGCTGGTAGCGGCGACCTCGCGGGGCATCTGTGCGGTCAAGCTCGGCGACAACGACGCCACGCTGCGGCGCCTGATCGGCGAGGAGTTCAGCGAGGCAGACCTGATCGAAGATCCCTCGGCCCTGAGAGAGATCAAGGAAAGCATCGCTTCGTTCCTGGAAGGAAAAACCGATCTTTCGCGCGTCCCGGTCGACATCCGCGGCACGGTATTTCAGCGCCGCGTATGGCAGGCGCTGGGCCGCATCCCGCGGGGCGAGACGCGCACTTACCGCGAAATCGCGCGCACCATCGGCAGCCCCGCCGCCGTGCGCGCGGTGGGCAGCGCGTGCGGGGCGAACCCGGTGGCGCTGGTGGTGCCCTGTCACCGCGCGGTGCGCACCGACGGCGGGCTCGGCGGCTACGCCTGGGGCATTGCGCGCAAGAGACGACTTCTGGAGCTGGAAAAGCCGGCCAAAAAATGAGGGCCGCCGATGTCGGGCGGCTCGTCGCGCTCGCCGCGATCTGGGGCGCGTCCTTCCTGTTTACGCGTATCGTCGCGCCGGTCCTCGGGCCGGTGCTGACCGCGGACCTGCGCGTGCTGGTCGCCGGCCTGGCGCTGGTCGCGTACTTCCGGCTCACGGGATTCGATCCGCACTGGCGGCGCTGGAGCAAGAAATACGCTTTCGTCGGCTTCCTGAACTCGGGCCTGCCGTTCCTGCTCTATGCGTATGCGGCGCTTTATCTCCCGGCCGGGCTGATGGCCGTGCTGAATGCGACGGCGCCGATGTGGGGCGCGCTGCTCACCGCATTGCTGCTAGGCGAGCGCTTGACCTCGCGCCGCGCCGCGGGCCTCGCCCTGGGTGTTGTCGGCGTTGCCGTGCTGTCGCGGCCGGATGCAGGCACTGCGCAGGCCTTGCTCGCCATCGCCGCGTCCCTTGCTGCCGCCTTCCTGTACGGCCTCAGCGGCGTGTACATGAAGCGCTGGGCAGGCGACGTGCCGGCCCGCGGCATGGCGGTTGGCACGCAGGTCGCTGCGGGCGTGCTCATGCTTCCGCTAATCCCGTTCTCGCCGCCGTTGGCGGAGCCAACCCTCATTGTCGTGGCAAGCGTGCTCGCGCTCGGTCTCTTGTGTGGCGCAGTCGCGTACCTGTTGTACTTCCGGCTGATCGCCGACATAGGGCCTGCCGGCGCGCTGACGGTCACCTACCTTATTCCGCTCTTTGGCGTGCTGTGGGGTGCGCTGTTTCTCGGCGAAGCGTTGTCCATCACGATGCTGGCAGGCGGGGTGCTGGTTGTGCTCGGCACCGTTCTCGTTTTGCGAAACTGATCATCCCCATTTAGTACACTATTGCCCATGGGGACCGTCGTGGTTCTGGCTGCGCAGGTGGGGGGTGCCAAGCTCGCCGACGGCCTGTACCGGCTGCGCGGGATGGACCTCGCCGTGGTCGTCAATACGGGCGACGACTACCGGCATCTCGGCCTTGCATTCTCTCCGGATATCGACGCCATGCTCTACACGCTCGCCGGCATGGCGAGCGCTACTGCGGGCTGGGAACTGGAAGGAGAAACGCGTGCGCTGCAAGGCGTGCTCAAGCAGCTCGGCGGACCGGACCGCCCGCTGCTCGGCGACAAGTCGATCGCCGCGCCGCTGCTGCGCACCGAGGGCCTGGCGAACGAACGCCGGCTCACCGAGATCACCCTGGATTTTTGCCGGCGTCTGGGCATCGAAGCCCTGGTGCTGCCGATGACCGATGACCTGGTGCGCACCAACGTGCTCACCGATGACGGGGCAATGACGTTCTCGCAGTATTACAACGAGCTCGGCTGCGACCCGGCGGTGCGCGGCTTGCAGTACGCGGGAGCCGCCGAAGCGCGCATCTCCGACGAAGTGCTCGATGCGCTGCACTCCGACGATCTGGAAGCGGTGGTGATCGGCCCCGCCAATCCGTACCACGGCATCCGCCCGATCCTCGAGCTGAACGGCATGCGCGAGCTGATCCGCCGGCGCGGCGCGCCGGTGGTCGCGGTGACGCCGGTCGTCGGCGGCAAGGCGCTGAAGGGCTCAGCCGGCAAGATGATGCGCGATCTGGGCCGCGAGCCCACCGCGCTCGGCGCGGCGACGGAGTACCGCCAGCTTGCCGACGGCTTCGTCATCGACCGCGAGGACCTCGCCCTCGCCGAGGGCGTGCGCTCTCTCGGCATGCAGGTGCTCGCCGTTCAGACCGTGATGCGCACGCTCGACGACCGCGTGGCACTGGCGCGCTCAGTTCTAGACTTCGCGCGCTCGATCCGCGAGGCGCGCGCACTCGAAGTCGAATGAAGTTTTTTATCGCCGCATTGCTGGCCGGGATCGCCGGCGTCGCCTTGGCGGACGAATATACCGAGCAGGCGATCCGGCGTGCGCTGATCCAGCGCGATCAGCAGTCGGCCGAATTTGCGGCCCAGCTGCAGGGTCGGAGCCTCGACGCGCTCCATGCCAGGCAGTTACTTGAGCCTGCATCGCAGTTCCACGGCTATGAGCGCCAGCACATGACGCAGGAACGCGAAGCGGTGCTGCAGTTGCCCCCGCCTGTAATTGCGGCGCGGAAAAAACCGGAGGCGCCGCTACCGCTCCCAGGGGGGCCGCGTCCCGGGGTCGATCCCGTAACGCCGCAAAGCCTCGGGCAGTAAGGGGCTTTGCAGGGCGGCGAGCGCCGCCACCGCGATATTGCGGGCGTCCACCTCGAAGAACGCACGCAATGCGGCGCGCGTGTCGCTGCGGCCGAAGCCGTCGGTGCCGAGCGCGACGTATTTGCCCGGCACATAGGGGCGGATAAGGTCGGCGACGGCGCTCACATAGTCGCTCGCCGCGATCACCGGTCCCTGCGTGCCGCCGAGGCAGCGCTCCACCCAGCCTTTTCCTCCAGCACCGAAGCGCCTCGCGCGCTCGACCTGCATTCCGTCGCGCCGCAGCTCGGTGAACGATGTGACGCTCCACAGATCGGCGGAAATGCCCCAGTCCTTGTCCAGCAGCTCGGCGGCCGCAATCACTTCGCGCAGGATCGCTCCCGAGCCGAGTAGCTGCACTCGCGGATTTTGCGTTTTCTTGAGGAGATACATCCCTTTGAGGATGCCTTCGCCAGCGCCTTCGGGCATCGCCGGATGCGCGTAGTTCTCGTTGCCGACGGTGACGTAATAAAACACGTCCTCCTGCGCCTCCAGCATGCGCCGGGCACCGTCGTGCACGATCGCCGCCAGCTCGTAGCCGAAGCATGGGTCGTAGGCACGGCAATTCGGAATGGTGGATGCGGCGAGATGCGAAGAACCATCCTGGTGCTGCAAGCCTTCCCCCGCCAGCGTGGTGCGCCCTGCGGTGCCGCCGACAAGGAAGCCGCGGGCGCGGGAATCGGCCGCCGCCCAGATCAGGTCGCCGACGCGCTGGAAGCCGAAGATCGAGTAGTAGATGTAGAACGGCAGCATCGGCGTGCCGTGCGACGAATACGAGGTCGCGGCGGCGAGCCAGGACGAGAGCGCGCCGGCCTCGGTAATGCCTTCCTCGAGGATCTGGCCGTCCTTCGCCTCGCGGTAGTAGAGCAGCTCCTCGTGGTCCTCGGGCTCGTAGAGCTGCCCGAGCGCCGAGTAGATGCCGAACTGTCTGAACAGCGTCTGCATGCCGAAGGTGCGCGCCTCGTCGGCGACGATCGGCACGACCCGCGCGCCGAGGTTTTCGTCCTTCATGAGCTGCGACAGCAGCTGAACGAAAGCCATGGTCGTCGACTGATTGCGCGACGAGCTCTGCAGGGACGGTACCGTGAGCGTGCTCGCCAACGCGGCGCGCATTGGGAGGTAGCCGCCGAGCTCCTTCCTCCGCGCTTCCAGGTATTTGATCTCCTGGCTGTCGGCTCCCGGATGGAAAAACCGCAGCTGCACCACGTCTTCGTCGGCGAGCGGCAGCGCGAAACGGTCGCGGAACTCCTTGAGGGCATCGTCGTCGAGTTTCTTCTGCTGGTGCGTGCCCATTTTGCCCTGGCCCCACAGCCCCATGCCGTAACCCTTTTTCGTCTTGGCGAGGATCACCGTGGGCTGGCCCTGGTGATGCATCGCGGCTCGATACGCGGCGTAGATCTTCACCGGGTCGTGGCCGCCGCGGCGCAGCCGGTCGATGTCGGTGTCGCTCATGTGCTCGATGATCTGCCGCAGCTCGGGATATTTGTTGAAGAAGTGCTCGCGGTTGAAGCGGCCGTCGGTCGCGGCGTAAGTCTGGAATTCACCGTCGACCGTCTCGTGCAGGCGCTTGAGCAGCACGCCGTCCTCGTCGCGCGCGAACAGCGGGTCCCAATCCGAGCCCCACAGCAGCTTGATCACGTTCCAGCCGGCGCCGGCGAACAGGCCTTCGAGCTCCTGCACGATCGAGCCGTTGCCGCGCACCGGCCCATCCAGCCGCTGCAGGTTGCAGTTGACGACGAAAATCAGGTTGTCGAGGCCGTCGCGCGCGGCGAGCGACAGCCCGGCGAGCGACTCGGGCTCGTCCATTTCGCCGTCGCCCACGAAGGCCCACACCTTGCGCGCCTCGGTCTTCAGGATGCCGCGGTGCTGCAGATAGCGCATGAAGCGCGCCTGGTAGATCGCATTGAGCGGTCCCAGGCCCATCGAGCCGGTCGGAAACTGCCAGAACTCCGGCATGAGATACGGATGGCAATACGAGCACAAACCCTTGCCACCCGTCTCTCTTCTGTAATTGGAGAGATTTTCTTCAGACAGCCGGCCTTCGAGAAAGGCGCGCGCATAGACCCCGGGGGCAGAGTGCGGCTGGAAATACACCAGGTCGCCTTCGCGCCCGCCGCGGAAGAAATGATTGAAGCCGACCTCGAACAGATCCGCCGCCGACGCGTAGCTCGCGATGTGGCCCCCTAGCTCGGCATGCGCGCGGTTGGCGCGCACCACCATGGCGAGCGCGTTCCAGCGCACGATCGACGAGATGCGCTGCTCGAGCTCCAGGTTGCCGGGAAACTGCGGCTGCTCGGCGAGTGCCACCGAGTTCTTGTAAGGCGTGTTGAGCACCGGCGGCAGCGGCACGCGGCGGGCGCGCGCATGGTCGAGGAGCTTGCGCAGCAGGAAGGTGGCGCGCTCGCGGCCCGCGACCTGCACGAGCGCGTCGAACGCCTCCAGCCACTCGCGCGTTTCGACCGGATCGGCGTCGGGAGGATTGACGCGCCAGAACGCCGAAGTAACGATGTCGGAGAGATTGGTCATGGTGGCATGGTAGCCCGCCGCGGCTAGCATTTGGTTTCGTTTTTTGCCGTGAAAGCCGTCACAAACGGCATATCATGCCGCCATGGACGCCCTCGACCTGCGTATCCTCGACCGCCTGCAGCACGACGCGCGCATCTCCAACGTCGAGCTGGCGCGCGCCGTGAACCTCTCCCCTTCGCCCTGCCTTGCGCGCGTGCGCGCGCTGGAAGCGGGCGGTTACATCGACCGCTACGTGACTTTGCTCGATCCGAAGAAGCTCGGGCTCACGGTCAGCGTGCTGGTCCAGGTCACGCTCGAGAAGCAGATCGAGTCGGCGCTCGAAGTGTTCGAAAGGGCGGTGCGCGAACGCCCTGAGGTGATGGAGTGCTACCTCATGACGGGCGATGCCGACTACCTGCTGCGCGTGCTGGTGCCCGACGTGACGGCGTTCGAGCGCTTCATCCTGGACTTTCTGTCCCGGGTGCCGGGCGTAGGCAACATCAAGTCGAGCTTCGCGCTGAAGCAAGTTAAATACCAGACTGCGGTGCCGCTCGCCCTGCAGGGCGAACCCAGGCGCAAGGCGAAAAAAAGGTGATATGATCCGGCCCGCAGGATATCGAGCAGCGAATTTGTACCCCTCTCCCGCCGCCAAAAGCAGCGTCCGTAGTGGCCGTCAGTTCCCTTCTTTGATTGTCGTGCCCGGTTTCGTCGTGCCCGGTTTCGTCGCGACTTTCAGTAGAAGGAAACAGTAATGGCAACCGGTACCGTCAAGTGGTTCAACGACTCGAAAGGCTTCGGCTTCATCACCCCGACTGAAGGCGGCGAAGATCTGTTCGCGCATCACACCGCGATCCAGATGAACGGCTTCAAGACGCTGAAGGAAGGCCAGAAGGTCGAGTTCGAGGTGAAGAAAGGTCCGAAGGGCCTGCAGGCGGCGAACATCAAGCCGCTCTAAGCGCTCCACGCCACAAAAAAAGCCCGCTTCGGCGGGCTTTTTGTTTACCATCCTCGCAGGGTCAGGGGGAAGTACGCCTGGGAGGGCGGGATGGATGAGCAGGACAATGACCCTTATGTAGATGCTGCGCGTTGGCTGCAAGAAGCGGGGCGTCGATCACGAAAAGTGCCGACGCATCAGCGCGAAGTCGAAGTAACGCCTGCGAAGCACGGCGACGAGAGCAATTCCGTCCGGAAGGCCGGGAGGCGGCTCGTCTTGTTCGCCGTTCTGGCGCTCTCGTATATGCAGTACTACTTCCTGGACGTGATGGTTCAGATCAATGCTCTACCGGCCATCATCGTCTTCGTGCCCGACGCCGCGGGGGCTCGCGCGTTGATCTAGGGCTACGGGCAGCCCGCGCCGTCGCGACCAGGAGCAATCTCATTCGCTGTGGTGCCGGCTGACGGACTCGAACCGCCGACCAACGGCTTACAAAGCCGCTGCTCTACCAACTGAGCTAAGCCGGCACGGCGCGCGCATTATGCACCCGCTGTGCGCCTACTTGATTCGTCTGAGCGTCGGCTTGCCGCCCGAGGGCTTCTTGGGAGGCTCCGGATTGGCGGGCGCCGGCAGCGCGGCGGGGGACCTGGGCTTGCCGAGAAGCGACGCCGGCTCGGCCTCGGCCTTCGCCTGCAGCGACGGCTTCGGCGCATCGGCGTCGAAGGTCATGCCGTGCCCGGTCTCGCGCGCGTAGAGCGCGAAAACGTTGGCGATCGGCACCGAGATCTGGCGCGCAACACCGCCGAAGCGCGCGGAGAACTCGATCAGCTCGTTGCCTATCTGCAGCTTGTGCACCGCGTTGGGGCTGATGTTGAGCGTGATCTCGCCGTTCTTCACGTACTCGGAGGGCACCTGCGTGCGAGAGTCGACCTTGACCGCGACGTGCGGCGTGTAGCCGTTGTCGACGCACCACTCGAAGAGCGCGCGCAGAAGATACGGTTTGGTCGGTATCTCGTTCATCGCGGCTACTTCCGCATCACCTTTTCCGAGGGCGTGAGGGCCTCGATGAACGCCGGGCGCGAGAAGATGCGCTCGGCGTACTTCATGAGCGGCGCGGCGGTCTTGCCGAGCTTGATGCCGTAGTGGTCCAGCCGCCACAGCAGCGGCGCGATCGCCACGTCGAGCATGGTGAAGTCATCGCCGAGCATGTGCTTGGTCTTGGTGAACACCGGCGCGAGCTCGATCAGGCGGTCGGTGACGTGCTGGCGCGCGCGCTCGACCTGCTTTTCCTTGCCGGAATCGAGCGCCTCGATCTGCGAGAACAGCTCGACTTCCATGTTGAAGAGCATCAGCCGCGCGCGCGCGCGCATCACCGGGTCGGCGGGCATCAACTGCGGATGCGGAAAGCGCTCGTCGATGTACTCGTTGATGATGTTCGACTCGTACAGGATCAGATCGCGCTCCACCAGCACCGGCAGCCGGTTGTACGGGTTCATCACCGCGATGTCCTCGGGCTTGTTGTACAGGTCGACGTCGATGACCTGGAAGTCCATGCCCTTTTCGTAGAGCACGAAGCGGCAGCGGTGGCTGAAAGGGCAGGTGGTGCCCGAATAAAGTTGCATCATGGCTTCGATTCCGGCTGAGAAGACCGGGCCGCGGGGGCCCGCTGTTACTTCACGTCCTTCCAGTATTCCTTCTTCAGGAGATAGGTAAAGACGAAGAGGATGGCGAGCACGAACAGCACCACGATGCCGATCGCCTTGCGCCCGGTGGCCGCGGGCTCGCCGACGTACGCCAGGAAATTGACGAGGTCGCGCACGGTGGCGTCATATTCCGCGGGCGACTGGATCCCTTTGGCGATCTCGGTCCACATGCGGCTCTCCCGGTCGTAGGCACGCTCGCCCTGCAGCGTCCACAGCGCGTGCGGCATGGCGACGTTCTCGAACACGGCGTTGTTCCAGCCGGTCACGGTCTTCGGATCGCGGTAGAAGGTGCGCAGATAGGTGTAGAGCCAGTCGGCGCTGCGCGAGCGCGCGACCACGGACAGGTCGGGCGGCGCCACGCCGAACCAGCTCTTGCTTTCCTTCCTCGGCATCCCCGTGCGGATCGGCTCGCCGACCTTGTCGGCGGTGAACATCAGGTAGTCCTTGATCTGCGCCTCCGTCAGCCCGAGCTCGGTGAGCCGGTTGTAGCGCATGTATTCCAGTCCGTGGCAGCCGAGGCAGTAGTTGACGTAGGTGCGCGCGCCCGCCTGCAGGCTGATCAGGTCGTGAGGGTCGTGCGGCGAACGGTCGAGGCGATAACCCGCCTCGGCGGCCCAGCCGCAGAGCGGAGCGAGCAGAAAGACGATGATCAGGTTTCTCATCAGTGCGTCACCCGGTCGGGCACCGGCTTCACCTTGTCGCGCGCGGTGTACCAAGGCATCAGGATGAAGAACAGGAAATAGACCAGCGTGCACAGCCGCGCGACCCAGGTGGCACGCTCCTTGGTGTCGAGGAAGAAGGCATCGAAGCCGAACTGGCCCCACACGGTGGTCGGCTCGGTGCCGAGGAAGCCGAGGATCAGGAACACGACGACGAAGATGGCGAGCGCGCTCTTGTAGTACGGCCCGCGGTAGCGGATCGAGCGCACCGGGCTGCGGTCGATCCAGGGCAGGAAGAACAGGATCAGCACCGCCGCGCCCATCGCCAGCACGCCGGGGAACTGCGAATGAAACAGCGGCGGCACTGCGCGCAGCACCGAGTAGTAAGGCGTGAAATACCAGACCGGCGCGATGTGCGTCGGCGTCTTGAGCGGATCGGCCGGGATGAAATTGTTGTACTCGAGGAAGTAGCCGCCGACCTCGGGAATGAAGAACATGACGAAGCAGAAGAGGGCGAGGAACACCACCGCGCCCATCAGGTCCTTCACCGTGTAGTAGGGGTGGAACGGGATGCCGTCGAGCGGCCGGCCGCTGGCGTCCTTGTACTTCTTGATCTCAACGCCGTCCGGGTTGTTGGATCCGACATCGTGCAGTGCCATCAGATGCACGACGACCAGCCCCAGCAGGACCAGCGGGAACGCGATGACATGCAGCGCGAAGAAGCGGTTCAGCGTCGCGTCGGACACCACGTAATCGCCGCGGATCCACAGCGCCAGGTCCGGCCCGATGAACGGCACGGTGCCGAAGAGGTTGACGATGACCTGCGCGCCCCAGTAGGACATCTGGCCCCAGGGCAGCAGGTAGCCGAAGAACGCCTCGCCCATCAGCGTGAGGTAGATCAGCATGCCGAAAATCCACACCAGTTCGCGCGGCTCCTTGTGCGAGCCGTACAGCATGGCGCGGAACATGTGCAGGTACACGACGATGAAGAACGCGGAGGCGCCGGTCGAGTGGATGTAGCGGATGATCCAGCCGCCCGCGACGTCGCGCATGATGTACTCGACCGAGCCGAACGCGAGGTTGGCGTCGGGCTTGTAGTTCATCGTCAGGAAGATGCCCGACACGATCTGGATGACGAGCACCAGCAGCGCGAGCGAGCCGAAGAAGTACCAGAAGTTGAAATTCTTCGGCGCGTAATACTCCGCGGCGTGCTTGCGCCATTCCTGGCCGAGCGTCGGCATCCTCGAATCGATCCAGTTCCACAGGCGCGCCACCATGCGCTAGGCCCCTTTCCTTTCCTTGTCTTCGCCGATGACGAGACTGGTGTCCGATACATAGGTGTACGGCGGCACCTCGAGATTGATCGGAGCGGGCGAGCCCTTGTAGACGCGTCCGGCAAAATCGAACTTAGAGCCGTGGCAGGGACAGTAGAAGCCGCCGGTCCAGTCCGCGCCCATCTCGCCCTTCGCCTCGGCCGGCTTTTCCGTCGGCGAGCAACCCAGGTGCGTGCACACGCCGACCAGCACCATCAGGTCCGGCTTGATCGAGCGGAATTCGTTCTTGGCGTAGTCGGGCTGCTGCTTCACGATGGATTTCGGGTCCGACACGCGGGGATCGGCCTGCTTGATGCCCTCGAGCATTTCCTTCGTGCGCTTCATCACCCAGACCGGCTTGCCGCGCCACTCGATCACCGCGAGCTCGCCCGGCGCGATCCGCGTGAGGTCTACGTCCACCGGCGCGCCTGCGGCCTTGGCGCGCTCCGAGGGCCACATGCTCGCCACGAAAGGCGCCGCCGCGCCGACGCTCGCTGCGCCGCCGGCGAGCGAAGTGGCCACCAGAAGGTTGCGCCGCGTCTTATCTACTTTTTCCTGATCGTTCATGGAGATGGATCTTTTTTGGGCTGGGCGCGGGAGCGTGCGATTCTACCGACGGGGGCCCGCCATGTCTAGGATTTCGCGCGTAAACATCTAAATTTTAAGAGGAATTCTGTATAATCGCCAGTTTCCTCATGTACCGCCTCTGGCTCATTTTTTCCCAGGCAGCGACCATCGCAGTGGCGGCGCTGTTCGTAGTGTCGACGTTCCGCCCCGAGTGGCTGCCCGCGCGCGGTGGCGCACAGCTGCCGCTGTCGATCACGCAGCCGAGCAGCGCAGAACAGCTGCAGGTCGCGGCGCGCGCCGCATCGTATTACGACGCAGTGCAGCGCGCGACGCCTTCGGTGGTGAACATCTTCACCTCCAAGGAAATTCGCTCGCCGCGTCATCCGCTGCTCAACGATCCGATCTTCCGGCGCTTCTTCGGCGATCAGCTGCCCGACGAGGCGCAGCGCGCAGCGAGCCTCGGCTCAGGGGTCATCGTCAGCAGCAGCGGCTACGTGCTGACCAACCATCACGTGGTGGAGGCGGCCGACGAGATCGAGGTGGCGTTGGCCGACGGCAAGAAGCTGCTGGCGAAAGTGGTCGGCAACGATCCGGAAACCGATCTCGCAGTGCTGCGCCTCAACGCGGAGAACCTTCCGGCGATCAGCTTCGGGTCTTCGGACGCGCTGCGCGTCGGCGACGTGGTGCTCGCCATCGGCAATCCGTTCGGCGTCGGCCAGACGGTCACCAGCGGCATCATCTCCGCCCTCGGACGCACCGGCCTCGGCATCAACACCTTCGAGAACTTCATCCAGACCGATGCGGCCATCAACCCGGGCAACTCGGGCGGCGCGCTGGTCGATGCGGCCGGCAACCTGATCGGCATCAACACGGCGATTTTTTCCCGCTCGGGCGGCTCGATGGGCATCGGCTTCGCGATCCCGGTGTCGACCGCCAAGATGGTGCTGGAGCAGATCGTCAAGAGCGGCAGCGTCACGCGCGGCTGGATCGGCGTCGAAGTGCAGGAGATCACGCCGCCAGTAGCCGAATCGTTCAAGCTCGGCAGCACGCGAGGCGCGCTGATCGCCGGCGTGCTGCGCGGCGGACCCGCCGACAAGGCCGGCATCAAGCCGGGTGACGTGCTGCTCGAGGTCCAGGGCAAGCCGGTCGCCGACCCGGCGGCGATGCTCAACCTCATCGCCGCCCTTTCTCCAGGCTCGGCGACGAAAATGAAAGTGAAGCGCCAGGGCCAGGACGTCGATGCCAACGTCACCGTCGGGCGGCGTCCCAAGCCCCAGGCGCGTCCAGAGTAAGCGCCCTAGGCTTCTCCCTTCGATGTGAGATCCGGCTCGTTCTTTTCCGCCGCTTTGATGAAGCGGGCGAGGATCAGCCCTGCTTCGTAGAGAAGACACATCGGTATGGCGAGCAGAAGCTGGGACAGCACGTCGGGCGGGGTGACCACCGCCGCGATGATGAAGGCGCCGACGATCACGTAGGGGCGGGCATCGCGCAGCTTCTCGACGCTCACCAGGCCCATCCTCACCAGCACGATCACCACGATCGGAATCTCGAACGTGACGCCGAACGCCATGAACATCGTGATCACGAAGCTGAAATACGCCTCGATGTCGGGCGCCGGCGTGATCGACTTCGGCGCGAAGCCGTGGATGAACGCGAACACCCGGCCGAACACGAAGAAGTAGCAGAAGGCGACGCCGAGAAGGAACAGCACCGTGCTGCCGATCACCAGCGGCAGCGCCAGCTTCTTCTCATGCTCGTAGAGGCCTGGCGCGACGAACGCCCAGGCCTGGTACAGGACATACGGCAGCGCGATCATGAACGCCACCAGCGCGGTCACCTTCACCGGCACCATGAACGGCGTCACGACGCCGGTGGCGATCATCTTGGCGCCTTCGGGAAGCGCGCTCATCAGCGGCAGGGCGAGCGCATCGTAGATCGGGCCGGAGCCGGGCCAGATGAACAGCACGACGAAGATGGCCAGCACGACTGCGACCGCGCGCACCAGCCGCTGGCGCAGCTCGATCAGGTGCGAGATGAATGTTTCCTGGTCGCTCATCCCGCCTTGTTTTCGGGGGGCTTGCTTTGCGCCGCCGCCTCTACAGACTTGTTAAGCTCATCAGCGGTCTTGGTCAGCTCCGTATTGACGGAGGTCTCCATCTCGGTGGCGGCCTTCTGCATCGAGTCGCGCATCTTGCGCAGCTCCTCGAGCTCGATCTCGCGGTTGATGTCGGCCTTCACGTCGGCGACATAGCGCTGCAGCCGCCCGGCGAGGTGGCCGAGCGTGCGCGCCACGCGCGGCAGCTTCTCGGGTCCGATCACGATCAGCGCGACCAGACCGATTACCAGCAGCTCGGAGAATCCTATGTCGAACATCGCAAGCCTGAGAACAAAAAGGCGCCCGGTTGGGCGCCTTTGCGGAGGACCGTGCCGGCGCTCAGGCCTTGTGCTCGGTCTTTTCCTTGACTTCGCCTTCGATCGTCTTGCCCGTCACCTGCGGCGCGGCGCCCGCATCCGCCGCCTGGTCGCCGCCTTCGCGCATGCCGTCCTTGAAGCCGCGCACCGCGCCGCCGAGATCCGCGCCGATGTTGCGCAGCTTCTTGGTGCCGAAAATCAGCATCACGATCACGAGGACGATCAGCCAGTGCCAAATGCTGAACGAGCCCATATCCGTCTCCTATTTTTTCCTCCGCAGCATCGGGCCCAGAGGCTCCGGCCCGCCGAGGACGTGCATGTGAACATGATACACCTCCTGATGCCCCACGCGCCCGGTGTTGATGATGGTGCGAAAGCCATCGGTCGCGCCCGCCTTGCGCGCCAATTCTCCGGCGAGCGCAAGCATCTTGCCCAGGGCCCGCAGCTCGCCCATTCCGGCCTCGTACAGTGACGGCACGTGCTCTTTCGGAACGATCAGGAAATGGACCGGCGCCTGCGGACGGATGTCGTGGAACGCGAACACGTCGTCATCCTCGAACAGTTTTTTCGCCGGGATCTCGCCGCGCGCGATTTTGCAGAAAATGCAATTTGGATCGTTCATTTCTTTCGCGCGGCTTTTTCGTCGATGCCGGAGATGCCCTCGCGGCGGTGCATTTCGGCCAGCACGTCGCCGGGGCCGAGGCCGTGGCGCGCGAGGACGATCATGCAGTGGAACCAGAGGTCAGCGGTCTCGCGCACCAGATGCAGGCGGTCGCCGCTCTTGGCGGCCAGCACCGTCTCGGTGGCCTCCTCGCCGATCTTCTTCAGCAGCGCGTCCTCGCCTTGCGATAGCAGACGGGCGACGTAGGAGGTCTTGACGTCTCCGTGTTTTCGCTCTTCGATCGTCGCAGCGATGCGCTCGAGCGTTTCATAAAGTGCTGGTTTCATTTTTTGTAGATGAGCGAGGGATCCTTCAGCACCGGATCGGTCGCCACCCACCTCCCGTTCTGCAGTTTCCTGAAGAAGCAGCTTTCGCGCCCGGTATGACAGGCAATGCCGCCCACCTGCTCCACTTTGAGCAGCACGGCATCCGCGTCGCAGTCGAGGCGCACTTCCAGCACCTTCTGTACGTGGCCTGATTGCTCGCCCTTGCGCCAGAGCCTGCGACGCGAACGCGACCAATAGACGGCCTCCTTGCTCTCCACCGTCTTCTCAAGCGCTTCGCGATTCATCCACGCGACCGTGAGCACCCTTCCCGAAGAAGCATCTTGCGCCACCACGGCGACGAGGTCGTGCTCGTTCCACGGCACCTCGTCGAGCCAGTCGCTCAAAGCCGCACCTCGATGCCGCGCGCGCGCATGTGCTCCTTGACCTGGCGCACGGTGAGCTCGCCGAAATGGAACACGCTCGCCGCGAGCACCGCGTTGGCGCCGCCCGCGAGTACGCCTTCGGCGAAGTGCTCCGCCGTCCCGACTCCACCGGAAGCGATCACCGGAATGCCTACCGCATTGCGCACCGCACGTGTCAGACCGATATCGAAGCCGTCGCGCGTGCCGTCCCGGTCCATGCTGGTGAGCAGGATCTCGCCTGCGCCGGCATTTTCCATGCGCTGGGCCCACTCCACCGCGTCCAGACCAGTGGCCTTTCTCCCGCCGTGGGTGAAAACCTCCCAGCCCACGGAGCTTTTCTTTGCGTCAATTGCCACCACAATGCACTGGTTACCGACGATGCTGGAAGCTTCCCGCACCAGCTCGGGATTCTGCACCGCCGCGGTATTGATGGACACGCTGTCGGCGCCGGCGTTGAGCAGCCTTCTCACGTCTTCCACCTTGCGCACCCCGCCGCCCACCGTCAGCGGGATGAAGACGCGCGCGGCCACCGCTTCGATGACGTGCAGCAATATGTCGCGCTCGTCCGAGCTCGCCGTAATGTCGAGGAAACAGATCTCGTCGGCACCCTGCTCGTCGTAGCGCGCCGCGATCTCGACCGGGTCACCGGCGTCGCGCAGGCCGACGAAGTTCACGCCCTTGACCACCCGGCCGGCGGTGACGTCCAGGCAGGGAATCACGCGTTTGGCGAGCCCCATGGCTATTCCTTGGCGAGAGCTTTGTCGGCAGCCGCCTGGGCCTTCTTCAGGTCGAGCTTGCCCTCGTAAAGGGCGCGGCCGGCGATCGCGCCGATGATGCCTTCGGGCACGAGCTGGGCGCAGACCGCCTGCACGTCCTTGATGCTGTTGAGCCCGCCCGAGGCGATGATCGGCGTCTTGATGGCCTGCGCCAGCTTGAGCGTCGCGTCGATGTTGATGCCGGTCATCATCCCGTCACGGCCGATGTCGGTGTAGATCAGCGCCTCGATGCCGTACTCCTCGAATTTCTTCGCCAGGTCGACGACGTCGTGCCCGGTCATCTTCGACCAGCCCTCGACCGCCACTTTGCCGTCCTTGGCGTCGAGCCCGGCGATGACGTGGCCCGGGAAGGCGTAGCAGGCGTCGGACAGGAACCCCGGATTCTTCACGGCGGCCGTGCCGATCACGACGTAGGTAACCCCCGCATCCAGGTAGCTTTCGATGGCGTCCAGGTCACGGATGCCGCCGCCGAGCTGGACCGGTACCTGGTCGCCGACCGCCGCGATCAGCTCGCGGATCACCTTCTCGTTCTTTGGCCGGCCGGCGATCGCGCCGTTCAGATCGACGATGTGCAGCCGCCGGGCGCCCTCGGCCGCCCAGTGCTTGGCCATCGCCACCGGGTCGTCGGAAAACACCGTGGCCGTGCTCATGTCGCCTTGCTTGAGGCGCACGCAGCGCCCGTCCTTCAGGTCAATTGCCGGGATGATGAGCACGGACGGTGAGCGCCGGATGCGCTCGCGTAGAAATCAGGGACGCCAGTGGACGAAGTTGGAGAGAAGTTGCAGGCCTGCGGACTGGCTTTTTTCCGGATGGAACTGTACGGCAAAGATGTTATCCCGGGCAATCGCGCAGGTAAAGGGCACGCCGTACACGCATGTGGCAGCAGTAATCGCCTGCTCGCGGGGCGCCGGAAAGTAGCTATGCACGAAATAGAAGCGCGTAGCGTCGGCCACGCCCCGCCACATGGCGTGGGGCCGCGACTGCAGGACCTGGTTCCAACCCTTATGAGGAATCTCGAGGCCCTGCATGGCTGCGCCGGCAAAGCGCGGCACGCTTCCGCCCAACAGCGCCAGGCCGGGGGTATCGCCTTCCTCGCCGCGCTCAAAAAGCATCTGCAGGCCGATGCAGATGCCTAGGAACGGCTTCGCGCGCGCCGCCTCGACGACCGCCTCCCGCGCCCCGCTCGCGGCGAGCTGCCGCATGCAGTCGGGCATGGCGCCCTGTCCGGGAACGACCACGCGCTCGGCCGCGCGGATGGTGCGCGGGTCCGCGGTGACCACCACCTCGGCCTGCGGAGCAATGTGCTCGATCGCCTTCGATACCGAGCGCAGGTTGCCCATGCCGTAATCGACGACGGCAATCCTCAATTAGAGCGAGCCCTTCGTCGAAGGCACGGCCCCGGCCGCGCGCGGGTCGGGCTCGGCCGCCATGCGCAAGGCGCGCGCAAACGCCTTGAACATGGTTTCGCATTGGTGATGCGCGTTGTCGCCGCGCAGGTTGTCGATGTGCAGCGTGACTTGCGCGTGGTTGGCGAAGCCCTGGAAGAACTGGTGCACCAGGTCGACGTCGAACTCGCCGATCAGCGCCCGGGTGAATTTGACGTGGTACTCGAGTCCGGGGCGGCCGGAGAAATCGATCACCACGCGCGACAGCGCCTCGTCGAGCGGCACGTAAGCGTGCCCGAAGCGGCGTACGCCGGCCTTGTCGCCGACCGCCCTGGCGAACGCCTGCCCCAGCGTGATGCCGATGTCCTCGACGGTGTGGTGGGCGTCGATGTGCAGATCGCCCTTGGCCTCGATGTCCAGGTCGAGCATGGCGTGGCGCGCCACCTGGTCGAGCATGTGCTCGAGGAACGGCAGCCCGGTCGACAGCTTGGCATCGCCCTTGCCGTCAACGTTGAGCCGCACCCGGATCTGGGTTTCCTTGGTGTTGCGGACGACTTCAGAGGTACGCATGTCAAAGCGCTTCCCGGAGGGCGGTAAGCAGTATACGGTTTTCGTCGGGCGTGCCGACCGTGATACGCAGGCAGTTGCGCACTCCTGGATGCAGATTCTTCACCAGCACGCCCTGCCGCTTGAGCGCTTCGTAGGTCCGGTCTGCCTGCGGCACGCGCACGAGGAAAAAATTCGCCTGCGACGGAAATGCCGCTACGCCGGGCAGGCCGGCGAGCGCCTCGCCGAGCGCAGCGCGTTCGGCCCTGATGCGCGACGCCTGCTCTTCGAGCACTTCCAGCCGCTCCAGCACGAATAGCGCGGCGGCCTGGGTGAGCGCGTTGACGTTGTAGGCCTGGCGTACCTTGTTGAACTGCTCGATCCATTGCGCTCGCCCGACGAGATAGCCAAGGCGGATGCCGGCCAGACCGAGCTTCGACACCGTGCGCAGGACGACCAGGTTCGGAAACTCGCCGAGGCGCTGCATGAAGCTCTTGCCGGCGAACACGTGATAGGCCTCGTCCAGGACGACGATGCCTTCGGCGGCGCGAATCACCCGCAGCACGTCTTCCTCCGGATAGAGCACGCCGGTCGGGTTATTGGGATAGGCGATGAACACCAGCGCCGGGCGCTCGCTCTTCATGCGCGCGACGAAGGCGTCGACATCGAAGGAAAAATCCTCGCGCAGCTGCACCGGGACCGCCCTCATCCCGCACAGGGCAGCACTCACGCCGTACATCACGAATGTCGGCGCCGGATACATCATCGTCGCGCCCGGGCGCGCCACCGCCTGCGTGATCATCTGGATCAGGTCGTCGGAGCCGTTGCCGAGCAGCAGCTCCATGCCGGAGGGTACGTCCATGCGGCGAGCCAGCAGCTCGCGCACGCGCCGTCCCGTCGGTTCGGGATAGCGATTCAGGTCCACGCGCGACAGGACCTCGGCCAGTTCACGCCGCAGCGCCGGCGGCAGCGGATACGGATTCTCCATGGCGTCGAGCTTCACCATCCCGTCGGCGCCCGGGACGTGATACGCGCTCATCGCCAGGATCTCCGGCCGCACCAGCTTCTCGGGGCTCATTTGAATCTCATCTCCGCCGCGCGCGCATGCGCAGCCAGCCCTTCGCCCTCCGCCAGGACGGCGGCCAGCTTCCCCAGCTTGGCCGCCGCGGCCTGCGAGACGCCGATGACGCTCGAGCGCTTCTGGAAATCGTAGACGCCCAGCGGCGAAGAGAAGCGGGCGGTGCCGGAGGTCGGCAGGACGTGGTTCGGTCCCGCGCAATAGTCGCCGATCGCCTCCGAGCTCCAGCGTCCGAGAAAAATCGCGCCCGCGTTCCGCAGCCTGGGCAGCCAGGCCTGCGGGTCCTCCACGGAGAGCTCGAGATGCTCGGGCGCGATGCGGTTGGCAAGCGCGCACGCCTCCTCGAGGTCACGCGTCTCGATGAGCGCCCCGCGGGCCTGCAGCGACGCCGCGATCACTTCCCGCCTCGGCATCGCAGGCAGAAGTTTTTCTATCGACATCTCGACCTGGTCGATAAAAGACGCTTGCGGTGAAAGCAGGATCGCTTGCGCTGCCTCGTCGTGCTCGGCCTGGGAAAAGAGATCCATCGCTATCCAGTCGGCCGGCGTGCGGCCGTCCGAAATCACCAGGATCTCCGAGGGCCCGGCGAGCATGTCGATGCCGACCTGCCCGAATACCTGGCGCTTGGCCTCGGCCACGTAGACGTTGCCCGGGCCTACTATCTTGTCGACGCGCGGCACGGTTTGCGTACCGTACGCGAGCGCGGCGATCGCCTGCGCACCGCCGATGCCGATCACGCGGTCCACGTCGGCGAGCGCCGCCGCAGCCAGGACCAGCGCGTTGGGAGCAGGGCTCACCATGATCAGCTCGCGCACGCCGGCGACTTTGGCCGGCAGCGCATTCATCAGCACCGAAGACGGGTACGCCGCCTTGCCGCCGGGCACGTAGAGCCCGACGCGATCGAGCGCCGTCACGCGCTGGCCGAGGCGCGTGCCGTCCTCGTCGGTGTAGTCCCAGGAACTCTGCAGTTGCCGTCGATGGAAATCGCTGATGCGGCTGCGCGCCTCTCGCAGGGCCTGCGCCTGTTCGCGCGGCAGCGACTCCAGGGCCTTTTGCAATTTCTCCTTAGGCACGTCGAGCTCGGTGAGCGAGCGCGCTTTTATGCGATCGAACTTGCGCGTGTAGTCGAGCACGGCCTCGTCGCCGCGAGCACGCACATCGGCGAGGATGGCGCGCACCGCGTCCTGCACCGCCGGATCCTGCGCCGCCTCGTAGCGTGTCAGCGCCGCCAACTCGGCCTCGAATCCGGCGTCGCGCGTGGCAAGGCGCCGCAGCCTCATCGGCCGGTGGCTTTCGAAAAGGCGTCGATCAGCGGCTGCAGCTCGGCGCGCTTGGTCTTGAGGGCCGCCTGGTTGACGATCAGCCGCGCCGAAACCGGCATGATTTCCTCGACCGGAACGAGGCTGTTGGCGCGCAAGGTGTTGCCGGTGGAAACCAGATCGACGATCGCATCGGCGAGGCCGACGAGCGGCGCCAGCTCCGTGGAGCCGTAAAGACGGATCAGATCCACGTGCACGCCCTTAGCCGCGAAATGCTCGCGGGTGATGTTGACGTACTTGGTTGCCACGCGCAGCCGCGCTCCCTGCCGCACGGCGCCTTCGTAGTCGAAGCCCTTGCGCACCGCGACCATCATCCGGCAGGCGGCGATGCCGAGATCGACCGGCTGGTAGAGGCCCTCGCCGCCATGCTCGGCCAGCACATCGCGCCCCGCAACGCCCAGATCCGCGCCGCCACGCTCAACATACGTCGGCGTGTCCGCAGCGCGCACGACGATCAGTCGCACGTCGTGCCGGTTGGTGGAAAGCACCAGCTTGCGCGAGCGCTCGGGATCGTCCTTCAAGCGGATGCCGACGCGCGCCAGCAACGGCGCCGTCTCTTCGAAGATGCGCCCTTTGGATAGCGCGATGCTGATCTTGGCCATAAACGAAAAAGGGCCCGAGGGGCCCGATAAGGCCCTGAATTTTACCGCAATTTCACTGGGTGCGCTCGATCCTGGCGCCGAGCGCGGCGAGCTTTTTCTCGAGCGCCTCGTAGCCGCGGTCGAGGTGATAGATGCGATCGACGATGGTCTGGCCCTCGGCCACCAGCGCGGCAATGACCAGGCCCGCCGACGCGCGCAGATCCGTCGCCATGACGGTAGCGCCTTGCAGCCGCTCGACGCCTTTCACGATCGCGGTGTTGCCCTGGATCGAGATGTCGGCGCCCAGCCGCTGCAGCTCCAGGGCATGCATGAAGCGGTTCTCAAAAATCGTTTCGGTGATCAGCGCGGTGCCGCTCGCGATGCTGGCGAGCGCCATGAACTGGGCCTGCATGTCGGTAGCGAAGCCGGGATAAGGCGCGGTGCGCAGGCTGACGGCGTTCGGCCGGCCGGCCATTTCGATTTCTACGGAGCGATCCGCCACTTCGACTGTTGCCCCGCATTCGCGCAGCTTCTCGAGCGTCGCGTCGAGCGAATCGGGCGCGGCGTCGATCAGCCTCACCTTGCCTCCCGCGGCGGCCGCGGCGGCCAGGTAGGTGCCTGTCTCTATGCGGTCCGGCATGACGCGGTGCTCCACGCCGCGCAGCGAAGCCACGCCTTCGATGCGTATCACGTCACTGCCCGCCCCCTCGATGCGCGCACCCATCGCCGACAGGCACCTTGCAAGATCAACCACCTCGGGCTCGCGCGCCGCGTTCTCGAGCAGCGTTTCGCCCTCCGCGAGCGCAGCGGCCATCAGGAGATTCTCGGTACCGGTGACGGTGACGAGGTCCATCACCACGCGCGCCCCGCGCAGCCGCCCGGCGCTGGCATGCATATAGCCATGCTCGACGCTGATCGTGGCACCCATCGCCTGCAGTCCCTTCACGTGCTGATCGACCGGCCGCAGCCCGATCGCGCAGCCGCCGGGAAGCGATACCTTGGCGCGCCCGCAACGCGCGAGCAGCGGCCCGAGCACCAGCACGGAGGCACGCATGGTCTTCACCAGGTCGTAGGGAGCGGTGGGCTCCCCGAGACCGGCGGCGCGCAGCGTCATTCGCCCATCGACCGCACGCTCAACCTCCACGCCCATCTGACGAAGGAGCTTGCCCATCGTCGAGATGTCCATCAGCTGCGGCACGTTGGCGAGAACCACCGGCTGGTCGGTCAGCAGCGCAGTGCACATGATCGGCAGCGCCGCGTTCTTCGCCCCCGACACCCGCACCTCGCCTCGCAGCGGGTGCCCGCCCATAATGCGCAGCTTATCCACCCGATTTCCACTCTTCGGGGGTCAGCGTGCGCATCGACAGCGCATGGATTTCCTCGCGCATGCGCTCGCCGAGCGCCGCGTACACCAGCTGATGGCGCTGCACGCGGCTCCTTCCCGCGAACTCGCCGGAGACGATCAGCGCCTGGAAATGCTGCCCGTCGCCGACGACTTCCACGTGTTCGCACGCGAGTCCGGTCTCGATTCCCGTCTTCACGCTCTCAGGCGTCACCATTCAATGCCTCAGCTTGTACCCGGTCCTGAGCAGCTCAAGGCTGACCAGGCTGACGACCAAAAAGCTTACCCCGACCACCGCCAGACTGGCGTACGGCGGCACGTCGGAGGCGCCGAAGAAGCCGTAGCGAAAGCCGTCGACCATGTAGAAAAAAGGGTTGGCGTGCGACAGCTTCTGCCAGAAGTCGGGCAAAGAATGGATCGAATAGAACACGCCCGAAAGAAAGGTCAGCGGCATGATGACGAAGTTCTGAAACGCCGCCAGCTGGTCGATCTTCTCCGAGCAGATGCCCGCGATCAGGCCGAGCGCGCCGAGCAGCGCGGCTCCGAGCAGGGCAAATGCGAGGACCCAGAGCGGCGCACCGAGCCGCAGCTCGACGAACCAGACGGTGACCGCCAGCACGCCTGCGCCCACCACCAGCCCGCGGACCACCGAGGCTAACACGTAGGCGCTGAAGAACTCGAGGTGCGAGATCGGCGACAGCAGGATGAACACGATATTGCCGGTGATCTTCGACTGGATCAGGCTGGAGGAGCTGTTGGCGAAGGCGTTCTGCAGCACGCTCATCATCACCAGGCCGGGCACCAGGAACGAGGTGTAGCGCACGCCGTCGTACACCTGCACACGCCCCTCCAGCGCGTGCCCGAAGATGACCAGGTACAGCAACGCGGTCAGCACTGGAGCGGCGACCGTCTGGATGCCAACTTTCCAGAAGCGCAGCAGCTCCTTGAAGAACAACGTCCAGAAGGGGGTCACGACTGCCGCCCCGTCAGGCGCAGGAACACCTCCTCGAGATCGGGCGGCTGCACCTCCAGCTCGACGATGCCGATGCCGCTCTCGCGCAGCCTCGCCAGCACGGCCTCGAGCTCGCCCGGGCTCGACAACCGAAGCGTAAACAACGGACCGTCGCGCTCCAGCACCTGTGCCGGGAACGGCTGCGGCAGCCGTTCCTGGTCGAGCCGCACGCGCAGCTGCAGGCCCGAAAAGCTCTCGAGCAGGTTCTTCGTCGAGTCGAGCGCGGCGATCCGGCCGGCCTTCAGCATGGCGATGCGGTTGCAATGCAGCTCGGCTTCCTCTAGGTAATGCGTCGTCAGCACGATGGTGTGCCCCTCGCGATTGAGCCGGCGCACGAACTGCCACAGGCCGTGCCGCAGCTCGACGTCGACCCCGGCGGTCGGCTCGTCTAGCACGATCACCGGCGGCTTGTGCACCAGCGCCTGCGCGACCAGGACGCGGCGCTTCATGCCGCCCGACAGCGCGCGCATATTGACGCTTGCCTTCGCCATCAGATCGAGGTGATGCATCACCTCGTCGATCCAGGCGTCGTTCCCCCGGATGCCGAAATAGCCCGACTGGATGCGCAGGGTCTCGCGCACGGTGAAGAACGGGTCGAACACCAGCTCCTGCGGCACCACGCCGAGCATGCGGCGCGCGCGCCGGTATTCCCCGAGCACGTCGGCACCCATCACGCTCACTGCGCCCGAATCGGCGCGCGCCAGGCCGGCAATCACGTTGATGAGAGTGGTCTTGCCGGCGCCATTGGGGCCCAGCAGGCCGAAGAACTCGCCCTGCTCGATCGCAAGGCTCACACCCGCAAGCGCGCGCACGGCGCCGAAGCGCTTCTCGACCTGCTTAACCTCGATCGCGTTCAGCGGTGCGAGCGACGGGCAGCAGGCGGTCCACGCCGTACAGACGGGCGATCGTCTGGAGCGATTCGGGAAGATGGGTGAACGAAATCTGCTGGTTGCGCGCCTTGGCGTCGCGCAACCAGGCGATGAGCAGCGCGAGGAGCGAGGAATCCATTTCGGTGATTTCGCTCAGATCGATGTCCTGCACCCCTTCCTCGAGATGGCGTCTGCCTTCTTCGAGAAGGAGAGCGACGTTATTCAGGGTCACCGGCCCGCTGACGATGATGCGGCGGCCCTCGCGCCGGATCATTTCTGCTGCGCCCCGCTGGCGGCCTCCAGCGAGCGGTTCTTCGCGCTCAGGGTCTTGATCAGCCCGTCGATCCCCGATTCACGCACGGTATTGTTGAATTCGGTCCGGTAGTTGGCGACCAGGCTCACGCCACCGACCATCACGTCGTAGACCTTCCAGCCGGCCGCGGTCTTTTCCATGCTGTAGTCGATCGGCACCGGCTGCGCGCCGGGCTGCAGCACGCGGACATTGACGGTGACGTCGGTATCGGTCGGCTTTGCCCGCAAGGGCCGGAAATCGAGCTTCTGCTCGCTGAACGCGGCAAGCGCGCTGGCATAGGTGCGCACCAGCAGCGTCTTGAATTCCTCCGTCAACCGCTTCTTCTGCTCCGCGTTCGCCTTGTGCCAGCTCTGCCCCATCGCGAGAGCGGTCATCGCGCTGAAGTTGAAGTGCGGCAGCACTTTCTCGTCGATCAGCTGGATCAGCTTGTTGCGGTTGCCCCGGATCTCCCTGTCCTTGGCGATCAGCTCCACCACCTCGAGCGTCACGTTCTTCACCAGCAGGTCGGGGCTCAGTTCCTGCGCCTGAACCGCGCCGAGGAAAAAGGCGGTGCAGAAGCAAAGCAGCGCTTTAGCGATGGGTCGCATGTTGTGCAGCCATGACGGCTTCGTAGTTCTTGGGGGTGCGCGGCAGGTAGACATTATCAACGTCTATGGCCGGGTCCACGTTGACCGGGGCCGCCGAGCTCTTTTCCTTCACCGGTTCCTGCGGCTCGCGCTCTTCGCGCGGCGGCCGCCCATCATAGATGAGGCTCCTGCGGCGCTGCAGGTACGCATCGCGCAGGAACACGTACTTGTCGAGCGCCGCCTCCTCCAGGATGCGGCCCGCGTCCAGCAGATCGGCGCGCACATTGACCAGGCGCAGCGCAATGGCCGAGTTGCGCAACCGAATGGGCCTGAAGTCGCTGACCGGGTCGGTATAGAGGTCGAAGGCCTTTCCGACGCTGTCGCGCAGCGTGCTCGGGCCGAGAATCGGCAGCACGATGTAAGGCCCGTCGCCGACGCCCCAGCGGCCGAAGGTCTGGCCGAAGTCCTCGTCGTGCTTCTCGATCCCCATGTCGGAGGCTACGTCGTGGATGCCGAAAAGGCCGATCGTGCTGTTGAAGGCGAAGCGCGCCCAGTCCTCCACGCCGTCCTGAAACTTTCCCTGCAGCAGATTGTTGACGCCGATGAAAAGGTCGGCGATGTTGGAGAAGAAGTTGCGCACCCGGCTGCGGATCTCCTCGTGCAGCAGATCGCGATACGCGGTCGCCACCGGCTTGGCGATCGCCTTGTCGACCGTCTCGTTGAACTTGTACACACCGCGATTGAACCCCTCGAAGGGATCACGCGGATCGCCATCGGTGGTGGCGCATCCCGCCAGAACCGAGGCCAGAAGAATATTTCTTAAGAACGTCACTTCGCCGGCTCCTTGGCCGGCTCCCTGCCCTCGGCCGCCTTGTTGAACAGGAACTGGCTGATGAGGTTCTCCAGCACCACCGCCGACTGCGTCAGGCGCAGCCGGTCGCCGTTCTTCAGCATCACGCCGTCGCCTCCGGCCTCGAGCCCGAGGTACTGCTCGCCGAGAATCCCCGAGGTCAGGATCTTGGCGGTCGTGTCGCGCGGAAACTGGTAGGCGTAGTCGAGGTTGATCGAAACGATTGCCTCGTAGCTCTCATTGTCGAAACGGATGTCGGCGACCCGGCCCACCAACACCCCGGCGCTTTTCACCGGCGCGCGCGCCTTCAGGCCGCCGATATTGGCGAATTTGGCCTGCACCTGGTAGGTCTGCGAGGCGTTGAAGGAAGCGAGGTTTCCAACCTTGAGCGCGAGAAACAGCAGCCCCGCGATCCCCGCCGCGACGAAGATTCCGACCCACAGATCGATAACCGAGCGATTCATTTTCCGTGACCTCCTCCGGTGAACATGAGTGCGGTGAGTACGAAATCGAGCGCGAGAATGGCGAGCGACGAGGTGACGACCGTGCGGGTCGTGGCGCGCGACACGCCCTCGGCGGTCGGCGGGGCGTCGTAGCCCTCGAACACCGCGATCCATGTCACCGCAATGCCGAACACGACGCTCTTGATGACGCCGTTGACGATGTCGTTGCGCAGGTCGACCGCGGCCTGCATCTGCGACCAGAACGCGCCGGCATCGACGCCGATCAGCTGCACGCCGACCAGATAGCCGCCGAAGATGCCCATGGCGGAGAACAGCGCCGCCAGCAGCGGCATCGACAGCACGCCGCCCCAGAAGCGCGGCGCCACTACGCGCGCGACAGGATCCACCGCCATCATTTCCATCGCCGAGAGCTGCTCGGTGGCCTTCATCAGGCCGATCTCGGCGGTGATCGCCGAGCCGGCGCGGCTGGCGAAGAGCAGCCCCGCCACGACCGGCCCAAGCTCGCGCACCAGGGACAGCGCCACCAGCACCCCCAGCGATTCGGAAGCCCCGAAGCGCTGCAGCGTGTCGTAGCCCTGCAGGGCGAGCACCATGCCGACGAACAGCCCCGACACCAGGATGATGATCAGCGACAGCACGCCGGCGAAGTAGATTTCGGCGATCGTCAGGTGAAAGCGGCGCAGCGCCGTGCCCGAATGCATCACCAGATAGGCGAGGAAGCGGCTGGCGAA
>Ga0209220_1000070_pt1 | contig 53491 bp, 55 predicted proteins | sample BlaSpr_A8_OM3_M3_FD_187984 | JGI IMG/M metagenome (GOLD analysis project Ga0209220, IMG submission 187984) | Forest soil microbial communities from Thunder Bay, Ontario, Canada - Black Spruce, Ontario site 2_A8_OM3_M3 (SPAdes) (version 2) | ecosystem: Environmental > Terrestrial > Soil > Boreal... | reverse complement strand
CCGCGTGATAGAGCGCCTGCTGCAGGACCAGAGTGGGGATCTGCCCGAAACTGATCAGCTTCTCGAGCGAGGTCACGTCATGAATCGGCATGCCGAGCTTGCCGCCAAGGCCACGCAGGTACTCGTAGGAAAGGAAAAGGACGAGAAAGGGAATCCAATCCGCGAGGAACAGCCTGGCCCGCCCGAGGATCAAGGCCGCGATCAGCATCAGCAGCAGCAGGCGCTCGGGCGAGACCGAGAGGTGGAGGACGAAGACCATGAAAAGGGTCACGACCGCCAGGTACCCGCCGACCAGCGACGGCAGGAGCCAGGAGCGCCGGCGGGTCACAGGTGGACGCTGTGGCGCGTCAGCCGGCTGCACCGGGACAGCTTACTCAAGGCCTCGCCAACGGCCTTCCTTAGACCGCCCTGAGAAGCGCGTCAGAAGATGGGATTTCGCCAAAACCGCCGTTATATTGAGACTCGACATGGCAGAGACGGCCCCCGAGGCGTCGCCCTCACGCAGCCCGCGGGTGCTCGTCGTCGACGACGAGCGCAGCATCGTGGACTTCATCCGTTTGGGCCTGCAGTACGAGGGCTTCCAGGTGCAGAGCGCACCGGATGGACAGGCTGCGCTGCGCATGATCAGCGAGTTCAAGCCGCACGTCGTCGTGCTGGACGTGATGATGCCCAAGCTTGACGGCCTGGCGGTCGCGGAGGCGATCCGCGGCAACAAGGACACCGGCGTGATCATCCTCTCGGCCAGGGACGAGGTTGCTGACCGGATCAAGGGCCTCGAGGTCGGTGCGGACGATTACCTGGTCAAGCCATTCGACTTCGGCGAGTTGCTGGCGCGGATCCGGGCCGTGATGCGGCGCCGAAATCCCAGTGCCGGGCCGCAGCTCCAGGTGCAAGACCTCACGATGGACGAGACGACGCGGGAGGTGCGCCGGGATGGGCGACCCATCGAGCTCTCGGCCCGCGAGTTCGATCTGCTGCGCTTGCTGATGATGCATCCCAACCAGGTCCTGGCCCGCGACCGCATTCTTGACCAGGTCTGGGGCTACAACTTCTTCGGCGACGCCAACAACGTCGAGGTCTACATCCGATACCTTCGCCGGAAGCTTGGCGATGAGCAGCACTTGTTGATCCAGACCGTACGGGGCGTCGGGTACCGCATCAAGGCATGAGCCGTCAGTCGCGCCGCAGCGGGCGCGGCTAGTTATGGCCCGCATTCGATCGTTGCGATGGCGACTGACGTTCCTTTACCTCGGTCTGCTGGCGGTGCTGTTGCTGGCCGGGGGGATCGCCCAGTACTTCGCCGCGCGCGAGGTCCTCTTTCGAAGCAACGCCGACGTACTCGTCAGCGAGTACAACGCGGTCTTCACGGCCTTCAAGAAACAGAATGCCAGCCGGCCCGCCACGGTCGTGCGCGCCCTCATCATGTCGCAAACGTTCAGTGACGAGCTTCGTTCGCGACGGACCTCGGCCGCCATCATCGGGCCCAATGGTGGGCTGATCGCCTCTACGCCAGCCACCCTGGCCACCAGTCCTGATCTGCCGTCGCTAACAACCCAGGAGTACCGGACCGCCGCGCTCAGCAAGCCGAAGGCGTATTACATGGCCACCGCCGCCGACGGTTCGACCTCTCTCCTCGTGCTGAACGTCATCCGCAACGGCGCCAAGGCGATCGCACTGGCCCAGCTCTCGATCCCTACCGACGACATCGACCGCACCCTGAGCCTCGACCGCGAGGTCGCGGTCATCGGGTCGCTTTCCGTCTTGCTGCTGGCCCTGCTGCTGAGCCCGCTGATCATCGGCCGCGCGCTCCGCCCCCTCAAGCAGATGTCGGATACCGCCGGGAAGCTAGCCGCAGGCGATTACAAGCAGCGGGTCGCGGTGCCCAGGGCCAGCGACGAAATCGGCGCGCTGGCGGTCGCGTTCAACCAGATGGCGGCGGGCATCGACCAGGCCTTCGAGGTGCGGCGGCAGTCGGAGGAACAGATGCGCCACTTCGTCGCCGACGCCTCGCACGAGCTCCGCACGCCACTGACATCAATCGCCGGCTATATCGATGTGCTGGGGCGTCGCGAAGTTGTCGACCCAGAGACGCTCCAGACCTCCCTCGCCGCCATGCAGCGGGAAAGCGCGCGGATGACCCGGCTGGTCAACGACCTGCTCACGCTCACCCGCTTCGAGTCGGGCCGGGCGCCCAGCCGCCAGCCGGTCGTGCTCGACCAGTTCGTGAATCACGCGCTCGATGAGTTGAGCCTGCGCGACAAAGGGGCGTTCGAGTCGCGCGAGCTCCAGCCGGGCGTCACGGTGCAGGCCGACCCCGAGGCGCTCAAGCGGGTAGTGAACAACCTGGCCCAGAACGCCCTCAAGTACGCCCCTGGGGCCGAACAGCACTGGAGCGTATTCCAGGCGGACGGCCGAGCCGCCATCCGACTCCAGGATACGGGCCCAGGGATCTCGCGGCAGGACCTCCCGCACATCTTTGAGCGCTTCTACCGCGGGGAGAAGGCGCGCGACCGCTCAACGGGGGGCTCGGGGCTCGGCCTGGCGATCGCCAGATCAATCGTCGAGGCGCACCAGGGCACCATCGAGGCTTCCAGTGAGCCCGGCCAGGGGGCCACCTTCACGGCGTGGCTGCCGCTAGCGGCTTAGGGCTTCAGGCGGATGATCGCCGAGATCTCGACCGGGACGCCGAGCGGCAATTCGCTGGTTCCCAGCGCCTGCCGCGTGTGGCGCCCGCGTTCCCCGAACACCTTGTAAATCAGGTCTGAGGCGCCATTGAGGACCTTGGGCTGCTCTTCGAAACCGGGCGCCGAGCGGACGAACCCGCTGAGCTGGATGAACTGCTCGACCCGGTCGAGCGAGCCGGCGTGCTGCCGAACCAGCGCCATGATGTTGAGGGCGCAGATCTCCGCGGCGCGGGCGGCATCCTTGACGCTAACATCGGCGCCCACGGTGCCGCGGAACTGGACGTCGCCGTTCCAGCTGGGGATCACGCCGGAGGTGTAGAGGAGCTCGCCTACCTGCTGGACGGGGACATAGGAAGCGAGCGCTTTGGGGGGCGTAGGCAACTCCAGCCCCAGCGTCCGCAGTGTCGCCTCAGCGGAGTCCATCGTCAGGACTCGCCTCGACCGGGTCGTGAGCACGCGCGATCGACCTCCTGAGCCCGCCTTCGACGGGCCGTCGCCATGAGGGTAGCGGCGGAGATCGCCAACCGCCAGCCTGAACCGGTGAAGAGATGGTTAACGGTGGAGGCCTGCTTGTGACGCTGGGTCACGGGCGGTAAATGCGTCGGTCCTCGCGCCGCATCCGCCAGCGCCGGGCCAGGATGACAGCGCCGAGGGCAACGAGGAGCGCGACGGCAACGGCGTAGGTCGCGTAGGCCGGCGAGCCGGTCGAGCGCCGAACGGGGGCCGGGGTTGGGGCGCTGGCCCGCGGCGTGGCAGAGGTCCTGCCGCTGGCGGAAGGTGCAGCCGTGGGGGTCACCCCAGCCACGGTGGCGGCGGGGTCCTCGATTCGCCACGCCCCTGCTGAGCCATCCGTCGGGTTCCAGGTGGCAGCGACCACCTGGGCCGGGTTGAGCGGCTGGAGCGCCAGCGCCGTGACGCGGGGCTTCGTCGGGAGGCCCGCACCGAAGGTACCCCAGCTGGCGCCGCGGTCGAGTGACCGGAAAACGCCGCCGTTGCCCTGGTCGCCGTCGCTGCCGACATAGATCTGGTCAGGATTGGCCGGATTGAAAAGAGCGATGTTGAAGTCGGTCGACGGCAGGCCGGCCAGTGCACTCCAGGTCACGCCGCGATCGTCGCTGCGGAACAGGCCCTGCGAGGTGCCCGCGAGCACCGGCGGATCGGTGCCACCCGACGGGGCCGACGCCACCGCCAGCGAGGCGACCACGGCGTCGGCCGGAAAGCTGCCTTTGACGACCGCCCAGCTGCCGGACAGTCCCTCGCTTTTCATCAAGAACGCGGCGCCGACCGGGCCATTGTCGATCCCCGCAAAGAGCGTAAAGCCGTTCGCGTTGGGGAGCACGCCGACCGCGGCGATGGATTGGGTGTCGAGGCCAAGTGCATGCCAAGAGCCGGCGCCGTCGCTTGAGGAATAGACGCCCTGGGCAGTCCCAGCGACAACGAGGCTCGTGCCGAACGCGATCGACCGGACGTCCATGTTGTTGAGTCCCTGGCTCTGCCCCGTCCAGGTCTTGCCTTCGTCGAGCGACTTGTAAAGTCCAGCGGTCTGCGTGCCTGCGTAGGCCGTCGTCGGCTGTTGCGGGTCGAATCGCACCACCCACGCGCCATCGACGCCGACGATCGCCGATGTCCAGGTCGCGCCGGAGTCCGTGCTGCGCAGCACACCGCGGCCCTGCGTTGCGGCGAGCAACACCGCCGGATGCGTTGGTGACACCGCGATCGACCAGACGGGACGATCCGGCGACCCGGGTTGCTGAGCACCAGCCGACGTCCAGCGGGCGTCCGCCGCGGAAACAGCGACGACGGTGGCGAGCAACCCGGCGGCCAGCGTGATGGGCGTAAGCAGCGTTATGCGGCGCGAAAATGTCACGTGGGTGCCCGGAAAAACGGAGTAAGGATAGCAGACGTTCTTCGCCAGATTTCACCCGACTTTGGACGGAGCGTCCAAGTCTCGGCCAAATTGGCCCGGAGCTCGATTACAATGCTCGACGTGCGTCAGCTCTGGCGAGCGCTGCATGGTGTCCCGCAGCTGCTCCTGGTGCAGCCTGAGCAGCTCAACTACGACCTGGCGTACGCACTCGCCCTCCTGCCGCTGGTGATCGCCGGCATCCTGTTTTTCCTCCAGGACGCCCTCCTGCTCTTCGCGATCTCGTTTCTCTCAGGCATCGTGTGCCTGCTCGCGCTGCAGCTTGCGCGCCTCACCTTCGGGCTTCCCGCGTGGATCGGCTTCAAGGCAACGCATCCGCTGGTGGCGAGCATCCTGGTCGCCTGCTTTTTTCCACCACGGACCCCTGCCTGGGTCGCAGCCACGATGGTGATCGTTTTCATCGTGATTGATACGGTCCTCTGGCCGCAGCTGCAGCGCGTAATGCTGCATCCAGCCCTGATCGTGTTCGGCATCTTGTTCTTGATCCAGCGGCAGCTCGGGTTCGGTTACGTCAACCCTTTCGATGGGCGGCATCTCGATGATCCGCTGACGCTGTGGTACAAGCTGCAGCTCGTCATCGACCCGGTCAAGCTGTACGTCGGCAATGTCTCGGGACCGATCGGGGTCACCTCGGCCGGCGCAGTGCTCGTCGGGGTCACCTATCTCTGGTACACGCGAAAGATTTCGCTTGGGATCGTCACCGGGTTCCTGTGCGGCGTCGCCGCGCTGGCACTTGTGATTCGGTCGGACCTCGGCTTTCAGCTCGCGTCGGGGCCGTCGCTCTTCATCGCGGGCTACATTGCCGCCGATCGCCGCCGCGTGGTAATCCCGGAGCGGTTCACCTTCGCCTTCGGCCTCGCCGCGGGGATGGCAACGATGATCCTGCGCTGGTACGGCGAGGGCCAGCAGGCCGCCTGGCAAGGCGTGCTCCTGGTCGGCGTCGTGGCGACCCTCGCGTTACGAGTCCAGGATTTCCTGCGCGGTCGCGTTCGAATGCCGAGCCGGACCGCGCCGCTGCGCACCCTCACCGTCGAGTCCGGCGAACCGCCCGACCCGCATCGACTGTGGGCGCCGGTGCGGCAGGAGGCGCGGCAGCCCGTGATGGCGATGTCGCCGGTGGCGACGGCCTACAGTCGCGGCTCGAGCACCCACCCGGTCCGATCCTTTGACATGCAGACGGATTCCACCGATCTCGTGCGGCAGATGCGTCGTGCCGCCACGCGCGGCGGCCCAGTACGCGGCGGCCTCCGCAGCCCACTCGCCATCGGCCTGGCCCTGGCGATCATCAATCCCATCGGCCTCATCCTGACCTGGACCACCCGCTCGCTCAATCGCCCGACTCGGCTCTTGCTAACGGGCGTCTCGCTGCTGTGGTATCTAGCGGCGGCTGGGGTGGCCTTCCTGCTGCTGACGCACCGCTAGGTTTTTAGGCCCGCCCTGCATCCAGATGGTCTGGTCGCGGGAGGGCCCGACCGACACGATGTCAATCGGGGCGCCGCTGAGCTCTGCGAGCCGGTCGATGTAGCGGCGCGCAGCCTTGGGCAGGTCATCGGGTCGGCGCACGTCAGCGATCGACGAGCGCCAGCCGGGCAATGTCTCGTAGACCGGCTCCGCATGCTTGAGGTGGCTGATGTTCGACATGGGAAACGACTGCAACTCGCCTTTATTGAGGTACCCCGTGCAAATCCGTATGGGATCGAACTCCCCAAGGACATCCAGCTTGGTCAGGGCGATCGAGCCGATCCCGTTCAGCGCCACGCTATAGCGGGCCACGACGGCATCGAACCATCCGACGCGGCGAGGTCGCCCCGTCGTCGTGCCGTACTCGACGCCGATCTTCCGGATCTGCTCGCCGAGTGCGTCGTTCAACTCGGTCGGCATCGGTCCGTACCCGACCCGGGTCGTGTAGGCCTTGAAAACGCCCATCGTCAGGTCGACGGCGGTGGGCGGGATGCCAGACCCCGTTAGCGCGCCTCCCGCCGTGGGCGATGATGAGGTCACGTAGGGGTAGGTGCCGAAGTCGAGGTCCAGCATGCTGCCCTGCGCGCCCTCCAGCAGGACCCGATCGCCGCGCGTCAAAGCCTCCTGAATGATTGGAAAGATGTCCTTGATGTGAGGGCCTAGCCGCTCACCGTACGCGGTGTATTCCGCAAGCACTGCCTGGACGTCCAAGGGCGGCACGTGGTAGAGCTGCTGCAGGATCGGATTCTTGATCTTGTTCAGCACGAACCCGAGCTTCTTCTCCAGGAAGCGCGGCTTCAGTAGATCGCCGGCGCGGAAGCCGATCCGCCGGATCTTGTCGGCATACGCGGGACCGATGCCCCGCCAGGTGGTGCCCAGGCGATCATCGCCGCGCTGCTCTTCTTCCAGCTTGTCGAGGATCGGGTGCCAGGGCATGATCACGTGGGCGCGGTCGGAAATCACGAGCCGGTCGATACTGATACCGCGCGACCGCACCTGCTCCATCTCTTCGAGCAAGACGCGTGGATCAAGGACCACGCCGTTGCCAATCACGCACGTCGTGTTGGGATAGAGAATTCCGGACGGAATCAGGTGAAAACGAAATTCCTGGCCGGCGTTAACGACGGTGTGACCGGCATTGTTGCCACCCTGGGAGCGGATGACCATGTTGGCGTTTTCCGAGAGAAGGTCGATGATCTTGCCCTTCCCCTCGTCGCCCCACTGGCCGCCTACGAGGATCGTGACCATGCGCTATCTCCCGCGTGCCCGGTCGAGGTTGGCGAACTTCGTTTGCTCGTCGATGAAGAGCAGCTCGATCTTTCCAGTGGGACCGTTGCGGTGCTTGGCGATGATGATCTCCGCAATATTGCGTCGGTCCTCGGCAACGTTGTCGTTGTAAAAACGCTCGCGATAAATGAAGATGACAAGGTCCGAGTCCTGCTCGATGCCGCCACTTTCTCTCAGATCTGCAAGCTGTGGACGGTGGTCAATTCGCTTCTCCGGCTCGCGACTCAACTGAGAGCAGGCGATTACCGGAACTTGCAACTCACGGGCCAGGCTCTTCAATGAGCGCGATATCTCCGAAACCTCCTGGACGCGGTTTTCCTGATTCCGACCCTGCATCAACTGGAGGTAATCGACAATGATCAAGCCGAGATTGTTGGCCGATTTGAGCCGCCGCGCCTTGGTGCGCATCTCCATCACCGAAATGCTCGGCGAATCGTCAATGTAAATCTGTGCCTCAGAGAGCGCACCCATCGCCTGCGCGATCCGTGGCCACTCGGCATCTTTCAAGAGTCCGGTGCGAAGGCGATATGAATCAACGGACGCCTCGCTGCAGAGCAGTCGGGTAACGAGTTGCTGCTCCGACATTTCGAGCGAGAAGATCGCAACCGGAATCTTGTATTGGATCGAGGCATGCTGGGCGATGTTGAGCGTCAGAGACGTGTTGTGAACGATGACGTCCTCGGCAATGAAGTTGGCGCCCTCCGGAACCGTCAGGTCGTAGACTTGGTGGTTACCGGTCGGCTCGATTGAGGCGATCCGATCCCAGTACAACTCCGGGTTTGCCAGCGCTGCCAGTTGTGGGTCTTCGAGGACCTCGTTGAAGATCGCCAGGCGTCGCTGAGACAGGCCGTGATTCGTCCGTGGGTTGTAGGTTTCAAATTTGGAAGTGCGAACGCGCTCACCAGAGGCAACCGCGAGCTTCGCCCAAGAGAGGTGACGTGTCGAAGCCGCCTGCCCGACCAGTTGCCAGACCGCGGCGGGCAGATGGCCATTGTTGCCTCGGAATTGAGGTAAATCTTTCGGGAAGCGGTCGGCCTTCTCGCCGATCCATCCAATCTCGGCTTGATATCGAGCCACGGACTCGGAGTCGGTGATTTGGACGCGCCAGCACCTCTCAGACTTTCGGTAGAGGCGCGCCACGATGCCGAAACGGACGAAGGCATGATGGACGTCCTTCGCTAACCCTTCGGAAGCGACGGCGAACTCGATTCGGGGCCGGCCATTTGGGGTCGCGAAGATGCTGCCGTCACAAGACATCAATGCCCGAAGGAATTCCCGAAGCGTCTCGCGGTTCCACCGCCACGCCTGATCTGGAAAGCGCTTGACGTCCGACTTCTTTCCCCACAGACCGAACTGTGTCAGCCAGCCGATGATTGGGCTCCTCGTACGGTGGAGATAGGCGGCAAGACGTTCCTTTACGTTGAGCCGGCGCATTCGCGTCCACGCACTGACGAAGTACGTTATTCCCCGCTGCGCGACGTGACAGCCTGGAAAGTGCGACACGACGATCGTTTTGAAGTCGTTAATGATGACCGGGTCGATATTCGTGAACGCAGGAGACCCACTGGAGAGACCCCCATCGCCGATGAAATATCCGAGTAACCGAGCCCTTTGTGGATCGATCGATTCCTTGCCGAAACTTGGCAACGCACGCGGCACGGCGATCGCGTCCCCCACGACCAGGTCGTGAAGCGGTTGCCAGCCGCTGACCGTCATGAAGGGATGATGTCCCGTCACCTCGACGCGCCGGCCGGTCTGCGTCGTTACGGCAAAGCATGGTTGGACGCCACTGTCAACCCAATCCCCGATATGACGCCATTCGATCCGCCCTCGCGGCGACAATCCAAATGCGATCGGTCTGCGCTCGCGAACGATCTGTTCGATAGTCAGTCGAGCGCCGGTGACCGGATCGTCGATAAGGCTGTCCGCCCGTATGCATTTACCCACCCCAGGCCTGGCAGCAATGATGATCAAGTCTGACTTTTGGAAGCCGCCAGTCTTCGCGTCCAAGTCGTTGAAGCCACTTGGCACGCCGGAGATGACGGATGAATCCTTGTGGATCTGCTCGATCTGGTCCCAGGTCGTCTTGAGAATGTCTTTGAGGGCCACGAAGTCCTGGGTGATGCGGCCTTCGGCGATGTTGAAGATGACGCTTTCGGCGGTATCCAGCGCCTGGCTCGCGGGCGTGCTCTCGTCGAAGCCGAGGGCGGTGATCCGCCCACCGGCACCGATCAGCTTTCTCTTGGTGGCGCCTTCCTCGACGAGGTGGCCGTAGTACTCGACGTTGGCCGCCGTCGGGACACCGCTCTGCAGCTCGGCGAGAAACGCCTGGCCGCCGATCCGCTCCAGCACGCGCATCGTCTCCAGCTCGGCGGCGAGGGTGAGCAGGTCGATGGGATCGGCGCGGTCGTAGAGGTTCAGCGCTGCCCGGTACACCTGGGCGTGATGATCGAGATAAAAGTCTTCGGGTCGCAGGAAGTCGGCGACCCGCACGATCGCGTTGCGGTCGAGCATCAACGAGCCGAGGACCGACGCTTCCGCTTCGAGGTTGTGCGGCGGCACGCGGCCGCCGGCCGCCGGCGGCGCCTGCGATCGTCTTAGATCAACCGTCAAGCGGAGGCGACCATCAACGGGATGCGGGCCGTGACCTCACGGTGCAGCTTGACCTGCGCGCTGCCCGGCCCCATCGCCTTAACCGGCGCTTCGAACTCGATCTTGCGCCGGTCGAGCGTGATCCCATGTTGCTGTTTCAGCGCCGACGCCACATCCGCATTCGTCACGGCGCCAAACAGCTTGCCGTCCTTCCCGCTTCGGAGCTTCAACACCACCTGCGTAGCCTCGAGCCGCACCGCTAGTGCCCGCGCATCGGCCAACTCGCGCTCCTCGCGCTTCGTTTCGGTGGCCTTCTGGCGATCGACCTGTTCCTGGGCGCCGCGGCTCGCTTGTTGTGCCAGCTTTTGAGGCAGCAGGAAGTTCCGGGCAAAACCGTCGGCGACGTCTTTCGTCTCGCCGGCTTTCCCGGTGCCCTTCACGTCCTGGAGCAAGACAACCTTCATATCGCATTCCTCCGCGCGCGGGCGACGACGAGACGTCCACGCCCACGCAAATCGTTTAACCTCGCCCGCAATCCCTCGCGGCCGTTGCGCAAATCCTGGTCGAAGACGCTCGTGCCCAGCGAAATCTGTTCCTGGTGTTCGGCCACGACGTCTTTGGGAGCCTTGTCCACGAAGACCCGTATCGCCAGCACCGTGAGGGCGACCGCATCCATTTCGCCAAAGATCGGCAAGCGCAGCGGCACATCGACTACCGGGTTGAGGATCAAGGCCATGGCGCCCGCCAAGGCGATCTTGTTGCGCTGTGGCACGCGCGCATCGCGGTACAGACAATAGGTGAGCTTGCCGTAGCGCGGAAGTTCCCGCGCGATTCGCCGGAGCAGCCGAAGACTGAGCAGCATGCTTCCCCTATGTCCGCGAGCCTTCGGTCGCGTCGAGCCTGCTCCGACGCGTCCGTGGCGACGCAGAGTTTATCAGAGCAACAGGCTAGCGAACCGTTGTGACAGCTGTCTGTCGCGACTCATCCACGACTTCCACAAAGCGCCTGTGGATAGCCACTGGACAACCGCCCGGAGGGGCCCTCACCGCAGGATCGCGACGATGAAAACCAGGTAGCCGATGATCAGCACCAGCCCGCTCCATCGACTGATTCCTTGCGCCCAATATCCAAGCCCGATGGCAACCAGCGTCAGCACCATCAGCCAGGCGAACTCGCCTAGCGCGCCGGGCGCCGAGGTCAGGCCGCCGATCAGCACCGCCGGCAGGCTGACCCCTGCCAGCAGGTTGAGCGTGTTGCTGTTGAAGGCGAGACTCACCACGGCCGTCCCGTTACCCGATAGCGCGATCCGGGTGGCTGCGTAAGCATTGGGCAGGCTTGTGATCGCGGCCAGTGCAACGGCGCCCAAGAAAATCCGCGATAGGTGCCAGTGATCCCCTAGGACCAGCGCGCTGTTCACCATCGCGAAGCTCCCAGCGACGATCGCGGCAATCGAGGGTACGATCCACCAGACCGGGCCCCATGTATCCCTGGCGGGTTTGGTGCGTTCGAGCTCACCGTGAATGACGCGGGCGACCGCTGCCAGCCGGTGTCGCCCGCGCCGCGGAAGCGGCAAGTGGTCCACGCGATGGGGCTCGGCCGCCAGCAGGAACACGTAGAAAACGAAGACGGCGAGCACGAGCACGAGCGCGACGATCGGTGGGAGCCCCAGCAGCAGCATCGCGCCGACTACCAGCGTCGCCCAGAGCGCGACGGCACCGTCGAGCGCCAGCACGACCCGACGAAATGAGATCCGACTGGCGACGACGGCGCTGAGCCCAAGAAGTGCCGCGAGGTTGAAGAGATTCGAGCCGAGGATCACGCCTAGGCCAACGTCTTTCGCCCCCGAGAGCAGGGCGGTGATCGCCGAAGAAATCTCCGGCGCGTCGGCACCCAAGGCCGTCAACAGCCCGACGAGACCGGCGGCCAGTCCCACATTGGTTCCGAGCCGGCCGAAGCCACGAACCAGGAACTCGCTGGCGCCGAGGCTGACGACCAGGCCAACGGCGAAGACAAGCAGCGCAAAGGCAGTCGACATCAGTCGTCGAACAGTTCGGGATGCGCGTCGAGGTAGCCCCAGGCGGCCTGCGGATCGGATGGCAGCGCCCCGTCAACGATCGCCTCTTCGAGAGCGGACTTAACGCGCTTGATCCACGGACCTGGTGGTCGTCCAAAGCGCTTCATCAGCTCCTCACCGCTGAGGGGTGAACGGATGGCCGCGATGGCGCCGGCATCGAGCCGCCGGATTCGTGCCTCGAGGTCGTCGATTTTCTTGACGTCCGGGTAATGACTGGCACGCATGTCGGCGCGGGCCAGCGCAAGCAGCCGATCCAGTTGGTCACCCGCATCGCGGACCAGGCGGCGCACCGCTTTGTCCTCCCAACCCTGCGGGTCGTACTGGATGGGGCGCATGTGCAGACGAATCAACGTCGTCACCGCGTCGACCAGCTCGCCCGAATAACGCAAATGTCTGAGTGCGGTGCCAGCCATTACAGCGCCGACTTCCTGGTGGCCGATGAAAGTCGGCTTTCCCTCGCGCAGCTCGTGGACGGCAGGCTTCCCGACGTCGTGCAGCAGGGCGGCCAGTCGCGTGGTGAGGTCCGGGGGGGCAAGCGTCGCCGCCAGCAGGGCGTGGCCGAACACATCATGGCTGTGCCATCCACCCTGTTGCATGCCTTTGCCCACCTCGAGCTGCGGCACGATCCGAACCAGCAACCGCGTGGCATCGAGCAATTCCAGCCCACGCCCCACCTGCTCCGCCTGAAGGAGCTTGGAGAACTCATCGCGGATCCTCTCCATGGAAACCGTTGGCGGTTGCAGCCGGCCCGATTGCTCCCGGATGGCCCCCTCGACCGACGGATCGAGCGTGAAGGCGAGGGTCGCGGCGAAGCGGATCGCCCTCAGCATTCGCAGCGGATCCTCGTCGAAGGTGGACCTCGGCTCGAGCGGCGTCACAATCCGGCGCGACTCGAGGTCGGCAAGTCCTCGCCCGGTGAGGTCGAGCACGCTGCCATCCCACTCCATGAGCAGTGTGTTGACAGTAAAGTCGCGGCGCATCACGTCGTCTTTCAGTGTGCCCGGGCTCACCTGCGGTTTGCGGCTCGATGGGTCGTAGGTCTCGACGCGGCTGGACACGAATTCGAGGGCCCGATGATCGAAGTCGAGATGCGCGGTCCCGAATCGCTCGAAGACCACCGGCGGGTGAAGCTTCATCGCGGTGGCGACGTCGGTCGCCACCTGGATCGCTCCCTTCCCCTCCACCAGGATGTCGACTTCGCGAATCTGATGCTCTCGGTCTCCGCCGAGCAAGCGGTCGCGCACATAGCCGCCGACCACCAGGGCGCGCAATCCGCGCTTCTGCGCCTGCTCGCGCACGGCGGCGAACGCCGGCTCCCATCCAGGGAGCGCCGGCGGATCAAGCCGGACGGGCATGCCCTGCGCGAAGCCGCGCGAAGTCGACGGCACCGATCAGCCCGGCATCGTCACCCAGGGCGGGCCTCACGATCCGCAAGCCGCGCCGCGCCGCCTTCCAGGAGGACGCGAGCATCGAGCGACGCATCGGCGTCAGCAGCGGCCCACCAGCCTTGAGAACGCTGCCCCCGAGCACGATCAGTTGGGGATTGAAAAGGTTGACGAGCGTTCCTATCGCGATCCCAAGGTAGGTGCCCGCCGTGTCCAGGATGCTCAAAGCCAGTTGATCGCCGGCGCGAGCGGCCCGCACGACATCCTCGGCCGACGGAGCCTGCAGCTTATGGAGCGCGCTCGCCGGGGTTCGCGCACCAAATTCACGGGCGGCCCGGGCAATGCCGGTACCGCTGGCGAGCGCCTCGACGCAGCCGCGATTGCCGCAGGTACACAGCGGCCCGTCCCGCTGGACCATGATGTGGCCGATCTCCCCGGCGCTCCCGTGCGCGCCGGCATAGAGCTCGCCGCGGATCAGGAGCCCGGCCCCGATTCCGGTGGATACCGTGACGTAGATCAGTTCGCTGGCGCCACGACCGGCACCGCGTCGGTGCTCGCCCAGGGCCGCCAGGTGCGCGTCATGGTGGAGGTAGCTGGGAATGCCGGTCGCGCGGGTGAGAATGCGGTTGAGCGGCACATTCTTAAAACCGGGCAGGTTGGCGGGACTGATGACGAGTCCCGCCGAAGGATCCACGGGACCTGGCAGGCCGATTCCCAGTGCCCGAACCCGCTGCGCGGGCGTCCGGTCTTCCGCGAGCGCGTCCGCAACCGCCGCCACGATCCGGCCGATGACGTGTTGCCGCCCGCGGGCGGCTTCGGTTGGACGGCGCACGACGGTGCGGAGACGACCGCGGTCGTCCGCGACCGCTACGCGCAGCTGCGTGCCGCCGAGATCAATCCCGACCAGAGCCATTGGTATCGCGGCTCAGAATAGACCCGCTATTGCCAGCGAGGTCGAGCCAGCGGCCGCAAGGTCGCCGCGGCCACCGCGGCACCGACCAGCAGCGCGATCGCGGTGGCCCGGAAGATCAGGTGGTATTCGTCGAAAATCGCTTGCTTGACCTTCAGCGTGTAAAAGGCGAACTGGGCCGCGAAGTTTGGATTCAGCGCGGGCAACGGCGGCAGCAAATGCGCGGTGGCGCGGTGAAACTCCCAGAGGCCGAATCCCGCGACCAGCGAGAAGCCGACCAACATCCCGACCAATCGCATGACGATCAGAAACGATGCCCCCGCGCCTCGCTCCGCTTCCCCTACGGCATCGAGCAGCGCGGCGCTGACCGGTGCGATCTCGAGGCCGAGCCCCAGCCCGGTAAGGAACAGCTCGCCGTCCGCCTGCGTAAGAGGCCCGATCAGGTGCGGCTTGAGTGATCCCTCGGTCCAACCCGACAACAGGAGGAATCCGACCGCCGCCAGGACGAGACCCAGCGCGGCGACGATTCGATAGCTCCGCAGCCGGTGCGCGAGCCAGCCACCGAGCAAGGCCCCGATGGGAATCCCCAGCATCAGCCGCACCAGGAGCAGCGCCGACCCGCTGGCATTCATCGAGAAAACCGCATTGGCCAGCACCGGGATATAGACGAGGGCGACCATCAGGCCGGCGCCCGCAATCGCATTCGTGAGCGCGGACCCACTAAACGACGAATCCCGAAACCAGCGCACGTTGATCAAGGGATGCGACGCGCGCCGCTCGTACCAGACGAACACCACAAAACAAAAGATGGCCAGCGGCGCTTGCCAGATAATGCCCGCACCCACCGGGCTCTGCTCGGGATTGGCCGCGTATAGCGCCAGCGTCAACAGGGCCAGTCCCGCGGTTGCGAGCAATGCCCCGATCCAATCCAGGCTGGTGGGGCGGCGCTCCTCCCGGCGCGAGCGAATCTCAGGCCAGAGCGCCCAGATGATCAGGGCCGCCGCAGGGATATTGAGCCAGAAGATCCATGTCCAGCCGAAGGATGATGCCGTGACCAGGCCACCCCAGAGCGGGCCCAGCACGCTGCCGATCTCCTGGAGCGCGCTGACCGCGCCCAGCACCGGGCTGCGGTCCCCGGCCGGGTACAGATCGGCGGCCAGCGCGAGCACGGCGGGCACGAGGGCGCCTCCACCGGCACCCTGAAACAGGCGGCCAGTGACGAGTTGCGAGAGCGAAGGGGCGCTCGCGGTCAGGAACGAGCCGAAGGCAAAGAACGCGAGACAGGCGGCGAAGATTCGGATCCGTCCGAACCGGTCACTGAGCGCGCCCGCGATCGGCATCACGGCGAGATAGCCCAGCAGAAAACCGGTGATGATCGGCGTCGCCTGTTCGGCCCGGTTGACCGCGATGTGAACCGAGGTGAGCATCGGCAGCAGAGCGGTGACCACGACGTAGGCGTCGAGCGAGGCCAGGAACAGCCCGGCCCCCGTCAGTGAGAGCAGCGCCGGGCGGTTAACCGAGCGGAGGCGGGCTGACCGAAACGGGGTGATCATGATTGGAGAAATCGAAGACGATCGTTGCCGCCTGTGACGCATCAAAGAGATTACCGGTCACACGTGCGCGCCAGAGATTGTTGCTCGGGCTCTCGATCCAGTAGGTGGCGTGGTAGGCACCCTGCTCGCGGATCAGTGGAAGCAATTGATGGACCCGTGGCCCCTGAAGGACCCCGTCAACCGGATAGGTGTCGTGTCCGTTCACCTTTTCGCTGTTTCCGCGGTATGGCGCCGTGGTGTCACGCATCGCGGCGAACAAGCCGGCTTGTTGGTCGAAGAGCAGCCGCGCGTCGAAGAATTGGGCCACTTGCACGGCGGACAGCTGCTGCCAGCCACCGGTGAACGACTTCAGGTAGACACTGTCGGCCTTGAAGATCACCTCGACCTCCAGCAGTATCCCGCCTTCTTTGAGATTCACCTTCGCGTGTAAGTCCGGAGGGTGCGCATCGCCCTGGGCACTTTGCACCGGCTCGCCGGTGCCGGTGAAACCCGTGATTTGCATCTGAAAGTGAAAGCCCTTTAGCGCGAGCATGCGCTGACTGGACTGCTTGAGCAAGGTCGCCCCGTCGGGAGGCTGCGGCCCGCACGCGGTCAACGCCACCACGAGTGCCAGACCGGCAACCACGAGACGGGGCGGCGACGCCGCGGGCATCAACTCCTCAGGATACGGTCGTCTCCGACCCGGCGCGTGATCTTCTGCGCGTCCATCCACTCGAGCAAGGGAAGAACGTAACGGCGGCTCGATCCCAGCAGGTCCCGTGCGGTCGCCACGGTCAAGGCCCGATGTTCGGTGAGATGGGCACGCAGCAACCTGACCGCTTCTTCGTACGCGGCCCGGGCAAACACGGTGTCCTCGTTGACGCGCACGATTCGCCCGTCGGCCACCAGGTACTGCAGGAGTGCCGGCGTCAGCGGGTGCCGGCGTAGGAGGTCCGCCAGCGGCGCAGGGTTGAACGGCTGCGACTCGAGCTCGGCGAGAAAGGCGCCGAGGACGGTTTCCTGCTCTCCGCTGAGTTGCTGCTTGTGGGTGGCCACGGCGACCTCGCCGCCTCGTTCCACGATCCGGCCTTCGTCCGCCAGAAGGCTGAGCACCTCCGCAAACACATCCGTTGGGATACTCGTACGGCTGCGGAGCTCTTCTTTGGGCATCCCACGCCGCAGCGGTTGCGCCTGGTGGTAGGCCTCGAGCGATGCGCTGACGCGCGACTGTAAGCCTTCCCATTGATCCCGGGCCAACCATCCGGATGGCAGCCGGCGCACGACCCCGCCCTCGGTGAGTGGCGCGAGTACCTCGACCAGCTCGGCGCTGGGCACACCGAGAAAGCGAGCGAGCTCGCTGTCCCGCAGACCCCAGGGATGCTTGCCCAGTTCGAGGACCGCCGCCGTCGCGGGGTCGGCACGCTCACGAGCTACGAGGTTGCTGATGAGTGCGTGGTCGCGGCGGCGATGACGTCGCGGCGCGTGGTCGACGATCACGCCGCCGGCGACAGTTGCTGCCGGCGAGGGAACGCGCAGGATGAAGCGATCGCCGTCCAGCGCCACCAATGGCGACGCCGCGAAGACCTGTGCCCACCCGGTTTCTCCGGGCGCAAGCTCATCTCGTTCGAGCAGGCTAATCTCCACCATCACCTCGGCCGTCTCGTGATACATCAAGAGTCGCTGGCGATGACGCAGCGGCTGCGCGGCCCCCGGCAGCACGTGCAGGCGGGCGTCGAGGCGCCGGCTCGGCGGTAGGGTTCCGGGCAAGGCCAGCACGTCGCCACGCTGGACCTCCGAATGGTCGAGACCGCTGAGGTTCACCGCGGTGCGGCTCCCCGGCTGAGCCTCTTCGACGGGCTGGTTATGCTGCTGCAAGCCGCGGATCCGCACCCGGCGTCCGGCGGGCAGGACGGAGACCTCTGCCCCTTGTTGCAGCGCCCCGCCCACCAGGGTGCCGGTGACCACCGTGCCGAAGCCTGACATCGCGAAGGATCGGTCGACCGGAAGGCGCGGGCGACCAACGTCCGGTCGCGCCCTCGTGCCGGCGAGCTCGCCGTCGAGCGCCGCCTTGAGCTCCGTCAGCCCCTCACCGGTGACGCTCGAGGCAGCGACGATCGGCGCCCGTTGCAAGGATGTTCCCGCCAGCAGACCGACGACCTCTTCACGAACCAGGGCGAGCCAGGCATCGTCCACCAGGTCCGCTTTGGTGAGGACCACCAGGCCATGCTCGATTCCCAACAGATCGATGATGGCGAGGTGCTCGCGCGTCTGCGGCCGCGGACCCTCGTCTGCCGCGATCACGAGCAGCACCGCATCCATGCCATGCACGCCGGCCAGCATGTTCTTGAGAAAGCGTTGATGACCCGGCACGTCGATGATCCCCACGCGGCAGCCGCTCGGCAGCGTCATATAGGCGAAGCCGAGGTCGATCGTCATGCCGCGGCGCTTCTCCTCCTCCAAGCGGTCCGGGTCGATCAGCGTCAGCGCTTTCACCAGCGCCGACTTCCCATGATCGATGTGGCCCGCAGTCCCGACCACGAAGGAGGCGGCGCGAAACTCGGTCATGCGAGCGCGGCAACCACCGCGTCGAGGAGGGCGTCATCTTCGTCGGGGAGCACGGTTCGCGGGTCGAGCAACACGCGGTCATGTTCGATCCGGCCGATGACCGGCGGCTCGTGCGCGCGCAAACGACCGAGCAGGTCGCCGGCTCGGCCCGGAGGCGGCGTAATAGCCAGGGCGGTCGTGGGCAGCTGCTCACCCGGCAGCGATCCACCGCCCACAGTCGACTCCGCAGAGACAAGGTCCACCGCAATGCCATGCTCCGTCAACCAGCGTTGCCACGTCTTCGCGCGGGCCGCAATTGCCTCGGCGGAAGCCCCGAGCATGTTCCAGATCGGGAGGTCGCCCACCGACTGCGTGAGGTAAAGGTCAAGGGTGGCCGTCAGCGCCGCGAGCGTCAGCTTGTCGATGCGCACCGCGCGGGCAAGCGGATGCTTCATGACTTTCTCCACCACCTCGGCGCGTCCGAGAAGCAACCCGGCTTGCGGGCCACCCAACAATTTGTCCCCGCTGCAGGCGAGCAGGTCGGTTCCTGCTCGGAGGCTGTCCTGGATCCGTGGCTCCGCCGTAAGTCCATAGGCCGTGGTGTCGAGCAGCGAACCGCTCCCCAGGTCATGCAGCAGAAGCACGCGATGCTGCCGGGCGATGCGCGCCAACGCTTCGATCTCGACGGTCTCGGTGAACCCGACCACCTGGAAGTTACTCGCGTGCACTTTCATGATGGCCACTGTTTTTGCCGTGACGGCCGAAGCGTAATCCTCGGGTCGGGTGCGGTTCGTCGTGCCCACCTCGACCAGGCGTGCGCCCGAGAGCCGCATGACGTCGGGCATGCGGAAGCCGCCGCCGATCTCCACCAGCTCGCCACGACCGACGATGACCTCCTTGCCCTTAGCCAGGGCCGTCAACATCAAAAGCACCGCCGCCGCGCAATTGTTGACAACCGCAGCCGCTTCGGCGCCGGTCAGATAGCGCAAAGTCTCCGCCAGAAGGTCGTGCCGCCTTCCCCGCCGCCCGGTTCGAGGGTCGAACTCGAGCGTGGAATAACGACCCGCAATCGCGGCGGCGGCCTGCGCCGCTGCGGCCGCCATCGGTGCCCGGCCCAGATTGGTGTGAAGCACGACCCCGGTGGCATTGATCACAGCACGCAGGCGGGGCCGGCGTACCTGGCCGACGAGCGCGTCGATCCGCGCCAGGCGAGCAGCCGGCTCGGCAAGCGTTCCGCTGGAGCGCTCCTCGTCGAGGGCTCGCTGCACCGCGAACAGAACCAGCGCTCGCCCATGAGTGGCGATCATTAACTGCACCCCCGGCTGCTCGAGGATCTGATGGACGCTGGGCACGGCTCGAAGCGTATCCATACTCAAGCCCCAAGCGGGAACGGCGGCAAAGCGAGGATGATCCGAATGATGGGCCGGTAGATGAATTGAAGAAGGCTGAATCCCAGAAAGCCGCCGACGAAGATAACCACCACGAAGACGAGCAGGATGGCCTGAGCGTTGCGGTCGACCCATATGAAGGGCGCGGGAAACCTCCGTCGGAAAAGGGACGACAGGAAGCTGAACCCATCAAGGGGCGGGATGGGAAGGAGGTTGAACACGGCCAGGACCACATTGAGGATAAAGGCCACCTGGAGCAAGCGCCAGGGAGGGGATGAGGGGTCGAAGGCCCCGGCCAGAACCCCGAGCTTGATTGGGATGGCCAGGACGAACGCTATCAGGAGGTTGGTCACGGGTCCGGCCAGTGCAACGAGCGCGGCATCGTACCGGCCTCGCATGCGAAAAGGGTTGATCCGAACCGGTTTCGCCCACCCGAAGCCGACCAGCAGGATGGCGATGGTGCCGAGCGGATCGAGATGATGGCTTGGGTTGAGGGAGAGGCGTCCATCAAGTCGAGGCGTCTGATCTCCTCGTGCGACGGCGACGACCGCGTGCGCGAACTCGTGGCCGATGAGCCCAATAAGGAGGGCCGGAATCAGGTACAGGGCGTTTACGACGAATGTGACTGGGTCGCTGAACACGACGTTAGTAAGTATCGGGAAAAACGAAAAAGGCCCCGATTACTCGGAGCCTTTGAACGAATAAAACCCGACGCTTACGCGGCGACGGCCTCGGGGCGCATACCGACTGAGACCGTGGAAGAGGCCGACTCTTCGCCGTGCACCCCGCTCTTCCCGCGGAGGATGCCACCCTCGTCGATAATCAGCGAGCCGACGACGATGTCGCCGAAGACTTTGCCGGTGGCGAGGATCTCGAGGCGGCCCGTGGTGTTCACATTGCCCTGGATATTGCCGCCGACCACGACGTTGCGACCACTGACATTGCCTTTGACCCGGCCGCCCTCGCCTACCGACAGGTCGCCTTCCGTCGTCAGGTCACCGTTCATTTCGCCGTCGAACCGGATGTTGGACGTCGACTGCAGCCGACCTTCGAGCTTGATCTGGTTGCTGAGCACCGTCTCGGCCACGATCGGAGCAGCTTCTCGCGGGGATCTTTTATCGAACACGCAAACCTCCTGGCAAGTTGTTGGACCTTTGTGCCAGAACGGTTACGCGATCGGCTTTCTTGCTTGCCTTTTAAAAGGTCACGCCTGGAGCAACCCGCGTAGGACGATTGACCCCACGATCAACAGTACGAACATCAGCCCAGCCGTGATCGCGATCCGCCGCAGATCCGACCGGAAGTAGGGCACCCGGTCGAGCGGGATCGCGGCGTCCTGAGCCGGAAGCGGCCCGGCCACCTGGCGACCGCGGGTCACACGCGGAAGCGGACGAGGGACGGGCGAGCCAGAGGTCGTAGGCTGGGCCGCCGGCGCGATCTGACCACCCTCGGTGGGCGCCGACGCCGCGGCCGGCGGGATGCCTGCGGGGCGGGCCGCCCGCCCACCACCGCCTGATCCCCGCTGGGGCTTCCTGAGCTGGTTGCGTTTGTTCTTTCGCGCCATCGGGTTTGCTGAGCCGAGTGGAGTTTACCGCGAACGGGGAAAAGCGCTTGACACGTCCAACGGGCTGTGGTACAAACTCACCCGGGTACAACATATAGGGTGTGCCCGAAGCCGCGAGCCAACAAGGGCCAGATCCCTGCAGCCGTCCTGCCATCGCCGCTGCAATGCCCCTCCTCATCTGGTCCTTGTTGTATTTCTAGCCAGAATTGCGGGCGGTCGCTCCGTCCAGACGACGGTCCGGTACTTCGAAGCCGCCAGCGCCTCGGTGGCTCGATGCTCGTCGGGCCGTAGGGGACTGTTGACCAGCCTGGCGCCGAACTCCTCGGCGAAGGCGTCGGCCAGCGCGCTGGCGATCCTCGCCGGCTCGAAGTCGCCCACTTCGGCCAGACCGACGACGCCGTCTTCGATCTGCCCTGCCGAACCGTCTGGGATCCGGAGGCACCTGAGCAGGCGGTCGATCCTGGGCTCGATCAAGATGCTGCCATGCTGCAAGATGGCGGTCGCCCGGCGCATCTGGGCGCTGCCGACCAGCTTGCGGCCGTCGAGCAGGATCTCGTGCGCGGACGGCCGGTCGAAGCAGACCGGACCATGATCCGGGCCGGGTTGCGCCGCGGTCTCCGGCGCTAACACGACCGGCACACCGAGACGGTTGAGCCCACGTTCCAACGCCTGGCTTAGCCGGTGATACGACACCAGGACACCGCCATCGTTGCCGAGCAGCCTGAGCGGCAGCGCCACGCTATAGGTCAGCTCGCGATCGTGCAGGATGGCGCGGCCGCCTGTCGGCCGGCGGACGACATCGACGCCAAGACTGCTGCAGCCGGCGAGGTCCACCACCTCGAAGGGTTGAAAGTAGCCCAACGAAAGGCAGGCTGGCGTCCACTCGTAGAAACGAAGGGTCGGCGGCGCACTGCCGTCGGCCACACCATCGAGCAGCACCTCGTCGACCGCCATGTTCCAGGCGCCGGTCGCCGGCGGGTCCAGCAGCAGACGCCAGGCGCCGTCAGACGTTGAAGCGGAAGAGGCAGACATCGCCATCTTTCATGACATAGTCGCGCCCTTCGAGCCGGACCTTCCCTCGTTCCCGGGCAGCCGCGTACGATCCGGCCGCGACCAGGTCATCGTAGGCGACGATCTCCGCCTTGATGAAGCCGCGTTCGATGTCGCTGTGGATCACGCCAGCGGCCTCGGGCGCTTTCGACCCCTGGCGAACCGTCCAGGCACGGACCTCCGGATCGCCCGCCGTGAGGAAGGTGACGAGGTTCAGCAGTCGGTAGGCCGCGTGGATGAAGGTCGGGAGCGCGGCCTCTTTCAGACCCGCGTCTTCGAGGAAGACTGTGGCCTCCTCGTCCGGCAGCTCGCGGATCTCCGCTTCCAGCCGCGCCGAGAGGGCAATGACGTCGGCATGCTCAGCGGTGGCTTCGGCCCGAAGTGCCTCCAGCTCGGGGGTCTCCTTACCAATCTGGTCCTCTCCGATGTTGGCGACGTAGAGCACCGGCTTGGCGGTGAGGAAGGAAAAGCTCTTGAGGAGTTTCGCCTGCTCTGGCTCGAAGCTCAGAGTACGAATCGGTTTCCCCTCATCGAGGTGGGCCGCCAGACGGTCGAGCAGTTCCAGCTCCTCCTTTTCTTTGGCGCCGGGCTTGAGTCGCGCGGTGGAGCCGATCCTCTCCCGCCGCTTGTTGACGACATCCAGGTCGGCCAGGGCGAGCTCGAGGTTGACCATCCCCATGTCCCGACGTGGGTCCAGCTTGCTATCGACGTGTTGAACGTTCGGATCCTGGAACGAGCGGACCACCATGGCCAGCGCGTCGAGATCGCGGATGGTCGACAGAAACTGGTTGCCCATTCCTTCGCCACGGCTGGCTCCAGCTACCAGCCCGGCCACGTCGACAAACTTCATGACGGTCGGCGTGACCTTCTTCGGCTTGTACATCTGCGCCAGGACGTCGAGCCTTTTGTCCGGCACTTCGACCATGGCGGTATTCGGTTCGACCGTGCTAAAGGCGTAGGAGGCAACCCCGGCGCCCGCGCGGGTGAGCGCATTGAACAGTGTGGTCTTGCCGACGTTGGGCAGGCCAACGATGCCGACGCCGAGGGTAATCAGCCACCTCCTGAGACTTGAGCAGACGCCCACGCCGGAGCGCCCGGTGTGGGCAAATGCTATCGGGTCGCGAGCCGTGAACGCCGGTGGTCAGTAGTTGGATGGATCGTCGAGGTTCACGAGGTCGTGTGGATTCGAGCGGTCCGGGAAAAGATAGGCGAGCTCGTCCGTGGCGTCGTCATAGGTCGGGTCGTCCGGGTCATACGGGTTAGGTTCGGGAATCATCGCGGTCCTCGCTCCTTATGCGCCGACCGGCTCGGCGACGGGTTGACCGTTATCGACGGGGCTCTCCGTCTTGGGGCTGAGCATCTTCATCTGGTCCATCACCACCTCGGTCGTGTAGCGTCGCAGCCCATCCTTGCCATCCCACTCGTGGCTGCGCAGCCGGCCCTCGGCGTAGATCAGCTTGCCGCGCGTGAGGAATTCCTGACAGATCGATGCCAGCCGGTCGAAGGCCACCAGCGAGTGATACTGGACGTCCTCCTGCCGGTTCCCATCGTCGTCCTTCGAGTAGCTATTGGTCGCCAGCCGCAGCTTGGCGATCGTCAACCCTTTCGGACTCGTCACGATTTCTGGATCACGGGTTAGGCGCCCTACGAGAATTACGCGGTTGACCATTTTTCATCTCCCTTCCAAGCGGTTCCAGGCAGCAATCAACGAATGGCGCTCTAGCGACCACCTCCTTTTGCGTCAAGTAATGGGAGGGGGTCGACCGGGACGCCTGCGATGCGCACCTCGAAATGCAGGTGCGGTCCGGTGCTGTTGCCGGTCGATCCCATGAGCGCGATCGCCTGTCCGGCGGTAACGACCTCGCCTGGCTGGACAAGCGGCCAATCGAGATGACCATAGAGCGTGCTGAGCTGCGAGTCGCGCATTACCACGATGTAGAGCCCGTAGCCGCCGCGCTCCCGGTCGATCATCACCACCCCGCCGGTCGCCGCGTGGATCGGGGTATCGAGCGCCGCCGCCAGGTCGATGCCGCTATGGAAGTGACGACCCGCGCATGCCTCCGACGAGGGCTCGATCGCGAGCGTCGTACAGCCGAACGGCTGCGTCATGGTCGCGTGACTCACCGGCATGAGCAGCGGACCCACGTGCCCTTGCTGCGCCTGCACCACCATGCCGGCCATCAGCACCGGCAACCCGATGAGGGCGGCGGCGGTGGCGAGCAGGGGCCGGCGCCACGACCAGGCGAAGACCGCGACGCGCGCCGTGGTCAGCATGACTAGGCGCTCGACGCCCGGGTGGTAACTCCCATCGCACCCTTGATGGCTTTCTTGGCCAGCCCTTCTCCGAGGTGCTGCGCCTTCGCCTCGAGGTGCGAGGAAGCGTTCATCAACCCCGGCACCTTGATCATGAGGTAGAGCACCGCAACCCCATAGAGCGCCTCAAGCGGGCGCCCACCAACCTGATCGGCAAATAGGCTCGCGAAGCGCAGCACCAGTACCTGCCCGAACTGCATGAAAACCGTGAGCAGGAAGAGGCGCAGCCACGACTGTGCATACCGTTTGGTCTCCGGCAGAATCATGCAGATCGATGCCAGCGGCGCCACCGCCAGCAGCACGGCCAGCAGGGCGAAGCGCACCACGTAGGTGAAGCCGACGATCACGAGCATGACGACGATGGCGAGCCTGATCGCAATCTCGAAGAGCGGGAGACCAAAGCCATTGTTCAACGCGAACGTCCAGGGAAGCCGCGCGGCGCCTCCCGGGAGCGGTTGCGTCCAAACCGCGTGGACCATCGCATTGTTCAGGTCGATCGCCATCTGGCCGAAGACGAGCGCGAAGTGGCCCATCGCCACCGCCGCCATCGCACGCGGCAGGATCATCTTCAGCGTGTAGTGGGCGCGGAAGCTGTGCTCCCACTGGCTGCGCAGGAACGCCCAGGTGAAGATCAGCAGGAGCAAGAGGTCGGCCATGGCGAGTGTTAGGTGGAACATCGCCTGCAGCGCCGGCTCGCCAGTCAACGGTCGCGGCGCCAGGCCGGACAGGTCGTGGGTGCTCAGCAGATAGGTCTCGACACCGCCGGCGATCGAGTCGCGCACGTCGTTGATGAGGTTGTTGAAGAAGCCGGTAAGCAGCCCGGAAAAGATCTCTAGCACCGCTCACCGTCAGGACAGCGGCTTTCAAACCGGCTAGTGATTGACCGAATCCACGAGCACGCGCACCAGCAGACCTGCCATCTCTACACCGATCGTGCCGAAGACGATCCGGCCGATCCAGCGCTTGGCCTCCATCACGCTGCGCGGCTCGATCGCGATCATCTTCCAGATGATCGCGCGACTGGACGAACTCCTAATCGATTCTTAACAGTGCGCGAGACCTGCGCTTAGCCGCCGCCGAGAGTCGACTCCCCCGCGCAGGCCGAAGAGGCGCATATGGTCCCGTCGTGGCCTTCTCCCCTGAGGGCGAGGATCGCAGCCGGTCTCTAGGGCTGACGGGCAAGCGCGATGAACGGGATCGACCCGGCTCGACGTGGTCCCAGACCAGCATCAGCGCTGCGGGGGCCGCCAGACGTACGATGATGCGCGCGATGGGATATCAATCGACCATCGAATGGACCGAGGCGACGTGGAACCCGGTAACTGGCTGTGACCGGGTGTCGGCGGGTTGCGACCACTGCTATGCGGCGACCTTAGCGGCGCGGCTGAAGCGTATGGGGAATCCACGGTACCAACGGGACGGCAAGGCGGGGCCAGGATTCGGCATTACGCTGCATCACGATCTACTAGAGCTTCCGACGCGATGGCGCGCCCCACGAGTGGTCTTCGTCAACTCAATGAGCGACCTCTTCCATCCGGCTGTACCGGCAGACTTTATCGTCCGGGTGTTCGACGTGATGGCGGGTCTGCCGAGGCACACTTTTCAGGTGTTGACGAAACGTCCCGGCCGAGCGGCGTATCTGGCGCCCCGCCTAGTCTGGCCGAGCAACGTGTGGATGGGTACTTCCATCGAGTCGGCGACTGTGCTATTCCGGGCGGAGCGGATTCGACGCGTTCCGGCCAGCATCCGCTTCCTATCGTGCGAGCCTTTGCTCGGTCCCCTAGACGGGCTCGATCTCGCCGGAATTGCCTGGGTGATCGCTGGCGGTGAGAGCGGTCCACGCTTCCGCCCGGTCAGCGCCCAATGGGTTCGGGAAATTCGCGACCTCTGCCTGCGCGAGCGTGTGCCGTTCTTCTTCAAGCAGTGGGGCGGCCGGACTCCAAAGGCTGGCGGGCGAGACCTCGACGGTCTTCGGTGGGACCAGATGCCTCCCGCAGGTCGGCAGGCGAAGGGATAGCGAACTCGATTACGAGCTGGTCAATAGGCTCCTTCGGCTGGACCACCTTCTCGTAGGCTCGAGTCATGAGCGCTGGCGCTCGCGGATGGTCCGTAGCATGGATCATGTAGTAGGCAACCCGCCTGCCATTTTCCTTCGCGTAGATCGTCCAAGCGCGGGCGGAAAGATACCCGAGTTCCTTGCGGAATCGGTTGGCGAGCAGTTCGGCACGTTGCTGGCCGTGCAGATCGGCCAGCGCTGACCAGTCGTCGCGCCCCCACCACCGGAGAGCCTTGTCACCCTTGACGGCGCCAAGGGCACGGGCGAACCACCAGTTGGCGAGGAAGTAAAAGATCTCGATCTTATGCGGACCCTTCTTATAGCGGGCGAGCTTCTCGACGGTCGACCATTCGCACTCGAACGTGCGCTGGTCGATTAGGCAGAAGGTGGCTTCCTTGTCCGAAATTATCTGGGGGCGAAGGATTTCATGAACGCGCTGATTGAAGTCTCCCGGGAACACTTCAACATCGCGGCTGGGATGCTTTGCCTTGAGCTCTTCAAGCCGGCTCACCTGCTCCGGGTTGCTGTCGAACAAATAGAAGTGACGCAGCCAGGGAGGCTCGGTCTCAAGCACGAGCCGCGCTCCCCAGTTCTCCGGTGCTCCCTGCGGCCCAGAGAAGCCGTCGATGTACGTCCCATGCTTCGTGACGAGCACGAAATAGAAGAGGTATCGCTCGATGAGCTTGGCCTTGTTCTCCGTCCAGAGCGGGTGTAAGGGAACCCGGACCGTGCTCTTGTCGGGCCGTTCATAAGGAGGAGGTTCGAACAAGGCCTCCTGGCCTTTTATCTCGATCGGCTTATGGCGTGGCATACTTTAGGCCCTCTGTTCCGGTCACCGGATCTTCTGCGACGTGGCGTCGTCTTGGTATCGGGTGCACTGCTTCAATCATGCCATGAGTTCTGGCGCAGCGAACGCTAGTTTGCCTTCAGTACAGGGGTGTTTGGGCTGATCTGCTGGGGTGCCTGGCGCGCCGCTATCGCCGCAACATCATCATGGAGCGGTGCCCCAAGGATTCTTCAGGCGTCCATCGGCCAGCGGTGGGCGCTTTCGGTGGAACCGGGAATTAGAAACGCCGCTTGACCCCTTACTACTTACAATCCGGGAATGCATACTGTCGGCTTAGTCGGCCACATTGGCGCTGGCAAGACCTCAATAGCCAAGTACTTGGAATCCAAGGGCTACATGAGGGTCACGCTTTCCGACTTCCTGGTTGAAGAGGCGCGGTCCCGTGGGCTGCCAGCAAGCCGAAAAGATCTACAGGATTTAGGAGATGAACTTCGGCAGCGCAATGGCGGCTCATTCTTGGTTCGACGAGCGTTGGAGAAAGCAAGTCAAGCTGGCACCACGCGACTAGTAATCGACGGCCTCAGGAATCCAGACGAGGTTCGGGCGCTAAAGGAAACAGGGAACGCCACACTTCTGGGTGTTTCTCGACCGAACCGAGCAGGTGAGGATGTTGACCCAACCGCGGCCGATAGAGAAAGAAACCCAAACGAGCCGCCATGGGGTCAGCGCGTTGCAGATTCAATGCCGCTGGCAGATTTGGTCGTTGAGAATGCCGGTGCATTGGAGGACTTGTACCTACAGGTGAGCACGTTACTTCTAGCCGAGGTTGGCTCGTGAAAGAAACGGCCGATCGGGCCGGAAGGGATCTCGCGCGGCATAAGTACTACATGAAGATCGCCGAGAGCGTCGCCGAGGGTGCCAACTGCTTGGGAAGATCGGTGGGCTCAATCATCGTTCGAGAAAACAGAATCGTCAGCACCGGTTACAACGGTACGCCAGAGGGTGTCAAGAACTGCCTCGACCACGGATGCCCCCGTTGCGACCCGCAAACAAAAGCATCCTGGGGCATCACGGAAGGAGCGTATTACGACATCTGTCTTTGCGTGCACGCCGAAGAAAACGCTTTGATTACCGCCGCCCGTTTCGGTTCTCCCGTCGCGGACGGCGCGATCTATACAACCCTTCAGCCCTGCTTTATCTGCATGCGTGAGCTCCTCCAGGCAAAGATTCTGCACGCCTATTTTCGGGACTCTTGGGTACACCCGAAAACCAAGGACTGGCAGGAAATCGAGGCTGCATACGGCAGAATGCGAGACGTCTTCAAGGTGTTTCAGCAATTGCCCGCGGAGCCCGCTGCTGGTCCAGCAACAAGGTGAGCCTGGTTATCCTGACGGACTTCCGTGGACGATGAACGCTGAATCCGAATACAGGGCGGATGCTAGCGCACTCTAGCGAACGATTATCGACGGACTTTGGATCCGCCATTCGTAGGTTCGAATCCTGCTGCCCCAGCCTCTAGGCGTCTGCCGCTCCCCCATTGGCAAGTCTCCAGACGGCAGCCTTTGCTACCGCGACTATCGTCCAGATGAAGGCGCGACTGGACGAACTCTTGATCCGTTCTTAACAGTGCGCGGTGGTCCGCGCTTAGCCGTGATGACGGTTAGTCAGACGACGAGATCTTGGTTCGAATCCGCCATGGGCTATTCCCCGACTCGAATATCTCGGGCCGGAGCCGGCCACGTCACGCCGAACTACTCGTGTCTGTCCTTTGGCCGGAATTCAGTCCGCTCGAAGATCCATCCTCTTGGCCATGTAAGGCCCGTCGCTGCAGCCAGCCGCTGCACGTGGTCGGGCGAGGCACCGCGACTTAGCGCCCACCGCCTCCACTTCGGCACTGTCCACGACCACCATATCCAAGCTACGCCGCAGCCCAGCAGACCTCCTATCAGCAGTCCAGGCAGCGCAAACCAAACGTAGCCGCCTAGTCCAACAATGGCGATGATGGCAAGCACGGGCCCCGTGACCACGAGGTGGCCGACGACTACCGCTTTGGCGGCGCTGAGGCCCTGGCCATCACTGTACGGAGCGTCCGAAGGCACCCGTGGATGCTAACAATCGCGCAGAAACGATGCCCTCCTGCCGGTGACCCAATTCGATTGTTCGATTAGTGTCCGCCACAGGCTAAGACCTCTTCCACAAGCCTCTAGGCTGTGACCCCGGTAGCGCCACTGTCTAGACTCGCAGTTGGGGAGTGGGCAGACGCCTAGAGGCTGGGCAACCTGTCTTTGGATAGGCTCTCGGGGGTTCGAGTCCCTCCTCCTGCTCCCCTCGCCTTTCGCCGCACCGCCAGTGACAGAAGCGAGGTGCGCGACCGGGCGGGCCAATTTAGGGTAGAGATACTGAGGGTATGGGAAAGTTCCTCGACTGGTTGGCCTTCGAGGCCATGCCAAAGGCCATCGAAAGGTCCCCGGTTCGACGCTGGCCGTATCCCGTGCGCATCGCAGTCGCCATTCCCATCCTGGTTGCTGTGGTTATTGTCTTCGCGCTGTTCGCTCTCATCGTTGCCGTGCCACGATTTCTTCCCTCATAGCAAACACTGAGAAGGGGCTTCTTGGATTCGGGGGCAGTTGCTAAGGGTACAGCGCGAACTTCGGGCCAAAGCGCCGATACTCCAGATGTGAAAGGCCCGCGTTTCATCCTCTGGTTCTCGCTGTTTGTCGTGTTTCTTGGGTTGGCCAATTTACTCGAAGGCCTTGTTAGACACGAGGGCTTCTGGATCGCCTTGGGAGTCGGATTTTTGGTCCTTGGCGTATCCAATTACGTCGTCAGGAGCCGGGGTCGGTGACTAAGCAAGAGTGCGCCGGGCCGGAATCGCTAGAGAAGGAGCTAAAGCTCTAGGGGGCGGCTCGAGTCACCTTCGGTAGCGGCGCTCGTACTCATTTGTTCGATTAGTGTCCGCCAAGGGCTATATTCACCATCTAAGCGGGAGTTGCTCTCGCGCATGCCCACCTGCAAATCTACCGGGAACGCGCACTGCCAGGCAAAGGGTCCTGCCAATACCAGTTGTAAACCTTCTCCGCGAACAACTCAGGACGGGCGTACTTAGGGTCCAGGCCAAAATGCCCGCTCAGTTCTTCGGTAAGGAACTTCCCAAGTTGGGCAAATGACGCTCCGTCGCGCAGCTTGCCGATCATGGGTAGTAGGCAGTCGTACTCATCGGGTGGGCACTGCGATCCGGGGCCATACACTCCGATCGGGTCCCAGTCGTGAAGCAGCGCGCGTAATTCACGCTGCTTCTGCCTCAACGCCTCTTTGTGACTCGAGATGTCCTCGGTCACTTTGCCACGGCTCGGACGGCGTCGAGCCAATCGTTCCAGGCCGCCGGATCTCCCGTTCCCAATGGGTTGTTGTCCGAGGCCTCCCACCGCGGCTCGGAGTAGCTCAAGAAGAGCGTTAGTTCGTCGCCCCTCTTCCCGCCACGCTCCCAATACGCCTCATCCACGAAGTAGTGCATCGCACGGTAAGCCTGCTCGATCGTGAGATTTGCGGTCATGGGCAGATTCTATGTACGACATGTTGGTTCGGAACGTAGCCAGATCGGCGCAGGGCCCAGTCACGGGCAAGAAACGATGCTTCGCGTTGGCAGCGTCACACGTTCATTGTTCGATTAGTGTCCGCCACGGGCTAATTGATCATTCTCGCAATCCAAAGTTGCCCAGGACTCGTCGCCTAAACTACCCTCCCTGTCTCCGATCCGCGCCGCGGCGGGCCCCGTAACGCGATGGTGAGTCGGTGGTGCTTCGGTCGTGCCCACCAGGTGGATCTAGCGTCGCATCAGAATCGCCGCAAGACCCGCCACAGCCCCCACCATGACAAGGAGAGCGAAGCCGATATAAACCAGCAACAATGGCACCTTCGGAACATCATCGTCTGGCATTGGGTTGCTTCAATAGTGAGCTAAGCAGTCGTTTAGGCGTCGGCGAGGACATAGAGCCAAGCCGTTTCCAGCTAGTCCGGGAAACGCTAATCCGCAGTTTTGGAGCTTGGCACGTCGGCCGCTAGGACGTCGCTCCGTCCATGACGCGTCCGGCTTTGGCGCCATCACCGTCACAAAAGCCGACGTGCCCAATTCAATTGTTCGATTAGTGGCCGCCACGGGCTACCAGCACACCCCCTAGATCTCCTTCGCAGAGATTGCATCGTCGCGGTCCCGTGCAACCTGGTAACCCAGCGGAAGCCTGAAGCTACCCACAATTGGGACCCCCAGCGCTGCCGCAAGCCGCGAGATTGAACCGTGAGAAAATAACATCGATGTCACGGATAACCCAACCGTCCAATCAAGCCGCACGAGGGCGAATACTCCCATCCCACGGTAGCCCGAACATCGATAGATGGCACGGAGGTGATCTCTCCCGCAAGAACTGGTTTTGACCGCCCGGAGAACGATCGCATCCTGGGTGACTGTTAGGTTGCTAAAAAAGGCTCTCCAGGCCACCCAGATCACGCACGCTCCGAGCAGCACCCCGACCGCACCCAAGCCCCAGCTTAAATACGGGGCGTCCGACCGTGAACGGGCGACGGCGGCTCCGCCAAACGCCATCCCGATTCCAACCACCGCGACCAAGGCGCTGACCGCTTTCTGAAGAAAAGCGCCTTCAAGGCGTAGATCCTGAGACTGATCAAAAGCCCGGTTCATCCATTTGCAACGACGTGTGAGCCCGACGGTTCCTACGCCCCAAGTGCCCCAAATGCGCGATTAGTGTCCGCCAAGGGCTATGAGCATCCTCAGGTGCGTGGTTCCAGAGGTTCTGGTGCCTTCGGCGAACCAGCGTGCCTAGAATCCACTGGTGCGTTGGTTTACGCGAGAGCGTTATGAGGACCCAGATTTTGATGACTGGGATGGGGTTTCCAAGGCCTATGCGGCGTACATCGAAAGCATCAGGAGCAAACTCCCGCAGGACCTGCAGCGCCTCGCACCACCCGACGGTATCAATCTTCACGACGCCGAGGTGGATATTGCCGAGATCGATCTCGTGCGTCGCACGGCGCACATCCGCTTTTTGACCGCCGGCGGTGCGCAGTTTGTAGATTGCCGCTATGGGGATGCTGATTTCGGGGAAAGCAATCTTCGCAATTTGGAGTACGCGATCGAAGCCCGTGTCCCTCGCCGGGATGCGACGGGCACCATCTTAAGCTGGGTTCCGCTCGGGAACGTGCTTTATGACGAGATCACGGCGGTGGATGATCGCTTTAAGCACTCGTTCGTCATCTACCCATTGGGGGACTTCGCCGTTGAATTCCGCGGCTTCAGCCTCAGCAGCGAGCCCAGTCCCGAGGGACGGTTACCCGACCGAAATCAACGTTATCTGCTCACAAACGAATGGTCCAAGAACGAGGAGAAGAGCTGACGGTGTCGACCGCCTCAATCGCCGTCATGAAAATCGGCCTAGAAAGGGGCTCCGACTCGATTGTTCGATTAGTGTCCGCCACGGGCTATTTCTTATCCGGATTGTCCGTGCCGCCTTAAGCTGGTCCCCGCCAGGGAAAGCCTCGTAACTCAGACCGTATCGCGGCCGCGGCGGAAGTCAGCTGGTCCCCAGTGACTGCGAGACGAACTTCAGTACCGTCTAAGTCCTCGATCCATGGCGGGCGCGACTCGTTGGCCAACTTGACATAGATTCCTTGGCGGTTGGTGAGCGGTCCGAATGCGAGGTTGGGTTCGGTGAAGTTGACCTCTCCCTTCGCTTGCCCCTCAGCGGCGTGGTCTAGCCAAGTCGCAAGGTCGGATGCCTCCGACGTGGTAAGCGAGGGGTCTCGAAAATTCCACCGCCGGCCATCGAGCGCAGCCCCGCCTTCGATTATCAGCCAGTTCGCATCCCACATGCCGCGGCGCCAATCGAAGTCGGGAAATTGATAGCCGATGATGTGCAGCTCAACCCAATTTCCACGACCGTCATCAAGCCTCATCCCCGTAACGGCGAAAATCCTATCCGAAGCCGACGAGGCTGGCTCTTCGGTCTTTGCCTTAGCGGTTGGGCTTGGATGGACGATTGGCCCGCTGTTTGGGTTGATGCGCGACATTAGCCACTGAGAAAGGCACGCCCCGACGGTAGAGGCGTCAAAGGCCGCTGGCGTCGGCGACCTTCATAAACTCCCGCGCAGCGGCCACGACATCCCTATCGATCTCCTTCATCTTCGCTGGATCAAGAGAGAGCTCGTGATATAGGTCTGCATACCCGGAAAACGCGCCCAGAAGGCCCACCAGCTCTATGTCTTGCTCAAGATAGGGATAGCAATCGCCAAGTTCCGCGCCTATTCGGTGGGCTCCGTCGTACGGCGAGATAACACCATCCACGATTTGAGATGCATACCGTTTGGCCTGCAGTAGGGCCGCCCGACACGGCTCACTCACGGCCCCAGCCATGGACTCGTCCTTATCCACCGTCAGATTGCGCCCAGACCTTTTGGGTTGTCTCGATCAAGAGGCGTTCGGCCAGCATGGCATCTGGCTCGGGCGGCAACGGCGAGCGCTCGCGAGCGGCGGCAATACGATCGGAGAGGCGATCGACCTCTTGCTTTACCTGATCAAGCGTCCAGAGTCCACGCTTAATCGCGCGGATCTCGTCAGCGTCCGCCGCGCGAAACACGTGAAGCTCTCCGGTCTCGAGAAACTCGATGCCCATGCGAAGCAACCGGACGCTGTGAGCCGCGTTCTTGCAGTCGTAGCCAAATCGTGCCACCAACTCCTTGCGCTTGGCGCCCATGTATGCACGGTGCCCGGGGGCTCCCATCTTATTCAGCTGGGACTGCGCATAACCTACGAACGACTCGTACGCCCGTCGGCTGCTGAAGGCATGCCGATTTCGTAAGAAGGCCTCGAAAGCTGCGTGCTTCGCCAAGATAAATTCTGGCCGCAGCCACAGGAGGCCGACGACGTTGGGATTCGCCTTCAGCAAGAGCCCCACGAACTTGCGCAACGAGTACACGACGACGTCCAGCTCATCTCGCTGCCTCACCCAGTGCTCCCATTGATTCAGGCCGAGCAGCCACTTTGGAGACGGGACGACGATGGCCATGATGTCGACGTCATCGATGCTGTCGGGATCGTCCTTAGGGACGAACGTGCCATGCGAGATGCTTCCCATAAGGCCCGCGTAGACCGTGTGATTCTTCAAGTCGAAGTCGTAGGGAAAGTCATGCACGATCCGCGGATCGGGCCAAACTACCGGGCGCTCAGACTGGTCGCTCTTACTCATGGTTAAGCGGCAGGAAATCGGCCAGCCGCACTACGCGAACCGACCACTACAGCACGAGGACCTGAAGTTCGTCCTCGGCCGGCGGGTGCTGGATAGGCCGAGAGTCCTCCCTAAAGTACTCGAGTTCCTGGAGCATACCGTCTACCACATGCAGCAAGATATGGATCGGCACGCCGTCGCTGTCCGCTGCCACGGCCTCGACTGGGATTCGATGGGCCACTTCGGCCCGGGGCCCGTCCTCGACGGAAATCTCTAGGCTGCCGTCGACGTCTATGGTGCGCACTCGAGCTTTAGACATCTGCTCCCTAAGCGCCGAATCGCCAGGGAATTTGGCCTCAAGGAGGACCCTGATAACCCTCTGCTCCGCGCTCGAAGGGGTCCGAAATACGTGGACCGAACCGTCACCTTTGCTATCGGACATAGTCGCCCCTAATTAGAGCGAACAGGTCGAGGGCTCGTTACCTTGCTGCTACGCGAAATGGATGCGGTCTGACTCCCGACAAGAGTGCCGCGATCTCTGCGTCATAACGACATGCGAGTCAGTAAGGGGCCACGACGGTGAGCGATCTCGCCCAGCGAACGCCATGGCCGAGGCGCTTGTGGGCTCCGGCGCGGATCCGCTACGCGACGAGCCTCAGCCCGGATGAGATCGTCGCGCGGCTTGCGGATCAGAGCCAAGGCTACGCCGCTCCCCGTGACGGAAACTTAAGCAAGATCGGCTATCGACTGGCGGTAACTCCACGCGGTTTCAAGATATTTAAGGTCGCTGGACGGTTTCTCGGCAACCCGCCTCGGACTATCGCGGTTCTCGATGCGACTACTTTGCAGACGGGTGCGGGAACGGTTATTAACGGCGAAGTGCGACTGCCGTACCCGTACTTGACGATGTTCTGCATCTTGTGGCTCGCTACCATCGGCAGCTCCCTGATCCCCGACAAAGGAATGTTCGTCGCCGCGCTGATTCTCTGGGGAGGGTTCGGATCACTGTTCACGCTGGCACAACGGGTCGATGCCGGGCGAAGCGTTTCAGGGTTCGCAGATACGTTAGAGACCGCCCTGGGAGCGCCGGTGACGATTTCAATTCCCAACGTGGGAATGACGACGGCGCCAAATCCGCCCCCACAGCCTATCCCTCCGCCACTCTTTCGGTCTCGGGTGCAGGCTGGAATCTTCCTCGCTGGGATCACTGCCTTCTGGGGCGGCAACCTAATCCTTGCCCTAATGGAGCGGACGGCTGGTGGCCACCTAGGCCATGACGGGCAGATGGCACCACCGGAACTCGCCGTTGTCGTGCTGATGTTTGCAGGGGGTCTCCTGGCGACGACTGCCCAGCGTGGTCTCCTCGCACGTATGACGGATAGGACCGTTCCGACGTTCGGAACACTGATGCGGACGGTAATGCCAGCTACGCTCAGCGAGGCAGCCCGCAAACTCGGCCTTCATGGGGCAGTAGTGGCAGGGGCCCTTTATGCAGTGCTTGTCGCCGGCCTCGTCACCTTTGTCAGCGCCCTCGCACTTCACTGAAAGACACTGAGGTTGCAGTGTCCCCAAGACCGATTGCCGGTCCCGCAGCCCAGCGGGCTATAACCTTATTCCCGTATCCGCAAGTTCAGTCCGCGGCGCCGTTGGTCAGGGTCGGCTAGTAAACGAAATCCAAGACCCGGACACTTCCGATGCGGTGCGTCCCCTCGCATACCTCGACCTGGTCCCCAGGCTTAACGAGTTGCTCGATGTAGCCCTGCACCCCTGGGTCGAATATCCAGCTCGCTTTCGAGGTTTCGCCCGGAAGGATTGAATCCTTCCCGACCAGCGTCATCTCGCACATTCCGACCAATACTGGATCGGCGCCAGTCTGTTTCAATCTCCAAATCGGGCGGGAGCCTGAGCGCATCGGCCGCCGGCCCGAATCCAGGGCGAACTCAGTCTCGAGGCGACGGAACTCGCGCTTGGGGTACTTGGCACCATAGTCCGAGCCGGCCACCGACTGATCCTAATCCGACGTTAGCAACGACGCTCGGTCTAGTCATGCGGGTGCGCCTAAGGGGCGTTTATGCCTCGGAGGACCATGTCTCTTGTTCGATTAGTGTCCACCATGGGCTACTGACCTACTGGCAAGAACCCCACGTGGATTCGATCGCGCGGGCACGACTCTCCGACCGCAACCGAGTGGTTTGCTATCTTCGTTGACGTGAGGGCAATCGTCCGGAAGCAGCTCGGGACCCTCGGGCTCTGTATGGCGGCTTGCGTAGTCAGCGCTTCCGTCGCAAGCCTAATCCAGAATGCCTTCCATGTAGACGGTTCCTTCATCTTCTTTCCGCTCTGCGCTAGCCTTTTTCTACTTGTTCTGAAGTTCGGTCCAGATGGCTGGCGTTAAGCCCGCCTCCGGCCCCCGTCCGCTGGATTCCCACTCCTGAGCAAGGATCGCGCCACTTAGCTATTGCGCCGATCGAGCATCCTGAGTAGCAGATCTGCCAGCAGGACGATTTCTGACGCCATCGTCACGTCGTCATAGGTCACCTGACGGTGACTGCTCGGATTCTTGAAGACTCCGATGGCACCCCAGAACAAAGCCATCGTCGCATCCTGTTCGCCTTCGTGAGTTGCGGAGTCTCGCAAAGGGCCACCCTTCTTAAACGCCTGCTTCATCAGATCAACGCCGATCGTCGACTCGCTTTCTTTAGCCAGTTCTCGCACCCTGATCTCCACTTCCCGCAGCGCCGCAAATGCCGCCAGTTCATGCTGGCCGAGCAGGAATTGAGCCTTTACCTGCGCTTCAATGCGGGGATGGAGTTCCACATCGATCCGCCGCTCGGCCCTGAAACGAGCGAGCCCGCCCGGGCCGCGTACTAGGTCCTTGCCCCGTCGAGTAATAAAGACCCATTGGCCACTCTTGCCGGGATCTGGTGCCAGTAATCCCTCCCCGCGTAACCAAGCGAAGGCCTCGGCAACGTATCGCATGAACGCGCGGGAGGGGTTTTCTCGAAAGACTGCCCAACTCGGCGGGTTCCCAATGTTGTGCTCATTTAAGAGTGAGCTTACAGAACCTTCTTCTTCAACCAAGAATTGGAGGAGCTTTAAGGCAAGAAGCTCGACCGGAAGGGCGCCGAGGTCGTTATCTGATGGGAGGTATTCGTCTGCGAGCATCGCTACGAAAGCATAGAAGCAGCACCTCCGGTCGGCAGAACGGACTAACAAAGGGGGTCCCTGCCAGGCTGGGCGGGCTTCCCAGCCATCGGACTCGACTGAAACCTTCCGACCCACCAATCGCCTGACCGCTGACCGCCACGGAGGCCGAGCGCCTCACGGAAGTCAAGATCTGACCCTAGTCTCTGTCTCAGGTCGGGGCGTTTGTGACGAAGCTCGGCGAACGATGGCACGGCGACGTTCGTCCAGATGATCGCGCGACGGGACGAACTCCTAATCGATTCTTAACACTGCGCGAGACCTGCGCTTAGCCGTGATTAGCGGTTAGCCAGAGGGGATGGATCGAGGTTCGAATCCGCCACGGGCTACTTAACCGAACGGACGGACGGGCACGTCGCCTGACGGGCACGTCGCCTGACGGGCTCGGAAGTAGCGCCGGTGGTAATATCCATGCCCCATAGACCAGCCCGACGATGGTCCCGTGCGTCTCCTGCAGGCACAATGGATCCTTGGCGAGACGCGAGCCGAACAGGTTCCTGATGTTTGCACCCATTTGCTTGCTGCAGGCTTCGACACTCCGTCTCTGCGGGTTCTGGCCAGCCTTACCCGACCGGAGCTTGAAAGGGTGGCGGATCTGTTGCCCAACCTGTTTCGCGAAACGGGAATGGGGCAGCCTACGCTCATCCAAGCGGCATGGCGCATCGCGCAAAACGCAGCGCGAGACATCCTTGCTGGGCGCGTGACTCCTTACGAAGGGGCCCGCGCTATTGGAGATTTCGGCAGCAGATTCGAGCCGCTCTTCCCGTCGTTGAGCATTTTCATCGGGCTCTGGAGCGAGTGGGATGACGATCCCGGGCATCGGCAGGAGTATGAGTCGGACATCCGCAGCCAGGCCATGAGGTTTGTCGCCGAGGCACCACCCACCGAGCCGGGAACAGGCTCCGAGGTTGACCGCCTGGTGCAACTTGCGAAAGAGCAAACCGAGGCGGGCCCGCCACGTGACATGAGCACCGCCGCGAAGCTATTCGCCGGGAAGATTCCTGCCGGCCACATTCTCCCCAATGATCCTCGGCACCACTGGACCGCGATCGGGTCGCATAACGACCGCCTCGTGCTGCTCCTCCATGCAAAACTGCCTTTTGGTTTCATACGCCCGGAGTATCGACGCTACATTGACTCAGTTAGCGTGGCAGGCGATATTCAACTTGCTGAGGTTGCTAGTGCTGAGGCCGCCCAGCTCTCCCTTACCCGGGAGACGTTAAAGGTGTTGGCCGGTCGAGAGGTCACGCTGCCGCATAACATCGGCTGGCTGTCAGCAAATCAAGTGCGCGACCTGACCCAGGGCTGACAAGCGGGCGAAGCGACGCCTCTGAGGGGCCAACACAATCCCCAGAGACACCGTGCTGCCTAGCCGCTGGCCCCCAAATTCGCCGCGCCCGCCCGCGGCCCCGATAGCACCTTCGAGAGAAGGCCGCCGTTCGAACTGGACTCACGGAGCTTCCAGTTGCCAGTTCGGCCCTTCCTAACCTCGGCCCGCGGGAGAAACATCAAGCCAACTTCGATTACTGGGTCTCCTTTGATGGTCGCTAGCCGAAGGAGCTGACCGCATGCAATCTCTTGCAGATCCGGGATCTCGGGCAAATAGGTGACCGAGGCCACTCGAGTCGTGTCGCGCCGATAACCGCCGTCACCAACGACGATGTTGACCTGTACTTCCAATCCGATGTTGTCGTGCGGGAACAGAGCTAGCTCGACCTCACAGGCATCAGCTTGCGGCCGCGGGTCGGACTTCCCCCACTGCACGAAATTGCCATTCACCAAGACACCCAGTGCCACGAGGCCTTGATCGGCCTTCGCCAGCCCCTTCCATCGGCGGGTTAGGGCTTCGCCGCCCTGGAGCCGCCGACTGGAGGAGAATGACCATTTCCCCGCAAGCTGGACCGGCAAGGCTGTAACGCCGGCGAGATGCTCTGACCAGAATGGGTTCACCTCTGTGACCTAAAGAGTAGCGCCGAAAAACGCGAGTTAGGCGGTCGACCGGCTCGACCAGACGCGCTAGTATCCATGTGTTCGAATAGTGTCCGCCGCAGGCTGCCACTTCGACTCTCCTGTGGCATAAGATTCGCGCGTGCCGAAACGTCGCAAGGCCCGCCCCAAGCCGCAGAAGCCGCAAGCGAAAAATCCGAAGGCACCGGAGACTAAGGCTACGAAAGGGGATCGGACAGAATTTCGTCCTGCCGTACAGCCTGGCTATCCTGACGCGCTCGATCTCGATGAGGGTCGGCGCTAAAGGCCCGCAGGACTGGTCCCGGAACGGACCCCAATTTGATTGTTCGATTAGTGTCCGCCACGGGCCTTGACCGCCATGGCCTGGCGCCGGCTGCCCTGCCGGCGCTGGGGAAATGAATATTGAGACGCGATCCATTCGCCGGTGGAGTAGTCGATTGCCACCCCCTCGGTAGTCGGGTCGCAGCCCCCTTCACACAGAAGGTGCCACTGCCCACTGAACGTGACCACCCATGCCTGATCGTGGATTGGAATGTCGAAGCCGGTCTGGATGCTGAGCTGCGGGGCAAAGGTGGCGTCATCTGCGGAGCGGGCGAGAATGTCGATCCCTCGTCTTACGGTGTGTGGATCCGTGACCTCAAGAAAGTCTTCATGGTCGACGGCCAGGACATCACCTCGACTGGCCAGCGGGAGCCGCCTCAACCTATTCCTCGAACGGCCAAGTCAACCTGCGTTGGCGAAGACGGCGAGGTTCGTGGCCAGGACGAATACGTCGTGCTCGACGAGATCGACGCACATTGGTAAGTTCCACTGCACCTTGAAGAAATCCCTTCGGACCAGAAGCAGCCGCCAAAGGGCGCATTGGCTTCGACCGCTGGGAAGCCACCAAAACCTGCTCCACTAGAACGCGATGGCTGAGGGTCGTGTCTAGCCCTCAGACGCCAGATGCCGCTTGGGGAACTGCAGTTCTGAATATATCTCGACGACTTCTAAGTCGTATTTCTAAGCCGTATTCGAATTCGCACGATCTACCTTCATTTCGCGCTCAGAGTTAATCGCGGCCGTCGCCCGCGCCGCAAACTCCGAACGATGGCACGCGCCGCGAAAGTGAGACCAGCCCCGATGGCCGTTACCAGGGCGAGCGTCCAGAACACGAAGGCAACGAGGCCCGGAGCGAAGACGCCGTTCGGACAATCCATCGACCCTGCCACGCAGGAAACCTCGGGCATCGTCGCTGCGTATTGGATTGGAATGGGATCGCCTGGGTTCTTTTCAAGCACGTTGCCAGTGGCGTCACTACCCACGTCGTGTCCACGAAAGCCACGACCGGCGACAACGTACGTGTAGTCGACGGCAGGATCGCCTCCAAAGCCGTCGATGACTGCCTCAACGACGGTTCCGGTCGCAACAACAGGATGTTGACGGATGGCAGCAACCGCCGGATTGGAGATGGACTCGAAGGCTTGCCAAGCACCGACGATCACAAAGCTGATGACGAATAATCCGACTGGCACGAGACACCCGATTGCGAGAACCCGCCGCATTTCCTGTCATAACGCTAACGCGGGGTGGCGAGTTATGCCCGGCATGTTGCAGAAACGTAACCATTTGCAGAGCGAATCGTTGGCGAGGCTCTGACTGGAAGGCGTCAGGAAATCCAGTCGTCGGAGGGGCCGGCGCGGGGTCCCTTGGAGGAGGGACCCAAAGGCAACCGCGCTCACCCTTTAAGGAGTAGGTGGACGACCTGCCCATCGGACGTTCAAGGGCATTTGCCGACGCTCGGTGCTGGCAGCACCGTACAGTACTGGGTACCTTCCGACATGCAGTGAGCGAGGCAGCCCGTCTCGGGAATTCGCTTGTTCTGCGTGCCGATGGTGAATCTGAACGGCCGGTGTGGCATATCGACTATCGGCACCTCTACACGAACTTCTATACGGTCGAGACCTAGCCGAGCGCGGAACGGGCCCCGAGGCGCCTGAACGAGCCACCGATATGCTCCGCGAAGCCAACATAGCCAGGATCATCGCTTTGGACTAGGTCTTCTCCGATGGTGGCGCGGTCCCCGGCGCCCTTGGCCCGGTCGCCGATGCCCTCTCTCCATGGCACGCAGAGCACCAATGCCGGCCACTTTACCCTCCTGATGGGCCTCGTCCAATAACGGTTGGTACAAATCCCGACCTTCAAGGCCGGTGATCGTATCAATGTCTCCGACTACTATCAGCAGCCGTTGCGCTCTGGAAGCAGCCACATTCAGGCGCTGGGCCTTCTTCAAAAAGCCAATGCGTTGCGCTTCATTACTGCGCACGAGGCTTAGAATCACAACGTCGGCCTCCTTGCCTTCAAAGGCATCCACGGTGTCGATCGCAAGCCAGGGCAACTTCAGCGGTTTGAGTTGGTGCTCTAAAGCTGTTACTTGATCTTGGTACATGGCGATTACAGCAGCCTTAAGCTTGGCTGCGCCGAGCTCTTGAAGACGGCGTACTACGCGGTCAACTGCTTGGATTTCTGCCCTGTTGGAGAGGCTGCCCGAGGCTCCTTTCTGTTCGCCACCCCTAATGGTGAGCCAGGTGAGGTTGTGGTTGAAGGGCCACGGTAGAGGTGACCGGAACTCAGATGTCTTCGCTGCATTCCTCAGCCGACCTTCATAGAACGCCTTGGAGATATAGCTTCCGATCGCTGGAGCCATCCGGTACTGCTCATTCAGCATCTGGCGGTTGTTTGGTAGCCGGTCCCACCACAATTCGAAGAAGCTGGCGTCCCTCACGCTTCTCCGACTTTGATCGGACCCGACCGGAAAGTCCGCGGCGCTCTCATCAACAACTGGTGGTAGCTGCCTGTGATCGCCGACCAACAGCCAGCGCTTGGCAAGGCTAAGGATCGGTAGCATCTCCGGAACTCGAACCTTGTTAGCCTCATCCAGAATGAGCCAGTCGAACATGCCTCTTGGCCACTCGCATAGGGCGAGGCGGTTCACCGTTCCCAGGACTACCTGAGCTTGGTAGACATGCGGGTCGTCGGGGGTGACTAAGCTATCGCGAAATTCTTCATCCACCTTCTTCGGGTCAGCTATCCGAACGATGTCCAACCCGAGTTGAGTCAGCCTCTCTTGCGCACTGTCCACTGCGGTGTTTGAATGGGACGTCACCAAAATGTGCAATTCCGGTTCGATCGATAGTAAGAGCCGGACCGTCTCGACGATCGAAGTCGTCTTCCCGGTCCCTGGTGGACCCTGAGCGAGAAGCACTTGACCAGGTTCCAAGTTGATTGCTCCAAGAACGGCTGTCTTCTGACTTGGATTAAGCTCTCGTTTGAGATCGAGGTCGGCCGCTTCCTCCGTATCGATTGTCGGGGCCTGAAAGACTTCTGGAGAGACCAGCAACGTCGCCAAACTCGCTAGCGCGAGATCGCCCGCTTTCAGTGCGGAAAACACCTGCAACTGAGCGCGTGGAACGGCTGTGTTGAGCCGAACCCCGATGAAGCCCTCAGTTAGCGGACCATAGTCGTCAAGAGCTATAAGCCAAATAGTGCCGCTGGCTTTGCCTCTAACCGCAGACCCTCGGCGTTCATAACTGTCGACTCCGGAAACGGCCACTTCCATCCCTACTTGTAGCGGCATCGGTCGAGATATGCGGATTTGAGCCCCATAGTCTTTGACGGGACGATGGCAAACCTTGCAGTCGCTTCGCCCACTGAGCTGAAGGCGCTTGCAGCTCATACAAATCCAGCCTTGGGACTCAACTGCATATCTACGCTTCGAAAGCTCTGCCTGCCTCTCGCGCCACTCGATCTCGTGTTTAGTAAAAGCCTCGGCGGCCTGGCCAAGAGGCGTCGCAGCCGACTGTTGAATGGAATCCACGAGACTACCGACCCAATCCTGCGCCGCATCGAAGCGCGTTGAGCCAGCAATCGGGCGGCCCAGCGATACATCATCGCCGAGTGGTTTCCAGGGGGCGTTTCTCGGAAGCCCCGATGCGACATCGTCGATGGCGAATGCGGTGACCCTGGCGCGTCTGACGGTTACGCCGAATAGGGCGCCGACGAAGGTAATTGACCCAAGCCCCTCGATTGAAGTTGCTCGGATGGAGACGGCCAAGCGCAAGGGCCGGGCCGTAGTGTCGAGCTGCCAATCCATCGGTAGCAACGTGGCCCGATCAAGCGCCGCGACGATAGTGGCCAGGTCAAGGCCGCGCTCGGTCGCGATGGATTGGGCGCTGTTCGACAACGATACGAGTAACTGGCGGGCCACGAATTGAATTAGCGTTCGGCTAAAGCTTGGCCGTCACTTGGCCGGTGGCCGCTTTGGCTGCTTCTTCGTTGTTCGAGCGCGCTACCGGCTATCTCCTTCTCCTTCTTTGTGCTCTTCCGATCCGATAGGACCTTCCCGGCATCGTGCGCGACCCGTTTGCTGGTCATAGCGACCTCCTATGTGAACTAGTATCGACGGCATCGGCGCCCATAGTAGTGGGCAGCAGTGACAGCTGTATGTCGTGACTACCCAGGAATTGCAAGGCTCCAACGCCCCGTGACTTATCAAGTCCGGTGAGCCGCCACCGCCACAACCGAACCGGCTAGTAGAGTCAAAGCCGACCTTGTCCTCATTCGACCGTTGCGCTCGGACGCTCAGCGATAGGTGCGCCAAAGGCCGCCTCGTAGATGCCCCATTTTCGTTTGTGCTCACGCTGCGTAAAAGGGCCAGCGACCTGTTGCTGCCGCCGTCGGGATTGGGAGGATAGCCACGAGGATGAACTTCTTCGGGGCGCGCGTCTGTACACCTTTAGGAAATACAGGGCAAGCTGCGGTGACCTGGCTCAGGTGGTTAGCGCCCGGCTCCGCATGAGGTCCTCGACCCGCCCGCGAACTTAAGGAGGCGCGCCGTATACTACGAACAGTCGTTCGGCCGATTTAGTCAATGGAGGAATAGCGCATGGCGAACAAGAAGGAAAGCTACGACATCGAGAAGCGGCCGGTACAAGGCGACTACGCCGTGCGCAAACCCGGGTCGGAGCGCGCCAGCGACGTCCAGCCGACCCAGGGAAAGGCGATCGACCGCGCTAGGGAACTGAACCCGGATGCCGGGCTCCGCGTTGAGCGGGTCCGAAACACCAAGGCCGGTTCTCCCGACAAGTGGCGGAAGGCCTAGCGCAGGTCAAGCTGAGCGTCTCGGCCGGCATATAGCCGGTATCCGACCTTCTTCATGGCCTTCTAGCTCGCCCCTCCCTCCGTGAAACGGCCGAAGCCCAAAAGAGACAGTCGAGGACTGAATAGCCAAGGGCGCACTCGGACGTCTAGAGGCGCGTCTTATTAGCGGTGACTCGCCGAATACTCGTGCCAGGCTTTCGATGTCGGGCGCGCCGCCCGCCTCTGGGACCGGCTATTCGAGCACGTCGGCGTCGATCCAGCGGAGCTCGGCCGAGCAGCCCGGCTCTTCGGCTGGGCCGCCCGGGCCGGTGAACGCGGACACCATCCGCACGCCGGAGGCCGGTCGCATCACGCCCAGACTCAGGACCTGCGCGGAGGGATCGAACCGACCGACAGACCAGCGGTCCAAGAGCTCGGCGACGGCGCGCTCCCCGGGACCGTTGACGAGCACGTACCTCTGTCTCCCCAGACTCCTGTACGCGGCGGCTTCATAGGGAACGAGCGCCTCAGGCTCGATCGCGCAATCGAGGACGATCTCTCCTTTCTCTGGTGACACGAACCGGAGGACCTCCGTTCCCTCGCGCGTGCGCGCGGTAAAGAACGCGTAGGCACCGGTGCGCGTCCAGCCGCCAACGTCGACGACGGCGCCAGACCCTCGAGTTACAACCCGACTCTCATCATGGCCGGTCATCACTCGCGCCGCGTCGTCGGTCAGCAAGAGCGCCAGCTCCTGCGTCGGCGACCAGGCGATGGTCCGCACCCAGCCGCTCCGATAGTTCTCGTGGACGACTGCCCGCTGGCTGACGTCGTAGACGACGACGCCAACCGCGAGCTGTCCACCGTCATCGATGAGGTGGGCCAGCATGAGGCGCTGACTGCTCGAGTCCCACGGGACATAACACGACTGGGGAAGCAGGCGATTCCCAACCACCTCGAGCAGCGCCCCGTGGCGCCTCGTCTTCTCAGCCCCGTCTTCGAACAGCCTGGCTTCGGTCCAGACGCCGAGTCCCATCCGGACCTCGCCCGGCTTTCCTAGGACGAGTTTCAATCTGCCATCCGGGCTCACGTACGACTCCGAGTCCGGCATCCAGCGGGAGCGATCGGCGCCTTCCGCGGTCGGGACCAGCCTCACGTTGGTGACCCCAGGCATGCCCAGCGATCTTACGAGGCTGGCGTGTAGATCCAGATGATGGCGCGACAGGCCGTGCTTTGAATTAGAGAAGTCGGTAGCGTCGCGCCCTCCTAAGGCGACGCCAGCCGGGCCAGCTTCCGAGACGGTCAGGCCGTACGGTCGGCCGAAGCCGTTTAAGTGCTCCCGCGACGTCAGGCGCGACGTCTCGCTCCGGTCGAACTGGCGACCCGTCGCGCCCTGCTAACCTCGGTGGTTGAACGGTCGCGGCGATCAAATTCGAAGGGCAGGGTAGAGAGAATGGCGGTCCCGGCACCAAAAGGCGGCGGGCAACCTTACGTCGACGTAGGAAAGACGGTCGATCAGATTCCGGTCAGCATCAGCTACCGGATCATCGAGCTCTTTTCGAGGGGCCTCTACAAGAGCCCGAACAAGGCGATTGAAGAGCTCGTCTCCAACTCCTATGACGCGCGCGCCGGAAGTGTCTGGGTGTTCGTGGCACCAAACCCGGACTCGCCAACGGCGTCAATCTGGGTTGTTGACGACGGCGAAAGTATGGACCTCGCCGGGCTCTTTGATCTCTGGCAAATCGCTCGCTCGCCGAAGGAAGCCAGCAGGGACCTGCCAAGCGATCGCCCGCCCATCGGCAAGTTTGGCATAGGAAAACTCGCCACGTACATCCTGGCGAACAAGCTCACGTACATTTGCCGACGAAAGAAGCGGACGTTGGCCGTGACGATGGATTTCGGTCAGGTAACGCGCAACCCGGATCGCGAAACGCGGCTCAAGCTGGCGGTGCGGGAACTGAACCGGGGCGAGCTGACCGCAGCGCTGGCGCCCTTGCGAACACTGCCAGGTGGAAGCAAGACGGCCGATGCCCTTCTTTCAGACACGATGCCCACGTGGACCGTCGTTGCCATGAGCGATCTCAAACCATCGGCTACGCAGCTCCAACTAGGGCGCCTTCGGTGGATCCTCTCGACTGCGCTGCCGATGAGCCCGAAATTCACCCTGTACCTGAATGGTGAAAAGGTCCAGTCCGTCGTCGAGAAGATCAAGGTCCTGAAGCGTTGGAGCATCGGCGCGGAGACTGCCGACCTTCCGAAGACGACCACTGCTCGTCGTGATGCCAGCGGTCACTACGTCTCCATTGAAGGGCTCGCTGGGCGGGTTCACGGAACCGTCGAGGTCTATACAGACGTCCTGACCAAGGGCAAGGCCAGCGAATGGGGCCGCAGCCACGGTTTCTTCGTGAAGGTCCGAGGACGCCTGGTGAATATCGACGATCCACTTTTTGGGCTACCGGCTCTTTCCCACTCAACGTTCAATCGCTTCCGGATGGTCGTCAACGCTGATGGCCTCGACACGTTCCTCGCGTCGGGGAGAGAAGAAGTCCAAGAGAACCCGGCCGTCGAGAATTTTCAAGCGTACCTACGCGCTGAATTCAATCGCGCGCGTGCGCTGTATGACGACGCTACTCAGAAGGCGGAAGCAGAAGGGCTGATATCAGCACGCATCGGGCGAGCCGCTCCGAGCCTCTCCAGGGGCCCGCTGCTGCGAGCCGTCCAGCGGTTGGTGCGAGGCGAAGTCCCGTCGATGTTGCTCATTGAGCGGCCCGATGCCGTTTCGGATACTCAATCCTTCCTTCAAGACCTTGAGGCGCGCGCTGCTGACGACGGGCCAGGGCTCATCGATGATGTACGCCCCAAGGCGTTAGGGCCCGATCGCTTCTTAGCCTCATACGACCCCGTGACGCGCACGGTTTACGTCAACCTTCTTCATCCCTTTTACGCCAACTTCATCGAGGAGGTGGGGCACGCGGGGCCGTTCAACATGCTCGCTGTTGCAGAGGTGCTCACCGAGGCATATCTCTACGACGAGGGCCTGAGTCAGGCGGCGGTCGAGCGGGTTATTCAGCGTCGCGATGCTTTCCTGCGCGAGCTAGTGACGCAGAACCGGATGGGACCCGCTGTGCTCGCTCAAAACCTTCGAGACCAAAAGGCAAGCGACGATGGTCTCGAGGAGGCGCTGGCCGAGGCTTTAGGTAGCTTCGGTTTCTCGGTAACCCCGATCGGCGGCAACAACCAGCCAGACGGCATCGCGAAGGCCGTCCTAGGCGTCCCGGGCGCAAGCGAGTCAGGCCGGGCCGACTACGATTTCACGTTTGATGCGAAGAGCACAGGGAATACCTCGGTCGCCACGAAGACCATCGGAGTCAGCACGCTTGCCAGGCATCGCGACGACTACAAGGCAAAGTACGCTCTCGTGGTTGCCCCCGACTTTGAAGGGGCGGGCGGACGCGACAGCGCGCTCGGAAAGGAGTGCGTGAAAAATGACGTGACGCCGATCAGAGTCGAGGACCTGGCCCTGCTGGTCGAAGTGGCTTCGGCACGGATGATTGGATTTCGAAAGCTTGAGGAGCTGCTCACGACCAGCCGTACCCCTGATGAGAGCCGGGATTGGGTTCGTCGTCTCATGGCTGAGACCACGGCGGCGCCCCCACTGCGAGAGGTTCTTGACGTGATCGTCGAGCTCCAGAATAGGAACGACCCAGTTCGGATTTCAACCATCGCTTATGCCCTGGAGCAGCGTTTCCAGATCGTGTTGGGAGAGATGCAAGTAAGAGAACTCGTTATCGGCTTGCGCACGCTAGCGGCGGGCTACATCACGCTGACGGGTGACGCAGTGACCCTAGAGACGTCTGCCGAGAAGGTCCGGAGCCTGCTCGCGTCGCACTATCGGGATTTGCCGACCTCGGTGAAATACGAGTACCTGGAGAAGTTCCTGGCTGAGCCGCCCGATAGGCCGAAGGGCCGCGGCCGGCGCGCCTGAAAACTAAGACGTACTCGGTGCTGATGTCCGCTCCGTTGTGCCGGGAGTAGGACATGTACCGGTTGCGAACGGGATAGTACAGGACCTCGTCCAACCGGAAGGCCTTCCCCGCGATCTCTGCGAAGAGTGCCGTGGTTGGTATCCGTACCGAGTTCCAGGCGCTGTGGCCAACGACCAGAACGGCCGGCGCGCCAGCTGGCAGCTTCTTGGCGAGGGCCCTGAAGACGTGACGCATAGCCACGAGGTAGTGATGGAAGGAGTCGGCACGCTCGGGAGACACCTTTCGAATCCGCCTTTCCCATCTGCTCGCCAGCGCTGTTTTGAGGATCGCATTCGCGACGAACCTGTGGCCCTGCTTCACGACCAGCTGGCCGATGTACTGGTCACGAAGGGCTAGTCGATCGTCTTGCGAGCGCGTGTGGCCAAGCCAGTACATCTCGAGCGTATGCCGCCGGTAGTAGTCAACCGCTCCGTGGTAAGGCGGCGAGCTGATGACGGCGTCGATCTTTTCGTGCAAGAACTCGCCCAGCTGCGTGGAGTCACCGAGAATCGCTTTGGCCCGGCCCTCACCGCTTTGACTGAACTCCGACGTCGAATCGAGCGCTCGCGCAAGCGCCTGAGCGAAGAGAGCGAAAGGGTTCACAATCCTACCCGCCTCTTCCCGTTTCTTCATCCACGACGTGACCTCAAGCCCCGAGACTGGCACCGGATCTGCGTTTGAGGCATTGCGAATAATGGATGCGAAGACCACCTGGAAGAACCTGCGATGCGAAGTCGGAATTTCCGCCCGGTCGATGGCTCGCCGAAGTCGCGCCAAATCGACCACCACGTAGCGCCGAAACCAATGCAGCAAGTTCGGAATCTCCGGGACATAGGTGCGGATGCGTTTCAGCTGAGCTTGGTACTCCTCGTCGGTCACGTCCGTGAATTTTCGGAGCTCGTACTCTTCGGACGGCCGCTCGTAGCGCGCTGCCGCGGTTAGTACTCTTTTCGCGGACTTGCGCAGCGCGGATCCGTTGTAGCGGCCGGTCTTTGCTCGGGTGACGGTGACTGCCACCGGATCGCAGTCAACGCCCACGGCCTTTCTGCTCATGGCGGCCGCCTCGACGAGTAATGTGCCACTGCCGCAGAAGGGATCGAGCACGACTTGGCCCGGCTGCGTGTACTTCTCAAGAAGGGCCCTGACAACAGGCGGGTGGAATTTCGCCGGGTATCGGAAAAGGTAGTGGGTCAGCTTGTCGAAGTCGCTTGGGATGGGAAGGCGCCTCGGCCGCGGTCGCGAGGGGGCCTTCTGGCCGTTTCTCGCCAAAGCGTGACCACGGTCCGTCGATGGTTTGCGATTGCTGCCGTTCAGCAGGGCGGTCAGTTCTCCCAGCTGCTCAACAGCCGAGCCATCGCCTGCGATGCGTCATCGGGAGCGAGATGCGCGTAGACGCGCTGCATCATGAGCAGCGAGCCGTGGCCCAAGACCTGCGCGAGGAGGACGACGTTCATGTCGTCGCCCAAGGCCTGCGTCGCGAAGCTGTGCCGAAGGAGCCCGCCGATGCCTCAGTCACCCTTTGCTGGCGGCACGAGTGGTTGCTCACGACCGGTTTCGGGATTGACGAGCACGACCTCGAACAGGTCCCAGAAGTCGCAGTGAAAGTAGCGCGTCATGTTGCCCATGAGGTCCGCCCCGGCCTTCCGCGTCCCTGCCTCAATCGCCGGGATGTAGTTTTGGCTGACCCCTAGGTCCTTGGCGAGCTGCCTTTGCGTAAGGCTCCTCTTCTCGCGCATCGCCTTGAGGCCGGTTGCCCGGACCTCAACCTTCACGGGTCGATCGTATCGGAAAGGTATATTCGCCATCGCATCTTGACCCTGTCGTTCACCCGAGCGCCAGCTCCAGCGTGATCTCATTCGAATTGTTCACCCACACTCGGTTTACGATCGCGCGAAATGCGGCGAACTGCTGGGCCGGCGGTGCGTTCTCAAGGATCTCAGGTAGTTCAGCTAGGGCGGCCTTCAACCGGCCGATCCGCTCAGGGCGAGGCTCCACTTGCTCGAGCTGATCTCGGAGGACCGCTGCTTCGGCCCCTAACCGCGTAATCCGGTCCTCGAGTTGATGTTGCTTGCGCGTCGTAGCGGTCGAGAGCATCAGAACACCTGACGCGAAGGCATCCAGGAACCGCTCGAGCCCGGCCTCGGCATCGTTGATCTCGGCCTGCTTCTTGTAGTAGCCATCATGGAGAGCCGAGTGTCCGCTTGCTCGGCGCTCCTCATCCGCTGCAATCAACTGGTCAATTAGGTGCTCGTCGCCTAGGAGCTTCATGACCTCGCCGATGACCATCCGCTCAAGCAGGGCCTTAGGAATTGAGGCGAAAACCGGCTGGTTTCCTCCTGGTGGTGTCAGAGCTGCCCGACTCAACTTGCGAGCAGCGTAGAGCTTGCGGCGGGACCGGCCCCATTCCTCGTTGCGGTAATAGAACCAACGACCGGCTGTGGGCCTTGATTGGAACGGTGTCCCACTTTCCCGGTGATACACGAGCCCCGAGAGCAGGTACGTCCCCTTTGGCAGTCGAGTACCACGCCGGCGCTCATGGAGACCAGCGACCTCGTTGAAAAGGCTTTGCGGAATAGGGGCTGGAAGGTGGATCTGCTGCTCGATGACCTCTGACGGCCATCGCGGCGCTGATACCGTGAAGGCGAGCCTGCCAGTTACGTAGAAATCGTTCCTCAAGATCACGTAGATGTGGTTCGCCCTTAGTCCGGGGCCCGTGCTTAGGTAGTGATCCGCATTTGGCTGGACACCAATCGATCTGGTCCAAGCGGCTAGTTGTCGTGGGGTCTCGCCAGCGCAGCGTCGTTCGAAAAGCTCACGGACTATCCGCATCTCGGCTTCGTCGACCACGACGCGGAAGTGTCGGTTCTTGGAGCGCAAGCCCGTCGGCTCGAGCCGCGTCCCGAACGGAACGTTTCCGCCAAGCGAGAAGCCCTCCCGGACCGCGCGCAAGCGACCGGAAAAGTTGCGCTTGGTGATCGTGCGCCGTTCCCAAGCGCTGAACTGGGCGCGCATTCCGTACAGGAGTTGCTGGTTGTCATCGGCGAGGTCGTAGGTGGTTCGGCCTTCGTAGAGCGTCCGGACGCCATAGGCAAGCAACTCGCGGCGGAAGCGCTCGGCCACCTCGACATTCCGCGCCACTCGGTCGAGATTCGGAGTCTGGACGGCCCGGCAACGGCCGGCGCGTGCATCGTTGAGGACCTCCTGAAGATCCTGTCGATCCTCCCAATCGGTGCCACCCGAAATGTGGCATGCACTTACCTTGACAACCCGCTTGCCGTTCGTCCCACTGGGGCGAGATCCGAATCCATCCACGAAGACGATGTCGGCCTCGCTCGTCTCCAGGATGATGGCAGCATCGTGCTTAGCCTGAGTAACTTGCGCCTCCAGACTCTCCCCATCTGCCGCCTCCTGGGTTGAGAGACGGCAGATGATATGGAGGTCGAAGACGCCAGTCTGAGTCAGTTCATGCAGCCGAGTCACGTTGTCGAGCCTTATCGAGCCTGTAGGCCTCCTCCATTTCGAGAAGGGCGCGCACCAGCTCCCGCTGCCGGCGCCGAACTTCTTCCGTGGGGAGCGGAACGAGACAAACGCCGGTGATCCGCAGCCACCTTGACGTCGCGTTCCTGCTGGCCCTTGACGGGCGCTCGGTGACGCGCTGCCGCAGTCGGACTAACCCTTACCCTGACGCAAAGCCCTTTCTCCCCTCCATTACGAATCGACTCACGAGCACACCACCGGCGCTGCGTCGAAACTTCGTCGTAGTTGTTGCGTCTGACCAGCGCCATTGTCTGCGTATGCATTCGGGTCCACGGATCATGAACCGCTGCGTGAGCTCTGTCAAGGGCTTTGTCGAAGGCGCACGGTTATGCGCATCCGACATTGGAGCAGTGCCGTTGGTTGAAGACGTCTTGCGCATTGGTCATCCGGCTCAACGGTGATAGTCTCTGCCGCCTGGATCAGCAAGGGCCGGCTCGAGAGAAAGAAAGCCTAACCGGTCGAGAGAGCGAATGAACGGCTCATCGGAGGCGATCACGATCGTGTTCGGCCCTTCGCGATCCGAGATCTCCAGTCGCCGGCCGTCGAGCTCAGCGAGCAGCGCGATGTCGTTCGCGATTCGAAGGCGTTCCGCCAAACGCGAGTGTGGAGCGGCTGCTTCGTACGCCGGATCGTTGAGGAGGGCGGCAACCAGCCCGCGCACGCTATCGGCCTCGCACGCTTCGAGATAGACGCCGTCGCCGAGCGGATGGAAGAGCATCCGCAGGGACAGCTCCTGGCGCTCCACCGGATCGATCAGTCGATACATCAGGCCGCCCTCGCTCGGGTGCGCTGCCAGGCGGAGCGCTGGTAGAGCCAGTAGAGCTTCAGCTTGTCCTTTGGGCGGACAAAGATGAGG
>Ga0209220_1000069_pt1 | contig 53546 bp, 55 predicted proteins | sample BlaSpr_A8_OM3_M3_FD_187984 | JGI IMG/M metagenome (GOLD analysis project Ga0209220, IMG submission 187984) | Forest soil microbial communities from Thunder Bay, Ontario, Canada - Black Spruce, Ontario site 2_A8_OM3_M3 (SPAdes) (version 2) | ecosystem: Environmental > Terrestrial > Soil > Boreal... | reverse complement strand
CGGCCCGCCGTATGCGATCTACCTTTCGCATCGCGGACTCGCCAAGGAGCAGTTCCGCGCCACCATGGGCTTCGCCACGCTCACCAGCATCTCGCTGCGCGCGGCTGCGTTTCTTCTTACCGGGCTGCTGCTCGATCCGGACGTGTGGTGGTCCGCGCTCGCCGTGGTGCCGGCAGCGCTGCTCGGCATCAGCGCCGCGCGGCGGCTGTTCCTGAGAATCTCGCGCGACACGCTGCTGCGCGCGGTGTCGCTGATGCTGCTCGCCTCAGGCGGCTCGCTTGTCTGGCGCGCGCTCGGCTGAAGCGAGGCCGGTGTTCGCCGGCCCGTTGATAAGACTGCTAGGTTCGCTTGAAGTAGTTGCGCAGCGAAGCGGGGCGATAGGAGGCGTCGCCTTCCCAGCGCTGTCTGACCGACGGATGCAGCGACTGCGTCGGATCGCTGCCGATGGTGCGGTTGATGCCGGCCGTGAGCCGGTAAAGCCCGGTCTTGGAGTCGTGGAGCTTGCCCAGCGGATCGCCGCGCAGCGGGTAGGCCGCAATCGCCTCGGCATCGAACGCGAGTCCCGCGCCGCGCGCTTTTTCGATCATCCAGTCGAGCGCGATGTCGGAGAGCCCGGTCTCCGCGTAGCCGCCGCCGACGTCGCTGTGAGCGCCGCAGAACCAGACCTGCTCGACCACCTGCCCGGGCTTCGGCTTGTAGACCCACACCGTGGGCTCGAACGGGGCGCGATGCTCGTCGATCGCGAGCGCGTGGAAGGCGTGCTGCACGATGCCGCTCAGCTCGGTATCGTGGAACTGGTACTTGGCGTGCGTCAGGCTGCGCAAGCCGCGCAGCGGGATGCCGAGCGCGCCGACGGTGTCCCAGACGCCGATCAGCTTGATGCGAATCGGCTCGCCGCCCGAGACCGAATAGTCCTGCCTGAACTTCGACGGTTCCGGATCGTCCGGGTGCTGCTGATTGCGGTACAGCTCAATCGCGGCGTGGTAATACTTGACGTGCGGACGCGCCAGAATCCCGCACTTGCGGATCATGCCGCCGATGCTGCGCACGGTGTAGGCGCCGCGGCTGAAGCCGAACAGATAGATCTCGTCGCCGCGCTCGTAGTTGCCGATGAGGAAGCGATAGACGTCGTAGATGTTGGCTTCCACCCCATCGCCGAAAGCGCCGCCGGTGAGGCGGTCGAAGAAATTTCCGGTGCCGACGCCCTGGTCGTAGTAGATCACCTGCAGCGCCGCGGCGTCGCGCTTGGCGATGCGGTACGCGATCTTCACGACGTTGGTAGGACAGGGAACGCCGTCGCGCTCCTGGTCGGCGCTATTCCACGTTCCATCGCAGCACAGCACCAGCCTTTTCATAGGCGGGTAACTTACGCTACGCAACTACACGCAGCAATGCCACTTCCGTGTTATCAAAGCGACGTTCTTATCCGCGAGTCCGGATCTCGGGCACTTCGACTCTTGAGCAGCTCCTCAACCAGTGGCCGACCGAGGTAGCCGGTACCGCCGGTAACGAAAACGGGACTCGACGCGCGCAGCGCCCTTAGGATAGAACCTTGTGCCTTCTTAGCATCCAAAATATGAATCCAGCGTTTGCAACAAACGCTGCGCCCGCAATGCTTATGAGTACAAGTATCCATTGCAGCGTGCGCGCCATGACATGGGCGTCGACTTGACGAGTCCGCTTGTCGGATTCCCGCATTTTCGTGAGGAGTGCCGCACGATGCCGCAACTTTTCGATATCAGTGCTCGCCTCTATCTGCGCTAGCGCTTGCTCTGCCGTTTCCGCCGGTTCGAGCTTAAATTGCAAATTTCCGCGGGTGAGATTTTCCGCGACGCTCCAAAGTATTACTGGCAGTAGAAATGCGACCGCAGCGGCAAGGTTTAGAAGCGCCAGTTGTCGTAGAAGCTTTGGCATTTGCTATCTCTTAGTGCGTTCTAACGGGGTTGGGCGACGTTTTCATCGCTTGCCGGGCGTCTGCCTTGTCACGCCACCGTTCCGAACAGAGTCCCGACGCCTGCCGTCAGCGCCATGGCAAGTGCGCCCCAGAACGTGACGCGCATTGCGCCCACCGTCACACTTGCGCCGCCCACGCGGGCAGCCAACCCGCCCAGGATCGCGAGGAACACCAGCGAAGTTCCGGAGACGACGGGGATCAGACTCGACCCAGAGACTATGGCAACAGCCAACAGCGGCATGGCTGCGCCAACGGCGAAGCTGGCCGCTGATATAAACGCAGCCTGCATCGGCCGCGCGCTGAGCGTCTCGGAGATACCGAGTTCGTCGCGGGCATGCGCGCCCAGCGCGTCATGGGCCATGAGCTGCTCGGCAACCTGTTTCGCGAGAGCGGGATCGAGGCCGCGGCCGACGTAGATCGCTGTCAGTTCCCGTTGCTCGCCTTGGTCGTCTGCTTCGAGTTCCGCGCGTTCCAGGTTGAGCGCGGCCTGTTCGGAATCTGCCTGTGAGCGGACCGACACGTACTCACCGGCAGCCATCGACATGGCTCCCGCGACCAGGCCGGCGATCCCCGCGACCATCACGTTGCTGTGAGTCGCATTCGCGGCTGCGACACCGAGCACTAGGCTCGCTGTCGAAACGATGCCGTCGTTGGCACCCAATACCGCCGCGCGTAACCAGCCGATGCGGTCCGTGCGGTGCCGTTCCATGTGGCGTACTGCCATTCTCGGGCGTCTCTTCCCTGGATCAGGCGCCTAACGTTCGCGTGTTGTTAGTGGTCAGACACACGGCAGTGGGACCTCACGGTAACAACACCAGCGCAAAAGCCACACTACCGGGGAGCGCTTGAACCCAAATTATTTTGCGACTCACCGTTAAACCACCGAACACTCCAGCAACGATGACGCAGCCAAGAAAAAAGATTTTGATTGGGTCTCCCACGATGCCAAGGCTAAGGCCCCACACAAGCCCGGCGGCGAGAAAGCCGTTGTACAGACCTTGATTCGCCGCCAGGGACTTTGACGCCGCAGCAAACTCAGGCGTCAGGCCAAAGGTCCGGAGACCGAAAGGCTTGTCCCAAAGAAACATCTCCAGAACGAGGAAGTAAAGGTGCAAAAGGGCCACTAGCGTAACCGCTATATTCGCGATTGTTATCATCGATGGCCCTTTTTCCTCACCACTAACGTCGTAGTGAACGGCGGGCCGCTACAGACCAGATGTGTGGCGCGGACACTCTTTACGTCCCGGTCGTCTTCGGCTACTCATCCCGTATTGCGCCGGTCTGTGCTTTCTCGGCGTGCTGCGCCGTTTGCGTCTCGTCTGGTTTCTTGTAATCACCGATGACGCCTTTCAGCGGGCAAGCTGTGAACGCAGGGCATTTCTTGCAGCCGACTACTATTGCGATGGGGCATAGCGTCATCTTACTTCTCCTTTATTCTGCGTTTGGCAAACCACCAAGATGTAACGGCGTCTGGCATCCCTTCCTTAGTTCAATACGTTACGCCCGCAAACAGTACAGGGTCGAGGCGGGAGTTACTTAGCGCCGGAGTACATGTAGTCCCGCGTCGGCGGAAGCGGATTGGCGCGCGGATCCAGGCTCTTCGTGGCGAGCACCTGCTGGATCGAGACCCAGCGTTGGTCGAAGGCGTGCGCGCAGCCGGCGAGGTAGGTGCGCCAGATGCGCAGGCGCCTCTCATCGGTGTGCTTGCGCGCTTCGGCGAGGCTCGCTTCCAGCCGGTTAGACCAGTGCCAGAGCGTCTTCGCGTAGTGAAGGCGCAGCGTCTCGACATCCATCACTTCGAGCCCGGCCGCGGCCATTTCCTTGAGCGCCAGCGACACGTGCGGCAGCTCGCCGTGCGGGAAGACGTACTTGCCGATGAACTCGCCGCCGCCGAGGCCCACCGCGCGGCTCTCTGGGTCGATCGAGGTGATGCCATGGTTCATAACGAGGCCGTTGTCCTTCAGGAGCCGCCGGATGGCGCCGAAGTACACCGGCAGGTTCTTGAGACCGACATGCTCGAACATGCCGACGGAAGCGATCTTGTCGTACACCGCCTCGCCCGGCACATCGCGGTAGTCCTGCAAGAGCACTTTGCAGCGCTCGGCGAGGCCGTCCGCCTTGATGCGCTCGTTGGCAAGCCGATGCTGGTTCTCTGACAGCGTGACGCCGGTCGCCTCGACGCCGTAATGCTTGGCGGCCCAGCGCACCAGCGCGCCCCAGCCGCAGCCGATGTCGAGGAACTTGTCGCCCGGCTGCAGGCGCAGCTTCCTGCAGATGTGATCGAGCTTTTGCTCCTGCGCAAGATGGATGTCCTCGTCGCCGGTCTTGAAGTAGGCGCACGAGTAGACCATCTCGCGGTCGAGGAACAGGGCGTAGAACTCGTTCGAGACGTCGTAGTGGTAGTGGATGGCCTGCGCGTCGCGCTGCTTGGAGTGCAGGTTGATGAGCCCCGGCCGGCGGCCTTTTTTCTCGCCGCCGAGGTGGCGCGACAGGCTTTCTGCGGCGCGCAGCACGTCCCCGATCGGTCCTTCGACGTCGACATGGCCCTCGACGTAGGCCTCGCCCAGCTTGGCGAGATCCGGATCGATAAAGTACTTCAGCGCATCTGCGCTCGGGATCCGGATGGTCACCGAGGTCCGCTCGGCTAGCGCGTAGCGCTTGCCGTTCCACAGCTCGATGATGAGCGGAAGATCGGCGCGCTGCTTCAATTCATTGATGGCTTTCTCGACGCGGGATTCGATCAGCATCAGAGCGCTTTCTCGCGCAGGGTGACGAACTCCTCGGCGACCGTGGGGTGGATGCCGATGGTGGCGTCGAACTGCGGCTTGGTCGCGCCGACCTTGATCGCGATCGCCACGCCCTGGATGATTTCACCGGCGTCGGGGCCGATCATGTGCGCTCCAACTACGCGCTGGGTTGCGCGGTCGACCAGCAGCTTCATGAAAGTGCGCTCGTTCTTCTCGGTGAGCGTGAGCTTGAGGGCGCGGAACGAGGTCTTGTAGATGTCGATGGCGCCGAAGCGGGCGCGTGCCAGCCCCTCGGTCAGCCCGACCGTAGCCAGGTTGGGGTTGGAAAAGACTGCGGTCGGCACGAGGGCGTGGTCCACGGGCGTCGGCTCGTCGCGAAACAGCGTCCTTGCGAGCCACATCGCCTCGGCGGTCGCCACCGGGGTCAGGTTGATCCGGTTGGTGACATCGCCGATGGCGTAAATCGAGTCTACCGTGCTCTTGGAGTACTGATCCACTATTACCGCGCCGTCTTCGGCCAGTTTCACGCCCGCTGTCTCCAGGCCTAGGCCCTTGGTGCTCGGCTTGCGCCCGGTGGCGAACATCACGAGCCCGTAGTTCTGGACGGTGTCGTCGCGGAACAGGACCTCGATCTGGGAGCCGAGCTTCACCAGGCGCAGGGGGTCCATGTTGAGCCGCACGTCTACCCCCTTGCGGCTCATCTCCTCGGCCAGGCGCTCGCCGATCTCGGCGTCGAAGCCCCGCAGCAGCCGGCTGCCGCGGTAGGCGAGCGTAGTCGAAACGCCCATGCCGTGGAAGATCGAGGCGAACTCGACCGCGACGTAGCCGCCGCCGACCACCAGCGCGCGCTCCGGCAGCTTCTCCAGGTGGAAGGCCTCGTTTGAGGTGATCGCCAGCTCCCAGCCCGGAATCTGCGGCAGGCGCGGCCAGGAGCCCGTCGCCACCAGGATGTGCTTCGCAGTATACGTGCGGCCGTTCACCTGAACTTCATGAGCACTCTTTACGAGGGCGCGCCCACGGATGACTCTCACTCCTGCACTGGTCAGCAGCCGCTCGTAGATGCCGTTGAGGCGTGCGATCTCGCGGTCCTTGTTGGCGAGCAGCGTCGGCCAGTCGAAGCTCGGCGTGCCGACGTCCCAGCCGTAGGCCGCCGCGACCTCGAAATCCTCGCGGAAATGCGCCGCGTACGAGAACAGTTTCTTCGGAATGCAGCCGACGTTGATGCAGGTGCCGCCGAAGCGGTCCGATTCGGCGATCGCGACGCGTGCGCCGTAGCCGGCGCAGACGCGGCTGGCGCGGACGCCGCCGGAGCCGCCTCCTATCGTGAAGAGGTCGTAATCGAAATCCAGGACTGCTTACTTCAGATTCGGCAGATTGAGCTCCACGAGCTCGAGCTGCGCCGCGAGCGACTTGTGCTGCGGTTTGTCGGCAAGGAATTTGAGCGCACTGCGCACGCGCGCTTCCATCTGCACGCGCGGCAGGCCTTCGACGCCGGTCAGCAGCGTTGCCAGCCCGGCGAGCTGGCTCGACTGCGCCATCTTGCGGATTTCGGCGATCTTCGCCTCGACCGCAGCGCGATCGAGATTCGTCACCAGCTTCAGAGTCTTCTCGTACGCCATGGCGAGACCTCCCGATGGTGCGATGTTAGCCAGCCGCGGCGGATTTTACCAGCGTGTAGCGCGCGCCGTCGGCCCGCACCGCGCCGTCGGCGACGAGCTTTTCGAGGTGCGCTGTGAGCGAGCGCGCCGCCACGTGGTGGATGCGCGGCGGTACGTCGTCGTAGGTGAGCGCAAGCAGCTCCGCGATGGAAGCCTTCCCCAGTTCCTGCAGGGAGGTCAGAACCTTGTGTTCGCGCGCCAGCCGGTGCGCGATCAGGCGGCGGATTTCCTTGTGCGGCTCGCCGATGAGATAGCCGTGGCCCGGAGCGAGGATGGCGAGGTCCTCGGCGAGCAGCATCTCGAGCGAAGCGAGATAGGCGCGCATGTCGCCGTCGGGCGGGTTGATCACCACGGTCGAGCCCTGCATCACGTGGTCGCCGGTAAACAGCATGCGCGTCTGCTCGAGCAGATAGCAGACGTGGTTCGAGGCGTGGCCCGGCGTGTGCAGCGCGCGCAGCGTGATGCCGTCGAAAATGAAGCGGTCGTTGTGCGACAGCACGCGATCCGGAGCAAAGGTCGCGTCCTGTCCCTCGGGCGCCGGCCGGCCTAGGAGCTGCGCGCCGGTCGCGGCCTTCAGCGCCGCGGCGGCGGGCGAATGGTCGACGTGCGTGTGCGTGCAGAGGATCCAGCGGATGCGGTCCTTGCCTTCGGCGAGGATTCTCTCGATGTGCGAGTCGATCGCCGGCCCCGGATCGATCACCGCGAGCTCGCGCTCGCCGACGAGATAGGTGTTGGTGCCGGGACCGGTCATCATGCCGGGGTTGGGCGCGATGATGCGCGTGACCAGGCGGTCGAGCCGCTTCGGCAGGCCGGGCACGAGCTCGTAGCTGCTCTGGCCGGTTTCCTCCGGATCGCTCCAGTGGATCTCGAAGTACTGCGGATCGGCGCGGCGGAAGAGCTTCGCGCCTTCCTTGCCCTGCGCCCAGCAGGCGCGATTGGTTTCGACCGCAGGACGCAGACGAACCTGTTCCAAAGCGGTTTTCGGGTCTCGAAAAGTCATTAAATCTCGTAGCGTGTGCTGCGTCGCGAATACGAGCTCGATCTCGCCGCCCTCGCCGCGCGCCAGCGCCTCGCGCGGGCTGATCCAGAGATGGTGCACCGTCTCGGTTTCGTCGTGCGAGCCTTCTTGACCTTCGGGCGCTACGGCCACGAAAAAGCGCGTGTCGAAGCGCCGCGAACGCCCCGGCGCAGTGATCCAGTGGCTGTAGTAGGCGAGCTCGCTCGCCGGGATATAGAGATCTTCCTTTTCCAACAACTCGACGAATGGCCGGGTGCGGTAAGGCATCAGCCTTTCGGCCCGGGATGGGGAAATCTGCATGCCATTCTTGTCGCAAAGCAGCGCAACCCCGGCCTCTTCGAAGCATTCGCGCACTGCGGCGACGTGGTATTCGCTGGGCGGTTCCGCCGGGGGGGCTCCAAGAATTCTTTTTTTCAGATCCGAATCGGCGGCATCGAGCGAGCCGCCGGGAAACACATGCGCGCCGCCGAGAAACACCGCGCTCTTGGTCCTCTGGATCATCAGCACCTCGATGCCGTCGGCGCCCGGGCGCAGCAGGATCAGCGTGGCGGCCGGACGCGGGACCATCTTGCTCATGCGCTGCGGCCGGCGCGGTCCTTGTCATTCTGCGCCTTGATGAGCGCGCGCATCTTGTCCCAATCCGCGTCGGACAGCTTGTCGAGCTGAGTAAAGTAGGCGCCCGAGCCCGTGGCGAGGTAGCCGGCGCCGTCCAGCGCGATCGTCTCGCCGGTGAGCCATTCGCAGCCGTCGGCCATCAGGAACGTGGCGAGGTTCTGCAGCTCCTCCATGCGGCCGATGCGCCGCATCGGGTTCAGCTGCGTGGTGTCCTCGAAGCCGCCGCCCGGACGCAGGCGCTTCGCGGCGCCTTCGGTCGGGAATGGCCCTGGCGCGATCGCATTGAGCCGGATGCGGTGGCGCCCCCACTCGACCGCGAGCGACTTGGTCATGACGTGCAGGCCGGCTTTCGACATCGCTGAAGGCACGACGTACGGCGAGCCGGTGTGCACCCAGGTGACGAGGATCGTCAGCACCGACCCCGGATGGCCGCCGGCGATCCAGCGCTTGCCGACGGCATGCGTCACATAGAACGTGCCGTGGAACACGATGTTGGCGATCGCGTTGAAGCCGTTCGGCGTGAGGTCCTTGGTCGGGCTGATGAAATTGCCGGCGGCGTTGTTGACCAGGCCGGTCAGCGGTCCGCTTTCGTCCCAGATGCGCTGCGCCATCGCATCGACCGCAGCGGCATCTCGAATGTCGACCGAATGAGTGCGCACGACGCCGCCATGGCTTGCAACCAGCTCCCTGGCGGTGTCTTCCAGCACGCCGCCGCGCCGGCCGCAGAGCCAGAGCTCCGCGCCCAGCTCGAGGTAGCGGGCGGCGATCTCCTTGCCGAGGCCTGTGCCGCCGCCGGTAACGAGGATGCGCTTACCCTTGAGCAGACCTTCCTTGAACATGGGCGCTCCGTCGCGTCGACAGCGAAGCGCCCATTCTAACGAGCTGTATCGGTACCATCGCGACTCCTAGCGAGCGAAATGCGCACGAGAGGCATGGCGCACCTGCTTGCGGGACGTCAGCCAGACAAACGCGCGCACGATGAGGCGCGCGATGGCTTCTGCTCTCTCACGCCGCGCCGCGGCCTGCAGCGCGACGACTCTCGAATAATCGACTCTCATGACGGTCCTTTCAGGCGAACGAAACTGCGGCTTCGCCGCCAAGTGCGTTGACGATGGCGACACCGAGGTGGCGCAGGCGGTAGCAGCCGCCGGGCTCCAGCACGATGTCGCGCGGCTGGTTTTCCTCGGTGATCCACACCGAGCCTTCGACGGCGCACACGGTGCTGCCGGCGCCGTCGACGACCTTCAGCGTCTGGTTCGGGCCGAGCCGTACGGCCCCGGAGTTCAGTTCGATACGCATATGGGCTCCTTGCGTTTGGTATGCGCAGCATGCATGCTGGCGGCCGGGTGCTCAAACGGTAAATTCTCAGGTCTTGCATGAGGAAAAGTAATGCATTGCCGGACCTCGACCGGCTGGTGGGCTTCGAGGCCGCGGCGCGCCACCTGTCCTTCACCAAGGCCGGCGAAGAGCTGCACCTGACCCAGTCGGCGGTGAGCCGGCAGATCAAGGAGCTGGAAGACCAGCTGGGCGTGACGCTGTTCCAGCGCCGCCACCGCGCGCTATCGCTGACCGAGCCCGGGCATCAGCTTTACGCCGCGGCCGCGCAGGTGCTGACCACGATGCGCACCGCGACCGAGCGGCTGCGCGCGCAGTCCGGGCGGCGCCGCCCGCTTTCGGTGACTACCACCCACTCATTCGCCGCGCTGTGGCTGATCCCGCGGCTCGCCGGCTTCACCCGCGAGCACCCGGGCGTCGACGTGCGCATCACCGCCGAAACGCGCGTGCAGGACCTGGAGCGCGACGGCCTCGATCTGGCGATCCGGCATGGTCCCGCATCGCTCGCCGGCCCGAACGCGGTACGGCTCTTCGGCGAGCGGGTGTTCCCGGTCTGCAGCCCGAGGCTGTTGCGCGATCCCAAGCGGCCGCTGAAACAGCCGGCAGATCTGAAGAATCATTGCTTGCTGCAATACGACGATCCAGATGGCCGCCATCCCTGGCTGCACTGGAAGACCTGGCTGGAAGTCGCCGGGTTGACCGAGTTCAAGCCTGCGGGAACGCTCTCGTTCTCGGGCTACGAGCAGATCATCCCGGCGGCGATTGCGGGGCACGGCGTTGCCCTGGGCCGCAGTCCGTTGGTCAAGGATCTTTTGCTTTCCAAGGATCTCGTTGCGCCGTTCAAGAGCACCGCCGATCCGGCGCGCGCCTATTTCGCCCTCGTCGCGCAAAACGCCGCCGGGCGCCCCGAGGTGGCCGCGTTCGTCGAATGGCTGAAAGCCGAGGCCGCTAAACGCTGAGCACCAGCTTGCCGATGTGCTCCGAGCTCTCCATCAGCCGGTGCGCTTCGGCTGCCTGCGCGAGCGGGAAAGTTTTGTAGATCACCGGCTTGATCTTGCCGGCGTCGATCAGCGGCCAGATCTTCTCGCGCAGGTTGCGCGCGATATTGCCTTTGAATTCGACGCTGCGCGGCCGCAGCGTCGAGCCGGTGATGGTGAGGCGCTTGCGCATCACGGCGTCGATGCTGAGCTCGGTCTTCGCCCCGCGCAGGTAGGCGATGAACACCAGCCGGCCCTCCTCGGCGAGGCACTTGAGCTCGCGCGGCACGTAATCGCCGCCCACCATGTCGAGGATCACATTGACGCCTTTGCCTGCGGTCGCCGCCAGGGCTTCAACGGCAAAATCCTGGCTGCGATAGTTGAACGCCTTTTCGGCGCCGAGGCGCACGCAAGCCGCGCACTTTTCATCGGAGCCGGCAGTCGCGAACACGCGGTTTCCGGTCGCCGCGGCCATCTGGATCGCGGTGACGCCGATGCCCGAAGTCCCGCCCTGTACGAGCAGCGATTCGCCGGGCGCGAGCTTCGCGCGGTCGTAGACGTTTCCCCAAACGGTGAAGCAGGTCTCGGGGAGCGATGCCGCCTCGACGAGCGACAGGCCTTTCGGCACCGGCAACGCCTGCACTTCCGGCGCCGTGCAGTACTCGGCATAGCCGCCGCCGTGGACGAGCGCGCACACCTTGTCGCCGATCTTCCACAGCTTCACCGCGTTGCCTTTCGCGACGACTTCGCCGGCGATCTCGAGGCCCGGCAGGTCCGAGGCGTCGGGTGGCACCGGGTAATTGCCGCTTCGCTGCAGCAGGTCGGGGCGGTTGACGCCCGCTGCGGCGACCTTGACCAGGATGTCGTTGGCCTTGGGCTGAGGAACCGGGCGCTCGGTGAGCTTCAATACTTCGGGGCCGCCGGGCTGGCTGATCTCGACAGCGCGCATCTTCGTGGGGAGCGACATGGCGTTCGTCCGTGCGATACTAATTCATACGGGGAGGTGAGCGCGGCTCAATTTCGCGATCTTAAAATTTCCGCCGCCCAGCGAAGGTCCACGTTCCCGCCCGAAAGGATCACCCCGACGCGCGAAGCGCTTGCGTCGAGCTTCTTCTCCAAAAGCGCGCAAGCGGCCAGCGCGCCGGTCGGCTCCACGACGATCTTCATCCTCTCCCAGAGGAAAAACATCGCGCGCACGAGCTCGGCGTCGGTCACGGTAAGCATGTCGTCGACGTAGTCGAGCACCAGCGGAAAGGTGATCTTGCCGAGCGAGGTGGTGCGCGCGCCGTCGGCGATGGTCTCCGGAACTTGAATTGTTTTTAAAGTTCTTGTCTTGAAGGATTGCGTAGCATCGTCGCCGGCGGCGGGCTCCACGCCGATGACGCGGCAGTCCGGCGAAAGGTGCCGGGCAGCGATCGCGCAGCCCGAGAGCAGCCCGGCCCCGCCGCAGGGCACGAGCAGATAGTCGAGCGGCCCGGCATCCTCGATCAGCTCCTTCGCAGCAGTGCCTTGCCCGGCAATGACGTGCGGGTGGTCGAACGGGGGAATGAGCGTCAGGTTTCTTTCCTTCGCCAGCCTTGAGGTCACCTCCTCGCGCTTTTCATCCTTCTGGTAGAGCATTACTTCCGCACCATATCCGCGCGTTGCGTCGAGCTTCACCTGCGGCGCGTTCGCCGGCATGACGATCATGGTTTTTACATTCAATATTTTTCCCGCCAGAGCGACTGCCTGGGCGTGGTTTCCAGAGGAAAAAGCGATGACGCCGCGGCGCTTTTCGTCGGGCGATAGCTGCGAAAGCGCGTTATAGGCGCCGCGGAACTTGAAGGCGCCCATCCGCTGGAAGTTCTCGCACTTGAAGAACACCTTGGCGCCGGTGAGCGCATCGACGGTGCTCGAGCTGAGGACCGGCGTGCGCTTCGCGTGCGCGCGGATGCGCTCGTGCGCGGCGGCGACGTCGTCGAAGGAAACCGGGTGCATGACGGCAATTGTAGAATGACCGCATGGACTACTCCGCATACCATGATCTGAAAATTCGCCGCCTCGAGCCCGGCATCCTCGAAATCGTCATGGGCGAAGAGGGCGGCAAGCTGCCGATCACCACCGCGCGCATGCATGGGGAGCTGGCGAGCGTCTGGGTCGATGTCGACCGCGATCCCGAAACGCGCGTCGCGATCCTGCGGGGTGCGGGCAAGGGGTTCTCGGCCGGGGGCGATCTCGCGATGGTGGAAGAAATGACGCGCGATTTCGCGGTGCGGGCGCGCATCTGGCGCGAGGCGCGCGACCTCGTCTACAACCTGATCAACTGCTCGAAGATGGTGGTCTCGGCGATGCACGGCCCGGCGGTCGGCGCAGGACTCGTCGCCGGGCTGCTCGCCGATATTTCGATCGCGGCGAAGAACGCGCGGCTCATCGACGGCCACACCCGGCTAGGCGTTGCGGCCGGCGACCACGCGGCCATCATCTGGCCGCTGCTCTGCGGCATGGCGAAGGCTAAGTACTACCTGCTGCTCTGCGAGCAGATCAGCGGCGAGGAAGCCGAGCGGCTGGGGCTGGTTTCGCTCACCTGCGAGGAAGCCGAGCTGCAGGCGAAGGCGCTCGAGGTGGCGCGTAAGCTCGCCGCCGGCGCGCAGACGGCGCTGCGCTGGACCAAGTACTCGCTCAATAACTGGCTGCGGATGGCGGGGCCGGCGTTCGATGCCTCGCTCGCGCTCGAAGTGCTGGGCTTCACCGGTCCCGAAGCAAAAGAAGGCGTTGCTTCACACCGGGAAAAGAGAAAGCCTAACTTCCCGGATCCGGGCTACTGACGTTCAGGTCTTTTCCTCCACACAGCCGTTCGAGGTCCTTGGCGACGGCAGTCGGATCCGGGCCGACCACCCGGCCCATCGAAGTAAGCAGAACGCGCACCGGCAGGTCGACGAGCGTCGGCTCGGGGTGATCGCGCAGGTGCGCGACGTTCTGCAGCGCAGGGACTATCCGGCCGCTGCGCACGCCGGCGAATTCGTTCTCCAGCCCGTGAACGATCGCCGCCTGGGCACGGGCAATTCCAATCAAGAGCTCCGCGAGTTGTTGTGACGATATTTCCATGGTTCCCCCGTGGCTAGTCGCGAGTCACGCCTTGCGGCTGGTCAACTGGTCGTAGCGCACCTTTTCATGCGCTTCGATCGGATCCTCACCGCGCCGGATCGCGGCGATCACGCTATCCTCGGTCGCCTTGAGCTCGCGCGCGAGCACCAGGACTTCGGCCGCGCGCTCGCGCGGAACGACGAGCACGCCCGATTCGTCTCCGAACACGAGGTCGCCCGGCCGAACCCTGACCCCGCCGAGCTCGACCTCGATGGCATGTCCGGCGTAGCCGCAGCGGTTTCGTATCGACGATTGGATGGGGCCGCGTGCGTACACCGGGAAGTCCATCGCCCGGTATTCCTCGATGTCGCGAACGCAGCCGTCCGAAACGCAGCCGGCAAGCCCGTTATGGACCGCCGTCGCTCCCGCGACTCCGCCCATGGTGTTGACGTCGGTACGCGATGCGTAATCGATCACCAGCACGTCGCCCGCGTGCGCATCGACGATCGCCTTGAGCGTGCCGATGACGGGCGACTGCTTGGAAGCGCTGGCGGGAACCAGCTTCAACGTCGCCGCCGCGCCGACCAGTTTCCTGCACCCGCTCCACATCGGAACGATTCCGCGCGGCCCCAACGGCAGTCCGAAGCGGTCCAGCGCGTCGCTCACATTGGGAACCGAGACGGTGCGGAAACCCTGGATCAACTCGGGCGGAAATCGGTACGGGCGCATGGCGAAGGGATTTGAAGGTCGGAGGCATCGTACAACGTATTTGTCGTCAAAATGCAAGCGCGGTGCTAGCATCCGGCCGCATGTTTTCCTGGAGCCGGCCCGGCAATCTCGGCGTGAAGGACGGCCGGCTCGCGCCGTGCAAGCACACGCCCAACTGCGTCTCGTCGCAAGCCGATCCCGCCGACACCGAGCATTACATCGCACCGATTCCTTTCAGGGGCGACGCAATGGCTGCCGTTCTCCACGCGGTGAAGCAAATGCCCCGGACGACAGTAATAAATCGGGACCTGAATTATCTCTACGCGGAATTTCGCACGCCCTTGATGCGCTTTGTCGACGACGTCGAATTCTTCTACGACAAAGCGGGCGTCATCCACGTGCGCTCTGCTTCAAGGCTCGGCCGGCGCGACTTTGGGGTCAACCGCAAGCGCATCGAAGAATTGCGCTCGCTTATCCAATCTCGAGGATAGCGGGCCCACGCGGCCCGCTTTTTATTTCAGCTCTTGGGCTGCGCGATGGCGTCAAGCAGGTGTCCCATAGTCTGATCGGCCCAGTATTCAGGGTCATTGTCGATCTGCGCGTCGCCCCTGGCGCGTACCGCTTCGTCGATCCCGTGGCGGTTGCAGTAGTCGTGCCAGTACTCCTTGATCTCGTCCGCCGTCATGGGAATCATCGCTAAACCCTTCAAAGACTTATTAGGTCCCTCGGGTAGGGTTCGACGCCGGGCAGCAGCGTGCTCGGCGGCTGGCGGCGCAGCATGTCGCTTGCCGGCTCCTGCGCCACGGCCTTCGCATAAAGCACGTTTTTCTTCATCTCCTCGAGGTACAGGTTGGTGCCGCCGAAATGGCGCCCCGCATATTCGTAGGAACGCGCGAGCTGCAGGTCGAGGCGCATCGCGGCGCTCTGGTAGAACCCCGGCGTCTTGTGGACGAGGTCTTCACCCGAGGCGAACGACGGCAGCGTGCGTGCCACCGCGAGCTTCAGGCCGGCGAGCCGCCCGAGCACGAACTCGGGATAGAGGCGGTCGCGGCATTTCTCCAGGTAACAGCGGTCCGACATCTGCGCAATGATGTCGGCGGTGCCGAGCATCTGGCCGATGCGCCGTAGCAGCGTGTTCGCGATGCGGATGGTTTCGGCGGGGCGCTCGTACCCGGTGTAATGAACCAGCGTCGCTGCGCTATGTGCGAGCTGATCGCCGAGGCCGAGACTGCGCACATAGCGGCGCAGGAACGCCGCGCCGCGCGACACGTGCGTCAGCGTGTACTCGGCGCCATAGCGATGGCGCCGGTCGTTGCGCCGGCGCAGGTAGCCGAAATCGTGGAACAGCGCGGCGAGCACGCCGACGATGAACACTTCGCGCGTCAGCGGCTCGTCGCCGTTGCGCCGGCTGCGCTGGTAGCCCTCCATGAGGCGCGCCATCGCGAGCGTCACGTCGAGCACGTGCTGGATGTCGTGGTAGCCGGTGTCGCAGGCGCAATAGCCGGGGTGCGCGCCGGCGTACATCGCCGCGGCATCGCCGAAGGCGCGCTCCAGCTCGGGCATGGGCGCGCCGTTGAACAGGCCCTTGGAAAGGCGGATCACCTCGGCTGCCACCGCGGCGGGATCGGTCGTGCGGACTGAGTCGGTGACGTCGTGGTCGTTGCGCCGCATCGGGGGGCTTCTCGCTCGCTAAGTATAGGGATACGATGCCGCAAAGGGCATGAAGTTTTTCACAGGTGACGGACTTCCCTCTTACCGAAGAGGAAAAGGCGCAGATCCAGCAGCGCCTTCACGCTCTCGAGATCGAGCATCACGATCTCGATGACGTGATCGACCGCCTCGCCGGCGACCCGACCCAGGACCAGCTGCAGCTGCGCCGCCTGAAGAAGCGCAAGCTGTTCCTCAAAGACCAGATCGCCAAGCTGCGCACGCGGCTGATTCCCGACATCATCGCGTGATCGCGCTCATCCAGCGCGTCGCCGAGGCGAGCGTAGCCGTCGGCGCCGAGACAGTGGGCGCGATCGGCCCCGGCGTGCTGGCGCTGGTCGGCGTCGAGCGCGGCGACAGCGAGGCGGAGGCGGCGCGCCTCGCCGAGCGCGTGCTCGGCTACCGCGTCTTCGCCGATGCGGCCGGCAAGATGAATCTGTCCTTGCTCGACACTCGCGGGCAGCTGCTCGCCATACCGCAGTTCACGCTGGCGGCCGATACCGACAGCGGCGCGCGCCCGAGCTTCTCGAGCGCCGCCGCGCCGGGCGACGGCGAGGTCCTGTTTCTGAAATTCGTGGAAAAAGCCGGCGCGCTGCTGTCCCGTGTCGCCACGGGGCGCTTCGGCGCCCACATGAAGGTCAGCCTGGTGAACGACGGGCCGGTGACCTTCTGGCTGCGGGTGCCTCCAAAGAGTAAGGTAAGCTGACCGGGATGTTCGAGCAGTTCATCGGCACCAAGCCCGTAGAAGACCGGCATCGGATCGATGTCGCCGCGCTGGAAGATCATTTGAAGCTGCGCATCCGCGAGCTCGAGCAGTTCAAGGGCGGCCAGTCCAATCCCACCTACCGCATCACCGCCGCCGACGGGCGGCGCTTCGTCCTGCGGCGCAAGCCGCCCGGCAAGCTGCTGCCTTCGGCACATGCGGTCGAACGCGAATACCGCGTCATTCGCGCGCTGCATGCCGCCGGGTTCCCGGTGGCGCGGCCGCACGCCCTGTGCGAGGACGACTCGGTGCTCGGCACCGCGTTTTACGTCATGGACTTCGTCGACGGACGCGTGCTGTGGGACCAGGCGCTGCCGGGAATGACGAAGGCGCAGCGCTTCGCCATCTGGGATGAGCTTAACCGCGTCATCGCCTGGCTGCATACGGTCGACTACCGCGCAGTCGGGCTCGAGGGCTTCGGCAAGCCGGGCAACTACATCGAGCGCCAGATCGGGCGCTGGACCAAGCAATACCAGGCCTCCGAGACCGACCGCATCGAGGCGATGGACAACCTCATCGCCTGGCTGCCGAAAAACATTCCGCCCGAGACCGGAACCGCGGTGGTGCACGGCGACTTCCGGCTCGACAACGCGATCTTCCATCCGAGCGAGCCGAAGATCCTCGCGGTGCTCGACTGGGAGCTGTCGACGCTCGGCGATCCGCTCGCGGACTTCGCGTATCACTGCATGAGCTGGCACATCCCGCCAGGGGATTTCCGGGGCATCGCGGGTTTGGATTTGGATGATTTAGGTATTCCCAGTGAGCAGAAGTACGTCGCTACGTATTGCCAGCGCACAGGCAGAGCAGGCATCGAAGGCTCGCACTGGGACTTCTATCTCGCGTACAACCTGTTTCGCATGGCCGCGATCCTGCAGGGGATCCTGAAGCGCGTGGTGGACGGAACCGCCGCGAGCGCGCACGCGCGCGACGCCGGGATGCGCGCGCGGCCGATGGCCGAGCTGGGCTGGAAACAAGTCGAAAAGATCCTGAGGAGAGCAGCGTGAACTTCGATTACACGCCGAAGGTGCAGGAGCTGAGAAAGAAGCTGTCGGCTTTCATGGGCGAGCAAATCTACCCGAACGAGCGCGCGTGGCACGAGCACGTGGGGAGCGAGCGTCGCTGGGAGCCGGTGCCGATCATCGAGGAGCTGAAGCCGAAAGCGAAGGCGGCCGGCCTGTGGAACCTGTGGCGGCCGAAGTCGCACGGCGGCGCGCTCACCAACCTGGAATACGCTCCGCTGTGCGAGATCATGGGGCGGGTGCATTGGGCGCCCGAGATCTTCAACTGCTCGGCGCCCGACACCGGGAACATGGAGACCTTGCTCAAGTACGGCACGCCCGAGCAGATCAAGCAATGGTGCGAGCCGCTGCTCGAGGGCAGGATCCGCTCGGCGTTCCTGATGACCGAGCCGAACGTCGCCTCCTCGGACGCGACCAACATCCAGACGCGCATCAAGCGCGAAGGCGACCAGTACGTCATCAACGGCACCAAGTGGTGGTCGAGCGGTGCCGGCGACCCGCGCTGCAAGATCTACATCGTGATGGGCAAGACCGACCCCGACAACACCTCGCGGCACAGCCAGCAGTCGATGGTGCTCGTTCCCGCCGATGCCCCTGGAATCAAGATGCTGCGTTATCTGCCGGTATTCGGCTACGACGATGCGCCGCACGGCCACATGGAGATCGAGCTGAAGGACGTGCGCGTGCCGGTGTCCAGCGTGCTGCTGGGTGAAGGCCGCGGCTTCGAGATCGCGCAAGGGCGCCTCGGGCCGGGAAGGATCCACCACTGCATGCGCCTCATCGGCCAGGCCGAGCGCGCGCTCGAGAAAATGTGCCGGCGCGCGACCGAGCGCGTCGCCTTCGGCCGACCGGTGGCCGACCAGGGCGTGACGCGCGAGCGCATCGCCGAGGCGCGCATCATGATCGACGGCGCGCGCTTCATGGTGCTGAACGCGGCCTGGAAGATGGATACCGTCGGCAACAAGGCGGCGAAGAAGGAGATCGCGATGATCAAGGTGCTCGCGCCGAATGTCGCCTGCAAAGTCATCGACTGGGCGATCCAGGTGCATGGCGGCGGCGGGGTGTCCGACGACTTCGGCCTCGCCTACGCGTACGCGCACGCCAGAACTTTGCGCTTTGCCGACGGTCCCGATGAAGTGCACCGCAACCAGATCGCCAAGATGGAGATCGGCGAGCAGACGAGCATCGCCGATGCCCTGTCGAAGATGAAGCGCGCTTGATCGTCGGGATCCCGAAAGAGGTCAAGACCCACGAGTACCGGGTCGGCCTGACGCCCACGTCAGTGCGCGAGGTGACTTCGCACGGCCACCAGGTCGTCGTCGAAACCGGTGCCGGGAGCGGAATTGGTGCTGCGGATTCCGCCTACGAAAGGGCGGGCGCTCGCATCGCGGCTGATGTTTGGGATGAAGCCGAGCTGATTGTCAAAGTGAAGGAGCCGCAGCCGCAGGAACGCAAGAGGTTGAAGGAAAAGCATGTCCTCTTCACCTACCTGCACCTTGCGCCGGACCCGGCACAGGTCAAGGACCTGGCCGCCTCCGGGGCGGTGTGCATCGCCTATGAGACCGTGACGAAGCCGGGCGGCGGACTGCCGCTGCTCGCGCCGATGTCGGAAGTCGCCGGCCGCATGTCCGTCCAGGTCGGAGCGAGCTGCCTCGAGAAAGCGCGCGGCGGCATGGGAATCCTGCTCGGCGGTGTTCCGGGCGTACCCCCGGCGAAGATCACCATCCTCGGCGCGGGCGTGGCGGGCGGCAATGCCGCGCGGCTCGCAGTCGGCTCCGGCGCGCGGGTGTATGCGCTTGACAGGTCCTTGGAAGTTTTGAGAGGCATTGAATTGGAGTTTGGTGCGCGAGTCGTGACGGTGTACTCAAGCCGCGACGCCATCGAGCAGCACGTGCTCTCGGCGGACCTCGTCATCGGCGCAGTGCTGGTGCCGGGCGCGGCTGCGCCGAAACTCGTGTCGCGCCCAATGGTGAAGGCTATGAAAACCGGTGCGGTGGTGGTCGACATCGCCATCGACCAGGGCGGCTGCTTCGAGACCTCGCGCCCGACCACGCACGCCGATCCGACCTACGTGGTGGACGAAGTAGTGCATTACTGCGTGACCAACATGCCGGGCGCGGTGCCGCGCACTTCGACCTACGCGCTCAACAACGCCACGCTGCCTTTCGTGCTCGCGCTCGCCGACAAGGGCTGGAAGCAGGCGCTCGCCGATGATCCGCATCTGCGCAACGGCCTCAACGTCGCGCGCAGCAAGGTGACGCACCCGGAAGTCGCCGCCGCGGTCAACGCGCCGTACTTCCCTCCAGAAGAAGTGATCTTAAAGTAGTTCACGGAGATTGCGATGCTCAAACTTTGCGGCTTCCACATCAGCAACTACCACAACAAGGTGCGCATCGCCCTCCTGGAGAAAGGGGTGCCGTTCGACGAGGACCCGACGTGCGTCCCGTCGCAGAAGGACGAGTTCCTGAAGCGCACGCCGATGGGCAAGGTGCCCTTCCTCGAGCTCGACGGCACGACGCTCGCCGAGTCGCAGGTGATCTGCGAGTACCTGGAGGAGACCTATCCGCAGAAGCCGCTGTATCCCCGGGACCCGCTTGCACGCGCCAAAGTACGCGAGCTGATCGTGCTGCTGGAGCTGCATGTCGAGCTCGTCGCGCGCAAGCTGTACGGGCAGGTGTTCTTCGGCAAGCCCATCGCCGAGGACGTGAAACAATCGGTCGAGAAGGACCTCGCCAAAGGCATTCGCGCCTTGCGCGCCAAAGCGACGTTCGATCCATACATCGCCGGGGACCAGCTTACCCTCGCTGACTGCACCGCGTTCGTCAGCCTGCCGCTCGTATCGCTCGCCACCAAGCACGCCTACGGGCGGGATTTCCTCGAGGACATCCCGCAGCTCAAGCCCTACCTGAAGATGCTCGGCGAACGGCCTGCTTTCAACAAGGTCAACGAAGATCGCAAGGCAGCGACGGCGCGCGCCAAGAAGTGAACCAGATTCAGGAGTATCTGCGGTACATCGTGACGCTCACGGCGGTGCTCGACCCGTTCCTGGCGGTGCCGATTTTCTTGAGCGTCACTTCAGCCGCCGACCCGGCCGGCCGGCGGCGCCTCGGCTACGTCGTGACGCTCACGGTGTTCGCGGTGCTCGCCGGCGCGGCGCTCTTCGGCGAGGCCTTGCTGCGCGTCATCGGCGCGAGCGTGCCGGCCTTCCAGGTCGGCGGCGGCCTGGTGCTGCTCCTGATGGCGCTCGCCATGCTGAACGCCAAGGTGGGAGAGATGCGCCAGACGCCGGCGGAAGCGAGGGAGCTCGAGTCGGGCGAGCTTTCCGGCGTGGTGCCGCTCGCGGTGCCGCTGCTCGCCGGACCGGGCGCGATCAGCACCACCATCATCACTGCGCAGAAAGGCGGCATCGCGCATGTCGCCGCGCTCATCGTGTGCATCGCGCTGGTGTGCGGCGTGCTCTGGTGGGTGCTGCGCATCGCCGACGCGGTCGGGCCGAAGATGGGAACCACGGGGCTCAACATCGCGACGCGGCTGCTCGGGTTGCTGCTTGCCGCGATCGCCATCCAGACGATGGCCGAGGGCCTGAGGGAGCTCTTCCCCGGCCTCGCCTAGAGCGCGAGCGGATTGCGCGGCGCGCGCTCGTCGAGGATGTCTTCCATGCGCGCGCGGATCGCGCCCTTGATGCGCGGGTGCGTCAGCACGTAGAAGCGCTCCTCTTTCACCGCGGAAACGACGGCCCTTGCCACGTCGCCGGCAGAGAGCTTTCCGGAAGCGACGGCCTTCTTGAGCATGGCCTCCTCGCTTGAGGATTTCTTCTCGCCGGGATTGAGGAGCTCCTTCGGCCGATTCCGTTCCGAGTCTGCTATCCCGGTAGGAACATAGGCAGGACAGAGAACCGATACCCCGACCGCGGAGCCGCGCGAGCGCAGGTCGTGGTACAGCGACTCCGACAGCGCGACTACCGCATGCTTCGTGACGCAGTAGGCGCCCATCCCGGGCGGGGAGATCAGCCCCGCGACCGATGCGGTGTTCACGACATGGCCCTCGCCCTGCTCGATGAGCCGCGGCAAGAAGGCGCGCACGCCGTGAATCACGCCCCAGAGGTTGACGCCGAGGATCCACTGCCAGTCGGCCAACGTGCTTTCCCACACCGCGCCGAGCGGCGACACGCCGGCGTTGTTGCACACGACATGCGTCGCGCCGAATTGCGCGACCGCTTCACTGTAAAACGATTCGACTTCCTGATAACGCGAAACGTCGACGCGCATGGCGAACGCTTTGACGTTTTTGATTGCCACTTCTTTCAGAACGTTTTCCAAACCCTTTGCATCTACATCCGCGAGCGCGACGTGCATGCCTTCATCGGCAAAGGCGAGCGCCATCGCGCGCCCCAGCCCGCTCGCCGCGCCCGTGACGGCGGCGACCTTGCCCTTGAGCGCTTTCATTCAGTGCCCCTCCAGCCAGTCGGCGGCATCGCGCCACAAGGTATCGCGGAATTGCTCGCGGAAAAAGCCGAAGTGGCCGATCCGCTCGGCGCCGACCTCGCGCGGCACGACGCGCTTCAGCTCCGACGGCGCCCGGGGATACAGCCGCAGCAGCGCTTGCGCCGCGGCGAGCGGCGCATACAGGTCGTCGGCCATCCAGTACACGCGCAGCGGCGCGGTGAAGCGCTCGTATTGCTGTTTTGCGCCGAGCGCGCCGACGAGGTACTCGGGATCGCGGCACCAGCTCGCCCACTCGATCGCGACGCCGGCCGGGATGTTCTCGCCCTGGCCGAGCGCGGCGGCGGGGAAGTAGCCGAACAGGCGCGAGCTGCCCGGCAGCAGCGCGTGCGTGAGCAGCCACATGCCGGCGCGCGCGGCGCCGCTCCAATGGCGCCAGTAGCCACTCTGCGAGCCGACCGCGAGCGCTGCCGCGAGCCGCTCGCTGCCGGGAATGAGAGCGAATGACTGACCGCCGAAGCTGTGGCCAATCGCCATCAGTTTGTTCTTCGTCTCCGCAAGAAAATCCAGCGCCGCTGCGGCATCGAGCTCTGCCCAATCGCGCATCCTTGCATTCAGCTTCCAGTGACCGGATCGCCCGATGCCCCGGTAATCGAAGGTGAGCACCGTAAATCCGCGCTCGGCGAGATACGCGGCGAATTTGCCGTAGTACTCCTGCTTAACACCTGCGGCGGCATTGATCTGGAGCGCACGGCCATTGGACACAGCGGGAGTAAAAAGCGTCGCGCCCAGACGGTATTTATCCCGGGTGTGGAGATAGAGGGGGTTAGCGCCAGGCATGCCAGAGCATGGAGGCGCCGCCCAACAGGATGAGCGTCTCCATGAAGACCACGTGCAGCTTGGCGCCGATGCGCGCGGAAAGCCAGGCGGCGAGCGCGCTGCCCGGAAGGGTGGCGATGCCGATCACCGCGCCGGTGGCTGCCGCTTCGGCGTCGAGCAGGTCGAAGCGCTGGAACAGGGCGGCCTTGCACAGATCGAGGACAATGGTGGAAAGCGCATCGGTCGCAAGCACCGCGGGACCCGAGAGGCCGGCGCTGAGCAGCAGCGAGACCTGGATCACCCCGGTGCCGGTCGCGATCCCCGAGGAAAATCCGAACACCGCTGCGCCCGCGGCGAGCCCCGGTGTACGCAGCACCACCGCGCGCCGATGCAATAACCGGCGCAGCGGCACCGATCCCATCACCGCCACGCCCAGGATCGTGCCGATCACGCGTGCGTCGAGCACGCTGTAAAGCCACGCACCGAGCACCACGAAGGGCAGCGCCGCGGCGAGCACTACCGTCAGCGCCGCGCGATCGACATGCCGCCGGTAAAACCAGAAGCGCCCGGCGTTGATGATGACGCCCGCGACGGCTAGAACCGGGACCAGCGCCTTCATGCCGATCAGCGGCGCGAGCGCGGCGGCGAGGATCACCCCGGTCCCGAAACCGCCCAGGCCGCCGATCACCGCCGCGCCTAGGCCCAGCGCGGCGACCGCGGCGAGAGTGGGCGCGTCGAGCAGCAATCTAGCGCGGTACCGGGCGCGGCCGCGCGTCGTGGTCGATGGCGACGTAGGTGAGCGTCGCCTCGGTCACTTTCACGACCTTCGGATCCGAAGGCCGGCGCTCGGCGTAGACCTCGACCGTGACGCTGATCGAAGTGCTGCCGATCCTGACGAGATCGGTATAGAAGGAAAGCACGTCGCCGATCTGCACCGGCTGCTTGAAGACGAACTCCTTCACGGCGACCGTGGCCACGCGGCCGCGCGCGATGCGGCCGGCGACGATGCCGCCGGCGATGTCGACCTGCGACATGATCCAGCCGCCGAAGATGTCGCCGTTCTGATTGGCGTCGGCCGGCATCGACACGACGCGCAGCGCCGGCTGCTTGTTCTCGGGAAGCCTGTCCACTAGCCTTTTTGCGATTCGAGATAGTGCAGCGGCCCGCCGCGGAAGGGCGCGAAGCCGGTGCCGAAGATCAAGCCGGCGTCGGCGAGGTCGGCGTCGGCGACGATGCCTTCGGCCACGGCCGCCTTCGCCTCGTTCAGATAGGGCTTGATCAGCGCCTCGGCAAGGGCGGCGTCGCAGGCGTCCGGCTGGCCCTTTACGGGCCTGCCGTTCTCGTAGCGATAGATTCCCTGTCCGGTCTTCCTGCCCAGGTGCCCGAGCTTCACCTTGTTCGCCAGGATCTGCGGGACATCCTTCTCGGCACCCAATCCCTTGGCGAGCGACTTTCCGGCAGCAAGGCAGATGTCGAGCCCGACGGTATCGGCGAGCTCGGCCGGGCCCATCGGCATGCCGAAGTCTTCCATCGCGCGGTCGATCGTCTCGGGCTTGATGCCCTGGTCGAGCATGCGGAAGGCGTTGTACATGTACGGGCCGAGCACGCGGTTGACCAGGAAGCCGGGCGAGTCCTTCACCGGCAGCGGCAGCTTGTCGATATGGCGCACGAAAGCTGCGGACTTGCGCGCGTAATCCGGGTTTGTCTTCTCCCCGGACACAATTTCCACCAACTGCAACTGAGGAACCGGGTTGAAGAAATGAATGCCGACCAGCCGCGACGGGTCCTTCAGCGCCGTCGCGATGTCGGCGAGCTTCAGACTAGAAGTGTTAGTAGCAAGGATTGCATCGGGCTTCGCCGCAGCCTCGAGCTTCGCGAACAGCTCCCGCTTTGCCTGGAGGTTTTCGAAGATCGCCTCGATGATCACGTCGGCGCGCGCCGCGCCCGCGCCGCTGACATCGGGAATCAGCCGGTCGAGCGCGTCGCGCACGCGGCGCGGCTCCCGCAGCCGGCGTTGAAAGAGCTGAGCGGCGCGCCTCACTGCCGGCGCGATGCGCTCCGGCGCGGTGTCCTGCAGCGTGACCGTGAGCCCGCGCATCGCGCAGATCGCCGCGATGTCGCCGCCCATCACGCCGGCGCCGACGACGTGCACATGGCGCGGCGCGAAGTCCGCGGCCTTGCCGAGCGACTTCATGCGCTCCTGCAGGAAGAAGACGCGGATCAGGTTGGCGGTCGTTGGATGCGCGAACAGGGCCTCGACCGAGGCCGCAGGATCCCCCGCCGCGCGGAACGGGTCGCCGTCGTATTTCTTCCACAGCTCCAGGATCGCGTACGGCGCGGGGTAGTGCTCGCGCTTCGCCTTTCTCGCGACCTGCTTGCGGGCCTGCGAGACGACAAAGCTTCTAAGGGGTCCGGAAAGCATCAGCGCTTTCCCGAAGGAGAGGCTTTTTCTTTTGGGTGATTCAAGGGTGATCGTCCGCGCCGTGTTTTCGAGGATACGCGGCGGCACTGCCTCGTCGACGAGGCCGATCCGTTTCGCGCGGCGCGCGTCGACGGATTTTCCCGTCAGCAGCATGTCGAAGGCCGCCGCCGGACCGACGAGCTTCGGCAGCCACTGCACGCCGTGCCAGGCTGGCATGATGCCGAGCATCACCTCGGGCAGCGCGAAGCGCGTCTTGGGATCGTCGAGCGCGACGCGGTAGCGGCAGGCTAGCGCCAGCTCGACGCCGCCGCCCATGCAGAAGCCGTTCACCATCGCGGTGGTGGGGAAGGGCAGGTCGCGAAGCCGCTGGAACACGTCCCAGCCCAGGCGCACGAAGGACATCGCCTCCTCGGGCGATTTGAAGCGGGTGAATTCCTCGACATCGGCGCCGGCGATGAAACCGTCCTTCGCGGAGCGGATGACGAGGCCTTTCGGATTCTCCGCGCGAATCTCGTCCAGGACGGCGCTCAATTGCTCGAGGGCTTCGCGCGAGAAAGTGTTCGCGGACTCGCCCTGCTTGTCGAAAGTGAGCCAGGCGAGAGCGTCGCGGTCGGTGTCCCAATGCCAATGCTTCGTAAACGTCGGGCGATCCATTTGCTCTCCCTTACAGCGCTTCGACCAGCATGGCTCCGCCGAGGCCGCCGCCGATGCAGATGGAGGCAATTCCCCGTTTCGCGTTATTTCTTTTCAAAAGCTTTAACAGATGAAGAACGATCCTGGTTCCGGACGCACCCACCGGATGGCCGAGGGCGATCGCGCCGCCGTCGACGTTCAGCCGGTTCTCGTCCAGCTCCCCCATCGCGCCGTCGAGGCCGAGCTCCTCGCGGCAGTACTTCTCGTCCTTCCACGCCGCGAGACAGCCGAGCACCTGCGCGGCGAACGCCTCGTTGATCTCCCAGTAATCGAGATCGTTCAAGCCCAGCCGGTGGCGCTTCAGGATCGGCGTTGCCGCGTGCACGGGTCCAAGGCCCATCTGCGCCGGATCGAGCCCGGCCCATTGCGAATCGACGATGCGGCCGATCGGCTCGAGGCCGTGGCGCCGCACCGCTTCCTCGGAGGCGAGGATCATCCAGGCCGCGCCGTCGGTGATCTGCGAGCTGTTGCCGGCCGTGACGTTGCCGTACTTGCGGTCGAAGAAAGGCTTGAGCTTCGCCAGGTTCTCCAGCGACGAGTCGCGGCGCACGCCGTCATCGAGCGGGAAGGTCGTGCCGTCGCCGGCGTAAAGCGCCTCCACCTCGCCGCCGCCCGGCGCCAGCCGCCCCTCGTCCTGCGCGCGTGCGGCTCGCTGGTGACTGCGCACGGAAAATGCATCCATTTGTTCGCGGGCGATGCCGAAGCGATAGGCGATGTTCTCCGCGGTCTGTCCCATCAGCAGCCCGACTATCGGGTCGGTGAGCCCTTTCATGATGCCGATGACTGGGGTGAGGAGCGATTTCACGGGCAGCTTTGCAAACATGGCCAGCTTTTGGCCCGTGGAGCGGGAAGAGGCCAACTCGGAAAACCATAAAACCATCCTCTCCCCATATAACAGCGGCGCGCGCGAGAGCGCGTCGACCCCGCCGGCAAGAACGAGATTGGAGCGTCCGGCGAGGATGTTGCTGATGCCCGAGTCGAGCGCCTGCATGCCGGAGGCGCAATTGCGCATCACCGTCCAGCCCGGCACCTTCTGGCCGCAGCCCATGCGCAGCGCGGCGACGCGGCCGATGTTGACCTCGTCCACCGACGGCGCGGCGCAGCCAAGGATGACTTCGTCGAGCTCGTCGGGCGCGAACTTCTGGCGCACCAGCAGCGTGCGGCCGGCCTGCGTCGCGAGGTCGCTCGCGGCGAACGGGCCAGGGCGGTTCTTTGACTTCAGGAACGGCGTGCGTGCGCCGTCTACTACATAAATCGGCCTTTGATACATCATGCTGCCTTTACGGAGAAACGCTTTTCCAGTTTTTCGACGATCTCCGCGCGGCCGAAGTCCTGCGGGAAATCGTCCACCTTGATGACGTGCTTGCGCAGCGCTTCCTTGCGCTGCCATTGCGCGTGCTCGTCAGGCGTCAGCACGGCTTGCGGATCCTTGAGCCCGTTCTTCTGCGCTTCGCGCAGCTTCTTCTCGAGCGGCTCGCAGGCGACCGCGGCGACGAAGGCGGCCTCCAGCACGCCGGTGGCGTCGGCTTCGCCCTTCGGCACGTACATGCCGGCGGTGAGCCGGTCGCGCGCCGCGCTGGGCTCGAGCGCGATCAGGGCGCACTCGCGGTTGCGCGAATCGAGCGGCGGCCTGAACGGCATGCCGAGCGGGAATAGCGTTACGCGAAGGAGCCTGGCGAGCAGCTTGCTCGGGAAGTTGGAGAGGATCTGGTCGAAGGCGAGCTGGGCGTGATAGAGCGCGTCGCGCACCGACCAGCGCACGAGCGGCAGGTCTTCGCGGATGCGCCCCTGGTCCTCGTAGTGCTTCAGCGTCGCCGACACCAGGTACATCATCGACAGGATGTCGCCGAGACGGCCGGAAATCTTCTCCTTGCGCTTCAGCGCTCCGCCCATGGCCATCATCGAAATGTCGGCGAGGAACGCAAAGGCCGCGGAGAGCCGCGAAACGTGGCGGTAGTAATGAGCCGTTTCACGCGCAGCTCTCGATGGGGCGGATGCAATGCTTGGAACAAGGCCAAAGACGAAGGCGCGGACGCCGTTCGAGATCACGTGCCCGATGTGCGAAGTAAACGCGTCGTCGAACTCGCGCGACGCCTCTGCGCCTTCCATCTCCTTGGCGGCGCGCATCTCGCGCAGCACGTAGGGATGGCAGCGGATCGCGCCCTGGCCGAAGATGATCAAGGTCCGCGTCAGGATGTTCGCACCTTCAACGGTGATGGCGATCGGCGTCATCTGGTAGCCGCGGCCGATCCAGTTGTTCGGGCCGAGGCAGATGCCCTTGCCGCCGTGGATGTCCATCGCGTCGTTCACACAAAGCCTGGCGCGCTCGGTCATGTGGTACTTGGCGATCGCCGAGACCACCGCCGGCTTCTCGCCGGCATCGACCGAGCCTGCCGTCATCACGCGCGTCGCGTCCATCATGTAGCAATGCGCTGCGATGCGGCCGAGCGCTTCTTCCACGCCCTCCAGCTTGCCGATCGGTGTCTTGAACTGGCTGCGCACGCGCGCATAGGCGCCGGTGAAGCGCGTCAGCGCCTTCGTCCCGCCGACCGACAAGGTCGGCAGCGAGATCGAGCGGCCGGCGGCGAGGCAGCCCATCAGCATCATCCAGCCCTTGCCAGCGTAGTCGGGGCCACCGATGATCCAGTCGAGCGGCATGAATACGTCTTTGCCCGAGTTCGGCCCGTTCTGGAACACCGCGTTGAGCGGCAGGTGCCGCCTGCCGATATTGACGCCAGGCGTGTTGGTGGGCACGAGGGCACAGGTAATGCCCAGATCGCTCTCGCCGCCTAGAAGCTTTTCCGGGTCATAGAGCCGGAAAGCCAGGCCCAGCAGTGTCGCGACGGGCCCCAGCGTGATGTAGCGTTTGTCCCAGGTGACCCGCATGCCGAGCACTTCCTTGCCTTGCCACGTGCCGCGGCAGACGACCGCGTAATCGGGGATCGACGCCGCGTCGGAGCCCGCTTCGGGATTGGTTAGCGCGAAACAGGGCACCTCGAGGCCCTTAGCGAGGCGCGGCAGGTAGTGGTTCTTCTGCTCGTCAGTGCCGTAATGCAGCAGCAGCTCCGCTGGTCCCAGCGAGTTCGGCACCATCACCGAGATCGCGGTGGCGCTCGAGCGCGTGGAAAGCTTCATCACGACTGCGGAGTGCGCGAGCGCCGAGAAGCCGAGGCCGCCATATTTCTTGGGAATGATCATGCCCAAGAATCCTTTGTCCTTGATGAACTGCCAGACCTGCGGCGGCAGGTCCTGCAGCTCGTGCGTGATCTCCCAGTCGTTGCACATCGCGCAGAGCTCTTCCACCGGCCCGTCGAGGAAGGCCTGTTCCTCGGGCGTCAGGCGCGGCTCGGGGATGGCGAGGAGCTTGTCGAAGTCCGGCTTGCCCGAGAACAGATCGCCATCCCACCACACCGTGCCGGCGTCGATCGCCTCTTTCTCCGTTTGCGACATGTCGGGAAGAATCCGCCGGTAAAGAGCGAGCACGCGCTCAGTGATCAGGATTCTTCTGAGCGGCGGAATGTTCAGGATTGCGGCAATTGCCAGGAACAACCCCATGACAACAAAACTTCCCGTCAAGAAAATCAGAACGGCGAAGGCGGCTGTCCACGCGATGAGCGGCAGGCGGAAAAAGCCGAAGATGAAAGCGACCACGATCGCTGCGAGGATGAGTTCCAGCATGACGGACTCCTAGGCAGCCTTCTTGATGGAGGTTTTCAGGGGAGCATTCAGCCCGGCGGCGAGAAACGCGGTGAGCCGCTCCTCCAGGAGCCGGGCGTCGTAGCGGTCTTCCGGCTTGCAGCCGGCGATGAGCTGCACCGTGTCGGTCGCCGCGATGGTGTAGGCGAGCGTGCCGAACATGAAGTGGATGCGCCACACCAGTTCCTCGCGGGGCATCTGCGGCAGCGCGCGCTCGAAGGCGGCCTTATAGCGCTCCATCGCGGGGGCGTAGAGCTGGCCGATCAGGGAGCGGATGTGCTTCGCCGGCTCGGTGTAGGTGCGGCCGAGCAGGCGGATGAAGTTGCGCCCGCCGCCCTTCGCGTCCTCGATCAGGCGCAGGCTCTCGCCGACGAAGGCGCGGATCAGGGTCTCGGCGGGAATCGGCCGCTCTCCGGCTTCGGTTTCCAGGCGCTCGAGCCGCGCGACCCGCGCCGCGTTCATCGGATCCAGGCGCCGCCGGAATAGCGCCTCGATCAGGGCATGCTTGGAGCCGAAGTGATAGTTGACGGCGGCGAGATTGACGCCGGCCTTGGCGGTGAGCAGCCGCATCGAGGTGCCCTCGAAGCCGTGCTGCATGAAGAGTTCCTCGGCGGCGTCGAGGATGCGGGTGCGGGTTTCGTGCTGGGGCTTGATTGCGCGGAGGGACATGGGCGGCCGGTAGATTTCAAACGATCGTTTGAAAGATAAACGACGCGCCCCGCGCCGTCAAGGGGTCGCAAGCTGCTACGGCTTGCCGGTAATCGAAATGGCCTGGCGGATGAACGCCTTTTTCCGCGCCGGGTCCTCGATCTCGTCGGCGATCAGCAGGTAGAGCTCGGCCTCGTCGCGGGCCTTCATCGCGGCACGCTTGACGACTACACGGCTCACGGCGCCGATATGCTCCGCCAGCCGCTTCTCGGCGCGGCCGAGGACTTCCGGCGTGAATCTGCTGGCGGCAAGGGTGGTGGACGGATCGGCGGGCTGGCTCGTGCCGGAGGCCGCCGGCTTCGACAGCGGGCGCGAGATCTCCGCGAACTGCTTTTCGAAGGCGGCGCGCGGGATCGCGGCGGAAATGTCGGCCGCGAGCATCTGCACGAGCTGGGCCTGCGTTGTGGCTTTCTTCGCCGCGTTCTTCACCATGACCGGCGCAATCGGTCCCAGGTGCTGCGCAAGCCCCGTTTCAAGCTTCTTGAGCAGCGCGGGCTCGAAGGTTGTTCGAACCTGCGTCTTGGGCTGCGCCACCTGGGTCTTGGGTTCGCCGCCGCCAAGCAAAGCTTCGCGCAGCTCCTGCACCGACTGCGGCCGCTGATCCTCGTACGGCGCCAGCGCCCAGTCGATCGCAGCCAGGAACTCGGGGCGAAACCGGCCTTTGCCGGCAGCCTGGACCGCCGGCGGCATGCTGTCTTCGCGGATGCGCGCCGCCGCCTCGTGCGGGTGGTTGCCGGTGACCATCCAGTACAGCACCCCGCCGAGCGCGTAGATGTCGCTCCAGGGACCCTGCTTGCCCTGCGTGTGGTACTGCTCGAACGGCGCGTACCCGGGCGTCACGACGGCGGTCAGCTCGGAGGATTTCTGGCGCGCGGCGCCGAAATCGAGCAGCACGGGGCTATTGTCCTCCCGGACATAGATGTTCATGGGCTTGATGTCGCGATGCATGAAGCCCGATTTGTGCACTACTTCGAGGCCGTCGAGGAGCGGGGCTAACAGTGCGGCCACTTGCGCCTCGGCGAGCGGGCGCCGCGGGCCGGCCCAGTCGGGCAGCGGCGCGCCCTCGACGAACTCCATCACCATGTACGCCGTGCCGTTCGCCTCGAAAAACCGCATCACCCGCACGATGTTCGGATGGCGGTATGACGCCAGGGTGCGCGACTCGTCGAGAAAGCGGCGCTTGCCCCAGCTGAAGGTCTCCGCGGTCTCCTCAGACCTCGGCGCGATCGTTTGATCGGGCGCGCGCAGAGCGATGTCGTCCGGCAGGTATTCCTTGACGGCGACCTTGAGGTTCAGGTTCTGGTCGAGCGCGAGATAGGTCAGCCCGAAGCCGCCGACGCCGAGCACCCTTTCGATCAGGTACTCCTGCAGTGCGTGTCCCGCAGGCAGGGCGTTGGCTGCTTGCATCGCGGGACTATCCCTTGTCGATCAGGCTGATCGCCTTCTCCAGGCTGCGGCGCATGCGGTTGAACGCCTGTCCGAGCTGCGACACCTCGTCGCGGCCGGTTTCCGGGAAGTCCGCGGCTTCGAGGCTGCCCTTGGAAATCTGGTCCGCGGCGTGGGAGAGCTGGGTGATCGGCTCGACGATGAGAAGCGTGAGCATCACGTTCAGGATCACGAACAGCACCGCGAACACCACCGTGAGCGAGCTCATGAAGGTGACGAAGGCGCGGTTGGCGTTGCGGATCGGCAGGTCCATCGGCACCGAGACGATCTGCGCGCCGATGATCTCGTTCAGCTTCCAGCCATAGCCGTTGTTCGGGCCGTAGAGCTTGACCATCGCCGGCGGGGCGAGCTCCGCCGTGGTATGGCACGCGAGGCAGGCCTGGTCCTTGATCTGGAACGGCCGCGCGAGGTAGAGCGAACGCCCGGTCGGGGTGCTGCGAATTCCCGAAATCTCGGTGCGCCCGGCCTCGTTGCGGAAGGTGTTGACGATGTCGCTCTCCCAGTCGACTGCGCGGTTGCGCGGGTTGGTGGGGTTGAGCGCCGCTTCCTTGTACGTGTAGTCCGGATACTTCTTGCGCAGCAAGCCCATGATCTCGGTTGCCGCGAAGGCCGGGACGCTTTCCGGCAGGAACTTGTCCGCGTCGTAAGGCAGCAGCGGCCGTACCTTGCCGATGGTGTATTGCCGCATGGAGAGCGAGGCTTCCAGCATTACCCCGGCGTTGCGCAGCACCTCTTCGCGGGCGTTCTTGTGGAGCAATTCATACGAGACAAACCCGGTGACGCCAAGGCCGATCACGAACACGGTGAGCAGCACCAGGTTGAACTTCAGCCGCAGACCCATGTTTTGTCCCTCCCCTTGTGGAACTATTATGCGCAGGCCGGCGCAGCACCGATGAGCTTACACTTTCTCGACCCCTACTGCCTCGGAGGCTTCCTCCTGACGCTGCTCGGTTATCGGTTCAGACGATAATCGCGCCATGAGCACTCAAGCACATCACCGCGCCGCGCCGATCGAGCGGCTGAAAGGCAACGAGTGGCGGGCGGTGCGCATCCTCCTGCCCTATCTCCTCGAATACAAATGGCGCGTGGCGGCGGCGCTCGCCTGCCTGATCGCCGCCAAGCTGGCGAACGTAGCGGTCCCGCTCATCATGAAGGAGGTGGTGGACGGGCTCGACCCCAGGACCGCGATCGTCGCGGTGCCGGTCGCGTTGCTCGCCATCTACGGAATCCTGCGCTTCTCGACCACGCTCTTCGCCGAGCTGCGCGATGTGGTGTTCGTGCGCGTCACGCAGCGCGCCATCCGGCGGGTGGCGCTCGGCGTCTTCAGGCACCTGCACAGCCTTTCGCTGCGCTTCCACCTCGACCGCCAGACCGGCGGCATGACGCGCGACATCGAGCGCGGTACGCGCGGCATCTCGACGCTGCTCTCCTATGCGCTGTTCTCGATCCTGCCGGTGATCCTCGAGTTCGCGCTCGTCGCGGCGGTGCTGATCCACAAGTTCGACTGGCGCTTCGCCGCCATCACGTTCGGCGCCGTCGCCGTCTACATCGCCTTCACCGTGCTGATCACCGAGTGGCGGATGGACATCCGCCGGCGCGCGAACGAGCTGGATTCGAAAGCCAACGCCCGCGCCATCGACAGCCTGCTCAACTACGAGACGGTGAAGTACTTCGGCAACGAGGAATTCGAGGCGCGGCGCTACGACGAGAACCTGCAGAGCTATGAAGCGGCCGCGGTCAAGAACGAGGCCTCGCTCGGGCTGCTGAACATCGGCCAGAGCTTGATCATCGCTGTGGCGGTGACTGCGCTGATGCTGCTGGTGGCCGAAGGCGTCGCCGCGCAGGCCTTTACGCTCGGCGACCTGGTGCTGGTGAACGGCCTCCTCATCCAGCTCTACATACCGCTCAACTTCCTCGGCATGGTGTACCGCGAGATCAAGCAGGCGCTGCTCGACCTGGACCGCATGTTCCGTTTGCTCGGCGAGCATCGGGAGGTCGAGGACCCGCCGGGCGCGCCCGACGTGCCGCCCGGGCCGGCGACCGTCGAATTCAGGCATGTGAGCTTTTCCTATGAGCGCGAAAGGCAGATCCTGTTCGACGTGAGCTTCACCATCCCTGCCGGCCACCGTGTCGCCGTGGTCGGACACTCCGGCTCCGGCAAGTCGACGCTCGCGCGGCTCCTGTATCGGTTTTACGACATCTCTCATGGAGAACTGAGAATAAATGGCGCTGACATCAGGGGAGTAAAGCAGGCGAGCCTGCGCGCGGCGATCGGCATCGTCCCGCAGGACACGGTGCTTTTCAACGACAGCATCCTCTACAACATCCGCTATGGGCGGCCGCGAGCGAGCGACGCCGAGGTGATCGAAGCGGCGCGCGCCGCGCACATCCACGACTTCATCCAGACGCTGCCGGCCAAGTACGAGACGATGGTCGGCGAGCGCGGGCTCAAGCTTTCCGGCGGCGAGAAGCAGCGCGTGGCGATTGCGCGCGCCCTGTTGAAGAATCCGCGCATCCTGATCTTCGACGAAGCCACCTCGGCGCTCGACTCGCGCGCGGAGAAAGCGATACAGGCCGAGCTCGAGCGGATCTCGCAGGGCCGTACCACGCTAGTGATCGCTCACCGCCTTTCCACGGTGATGGATGCCGACCAGATCCTGGTGCTCAGCCATGGCCGTGTCATAGAACGCGGGACGCATCTGCAGCTCCTTGAAATAAAAGGGGAATACGCCAGGATGTGGGCGCTGCAGCAACAAAAGGCGCAAGCCGAGGCCGTTCTCGAGCAGGCCGAAGCGCTGTAGCTTCAACCCGACACCAGAGTTTTTTCACGGGGTTTCTAGGAACTAGTTCCTATCCCATGATTTTACTTGCGATTTTTTTGGGCTGTAGGTTATATTGATTGGCCGCCATGCAAAGAAGACTGCATCCGCTCGAAGGGATCGTCGCGTTGTGCGCGCTTTTCCTCGTGCTCGCTCTCACCGTGGGATTCGCGCAGGCCGGAGAAGTCAACGCCGCCGCGCCGCGCGCTCAAAAAGTCGTTCTGCTGAGATCGGCGGCGGTGCTGGTGCAGGACGCCGACACCGGCGAGATCGTGATCAACAAGAACAGCGAAGCCGTGGTGCCGATCGCTTCGATCACCAAGCTGATGACGGCGATGGTGCTCCTCGACAGCGGCGTCGATCTCAACATGCGCATCGTGCTGGCCCGCGAGGACGTCGACTCGCTCAAGGGCACGCGCTCGCGGCTGCGCACCGGAGCCGTGCTGACGCGCGACGAGCTGCTGCTGCTCGCGCTGATGGCCTCCGAGAATCGCGCCGGCGCCGCGATCGGACGCACCTATCCGGGCGGCACGCAGGCCTTCGTCGAAGCGATGAACGAGAAGGCCGAGAAGCTCGAAATGAACGACAGCCACTTCGTCGATGCCACCGGCCTTTCGAAGGGCAACGTGTCGAGCGCGCGCGATCTGGCCAAGCTGGTGCGCGCGGCGCACAGCTACCCGTTGATCCGCGAATACTCGACGCGCGACCGCGCCACCGTCACCGCATTCGGCCGGCCGCTCTCGTTCCGCAACACCAACGGCCTGGTGCGCAGCTCGCACTGGGAAATCGGGCTGTCCAAGACCGGCTACATCAGCGAGGCAGGCCGCTGCCTCGTGATGCGGGTACGGCTCGCGTCCAAGGACGTGATCGTGGTATTGCTTGACTCATGGGGCAAGCATTCCCGGGTCGGCGACGCCAACCGCATCAGGAAGTGGCTCGAGAGCAACGCGCCCGTCGGGCGCAGCAGCTAGTCGGCGGCTTCCGCGAAGACGTCATCGCGGGGCTTTCGCTTCCCCGCAAGAGCCTTCCCCCCAAGTACTTCTACGACGCGGCGGGCAGTGGCCTGTTCGAACGCATCTGCCGGCTGCGCGAGTATTACCTGACGCGCGCCGAGCTCGCGCTGACGCGCGCGCACCTCGGCGCGATCGCGGCATTTGCCCAGACTGGGAGCACGCTCATCGAATACGGCAGCGGCGAGAGCCTGAAGTCCCGCTTGCTCATTCGCGCCCTGCGACCCTCCATGTATCTGCCGGTGGACATCTCGCAGGGCGCGTTGCGCGCAGCGGCCACGCGCCTGGCGCGCGAGTTTCCGCGGCTTGACATCGTGCCGGTGGTCGCCGATTTCTCGCGTCCCCTCGCGCTTCCGGTGAAGGGCCGGAGAAGGGGCTGCGCGGTGTATTTCCCCGGCTCGACGATCGGCAACCTCACGCCCGAGGAGGCGCAGGCCTTTCTCGCCATGAGCCGCGGCCAGGCGAGCCGCATGCTGGTCGGCGTCGACCTAAAGAAGGACGCCAACGTACTGCACGCCGCCTACAACGACGCAAAGGGCGTCACCGCGGCCTTCAACCTGAACCTGCTCCGGCGCATCAACCGCGAGCTCGGCGGAGACTTCGACCTGCGGCGCTTCGCGCACTATGCCTTCTACAACCCCGGGCCGGGCCGCATCGAGATGCACCTGGTCTCGCTCGCCAGGCAGACGGTGAACGTCGGCGAGCACCGCTTCGCCTTCGACGCGGGCGAATCGATCCACACCGAAAACTCGTACAAATATTCGATAGCCGAGTTCCAAGGTCTAGCCGCCAAGGCGGGATTCAAGGGCGCGAAAGTCTGGACCGACCGCCGCGGTCTGTTTTCACTTCACGGCTTGGTTGCTGCGTAAACCGAAAATCGGGGTCAGAGCCCGATTTCCCATAGCGGCAGCGGAAGTACCGGAAATCGGGCTCTGACCCCGATTTTCCTAAGCCACCCCGATCCTTGATGTGGGCCGGTGGCCGATGGCGCGCGAGATCTGGTCGGCGGTCTCCTTGATCAGCGGACCCCACTGCACCTTCATGCGGTCGGCGGGCGTCGACAGCGAGAGCGCGGCGACCAGCGCGCCGCCGTCGTCGCGCAGGCCGGCGGCGACGCAGCGCACGCCGATCTCGGCTTCCTCGGCGTCGATGGCCCAGCCCTGGCGCTGGATGCGCTCCAGGTCGCGCTCGAGCAGCGTGACGTTGGTGATGGTGTTCTTGGTGTGCGGCGCGAGGCCGGTGCGCTTGGCGTAGTCGCGCAGCCGCGCGAAGCCCTCCTCGAGCAGGAACAGCTTTCCCGCCGCCGTCACGTGGAGCGGCGCGCGCGTGCCGATCACGTGCACGACGCGCATCGCCGAGCGGCCCGAAGAAGTGCGCTCGACGTACACGATCTCGTCGTCGTGGCGCACCGAAAGGTTCACGGTCTCGCCGGTCTGCGCATGCAGCTCGCGCATCACCGGCAGCGCGAGCTCGCGCACGCTGATGCGCGATTTGACGAGGTTGCCGAGCGCGAGCAGCCGCATGCCGAGGCGATAGCTTCCCGGCTCGACGCGGTCGACCAGCCGGTCGGCCGACATCGCGGCGAGGATGCGGTGGGCGGTCGACGGATGCAGCCCGGTGTACTGCGCGATCTGCTTCAGGCCGAGCGGCTCGGGATGCTGCGCCAGCACGTCGAGCAGGCGCATCATGCGCTCGATCACCTGGATCGGATTCTTTTGCTCGTCCCTGGACGCGGCCATATTCGGCCGCATTGTAGAATGCCGCGCCATGCCGGTGGTGACCAACGTCGAGGACCTGCGCCAGCTCGCGAAAAAGCGCGTCGCCAAGGCGATCTTCGACTATGTCGACCGCGGCTCGTACGACGAGGCCACCCTGCGCGCCAACCGGGCCGACCTCGAGCTGCTGACGCTGCGCCAGCGCGTGGCGATCGACGTCGACCGGCGCTCGCTGCGCACTACCCTGGTGGGCCACGACGTGACGATGCCGGTGGCGATCGCGCCCACCGGCCTCACCGGGCTCAACTGGGCCGACGGCGAGATGCTGGCCGCGCGCGCCGCCGAGCGCTTCGGCGTCCCCTTCACGCTCTCGACGATGTCGATCTGCTCGATCGAGGACGTCGCGAGCGCCGTCACCAAGCCTTTCTGGTTCCAGCTCTACGTGATGCGCGATCGCGGCTTCGCCGCCTCGCTCATCGAGCGCGCGAGGGCGGCCAAGTGCTCGGCGCTGGTGCTCACGCTCGACCTGCAGATCCAGGGCCAGCGCCACCAGGACCTCAAGAACGGCCTCGCGGTGCCTCCGCGTCTGACTCTTGGAACTTTTTTGGATGTGCTTACCAAACCATCCTGGGCGTTGAATGTCCTGAAGGGAAGACGCAAGTCATTCGGCAACCTCGAGGGCCGCATCCCGGACGCCGGCAGCCTGACCACGCTCTCGCAATGGATCGCCGGCCAGTTCGACCCGACGCTGAGCTGGAAGGACGTCGAGTGGGTTAAGAACCTGTGGGGCGGGAAGCTGATCCTGAAAGGCATCCTCGACGCCGAAGACGCGAAGATCGCCGCCTCGAGCGGCGCCGACGCGATCGTGGTCTCCAACCACGGCGGCCGCCAGCTCGACGGCACCGTATCGTCGATCCGCGCGCTGCCCGAAGTGGTCAACGCGGTGGGCGGCCGCATGGAGGTGCTGTTCGACGGCGGCATCCGCTCGGGCCAGGACGTGCTCAAGGCGCTCGCGCTCGGCGCGCGCGGCGCCATGATCGGCCGCGCTTTTCTCTACGGCCTTGGCGCGATGGGGGAAAAGGGCGTCACGCGCGTGCTGGAAATCATCCGCAGCGAGCTCGACGTCACGATGGCGCTGTGCGGATTGCGCGACGTCAAGGACGCGAGTCCGGCGATCCTGCGGCGCTGAAGAGGCGAAAGCAGTTGCGGCCGGCTTCTTTCGAGCGGTACATCGCCGCATCCGCATACTTGATCAGCGCGTCCTGGTCGGTGCTGTCGTCCGGGTACAGGGCGACGCCGACGCTGACGGTGGCGGCGATGGCGTGGCCTTCGACCTGGATCGGCTCCTGGAACGCGGCGATGATCTTCTGCGCCACCACGGCGGCGTCTCCGGAGGCGGTGACGCTGCTCAGCACGACGGCGAACTCGTCGCCGCCGAGCCGCGCTACCGTGTCGGAGGCGCGCACCGATTTCGAAAGCCGCTCTGCTACCTGCAGCAGCAGCTTGTCGCCGGCGGCATGGCCCAGCGTGTCGTTGACATGCTTGAAGCGGTCGAGGTCGATGAACATCACGCCGACGGTCCAGCTCTTGCGCTTCGCCAAGGCCAGGGTCTGGCGCAGGCGGTCATAGAACAGCGCGCGGTTCGGTAGCTTCGTCAGCGTGTCGTAGTGGGCCAGCTGGCGGAACCGTTCCTCGCTCTCGCGCAGCGCCACCTCGGCCTGCTTGCGGCTGGTGATGTCGTCGAAAACCGCGATCTCGTATTGCGGCTCGCCGGCGGCGTCGCGCTCGACCACCATCGTGAGCGCCACCCAGATGACCGAGCCGTCCTTGCGCAGATAGCGCTTCTCGACGCGCACCGCATCGATCTCCCCGGCATACAGGCGAGGGCGCTGCGCATTGATCAGGTCGAGGTCGTCGGGATGCGAGATCTGTCTGCCCGTGAGGCGCATGAGCTCGTCCTCGGAATAGCCCAGGATCTCGCACAAGCGGCGGTTGACCAGCAGAAAGCGCCGGTCCATCCCGATGTGGGCGACCCCCGACCCCGCCAGCTCGAATGTGCGCCGGAACCGTTCTTCGCTCTCGCGCAGCGCGGCCGCCGCGCGCTTCGCCTCGGAGATGTCCTGGATGACCGAGACGAAGTACGGGGCCTCCCCGCTCGCGCCGCGCACCAGCGAGGCGGCGATCGCGACCCATACCTTGCTGCCGTCCTTGCGCACCAGCTCCCTCTCGCGCAATTGGTGCCCGGCAACTTCCCCGGCGGCCAGCCTGGCGAGGAAATCGGTGGCCTCGCCGAGACCCACCTGCGCATTGGTGTCGCGCAGGCCCATCGAGCGCAGCTCGTCTTGCGAGTAGCCGACGATCTCGCAGAACTTGTCGTTGACCCGCAGGTAGCGCAGGTCGAGCGAGACCAGCGTGATCCCCACGGCGGCCTGGTCGAACGTGGCGCGGAACATCTGCTCGCTTTCGCGCAGCGCCTCCTCGATTCGCCTGCGCTCGGCGCCCATGCGTTCGGCGGCCTCGCGCGGCAGCGATCGCTTCGTTTTTCTCTTTGCTGGCCTCGACTTACGGCCCATCCGCGCCTCCCTAGGCAGCCGGTCAAACTTTATCAGATTGTCCTGCCCTCAGCCGCGCGCGCCGCGCGAAGCGCCCGGGATCCATTGCATCCAGCAACTTTCCTTCCACGGGCATCGGCTCGCCTTCCAGCTCGCTGGCGAGCACCTCCGCCGCCAGCGCCGACCACAGAAGGCCGCGCGAGCCGTACGCGAGAGCGCCGTAGACGCCTTCGGCGAGCTTGCCCACGAGCGGCAGGCGGTCCGGCGCCACGGTGCGGAAGGCGACGCGCCCTTCCAGCGACCGCGGTCTCGCCTTCACTGGAATGATCCGTTCCAGGCGCTCGAGGTTGCCGGCATGGCTCGAAGCGCGCGGCGCAGGATCTTCATCGTCCAGGTCGTAGCTCGCGCCGACCACGCATACGCCATCCACCGGCGGCAGCACCATTCCGCCGCGCAACAGCACCGCGCGCGGCGCATCGATCGACTCGCTCGGAATGTAAGTGAGCTGGCCGCGCACGCGGCGCAGCCGCGCATGCGGCAAGGGCGAGAGAGAGTCGTTCGCGGTGGCGAGAATCACCAGCGTGCCTTTTTCCAGCGTTTTCACTTCTTTATTGAAAATCCGTTCGAGGCGGTCACCGCATGCCTCGAGCTGCGCGTTCACCAGCGACTGCGGCTGGATCCATCCCGCTTCGGGAAACCACAAGCCCGTGCCGGAAACCGGCAGCCCCGCGTGCTTGGCCGCCTCGTCTCGCGTTACGTATTGCGCATAGTCGGCGGGCAAGCCGAGCGCCGCGATCGAGGCGCGCTGCGAGGCGTCTTCCTTGTCGTCGCGCGCCAGCTGCAGCACGCCGCAGCGGTCCCAGCGAATGCTTTTGAGTTTTCTCCAACTGGATAATCCAAACAGAAAACCGGATCTCGTCAGCCGCGCGAACACGCTGTCGTCCGGCGTGACGAGCGGATGGAAGCTGCCGGCGTGGTTGCCCGAGGCTTCCTGCGCCGGCGCGGCGTGGCGCTCGATGAGCCGCACTTGCCAGCCTCGCGCGCACAGCCGCTCGCAGATCGCGGCACCCGCGAGGCCCGCGCCGATGACGGCTGCATTTCTCTTGGGGGTTGAAGCGAAATTTGCTTTTCGGATGTACCGCGCGAGAAGCATTTCCTTCTTGCCCCCGAAGCCGGCAGCTTTCTCGACCGCGAAGCCGGTGGCTTCCAGCGCAGAACGAACGGAAGCGGCGACGCTCCAGGTCGCTGCCGTCGCGCCGGGCGCCGCGAGGCGCGAGACCGAGCGCAGCAGCGCGTGCGACCACATGTCCGGATTCCTGGCCGGCGAGAAGCCGTCGAGGTAGATCGCATCGGCCGCAAGGCGCAGGTCGCGAAGGATCTTGATGTCCGCGAAGAACAGCGTCAGGACGACGCGTCCGCCTTCGAGCTCGAGGCGATGCGCGCCCGGGACCAGCATCGGCCAGGCCGCATGCAGTTCGGCAGCCTCGCGCTCGAACTCGGGATATCGGGAATGAAGAGTTCTCAAATCCTGGAGCGTGAAGGGATGCTTCTCGACCGAGACGAAATGCAGCTTGACGCAGCGCGCCGGGTCGCGGCCCCACGCCTGCCAGGTGGCGAGGAAATTGAGGCCATAGCCGAAGCCGGTCTCGAGGACCACGAAGCGCTCGCGGCCTGCCCAGCGCGCGGGCAGACCATTGCCGGCGAGGAACACGTGCCGCGCCTGAGCCGGCCCGCCCGCGGCGCTGTGGTACACGTCGTCGAACTCGCGCGAGTAAGGCGTCCCGTCCCCGGCGAACGCGAGACGCGCGGGCAGGAGGGGAGAGGGCATCGGCGCAGTATATCGGCGTAGAATTTTGCGCATGAACAAGCCCGCCGAAATCAAGCTCGAAAGCGTCCCGGTATGGATCAACGGCAAGGCCCTCGCGCCTTCCGGTCGCTATGGCGAGGTGTTCAACCCCGCGACCGGCCAGGTCACGAAGAAAGTCGTTTTTTCAGACGCAAAGCTGGTCGATGCGGCGGTGCAGGCCGCCGCGGCCGCATTCCCGGCGTGGCGCGACACGCCGGTGTTACGACGCGCGCGAGTCATGCAGAAATTCCTCCAGCTGCTGCAGGCGGAGCAGAAGGAGCTGGCGCGCCTCGCCTCCGAGGAGCACGGCAAGACGCTCGAGGACGCGATGGGCTCCGTGCAGCGCGGCATCGAGGTGGTCGAGTTCGCCTGCGGCATCCCGCACCTGCTGAAGGGCGAGTACTCGGAGAACGTCGGCACGCAGGTCGACACGCACACGCTGCGCCAGCCGGTCGGCGTCTGCGCCGGCATCACGCCGTTCAACTTCCCGGTGATGGTGCCGCTTTGGATGTTCCCGATGGCGATCGCCTGCGGCAACACGTTCATCCTGAAGCCTTCGGAAAAGGTGCCCTCGGCGTCGGTCCGCATGGCCGGGCTTTTCAAGCAAGCCGGGCTGCCCGATGGCGTCTTCAATGTCGTGCACGGCGACAAGGTTGCAGTAGATGCTCTTTTACTTCATAAAGATGTAAAGGCTGTTTCCTTTGTCGGTTCCACCCCGATTGCGAAATACATCTACGAGACCTGCGCAAGCACCGGCAAGCGCGTGCAGGCGCTCGGCGGCGCGAAGAACCACGCGGTGGTGCTGCCCGATGCCGACCTCGAGTTCGCCGCCGACGCGCTGATCGGCGCGGCGTACGGCTCGGCGGGCGAGCGCTGCATGGCGATCTCCGCGGTCGTCGCAGTGGGTGCGGCCGGCGATCCGCTGGTGAAACTGCTCGAGAAAAAAGCCAGGCAAATAAAGCTCGGCGTCGACATGGGCCCCTTGGTGACCTGCCAGCACCGCGACAAGGTGGCTTCCTATATCGATATCGGCTTGAAGGAAGGCGCCAAGCTGGTCGTCGACGCGCGCAAGCAGGACACGCCGAAGGAAGGCTTCTACCTCGGCACCTCGCTCTTCGACCGCGTGACGCCCGAGATGGAGATCTACAAGAACGAAATCTTCGGGCCGATCCTGATCGTGTTGCGCGCGAACACCATCGATGAAGCGATTTCAATCATAAACAAAAACCCGTATGCCAACGGCACCGCGATCTTCACCGAGTCGGGTGGTGCAGCACGTCGCTTCCAGAATGAAGTGCAGGTCGGCATGGTCGGCATCAACGTGCCGATTCCGGTGCCGGTGGCGTTCTACTCGTTCGGCGGCTGGAAGAACTCGCTCTTCGGCGACCTGCACGTGCACGGCACCGAGGCGGTCAAGTTCTACACCAGGACGAAGGTGGTGACGAGCCGCTGGCCGCACCAGGACACGCCGGCGCCCGGCTTCAACATGCCGACGCTGGGGTAATCATGAAAGAGATCTTCATCTTGTTCGTGCTCGCCCTTGCGGGCTGCGCCACGCTCGAGGAGCGTCCTGCTTTGGTAGAGCGCATGTACGTCATCAACTGCGGCGAGAACCACGTCAAGGACCTGTCGCGCTGGACCCCGGGCGTGCACGTCGGCGAGCCGGCGGTGTTCAGCAACCACTGCTATCTCATCCGCCACGCCAAGGGCCTGATGCTGTGGGATACCGGCAATCCGGACCGCCTCGCGGCGCTGCCGAACGGGCTCACGGCGCCGAACGGCATCATCACCGCCTTCATGCGCAAGCCGCTCGCCGACTCGCTGAAGGAGATCGGCGTCTCGCCCGCCAGGATCCAGCACTTCGCGATGTCGCATTCGCACGGCGATCACTCGGGCAACGCCAACCTCTTCGGCGCTTCGACGCTGTACATGCAGGCGGCCGAGTACGACGCGGTGTTCGGCCCGGAGCCGCAGAAATACAACTTCATCGCCGCCAACTTCGAGAAGCTGCGCGGCGCGAAGGTGGTGAAGCTGAACGGCGACCATGACGTGTTCGGCGACGGCTCGGTCGTGATCAAGTCGACGCCGGGCCATACCATCGGCCACCAGTCGCTCCTCGTGCGGCTGCCGAAGAGCGGCCCGGTGCTGCTTTCGGGCGACATGGCGCACCTGATGGAAAACTGGCAGGCGAAGCGCTCGCCGTCCTTCAACTACGACGTCGCGCAGAGCACGCGCTCGATGAACGAGATGGAGCAGTTCATGGCGAGCACCGGCGCCAGGCTCTGGATCAACCACGATCGCGCGCAGAGCGCCGCGATCCCGAAGGCGCCGGCGTTCGTCGAATGAACACGGTGATCCTGACCTTGATCCTGGGGACCGCGACGCCGGGCGGCGGGTTTCCGGTCTACGGTGAGGCGTTCGCCGAGATGGTGAACGCCCAGGAACCGGCGCTGAAGATCGAGCCGCGCAATACCAAGGGCAGCACCGAGAACGTGCCGCTGCTCGAGACGGGCAAGCTCGACCTCGCGCTGGTCGCCGGCGAAATCGCGACCGCTGCGCTCGCCAAGCCCGGCACGCCGCTGCGCATCGTTGCCGCGATGTACTCCTCGCCCGGCATGTTCATCGTGCTGAGCGAGAGCCCTTACCGCAGCATCGCGGACCTGAAGGACAGGCCGGTGGTGCTAGGTACCCAGGCCTCGGGCATCACCGCTCTCGGTAGAACGGTTCTGGAGAGTTTGGAAATCAGTGTCAAACCCATTTATCTGGAAAAAGCGGCCGACGGGCCGGCGATGCTGATGGACGGCCGCGCGGCGGCGCTCTGGGGCGCGGGCGTCGGCTGGCCGGCGTTCACCTCGCTCGCCCGATCCGGCGGGCGCTTCATCGCGCCGAGCACCGACGAGGTGAAGCGCATCTTGGCGAAGCAGCCTGCGCTGCAGGCGGTCACGCTGCCCGCCGGAAGCTATCCCGGGCAGGACGCGCCGCTCCACTCGGTCGGCTCGTGGAGCTACGTCTTCGCTAAGCCCGGATTACCCGACGAGACCGCCTATCTCCTCGCGCGGGCGATCCACAGGGCGGAAGCGCCGCTCGCGGCGCGCCTGCCGCAGGCGCGCGAAACGACGATGGCGAACACGCTCAAAGCCGCGCCTAGCGCCGATCTCATCCATCCCGGTGTGCTGAAGTATCTGCGCGAGGCCGGGATCAGGTAATCCCTTCACCCCGGTTTTCATGAAAACTGGCGAGGCGTACGCGGAGTTCTCCGGCCGCCGCATCTGGTTTCGGGATGGCGGCGCCGGCGTACCGGTGGTCTTCCTGCATTCCCGCACCGGCAGCAGCCTGGTCTGGGAGCACCAGGTCGCGGCGTTCGGCGCGGCCGGGTACCGCTTCATCGCGTACGACCGCCTCGGGCACGGCCGGTCGGTTCTCAAAACCGGCGCCGAGCCCGGCACCGCGGCGGACGACCTCGAGGGCCTGATGCGATATCTCGGCATTGGCGAGTTCCACCTGGTTGGAACCGCAGCCGGCGGAATCGTCGCCTTCGACTACGCTTTGTCGTTCGCGTCGCGGCTGCGCAGCCTGGTGATCGCCAACAGCATCGGCGGCGTGCAGGACGAGGACTACCTCGCGCTCCATCAGCGCCTGCGTCCGCCGCAGTTCGCGGCGCTGCCGCCCGAGCTGCGGGAACTCGGGCCCGCGTATCGCGCCGCCAATGCGCAGGGCGAGGCGCGCTGGATCGAGCTCGAGCAAGCCGGCCATTCCAGGCATGCCTGCGAGCAGACGATGCGCAACCGCATCAGCTTTGCTTCCCTGGAGACGATAACAGCGCCGACTTTGCTCATGACCGGCGACGCCGACCTCTACACGCCTCCCCCGGTGCTCAAGCTCTTCGCCGCGCGCATCAAGCGTTCCCAGTTCCTGGTCATAGACGAATGCGGGCATTCGGCGTACTGGGAGCAGCCCGAGGCCTTCAACCGAGCGGTGCTCGGTTTCATCCACCAGCACTAGTGCAGGTGCGGTTTTTTCAGGAACTCGTTGCGGTCGGCTGATTTGAGGCGCACGTCGGAGATCGTCGAGTTGCGCGCGATCTTCAGCTGCACTTCGGCCCCCGGCGGACCGGCGCGCCAGATCCTGCGCCACAGGTCGGCCAGGCTCTCCGGCTTGTCGTTGGCGACTTCGAGCACCACGTCGCCGATCTTCATTCCCGCGCGCTCGGCCGGGCCGCCGGGCGCGAGGCCCGCCACCACCAGGCGCTTGCCCGCCTCGGTGGTGTACATGCCGAGCCACGGACGGGAAGGGCGGCTTGCCCGTCCGGTCTTCATCATGTCGTCGAGGATCGGCTCGAGGAGATCGATCGGCACGAGCATGTTGCCCTGCAGCGTGCCGCTGTCGATCTTTTCCTGCACCAGCAGCGAGCCGATACCGACCAGCTTGCCGTCGGAGCCGATCAGCGCGGCGCCGCCCCATTGCGGATGCGCGGGTGCGGTGAAGAGCGCCTCGTCGAGCACGTATTCCCAGTAGCCGGCGAACTCGCGCTTGGCGAACACCGTGGCTTTCAGCGCGTGCGCGCGGCCGCCGTGCCCGGCGACCACCACGTTCTCGCCGATGCGGCAGGAGGCTGCCGTGCCGCGCTCGATGGCGTGCACCTCGAGGCGCCCGAGCGGCTGCACCAGGCCGAAGCCGGTGGTCTGGTCATAGGCGACCGGAAAGGCGCCCGCCACCACGCCCTTGTTGGTGGTGAGCCAGATGGTGCTCGCCTCGGTGATCAGGTAGCCGATGGTGAGCACCAGGCCGTCGTCGCGGATGACGATGCCGTTGCCGGCGCGCTCGGTGCCGAGGATCGGCGCGGTGAACGCGTCCTCCGGGATCTCCGCGCGCAGCTCGACCACCGAGTCGAGCGCCGTGTCGAGATCGAAGCGCCAGTCCTCGGGCCGCGGCCGCATCTCGAGCGGGAAGGCCCAGTCCGCCTGCTCTGCCATCGACTAGATTCTACGACCGAAAAATCGGGGTCAGAGCCCGATTTCCCATAGCGAAAGCGTAAATACCGGAAATCGGGCTCTGACCCCGATTTTTCACAGACGACGTCCGCTCGCGGCGTCGAAGAGATGCGCGTTCGCGGCTTGCGGCGCCAGCAAAATTTTCTCGCCGGGCGCGGCGGCGGAGCGTCCGTGCATCACCACGACGAGGTCAATGTCGTTGATCTTGACGAGCAATTCGGTTTCGTGGCCCATCGGCTCGACCACCACCACTTCGGCCGGCACGCCCGCGCGGCCGAGCACCAGATGCTCGGGACGGATGCCGTACTTCACCGCCCGGCCGTCGGCGCCGCGCGCCGACGCGGGAGCTGGCCATCGCTCGCCGAGCGCCTCGACCGATCCATTTCTCAAGACGCCCTCGAACACGTTCATCGCAGGCGAGCCGATGAACTGGGCGACGAACAGGTTCGCCGGCCGGTCGTACAGATCGAGCGGCTCGCCGAGCTGCTCGATGCGGCCCTCGTTCATCACCGCGATGCGGTCGGCCATGGTCATCGCCTCGACCTGGTCGTGCGTGACGTACACGGTGGTCGTTTTCAGGCGCTGATGCAATGCCTTGATCTCGGCGCGCATCGCCACGCGCAGCTTGGCGTCGAGGTTGGACAGCGGCTCGTCGAACAGGAACACCTTGGGATCGCGCACGATGGCGCGGCCCATGGCGACGCGCTGGCGCTGCCCGCCCGAGAGCTCGCGCGGGTAGCGTCCGAGGTAGGGCTCGAGATTCAGGATCTTTGCCGCCCGCGCAACCCGCTCGTCGATGCGCCTTTTCTCATCATTTCTTAATTTCAAGGAAAAGCCCATGTTGTCGCGCACGGTCATGTGCGGGTACAGCGCGTAGCTCTGGAACACCATGGCGATGTCGCGGTCCTTCGACTCGAGGTCGTTGACGACGCGCCCGTCGATGGCGATGGTGCCGGCGCTGATCTCCTCGAGGCCCGCGAGCATGCGCAGCAGCGTCGATTTGCCGCAGCCCGACGGGCCGACCAGCACCATGAATTCGCCTTCGTTGATCTCCAAGGAAATGCCGTGCACCACCTTGGTGGAACCAAACGATTTGTGAATCTCGTTGAAAGCGACGGTAGCCATCAGGCCTTCACAGCCCCGGCGGTGAGTCCGCCGACCATGTAGCGCCGGAACGCGTAGTAGATCGCCGCCGGGGGAAGCGCGTACACCAGTCCCGTCGCCATGAGCAGCTCCCAGGGCGAATCGTCGGCGGCGATGAAGTGGCCGAGCGCCACCGCGAGCGTGATGGTGCGCTCGTGCGAGAGCAGGAGGTAGGCGTACAGGTACTCGTTCCACGCGAGCAGCAACGCATAGGTGCCGATCGCTACGAGCGAGGGGGTCATCAAGGGCAGGTACACCAGGCGGAACAGTTGCAGCGGCGTCGCGCCGTCGATCCTCGCCGCCTCGTCGAGCTCGTAGGGCAGCTTGTCGGAGGCCTGCTTCAGCACCCAGATCGCGTACGGCGCTGCGAGCGTCACCATCGCGAGCACCAGCGACCAGCGGCTGTTGAGCAGCCCGTAGGCGCCCATCGCCTTGTACATCGGGATCGCGAGGAAGGCGGCCGGGATGAAATAGGTGAACAGCGCCAGGTTCATCACTGTCCGTCCGCCTTTGACCTTGAGCCGGCTGATGGCGAACGCGGCGCAGGTCGCTATCGCGAGCGTCAGCACGCCGACCGCGACCGCGATCCACAGCGAGTTCCAGATCTGCACCCAGAAGTGGTGCAGGTAGAAGTGCTCCTCGCGCACGATGGTGCCGAAGTTCCTGAGCGTCGGCTTGTCGGGCCATAGCGCGCCCGAGAAAGCCGAGTCCTTCGACGAGATCGAGAACAGGAAGATGTGATAGATCGGCAGCAGGGTCCAGAGAAGAATCGGGATCGCGAGCAGGAGGAGGACCGATTCCTTGTAAAACTTCCTCACTGCCGGTCTCCCCGCGAAAGATTCTTCATCATGAACCACATCAGCGGCAGCACCAGCGGCATGGCGCAGACGATGGTGGCCATCGCCAGGTCGACCTGGTCGAGGCGGATATAACGGATGCCGAGCGTCGCGAGCACGTGCGTCAGGTCCGCCGGCCCTCCGCCGGTAAGGAGGTACACGCTGTTGAAGTCGCCGAGCGTCCAGATCATGGAGAGGATGGTCGACGTGAGGTACAGCGTGCGCAGCGACGGCCAGGTGACGTAGCGGAACTTCTGCCACGCCGAGGCGCCGTCGACGCTCGCCGCCTCGTACTGCTCGCGCGGGATCGCGAGCCGGCCGGCGATCAGGATCAGGGTCCAGAACGGCAGCGATTTCCAGATGTGGGTGAGCATCGCGAGTCCCAGGCCGATGTGGGGATCGTTGAGCCAGTTCGGGCCGTCGTGCGCAGTGAGCTTGAAGATCACCGAGTTGATCACGCCCCATTCCGGGTTGAACATGAAGCGGATCGAGAAAATGGTCGGGATCGAGGGCACCGCCCAGGGCAGCAGGAACACCACCGACAGCCAGCGGATCCAGATGCGCTCATGCACGAAGAAGCCCGACAGCCACAGCGCCAGCAGGAATTTGAGATTTACTGCAACCATCAAAAAAATTATCGTGTTTACGACCGTGCGCACGAAGATCGGGTCCGCGAAGAGCCTCGTATAGCTCGCCGGGTCGCGCGCGAGCCACAGGCCGTAGCTCACGGGGTAGAGCACGAACGCGAGGAACACAAGGACATAAGGTGCAATGAGAATTGCACCCCATGTCTGCCATGAGCTCAGCCGCCGCGCGGGCGGGGCCGGCGGCGCGTGCGGAAGGGCGATGGAGGACATGGAAGAACCTCCATCAGGGGCGTCAGCCCGCGACTTCCTTGATGCGGGCGATCATCTCGTCGACCGCCTTCTCCACCGGCCACTTGTCGGTGACGACGCGGTTCATCGCCTTCGCCCACACGTTCTCGTTGTTGAGGATGGTGAACTTGTAGTTCTTGGTGAACTCGAAGGTCACCGTCCCGGCCGAGAACTGGTCGTGCACCACCTTGCGGTGCGGGTCCTCGGTCCAATACTTGCGCGCGGCAGCCGACTTGGTCACCGGGTACCAGCGCCCGAGCGCGCCCTCGACGTACGGCGTCAGGTTCTCGTCCTGCATGAAGAACGCCACGAACTCCTTGCCGCGCTTCTTGTTCTTCGCGCTGTCGAAGATCACCCCGACCTTGACCGCGGCGCGGTACTGCATCGGCTTGCCGTCGGGCTTGTTGGGGAAGCCGGCGGTGGCGATCAGCTCGTAGTAGTTCTTCTTCGCCTGCGCGCGCTCCTCGGGCGTGAGCTTGTCGTTGTTCGAGTCGTCGAGCCACTTCGAGGCGATCGAGATGGTCGCGTTGTGCGTCATCATGATCGTCTTGTTGTGGAAGTTGACGTTGTTGTCCGGGTCCTTCCAGTTGATGGCGGAGGGCGGCGTGCAGCCCTTGCCGATGGTCTCGGTGTAGTCGCGCAGCGCGTTGCTCAGGCCCTGGCGCGCCTCCTTGCGGTCCACCAGCAGCTTGCCGTCGTCGTCGACCAGCTTGACGTTGTACGCGTCCATGTAGGTCAGGAACGAGTAGAACGAGTCGCTCGAGTCGACGCCCATGGGGCTGCCGACCGAGTAGACGCGCTTGCCGGTTTTCTTGCGGTAGCCGGCCTGCGCCTTGTCGCACCAGAAGGCGAAATAGCCTTTCCAGTCCTTCGGGATGTCGGATTCCTTGAAGCCCGCCTCCTGCAGCATGTCCTTCCAGTACTGGATGTGCATCGTCTGCCGCTTCACCGGGAACGCGTAGTAGGCGCGCTTCTTCGCCTTGTCGTTCCACATGTAAGTGGTCTCGACCGTGTTGGGCAGGAACTTGCTTTTCATCGGCACCAGGATGTCCGAGAGGTCCTCGAGCCGGCCCTCGTAGGCCCACTTGCCGGCGACCTGGAAGTCGAACACGTCGCCGTAGACGACGTCGGGCGGCGTTCCAGAGTCGAGCGCCGCGACCGTCTTCGGGATCATCTCCTGCGGCGCGTAGCGCGACAGCTCGACCTTGACGCCGGTCTTCTTCTGGAACTTGTCAACCACCTCGTCGAGCGCCTTGTCCTCCGCCGGGTAGAACCCCTTGGCGAAGTACACGACGAGCGTTTCCTGCGCGGCCGCCGGCCAGGCAAAGGCCACGAACACCAATGCCAATGAAAGCTTGCGAAGCATGGAAGGCTCCTCCTCGAAAGTAGCCGCTTGTATGATAACCGACGAATCCAAAAATCGGGGTCAGAGCCCGATTTCCCGTAGCGGCAGCGAAAATGCCGGAAATCGGGCTCTGACCCCGATTTTATTTCTTCTTCTTCCAGGCTTCGAACTCGGCCTTGGTTTCCGCGTTCGGCGGGTAGAGCCCGAAGATGGTGCGTCCCTGTTTCACTTTCGCTTCGACCCAGTCCTCGAACTCGGTCTGTTTCGCCGCTTCCTCGGCGACCTCGTCGGCGAGCTTCGCCGGGATCACCACCACGCCCTCGGCGTCGCCGACCATGACGTCGCCCGGGTAGACCGGCACGCCGCCGCAGCCGATCGGCACTTGGCTGTCGATCGCGTGGTGGCGCACCAGGTTGAGCGGCGCCGAGCGCGCGCCGCAGTACACCGGGAAGTCGAGCTTCTCGATGGTCGGCGTGTCGCGCAGCCCGCCGTCGGTGACGATGCCGGCGGCGCCGCGCACCATCAGGCGCGTCATCAGGATGTCGCCGCCGGTGGCCGCAGTCGCGTCGCGCCGCGCGTCCATCACCAGCACCTGCCCAGGCGGGCAGGCCTCGATCGCCTCGCGCTGCGGATGGCCGCGGCCCTCGAAGGCGCCGAGCTGGTCGATGTCCTCGCGCGCCGGGATGTAGCGCAAGGTGTAAGCCTCGCCCACCATGCGGGGAGCATTTTTATTCAAAAGAAACACGTTTTGAATAAATGCGTTGCGAATGCCGCGCTTGAACAGCACCGTGGTCAGCGTGGCGGCGGAGACCTTCTTCAGCGCTTCCCGGCTATGCGATGAGAGCATGAGATTATCTCCATTAAGTCTCGACCGCGATCTCCTTCACGACCTCGCCGACGCGCAGCCCCTTCGCGCGCACGCGCAGCCGGCCGCTGCCGCGCACCGGGAGCGACACCGTGCGCCGCGACACGCTGCCGCGGCTCTGCAGGTAGAAGATGAACTCCGCGTACAGCCCGCGTCCCCATCCCTCGAGGTGGCCGACCTCGAGGCGCGCGTCGCGCGCGTCGATCGAGCAGCCGCCGGAGGCCTCGACCTCGACGAAGACGCGGGCGTCGAACGAGAGCTGCTTCGCGGAGTCGAGGATGTAGGTCGGCAGATAGCCCGCGTTGCGCACCTCGATCTCGACGCGCCCCTGCGCCGCACGCACGTCCATCTCGAGGCAAGGGGCGAGCGCCGCGACGCGCAGGTACGCCGCGGACTGGCGCTCGCAGGTCTCGGCGATCACCTCGTAGGGCGGGTTGTTCAGCCCGACCAGCGGCACCGTGCCGCCCACTTCGACCTCTCCCAGCTGGAGATGGCGGAACGGCTTCCAGCCGCGGAAGATGCGACCCTGGTTCTGGTCGCGGTCGAGCTTCGCCAGCGCGAGCAGGTTCTCGCGCGTTAGATGGCTGTAGTGGTCGACGAACGGCTTCTTGCGCTCGATGCCGAGGCGCGCGAAAAGATCCCACAGCTCGCAGGCGTAGGCGACCGCGCCGCGCACGTGGTAGGCGAAGTCGACGAGATCGCCGTAGATCGGCTTTTCCGGCTCGTAGATGAACTGCTCGAAGCCGCTCACCATCGGGTAGCCGCCGATCTTTTCGCCCCACTCGCCGATCTGCCGGTAGAGCGCGAGATCGCTCTGGTTCATCTTGGCGTCGGGCGCGTTACCGAGCGGGCGGATGTACACGCCGCCGAACGTGTGCAGGTTGAGCCAGGAGAAGATGTTCGGGTGCGCGGTGGCCCACTCGATCACGGCGCGCGACTCGGGCTCGCTCGCGCCGAAAGGTCCAGCGCCGACCTGCTCCGGCTCGGGCTTCCACGAATGCGGAAAGTTGCGGTTGAGGTCGACGTCGTTGTCGGACAGGAAATGCGGATCGGGAACGTGCGTGCCGTCGAAGTTCTCGATCGTGCCTTCGGGCCACAGCTTGTAATGGGGGCCGGCGTCCTCGAGCCGGCGCGGCAGCATCACGCCCGGCAGGTCGGGATCTTCGACGTATTCGCCGGAAAGGTCCGGCTTGCGCATGGAAAGCACGCGCCCGTCGCCGTCCACATCGCCCGATACCCAGCGCGCCACCGGCGGACGAGGGCGCCGGTCGCGCGGATTCGAGCGCACGAAGCGCCCGTCGCGCAGCACCGCCTCGGCGCCGTCGGGCGACATGCGCGGCAGGACGTAGAAGAGCACGCCCTTCAGGCGCTCCTTGACGTGCGCGGGAAGATCGAGCCGGTCCTCGCCGCGGTGCAGGGCGATGACGTCCTCGGCGATCGCCAGCGCGACGCTCGAGCCGCATACTTCCTGGGCGTGCATGTTGCCGTCGACCCACGCCGCGGCGCGCAGCCGATCGGGATCGCTTCCGATCTCGAGGAGCCAGAGATCCCTTCCCTCCGGGCTCTTGCCGATGCTCGCGACTCGCACTATATCCGGCTGTGCGCGCGCCCAATCCTGCACGATGCGCGTCAACTCCTCGTAACGCAGATAGCTGCTGCGAAATGGACTCACGGCGCGAGAGTCTACCGCGCCAGGGAAGCGAGCCCGACGATGCCGAGCGTGAGGAAGGCGATTGCCTCGCCGGCGATCAGGCCAGAT